>Ga0335080_10004245_pt1 | contig 14612 bp, 12 predicted proteins | sample Lox_Sample_34_FD_206720 | JGI IMG/M metagenome (GOLD analysis project Ga0335080, IMG submission 206720) | Soil microbial communities from Loxahatchee National Wildlife Refuge, Florida, United States - Lox_Sample_3.4 | ecosystem: Environmental > Terrestrial > Soil > Wetlands | place: USA... | reverse complement strand
CGTAGATGATGCCCGTGTAAGTCTGATCGACGAGATTGCCGATGTCCGCGGCGCCGTCCTGGGGAGCGGTGAAGATGGAGCTGTAATCGGTAAGGTCGCGCTGGATCTGCCAATGGCGGCCGGTGTCATGACTGGGCTCGGAGGTAGTGCCGAAATAAATGTTGGTGGGACCGAGCCAAATGTTGGCGGTACGGTCAAACTGCCTGCCGGCGGTCACGGAGAAATCGCCGACGAGAATTACTTTTGCCCAGGGCGCGGGGCAGGCGGCGGGCGGAGCATAGGTGAAGGCGCGGGGATTGAAGTCGTCGAAACGGTAATGCTGGAAGAGCACGACTTTGCAGGGACGGGTGTGGGGATGGGGCACGGGCGGATCGGCGGTGGCGGTGTTGGAGGAACCGACGCCGGCGAAGGCAGAGATGGAAGTAGAGAGCAACACGAGAGAAGCAAGCTTCGAGAAGCGGGAGATGGTCATGGGGGAAGCCTCCTGGAAGTTGGTAGAAGGTGCGGATGGAGAGGCTTTGCCGCGCAAAGCCGTATGTGGGAAGGGAGTTTAGTGCGATTGCGGCGCGGGAGTCAAGGGAAGGCAGAGGTTGGAGGTTAGAGGTTATAAGTTCGAGGTTGGAAATTTATGAGCGCTGGCAAAAGTGAGGACTGTTTGAAAGACATTCTTCGACCTGGCTTTCTTATGGTGATCGTGTTGTTTGGTTGTTTTTCGAACCGAGCAACGGGTCAGAACGCCGCTCGCACCGGGGGCCGGAATACGCAAGTCGTGATATTAGGAGCGGGCACGCCGGTTCCCGATCCTGAGCGCTCCGGGCCGGCGGTTGCCGTGGTGGTGAACGGCAGGGCCTATCTGGTGGATTGCGGGCCGGGGGTGGTGAGGCGGGCGGCGGCGGCGCTCGAAAAGGATGGAATCGAGGCTCTCGACGTCACGAAGATCAATCTTGTGTTTATTACGCACCTGCATTCCGATCACACGGTGGGGTATCCCGACCTGATTTTTTCGCCGTGGGTGATGGGACGATCGTCGGCGCTGGAGGCTTATGGGCCGCATGGCTTGAAGGGTATGACGGCTCATATCGAGAAGGCGTGGGCCGAGGACATCCGAGTGCGCCGCGAGGGGCTGGAGCAGGCGAACGCCAGCGGTTACCAGGTGAACGTGCACGAGATCAAGCCGGGGATGGTGTATCGCGACGAGAACGTGAAGGTCACGGCGTTTCTGGTGAAGCACGGAAGTTGGAAAGAGGCTTACGGTTACACGTTCGAGACCAGGGACCGGAAGATTGTGTTCTCGGGAGACACGGCTCCGACGGACGAGGTGGTGAAGGCATGCGACGGTTGCGACCTCCTGCTGCACGAGGTGTACAACGCGAAGGGCGATCAGTTGCAGATTCCGCACTGGGGAGAATATTTTCGAGCTTTTCACACGTCGCCGGCGGAACTCGCGGACATTGCGAGGCGGGCGCATCCCAAGCGGCTGGTTGTGTACCACGCGGTGATGCTGGGGTTGCCGGAGGAAGACTTGGCGCGGCAGATCGGGAAAGAGTACGCGGGCGATTGGGTTATGGGGAAGGACCTGGAAGTCTACTAACGCGAAGTCAGATTGGGGAAGGCAGGTTAGAGAAGTGAAATCCGCGGGACGAGAACGACTATAAATGCCGATGATTCGAACCCGATTTGAGCGGGACATCCTCACCGAGTTTCTGCCGCCATCGCGGCAGGGGCGGAAACAGCGCGCGATTATTTTGTGCGATGGGATGCCTTCGATTCCGCGCAAGCAGCCGCTGGCGGAGTTTCTTTCCGCGAAGGGGTATTGGGTTTTCTATCCCAGATATCGCGGGGCGTGGGAGAGCGGCGGGCGATTTCTGGAACGCTCGCCGCATCTGGACATTCTGGCGGTGATCGAGGGGATGGGGGCCGAGTTTCGCGAGATTGCGTTTGGGCAGCGATTTCGCGCGCGGGCCGATGAAGTTTTTGTGATGGGCGGAAGCTTTGGCGGGACGGCGGCGCTCCTGTGTTCGCTGGATGAGCGGGTGAAGAAGGTGGTTGCGAATTGTCCGGTGGTGGATTGGAGGATTCTGGCGGGCGAGCAGAAGAAAGAGACTTCGAATCCGAGCTATGCGGCATTTATTGGCGAGGCGTTCGGGGCGGCGTACCGGCTGACGGATCGAAATTGGGGGAAGTTGAGCGACGGGAAGTTCTACAGCCCCGCTTATCGCGCTGGTGAAATGACGGGCGCGAAGATCATGATGTTTCATGCGCAGGACGATCCGTTTGTGCCCTGGCGGACGGTGGTGAAATTTGCGCGGCTTAGCGGGGCTGGGTTGACGCTCTTGCGGCGCGGGGGTCATTTGAGTACGGACCTGGTCGTGCGGAAGTATTGGGGCAAGATACAGGCATTCTTTTCGAGGTAGGAAATCCTGCGGGAGACAACGGACAGGGATGGGGCTCCTAGAAGTGAACGCCGGGGGATGCGCCGCTAGAGTTTGTTCATGCCGTCGAGGGCGGCTACTTTGTAGGCCTCGGCTAGCGTCGGGTAATTGAAGATGGTGTCGCGGAAATATTCGATGGTGCCACCCATGGCGAGGACGGCCTGGCCGATGTGAATGATTTCGGCGGCGCGGTCTCCGATGATGTGAACGCCGAGGAGTTTGAGGGAGTCGGGATCGAAAAGAATTTTGACGAGGCCCTGCTCGTCGCCGAGCATCTGGCCCTTGGCAAGTTCCGAGTAGCGGGCGAGGCCGATTTCGTAGGGCGCTTTTTTTTTGGTTAATTCCTCTTCGGTAGCGCCGACCATGGAAATCTCCGGGATCGCGTAAATGCCGTAGGGAATGAGGTTCGAGACCATCTTGCTGGGCTTGCCGAACATGTGGCAACTGGCGAGGCGTCCCTGCTCCATGGAGGTGGAAGCGAGGGCGGGAAAGCCGATGACATCGCCGGCGGCGTAGATGTGGGGAATGTTGGTCTGATAGTGTTCGTTGACGAGGAGCTTGCCGCGGCCATCGGGTAGGACGCCGGCGGCGGCGATGTTGAGCATGTCGCTATTGGCCTGGCGGCCGACGGAGTAGAGAAGAACCTGGCCGCGGACGACCTTGCCACTTTCGAGCTTGGCGAAGACCTGCGAGCGTTCTTCGTCGTAGCCGATGGAAATTACTTTTTCGCCAAGGCGGAAGACGGTGCCGAGCTGGCGCAACTGGAAGCAGAGACTCTCGATGATTTCGCGGTCGACGAAGTCGAGCAAGGAGGGGCGCTGGTCGAGAAGAGTGACTTTGACGCCGAGGGCGGCGAACATGGAGGCGTATTCGAGGCCGATGATGCCTGCGCCGACGACGATGAGCTCGCGGGGAATCTCTTCCATGCAGTGGATCTGATCGGAGTCGAAAATTCTTTTGTTGTCGATGGGGATGCCGTCGTCGTGGGCGGGGCGGGTGCCGCAGGCGATGAGGATGTGGCCGCCGCGAATGAGCTGGGTGCCATCGGCGTTGGCGATTTCGATGGTGTGGGGATCGACGAAGCGGGCGTCACCGGAGAGCGAGGTGACGTAGTTGCGGCGGAGCTGGGCCTTGATGACTTCGACCTCGCGGGACATTACGGATTGAGCGCGAAAGATGAGGTCGGACATCTCGATACGGTCTTTGAGGACGTAGCCGCGGCCGTAGAAGGTGCGCTGGCGAAAGCCGCTGAGGTAGAGGACGGCTTCACGAAACATTTTGCTGGGGATGGTGCCGGTGTGAACGCAGACGCCGCCGACGGTGCGCTCACGGTCGATAATGGCGACCTTCTTGCGCATCTTGGCAGCGCAGATGGCGCCCTTTTGTCCGGCGGGACCGCTGCCGATTACGACGAGGTCGTATTCATTCGGTTGCATGAGGGGTGGGGGCGATGAGTTTATCGGCTGGAGTCTACCACTAGATTAGCCGGCGGCCTAAGGGGGCGGGAAATTTGGGGCGGAAGTTCATCAAATTTTAATAGAGGGGTGGAGAGCGGGCTGGGCGGTTGGGCGGGCGAGTCGCCCGCCCCCGCATCGCCCGCCGTTCATCGCGGTCTTATTTCTTGGTTGAAGCCTGGAAGCGCTTGTTGATTTCTTCCCAGTTGACTACGTTCCACCACGCCGACAGATATTCGGGGCGGCGGTTGTTGTATTTCAGGTAATAGGCGTGTTCCCAGACGTCGTTGCCGAAGATGGGGTGGAGGCCCTGCGAGATGGGATTGTCCTGGTTGGGCGTGGACATGATCTTTACCTCGCCCTTGCCATCTCCCGCGAGCCAGACCCACCCGCTGCCGAACTGGGCGACGCCGGCGGCGTTGAATTTTTCCTGGAAGGTTTTGAAATCGCCGAAGGTCTTCTTGATTGCGTCGGCGATGGGGCCGGTGGGATCGCCGCCGCCGTTGGGTTTCATGATGTTCCAGAACATGGTGTGATTCATGTGGCCGCCGGCGTTGTTGCGGACGGCGCCGCGGATGTCTTCGGGAATGGAGTTGAGGTCGCGCAGCAGGTCTTCGATTTTCTTGGCGTGCAGTTCGGGATGCTTATCGAGGGCCGAGTTGAGGTTCTTGACGTAGGCGGCGTGATGCATGTCGTGGTGCAGATGCATGGTCTTTTCGTCGATGGTGGGTTCGAGAGCCGTGTACGCATACGGCAGGGGGGGCAGTTCATGCGCCATTTTTACTTCCTCCAGAGCTTGAGCCATTTTATCGTCCTCCAAAGCATTAAAGATGACGGGGTGCGTTTGGAAGATTCACGAGGGCGGCGGGCGGTTGTCCGCGCGGCCCTTATATTTGTAACACTTTGCGGAGGAATGCGGTTCGGCAAGGCGGGCCAGAGGAAGAGAGACGGGGCAGGCCCCGTCTCCAGTTGAGGTTTGTTTTACCTTCCGACGATGTCGCCCTTAAGGCCGCCGACGGCACTTAAGACATCTGCCTTCTCTTTTTCCGGGACCTTGAATTTGTCGAGAGTCGCGACCAGGTGGTTCACCGAGGCATTCCAGGCCGCATCGGTGATGCCCAAGCCGGTGTGGGCGGTTTTCATGTCGCGGCCGGTGTACAGGCAAGGGCCGCCGGTGGCGCTACAGAGGAAATCGACGACGTGCTGGCGAAGTTTTTTCTGAGAATCGACGCTGAGGCCGCCGAAAAAGCGCTTGAGTTGAGGATCCGTGGCGAGGCGGCCGACGAAGTCGTCGGTGACGGCGGCGATGGCGTCATAGCCGCCGAGGCGTTGGTAGAGGGTTTTTTGCTGTTGAGCAAAGGCCAGCGGCGGCGCGATATAGAGGGGCGTGGCGGCGGCGAAGGACAGCAGGGAAAAATAGAGGACTGATTTGAGTCGATTCATGAGTGATCTCTCCTAGTCGAAAGGTGGCGCGATGGCCACACGCATAGATGTACGCACCTGCGCGGGAAATGGATTGCGCGGCGCCGATTGTTTTTTGTGCTGAGAGTCCTGCCCAGGGGGAGGCAAGAAGTGGATGCGGTGGAATTCTACGAAAGGCGGGGAATTTTTTCCCAGAGGCCGAAACGGGCCGCCGATTTTTTTCGTGGAATAAATCCGGCGCCGCCCAGTTCTGCACACCAGCAAGCTCACAACTTACTGGAGGCAGCGATGGCAGAGGAAGCAAGCGGCCGGATTCTTTTCGATCATAGTCACGACGGCATCGATCGGCGTGGGTTCCTGAAGTGCATGGCATGGGCAGGGACGGGTGCGCTGTGCGTCGTGCAGGGCGGAGTGTTGAGGTCGTTTGCGCTGAACGATCCTTCGGCCAAGCGGGCCAAGGGGCAGCTGAGCTTTGTGCAGATCAGCGACAGCCACATGGGATTCAACAAGCCGGCAAATCCGGATGTGATTGCCACACTCAAGGCGGCGGTCGGTAAGATCAATGCGCTGCCGGCGCGCCCGGAGTTCATGCTGCATACCGGCGACATCAGCCACCTGTCGAAGCCGTCGGAGTTCGACAATGTGGACCAGATACTGAAATCGGCGCGGCCGCAGGAGGTGTTTTTCGTGCCGGGCGAGCATGACGTGCTGGAGGACAACGGAGCGCAGTACCGCGAGCGCTATGGCAAGAATACGAATGGCGCGGGCTGGTACAGCTTCGACAAGAGCGGCGTGCATTTTATCGGGCTGGTGAATGTCATGAACCTCAAGGCGGGCGGGCTGGGATCGCTGGGCGGGGAGCAACTGGAATGGCTGGAGCGGGACGTGAAACATCTGAAGCACAGCACGCCGATTATTGTGTTCGCGCACATTCCGCTCTGGACGGTGTATCCGGAGTGGGGATGGGGGACGGAGGATAGCGCGCAGGCGCTTTCATATTTGAAGAAGTTTGGGTCGGTGACGGTGCTGAACGGACATATTCACCAGACGATGCAGAAGGTTGAGGGGCGGGTCACGTTTCATACCGCGTGTTCAACGGCCTTTCCACAACCCAAGCCGGGTGCTGCGCCCTCGCCTGGACCGATGAAAGTTCCGGCGGAGCAGTTGCGCGGGTTGCTGGGCCTGACCGCGGTGGACTTCGTTCGCGGAAAGCACGGCCTGGCGGTGACGGATTCAACACTGGCTTAGGGCTAATGGCTGGCGGCTGGGTTCGAGCCCTGGCTGGTGAGCCGCAGGCTGATTTTCGCTCAATCTCACACTCAATCTCGCACTTCCAAATTTGCCTATTTGAAAAGGAGAAAGATGATGTATCGATGTGCCTTGAAGTGTTCTGTCTGTTTGCTTTTGCTCGCTCTTTCTTATGCGCCGAACGTCCGGGCGGCAGACAGTCCTACGGAGATTGCAATCATGATCGACAACTTCAGCTTTACACCGCAGGCAGTCAGAGTGAAAGCGGGCACGACGATTGCCTGGACCAATCGCGACGACATTCCGCACACCGTGGTCAGCACGGATCAGGCATTCAAGTCGAAAGCGCTGGATACCGATGACAAGTTCACGACCACGCTGAATAAACCCGGCAGCTATACGTATTTTTGTTCGCTTCATCCGAAGATGACCGGGAAGATCGTTGTGGAGTGATGGGCCTGTCTCGTCAATCCGCTTGACCCTGGGCGTGCTTGAAGCGGCGCTGAAGGGACGCCCTGCCACGGCGATTGACGAGTCCTATTGCGGCGAAGCGAGGTTCCGTCAGAGTTCAAGCTCCATATAGAGCGTGCCGGCCATGGGATTATCGCGATAAGGGGGAATCTCTTTGAAGCCGAGCTTGCGGTACATGGCGACGGCATCCTTCATGACCGGCCCGACCGTATCGAGGCGCATGCGGGAGTAGCCGATGGCACGAGCATCGGCGATGAGATGTTCGGCGATCGCCCGCCCGATGCCTTTGCCGCGAAATTGCGGACGCAGGTAAAGGCGCTTCATCTCACAAACATCCGACGCCAGCTTGTGGAGGGCGCCGCATCCAGCAAGCTGGCCTTCCCATTCGACCAGTAGCAACCGGCCGCCGGGTGGCGCATAGTCGCCGGGCAGGGCCGCCAGCTCCGCATCGAAATTCTGAAAGCGAAGGCTGAAGCCCAGCGACGCGGCGTATTCGAGAAAGAGCTCGCGGGCCTGGGCAATCCCGGCGGGAGATGAGACAGGGAGGATGGTTACGCTCGTCACCCCTGTATTATCGGGTGCGTGAGAGGGGGTAGCAAACCGCGCCGTTATAATTTTGATGTTCGCATTGGCTGGGTGCAGGAGGGTGCTTGAAGGTATTGCTGCTGGAAAACATCAGCGGGGTGGCGGCTTCGCAGTTTGAGGAGGCGGGCTTTGAGGTGGAGTCGCTGAAAGGCGCGCTGGGCGAGGGCGAACTTGTGCAAAAGATCCGCGGGGCAGCGATCCTGGGGGCGCGTTCGAAGACTCGAATCTCGGCCGCGGTGCTGGACGCTGCGCCGGAACTGGTGGCAGTAGGCGCCTTCTGCATCGGGGTCGACAAGATTGACCGGGGCGCTTCGAGCGAGCGGGGGATTGGGGTCTTCAACGATCCACATTCGAACAGCCGCTCGGTTGCCGAGCTGGCGATGGGCGAAATTATCCTGCTCATGCGCCGCACGTTCGAAGCGAGCACGCGTCTGCACGGCGGCGACTGGAACAAATCGTCAGCGGGATCGCACGAGGTACGCGGACTGACGCTTGGAATCGTGGGCTACGGCAAGATCGGCTCGCAGGTTTCGGACCTAGCGGAAGCGATGGGGATGCGAGTGGTGTTTCACGACGTTGCGCACGTACTGGCGCGCGGGAACGCCCGGCCGGTGAGCTTCCGCGAACTGCTTGAATCGTCGGACGTGATCACGCTGCACGTGGATGGAAAGCCGCAGAACCAGAACCTGATGGGCGAAGACGAGCTGGCAGCGATGAAAGAAGGGGCGTGCCTGATCAATCTGAGCCGGGGATTCGTGGTCGATCACGAGGCACTGGCGCGCCATCTTAAGAGCGGCAAGGTGGCGGGCGCGGCGGTGGACGTTTTTCCGCAGGAGCCCGAAAGCGGGGGGCAATTTTCAAGCCCGCTGCAAGGCTTGCCGAACGTGATACTGACACCACATGTGGGGGGAAGCACGGAAGAGGCGCAGCAGAACATCGGCCAGTTTGTGTCGGCAAAAATGATCGATTACTTTCAGAGCGGCAATTCGCTGATGAGCGTGAACCTGCCGCACTGTCATCTCGATTACGAGCCCGGTTCGCACCGTCTGATGCACATTCATGACAACGTGCCGGGAATTCTGCGGGCGATCAACGACATTCTCGCGGACCGCGGCATCAACATCGAGCGCCAGGTGCTGGATACGCGCGGGAATCTTGGCTACGCGATTTACGACATCAACCGCGCCTGCGACGCGGAACTGCTCGAAAAACTACGGGGCATTCCGCACACGGTGCGAGTGCGCGTGCCGGGACGAATTTCAAGACGGCCGTAGCGAGTTTTCCGGCGCGATCCATCCATTCACGCAAGTCCGCGCATTTTGTGTGCAATCCGTTGCACTCCATGCACAACAGGATTTGACTGCCTTTTGTCGATGCACTATTGTTCTCGGAACTCAGCCCTTGCCAGCTGTCCGCTCTGGGCAAGCCCCGACGCATTTTCTAAAAAACTAAATCTCAGGGAGATTGGTGTGAAGACTCAGAAGACTCGAGTGCGGAGATACGTCTGGACCATCCTATTGGTGTTCACGGCGGCAGGCACGATCACGCATGCGCAAATGCCGGTTACGACGTGGCATTACGACAACGCGAACTCGGGGGCGAATACGAACGAAACAATCCTGACCCCGCAAAACGTGAATCCGACGAGGTTCGGCAAGCTTTTTTCACAGCAGGTGGATGGAGCGATCATCGGGCAAGCGCTGTACCTTCCGGCGGTGACGATTGCCGGTTCCGCGCACAATGTGGTTTATGTGGCGACGATGCATGACAGCGTGTATGCGTTCGACGCCGACAGCAACGCGGGAACGAACGCGAATGCGCTCTGGCACACGAGCTTTGTCTCCAAGGGGGTTCAACCCATGCCGATCGCGCTGCAGGGGTGCGGGGGCACTTCCGACTGGACGGAGGTGGGTATCGTTTCGACGGCGGTGATCGATCCGGTTTCCGGAACGCTGTACGTGGTGGCGAAGACTTATGAGAATACAAAGTCGTTCGTCCACCGTCTGCACGCACTGGATGTGACGACGGGCCTCGAGAAGGCGGGCAGCCCGGTGGTGATTGCGGCGAGTTACGAATACAACGGCGAGAACATCGTTTTTGTGGACAAGATGCAGGTGAATCGTCCGGCGTTGCGACTGAGCAACGGGAACCTGTATATCGCTTTCGGTTCGAACGGATGCCGCAGCGGAAAAGAAGAAGGATGGGTCATGGCTTATAACGCCGCGACCCTGCAACCAGTGGGGGCATTCAACGACGAGCCTACGAGTTCGGCGGCGGCGGTGTGGCAACGGGGTGGAGGGCTCGCCATCGACAGCGAGGGGGCGATTTACGCGGCGACGGCAGACGGGCCGTTCTCGGCGGGCGTCGACTTTGGCGAATCGATCTTCAAGCTTACGCAAGGCGACGGCACGCTCGATCTGGCGGACTGGTTTACTCCCTGGAACGAGGCCGATCTGAACAGCCGCGACCAGGACTTGAGCCAGCCGGTCCTCATTCTGCCCGATCAAACGGGGCCCTATCCTCATCTGGCGGCGGGGGTGGGGAAAGAAGGAACGATTTACCTTCTGAACCGCGACAGCATGGGCCAGTTCTGTTCCAGTTGCCAGAGCATGGACACGCAGATTCCGCAGGAACTGCAACTGGCGGCGCCGCACACGGGGGCGCTGATTTATTGGAATAACGCAATCTATACGACGGGCAACAGCGCGCCAATCCTAGCGCTTCCCTTTGTCAACGGCGTGATTGGGGTGAAGGCGCTTGCGCAATCGAAGAAAGTCTCAGGCGGGCATTCACCCATCATCAGCTCGAACGGCTCGTCGAATGGAATTCTGTGGCAACTTAACGGCCAGGATCTTTGCGCGTTCAACGCGACTACACTGGTGGAACTGTACAAGAGCGCCAAGGCACACAACCACCAGGACGCACTGCCCAAACTTCCGCACTTTGCGAACATCATGGTGAACAACGGCAAGCTGTACGTCGGCACGGACAGCAGTTTGTTCGTGTACGGACTGCTGCAGTAGGCGTCAGTGGCTGAAAGCCGCGCGCCGCAAGCGATCGTGCACAGCCTCCCACGGCGGGGTCGCGGGAGGCAGATCGACGGCGATCCAATCGGCGTGCGCGGAGTCAGCCTGGTGGAGCGCGCTGTAGAGCCGGGCCGCATACTCGTGGGCGGAGTGCGGCATCTGAAGCACCTGAGGTTGGGCGCGGCGAGGCGGCCGCGTGTGCTGTAAATAAAATCCACGGCCCCGTTCCGGAAGTTCGCCGTTCGCAACCAAGAATAAAGGAGTCTGCGGACTGTAGTGGCGAGGATGCATTCCGGGCGCGGGATGGGCGGCGACGCCCGGCGCGTCCGCGGAATCGATGGACCCGAGGGTGGATGCAAGGTCCGCGCGGGAGATTCCTCCGGGACGCAACAGCACAGGGCGGGCTTCGACTAAAGACAAAACGGTCGACTCAATGCCGACCTCGGACGAACCGCCATCGAGCACATAGTCGACATCATTCCCCAGACTGGCGCGCACATGGCCGGCGGTGGTCGGGGAAAGTTCTGTGAATCGATTCGCACTGGGAGCGGCCAGGGGCACGCCGGCGGCGCGAATCAGAGCGAGCGCCACGGGGTGAGACGGCATGCGCAGGCCGACGTTGGCAAGACCGGCGGTGACAATGGGGGGAATGGCGGGGGACTTCGGGAGAACCAGAGTCAGTGGGCCGGGCCAGAATTGGCGTGCCAAGAGCTCGGCGGTTTCGGGCCAGGCGGACGCCAAGGATCGAGCCATTTCGATCGAAGCAACATGCACGATGAGGGGACTGGCAGCCGGTCGCCGTTTAGCGGCGTAAATGCGGGCGACGGCTTGGGCATCGAGGGCATTCGCGCCCAGTCCGTAAACAGTTTCGGTAGGAAACGCGACCAGCCGCCCATCGCGCAGAAGGCGCGCGGCGATATCGATCTCGGCAGCGCCGGGAGTAGAAGGCACAACTAATTCTAGACGGTGGAGGGCGCGGGCAGCCGGGAGTTTTGTCCGCAGTTCTAATCGCCCCCACGTCCCAAGAGGCAGTGGGAGACGCCGGCTATTTCTTCTCGTCTTCCTCGACGACCAGATTATTGGTCACGGAAAAAGTGCCCGGTACGCTGTTCGCCTGGACGCCGGCAATCTGTTTGTCCATTGCGCGAGCCACTGCGCCTTCCAGCGTCACATGCCCGTTCTTCACGATGATGTGAATGGGAGGCACGGCCCGGATCTGGTACTCGGTGAGCGAGGGGTTGCCGTAGATGGCGCGATAGAGTTCGCGGCGGATGCGGTCGTCGCCGGGCGAAGCGGGGAGGACTTCGATGTTGTTGACGACGCGCTCGACGCCTTCAATTCTTTTGACGGAGTTTTCGGCGTCGGATTTGAGCACCGGACGCGCCACCTGGCCCAAGAGCGTGACCGTGCCATCCGGGTCGACCTTGTAGGCGAGATTGTCAAACACGCCATAGAAAGGAAGCATGACGAGTTCGTGGCGAACCTCCTTGTAAATGCGGGCCATACTCTTCTGGTCAAGGGTGGCGGAAGCCTGGGCACCGGCGAGTTGAACCAGCGAACCAAGCACGGCGGCTGCGAGAACTGCTGCGAACAATTGCTTCATAGGTCAATCTCCCAATGAATTGGATTCACCAGCCAAGACTTCGACTCTTACGCAGTTTCTGACGCGGAATGTTCGCCAAATGCTGCCTTGCGATGCCATTAGAGGAGAGCGGAGGATTCCTGTATTTCGAGAGCGGAAATCCGGCATAACCAGAGTTACGGGGCCCGGGAGGGCCGCTCTTGCACGATGAACCGAGTATTTGTGCTTTTTCCGCAACGTGCCAGAGGAGGAATGCGGAAACTATGTGGTGCCTGGGCGACGCCGGCGTTCGCGGAAGCCTTCGATGAGCAGATAGAGCACCGGGATAAAGAAGAGATTCAGAATGGTGCTCATGATCATGCCGCCGAATACGGTGGTGCCGACGGAATGGCGGCCGTTCTCGCCCGCTCCGCTGGCGGTGACGAGCGGGACGACACCCATGATGAAGGCAAAGGAAGTCATAAGGATGGGACGCAGGCGGATACGGGCGGCTTCCACGGCGGAATCCAGGATGGTCATGCCGCGGCCGCGGAGTTGCTCGGCGAATTCGACGATGAGGATGGCGTTCTTGGAGGCGAGGCCGACGAGCATGACGAGTCCGACCTGGCAGTAGACGTCGTTTTGAAGGCCGCGGAGCCATTGGCCGCCGAGCGCGCCGAGCAGAGCCATGGGGACGGCGAGAAGAATAATGAAGGGGAGCACGAAGCTTTCATAGAGCGCGGAGAGGGTGAGATAGACGACGAGGGTGCCGAGGCCGAACAGGATGAGGGTGGTCGAGCCGGAGGCGAGCTCTTCGAGGGAGATTCCGGACCACTCGTAGGTGTAGCCCTGGGGCAAAACTTTTGCGGAGGTCTGTTGCATGGCGTCGATGGCCTGGCCGGAGCTGAAGCCGGGAGAGGCGGAGCCATCGATTTCAGCGGAGCGAAAAAGATTGTAGTGATTGATGACCTGGGGCGCGTTGCTCTGGGTAATGGTGGCGAGGTTTTCGAGGGGGACCATGGCACCGGAATCGGAGCGCACGTAATACTGGGCGATATCGCGGGGATGGGAACGGAATTGTTTGTCGGCCTGGATGTAGACGCGATAAGAGCGGTTATTAAAGTCGAAATCGTTGACGTAGGACGAACCCATGTAGACGCTGAGGGTGTCGGTGATCTGGCTGAGGGGGATGTGGAGGCTCTTGGCTTTTTCGCGATCGATGGTGACGATGTATTGAGGATCGTTGGAGGTGTAGGTGGTGAAGAGGCCGGTGACATCTTTTTGAGGACGCTGGCCGGCGGCGCGAACCAGGTCGTGGGTGGCCTTGTCGAGATCGGCGAGGGAATGGGCTCCCTGATCGAGGAGTTCGTACTGGAAGCCGCCGAACTGGCCGAGGCCCTGAACGGCAGGCGGCTCGAAGGGAATGACGATGGCGCCGGAGATTCCGAAGAGCGGGCCACGGAGGCGGTTGAGGATGGAGGCGGCAGTGTGTTGTTCGCCCTCGCGCTGACCGTACGGACGAAGGGGGAGGAAGACGAGGCCGGCGTTGGGGGTGGCGCCGCCAAAACTGAAGCCGGCGACGGAGAAGGTGCCACGAACTTCGGGGATATTTTTTGTGATGGCTGAGACTTGGCGGCCGATATCGCGAGTGTATTCGAGCGAAGCTCCGGTGGGAGACTGGATGGCGACAATGAGATAGCCCTGATCTTCGGAGGGAACGAAGGCGAGAGGTACTTTCTTGAAGACAAAGTAGGCGAGGCCGAGGCCGGCGGCGAACAAGATCAAAGCGAGGATCTCGAAGCGCAAGAACGCGCGGAGAGAGCGCACATAGCCAGTATTGATGGCGTCGAGAACGCGGTCGACGCGCTTGAAGAACCAGTTTTTCTCTTTGTGTTCGAGACGGCCGAGGAGGATGGCGGCGAGGGCAGGAGCGAGGGTGAGGGCATTGAAGGCGGAAATGGTAATGGAGAAGGCAATGGTGAGGGCGAACTGGCGGAAGAGGATGCCGGTGGTACCGGGGAAAAATGCCACGGGCACGAAGACGGCTACGAGGACGAGGGAAGTGGCGATGACGGCGCCGGTGACTTCCCGCATGGCGTCGGAAGCGGCCTTGGCTGCGCTGGGCTCGCCACCCTGGAGGTGACGCTCGATGTTCTCAATGACGACGATGACGTCGTCGACGACCAGGCCGGTGGCGAGGGTGATGCCAAAAAGAGTCAGCGTGTTAATGGAAAAGCCAAGCAGCTTTACGAAGGTAAATGTGCCGATGAGGGAAACCGGAGTGGCAATGAAGTGAATGATGGTAGTGCGCCAGTCGCCGAGGAAGACGAAGATAACGAGGATGACGAGCAGGATGGCGGAACCGACGGTAAAAATGACGTCGCGGATGGATTCGCCGACGGCATCGGTGGTG
>Ga0335080_10004244_pt1 | contig 14614 bp, 12 predicted proteins | sample Lox_Sample_34_FD_206720 | JGI IMG/M metagenome (GOLD analysis project Ga0335080, IMG submission 206720) | Soil microbial communities from Loxahatchee National Wildlife Refuge, Florida, United States - Lox_Sample_3.4 | ecosystem: Environmental > Terrestrial > Soil > Wetlands | place: USA... | reverse complement strand
GAACGGCGTCTTCCCCGTCCCGCCCGTGGAGAGATTGCCGATGCTGATGACCGGAAAGCGCAGGCGGCGCACGGGCTCCCAGCCGTGGCGCAGGCGCATCTCGCGAACTGCGAGGGCCAGCCGGTAAATCGGAGTCAGCGGAAGCAGCCATGGGCGGGCCAGCGAGCGCGATCTCATCTGCGGGCCTCGATCGACTGAGAACCAACCGGAGTTCCAGCGGCCTGCGGGAGAAGTTCGCGGATGGCCTCCACGCACCGGCCCGTCGCTCCCGCCTGCTGATCGAAGACCTGCCGGGCACGGGCGCCCATTGCGCAGGCGGCGTCCGGGTCGGCAAGCAGGTCGAGAAGCGCTTCTGCCAGTTCGCCCGGCGCGGCGATCTTGATGGCGTCGTGGGCCATGAGGTCTTCGGTGATGGCGCGGAAGTTGGCATAGTGCGGCCCCATCACAATCGGAACCCCGAACTGGGCCGGCTCCAGTGGGTTATGGCCCCCGGCGGGCGCCAGGCTGCCCCCGACAAATGCCACCGCCGCCAGCGAATAGACCGAGGCCAGCTCGCCGATGGTGTCGAGCAGGAGGATTTCGCCGGGCCGGAGCGGATTCCGCGAGTCGGGCGGCGTTGTCTTCCATGCCGACCGCCGGGTCCATCGCACCCCTGACCGGTCGAGCAGCGCCGCCACCGCATCAAAGCGTTCCGGATGCCGCGGCGCTAGAACCATGGCGAGGTCCGGATGCGCTTCAAGCAGCCGGGGCCACGCGTCAAGAAGAGCCGATTCTTCGCCCTCGAGCGTGCTTCCTGCGACCAGGAACCGGACCTGTGCGGGCCGCAGCAGCCGCGTGACCTCCGCCTCGTGCGCCACGCGGACATCGAATTTGAGGTTTCCGGCCACGGTCACCGCTTCGGGGCGGCAACCCAGGGCCCGCAACCGTTCCGCATCGGTTTCGGTCTGCGCCAGCGCCCGGCTCAGCCGGCAAAGGATCGGCCGCCACAGCCTCCGCAGCATTTTGTACCGGGGCCACGACCGGTCCGAGATCCGCGCGTTGACCACCGCCACCGGGATCCCCCGGCGAAAGCAGCCCTGCAGCAGGTTGGGCCAGAATTCGGTCTCCGCCAGGATGAGCAGCTCCGGCCGCAAAGCATTTAAGTAGGCATGCACCGCCCAGGGCAGATCAAGTGGACAGTAGAAAACCCTTCCGGCGCCGAAGCGCTCGCGCGCCAGCGCCTGGCCCGTCCGGGTCGTGGTCGAGACCAGGACCCGATGACCATGGAATACATGGTCAAGTTGGCCCACCAGGCGGCTCACGGCCAGCACCTCGCCCACTGACACCGCATGCAGCCAGATCACCGGCCGGCGGTCTTTCCCGTCCCCCTTCAAACCCTCCCGAACGCGCCCCAGCCGCTCCCGCATTCCCTCGCGGTATTTGTGGGTGGTCGCCATCCGCCACAGCCACCACGGCGCCCCGGCCACCAGCACTGCGAGCAGCGCCACGTTGTAGAAAAAGATAACCATGCGAGACGGATTGCCCGATCCGGCGGTCTAACCATCAAATGATACAGTCGATGGCGATGAGGGTCCTGCGAGGTTTAACACTGATGGCGGTGTGGATGGCGCTTCCGGCCGTAGCCGCCGACCATGTTGCACCTCCCGTCCAGCCGGCAACCTCGTTTGCGGCGGTCGAGGTGCACGAGAAAGAAAAGGTGGCCATTGCCGCCGAGCCTTACGACACCAAACAGAAGGCGTCCATTTTCCGCGTCGACTACCTGGGCCACGGAGTGATGCCCGTCCGCCTCATCGTCACCAACACCGGCGATAAGCCTATCTCCCTGCGCGACGCACGCATCCTGTTCCAGACCCGCTCCGGCGACCGCATCCAAGCCGCCGCCCCTGAGGAGGTGGAGCGCCTGATGACCCGCAAAGAGCGCGAAGGCGGCCGCATCCCCATGCCCGGCCCCCTCCCCACCATCAAGCTAAAGCCCAAGGCCAGCAACCAGGACATCGAAGAAGACTTCAACCAGTTCGAGTTTGGGGCGCTGGTGGTGGAAGCACACACCACGCGCGCCGGGTTCCTCTTTTATGATGTATCGCAGCTCGCCGATCCGCTGCACGGCTCGAAGCTCCACCTGCATAAGCTCATGGACGCCGACGGGCACGAGCTCTTCTATTTCGAGATTCCGTTCGACAAGTACGTTCAGTCCAAATCGAGCCAGATGAACTGAGCGGGCCTGACGGCCGACTCCGTCGCCGGAAATCAAACCCTGAATTCGGCGGTTCTCCCGGCGGCGCATGCCCATTTTGTTGTATGACCGCCCGGCGGGGCGGTGTGCAACCATATAGGGCATATAGCCGGACCAGGTGGTGCACTCGACCGCGTCAATCGCGGCCAGCTCGGGCGTTTGGATCGGCGGGAGAGTACACGCACATGTACATGCCGTATCTGATGTGTGGATACGCGGCTACCATCCTTCTGATGCTGGCCGGCTGCATGGTCATGTCCCGGACGGTGCCGGGATTGCGTGGCTTGCGACTGCTGGTGTACGCGCTCCTGTGTGGCCTGCTGGGCGTCTTGCTGATGGGGTTCCGTCCTGTTGGGCCAGGGTGGATGACCATCGCACTGGCCAATGAAGCGTTATTCGCTTGTGCGCTTCTCCTCTACCGCGCCACCACGAACATTCTCGCCGTTCGGGACAGGTTCCTGCCCTTGGGGATCGTGATTCTCCTGGCAGCCCCGGCGGCACTTCAATACTTCACTTACATTCACGAAGATTTGCCGTCGCGCATTTACATCTGCAGCGCGTGTTTCGCCATCATGGCCGCCGCCAGGGCAGTGGTGCTGTTTGCGCACAAGGAACCAGCCGCGGATCACGCGGCGCCGGCATCTGCGCAGCGCTTCCTGGTAGTTGCCCTCGGATGGCTGCAGGTTTCCATCGTGATTCTGCAGGTCCTTCGCATTGTTCTGTCGGCGGTGTATCCGCCCCGCGACATCGTTCACATGGACCCCATTCAATCCGGATTCACTTATCTGAACCTGGTGTTGAATGCGGGCGGTGGATTCGGATTGACCTGGCTGGCGATGAGCATGCATCGCCGCGACCTGCACCGGATTGCGCAGACCGACGGCATGACCGGCCTGCTGAACCGGCGGGCATTCGAGGAGATCCTGGCGCGGGAGTTGCATTCCTTGTACCGGGCGGGGAAGCCGCTATCCGTTCTGATGATCGACATCGACCGGTTCAAAGAAGTGAACGACACGTGGGGCCACCAGGCCGGGGACGTGGTCATCCGGCGCGTAGCCTGGGCATTGCAGAGCAGCTTGCGGCCCGGCGATGCGCTCTCCCGGTTCGGCGGAGAGGAATTCGTGATCCTGCTCCGCGATACGACCACAGAACAGTCCGAAGAGGTAGCGGGGCGGCTGCGTGCGCAGATCGCCGGCCTTGCCGATCTGCCGGGCAGCATCCGGCTCACCGTCAGTATCGGAGTGGCCGCCGGCCGTTTCATGGATACGCCGGAAGAACTGCTGCGCCGTTGCGACGCGGCCATGTACCTTTCCAAGAAAGGCGGGCGGAACCTCGTTACTGTGGACGAATCCCTTCCCGGCCGCGCGGGCGCGGCGCCGTTCGAGGCTCCGGCATAGCCCGGTACCGCTCGTGGACCCTTCCGGTCCCTACTCGTAGTAAGTTGCCGAAGTGGTGTCGGTCTCCCAGATGGTGCAGTCCTTCACCCGCACGCGGCCCTTGGTCATTTCGGAGAGTTGCTGGTTGGTTTGCTCGTAGAAGAAGCGGGCGATGTTCTCGGCGGAGGGATTCACGGTGGTAAAAGGCTCCAGCTCATTGAGCATCTGGTGATCGATGCGGTCGATCACCGGGCGCATCACCTGCTTGAGCAGCTTGAAGTCGAGCAACAACCCGGCCTGGTCCAACTCGGTCCCGGCCAGCGTGATGCGGACCTTGTAGTTGTGCCCGTGGGGATTCTCGCAGCGCCCGTGATAGTTGCGGAGATAGTGGCCGGATGAGAAGTCCCGTTCTACCGTGAGTTCATACATTGCGTGTGCGTGCCCGCCTGCGGGAAAGAATCCCTCTGCCCCAATTCTAGTTCCTCGGCCCGCGCCGCCCGGGTACCGGGTTCAGAGGTCATCGCCGTCGCGCCGTCTGCGCCGCGCATCCTGCCGGGCTTGTTCGCTGCGGCGGTCCACCTGCTCGAACAGGTGGCTCATCACTCCGATGAGCGCAAAGAACAGCCCGCCAACCAAGAGGATCAGCGCCACTGTGCGCCATAGCGTGCCGTTGGCGGGGAGCCCCGGCTGAAAGCTGGACGGCACCATCGACATGCCTCCCGAAACCAGCGCAAAGAACAGGAGAACCGCGGCGAGAATGTAGAAGTTGCGGGACATACCTGCGCCAATTCTCTCAGGCTCTGCCGTTCGCTCGGTACGCTCGGTGTTGGGTGCCCCGTCCTGGCTTTGCCAGGGCGGGGTGGGAGTGAATCAGCCGACAATCTCCACGCTTTCGATCAGTCCCACCCCCGCCGCAGCGAATTCCTTTTCGATGGCCGCCACCGACCCTTTCAGATCGATAGCCCGACAGGCATCGCGCACGACCGCCGCCGGAAACCCAAGACGCCGCGCGTCCAGCGCCGAAAACCCCACGCAGTAGTCGTAGGCCAGCCCCGCCAGAAATACGCGCCTCAGGCCGCGCTCGCGAAGATACGCATTCAGCCCGGTCGGTGTGGCGCGGTCGTTTTCGAAGAAAGCCGAGTAGGAGTCGATCTCCGGGCGGAAGCCCTTGCGCAGGATCAGCTCTGCCCGCTTCAGGTCCAGCGCCGGATGAAACTCGGCGCCCGGTGTGCCCTGCACGCAATGATCCGGCCACAGGGTCTGCTCGCCGTAACTCAAGCGCACCTGCTCGAAGGCGCTTTTCCACGCGTGCGCGCACGCGAAGGAATGATGCCCCGGCGGGTGCCAGTCCTGCGTGAGAATGATGTGCTCGAATCGCGGCGCAATCCGGTGAATGACGGGAATGACAGCGCCGCCATCCGGCACAGCCAGCGCCCCGCCCGGGCAGAAATCATTCTGCACGTCGACGACGAGGAGAACGTCCGCGCCGGTAATTTGCATTATGTTTCCCGCCCATTTGGGTTATTCGAAAAAGTCTTCATCTACCTTCTTGATGTCCAATGTCTCCTGGATCCGGCACCCGACATTGTGCCGAATCATGAGACGAGCGAGTTGGTTTCCATCAATGAGAACAATTCTCTTGCTCAACGCCGCCGCAGTTTCCCTTGCTTCGGATGTGTAGCTGGAGGCTGTAACAAACAATCCTTTGGTGGCTTTGAACCGGTCTAAACTCCCAAAAAACTCTCTTATCGCTTTCGAACCAACAGTGTTTCCGTCGGCATATCTCTTAGCCTGACCGTAGATTCGGTCCAAGCCCAGTACGTCCTCATCAATGATTCCGTCGACCCCGCCGTCTCCAGATCCTCCAACCAACGCTTTATTAATCTCCGTTACGGATCCCCCGTATCCCATGGCGAACAAGAGACGGACAACCAAAGTTTCGAAGAATGCAGGGGTCCCTTCGCGGACTTTCTCCAACAATTCTTTGGCTAATTCTTTTTCAAGCTGTCCGTGTGCAGTGCGTATGATTTCGTCTGGCGTTAGAGAGTCGGAAGGAGTTGCGTCTTTCGGAGTTGGTTCCGTCTCATTCGATTCGCGAAACTTTCTGAACTCTGGAAATTGATTGAGAAACTTTATAGTAATGCGGTCAGGAGGGTTAGCAAGAACCCTCCTTCCTTCATCAGTGATGATGAAGTGGGCTCTTTTTGCAGTCGGTTGGATCAGACCGGCCTGGACGAGGTACGATTTTGCCCACGCAACCCGATTTGAGAATGTGGTTGGCGCCCCGATGGTAGAAGTGCGGCCCTGTCCTCTTGAGACAATTTGAAATCCGTGGCAAGACGCTCCACTGTGTCAGAAACGCGCCATTCTTTCTCAGCAGCCAGCTTGAGAACAGGCAACATCAGCGTCTGGAAATCGGGGATCGGCATCCGTCAGCTCCAACATTTGTTTAAGTAGACTGGTGCAATTCTACCCTTACTTCATGGGTTGTTCCCCCTCAAAAAGAACCTCTCCACATCCGTAATCGTCGTGGTCATCTGGTACGGCGGCAGGCTTTGCAGGAACGCCTGGCCGTAGCGCTGGCGGCGGATTCGGGGATCGAGCAGCACCAGCACGCCGCGGTCCTCGAGCGACCGGATCAGGCGGCCGAAGCCCTGCTTCAGCGTGAGCACCGCTTCGGGCACCTGGTAGTCGAAGAATGGCTTGCCGCCGGCTTCCTCAATGGCCTTCATGCGCGCCTGCACCACAGGGTCGTTGGGCACCGCGAACGGCAGGCGGTCGATGATCACGCAGCTCAGCGCCTCGCCCTGCACGTCCACGCCCTGCCAGAAGCTCGAGGTTCCGAACAGCACCGCATTGGGCGTGGAGCGAAACTCCTCGAGCAGCGCTTTGCGGGGGGCGTTGCCGTGCAGCAGGATGGGGTAATCGAGCACCGGCAGCAGGCGCTCGTAGAGATCGCGCATCTGGCTGTAGCTGGTGAACAGGCAGAAGGCGCGGCCCTTCGAAATCTCCAGCACGCGCCGGATGCAGCGCGCCGCGGCCTCGGGAAATTCCGGATCGCGCGGGTCGGGCATGTCCGGCGGCAGATACAAAAGCGCCTGCTCGCCGTATTTGAAGTGCGACGGCACCACCAGTTCGCGCGCTTCGCTCAGGCCCAGCCGCTTCCGCATGTGCTCAAAGCCGCCCTGCACGGTCAGCGTGGCAGATGTCAGCACGACCGTCGGGACGTTCTCGAAGACGAGCTCCGACAGCAGCTCCGAAACATCAATGGGAGTGGCCTGCAGAAACGTGGTGCGCGCCTCGGTTCGCCGCCCGCGCAGGTTCGCCCCGCCTCGTTCGGCCCCGCCGTAGATACGCCGCTCCAGCCAGTAGACGGTGTTGTTCGCGTTGGACTCGAGCAGGAACTCGAGCTCCGACCGGAGCCGCGCCACCCGTTTGCGCAACCCCGGACCCTCGTCGACATTCTTCAGGCCGTCAATCTCCGCTTCCAGCCGGCGCAGCGTCGCAGTAACACTCAGGTAAAGGTCGCCCGAGCTTTCCAGGAACTCCTCTCGCGCGGTAAACGGCTGGCGGCCGTCGCCCGTCATGGGGAGCGCGGAGAAGAACAGCCGCGAGCGCTCCCGAAGCTGCTGGGTCAGCCCCGGCATGTTTTCGGTTCCCTCTTTGGCGCGTAGCATCACGTCCGTATCCCGGGCAAGCTCCTCAAAGCGGATGTTGCTCACGGAAAGGCCGAAATAGCTGGAGGCCACCTCTTCGAGCTCGTGCGCCTCGTCGAACACCACCGCGGCGGCTTCAGGCAGAATCCCAGCATCCGGGGCCCCGGAGGCTTCGCGCTTCACAGCCAGGTCGGCGAAGAACAGGTGATGGTTGACGATGACGATGTCCGACTCCAGGGCCTTGCGCCGCATCTCGGTTATGAAGCAGCGGCGGTAATCGGGGCAGGTGGACCCAAGGCAGGCGTCCGACCGCGCGTCGAGCTTGGCCCAGACCGCGCTGGCCTCGGGGAGACCGGCGATCTCAGAGCGGTCGCCGGTCTCGGTGGTCTGCTCCCATTCAGCGATCTGGCGGTACTGGTCGATCTCCTCCAGGCCGGAAAGAATGGGCTGGTTGCGCAGCGTGACCAGCTTGTAGCGGCAGAGGTAGTTGGCGCGGCCCTTCATGTAGCAGACCCGCAGCTCGCCCAGCAACGACTCCAGGAACGGCACGTCGCGAAAGTAGAGCTGGTCCTGCAGGGCCTTGGTTCCGGTGGAGATAATCACCCGCTGCCCGGTGCGCAGGGCGGGCAGCAGGTAGGCCAGGGTCTTGCCGGTGCCCGTGCCGGCCTCCACGATGAGGTGCCGCCGCTCGGCCATCGCCCTTTCCACGGCCCTCGCCATGTCCAGCTGGCCGGGGCGGTACTCGTATGGCAACGGAGAGCGCGCCAGGATGCCGCCGGGAGCGAAGAACTCGTGCAGCGTCGGAAGGACCCGGGTTGAAATGTCGCTGGAAGCCATGGGACCGGTTGCTTCCATCATAGTGAGACGGGCGCAACACGCGCCTCCCGGCGCCGCGATACAGCCCTCCCCCGAAAGTCGCAATCCAAATCATTTGAGCCGGGAAGAAACACGGTGGGCTGGGCGGGAGGCCGCAAACCCGATTGGAGACGCCCAGCGAAATAATCGCTGCGACCCAAGATTAGCCTTGGTTAAACCCAACTCGAAGATCTATTGTAGAAAGTGACTCCTCGCGTCACAGTTCAGCTTCGGGCTCACAGAAGTAGATATTGCTATATTGGCTGCAAACCTTTTGCGGTACTTACGGACTTGAACCAATCTATTGGGGAAAAAAGCGGTTTCCTTTTCAGGGCCGCATCGCTTGGAATGAGCGCTACGACTGTCGCTGCCAGTGCAATTGGTCGAACCCAGAGCCCCAGGTTTCTCAGCTATGGGTTGTGGGCGGTCGTGTGCCTGCATGCGCTGGTGTTGATGGTCGCGCACCCGGTCCCGGTTGCCCTGTCCCGTTCTCTCACGGCTGCGGTTCCCATTCTTGCCGGGGCTGCGTGCATCTGGCGTGCCGTGCGCCTGCCGGCCCGAGAGCGCCCGGTGTGGCTCTGGTCGGGCGCGGCCGTGCTTCTGTGGGCTCTTGCGCACCTCGTTGAAACCGTCTTTGGCCATTCGGCCGCGGCCAGCAGCCTTACGGTGGATGTGTCCGATTTCATCTACCTGGCCGGGACCTTCCCGCTGCTCGTGGCCCTTTCCACCACGCGGGAAACCGAGTCCCTGCGCGCTGTCGTCGCGCTTAACCTTGCGCAGATCGCAGTTGCCCTGATCCTCTGTTACTCGCTCCTGTACCGGATGTCGCTCAGTCCCGCGGCGGCGAGCACCGTAATGGGAAGGATTTATGGCGCGGCCTCTGTCGTGCTTGCCCTGATGTCGGTTCTGCGGATCCTTACCTGGGCCTCGCCGGAGGAACGGCAGAGCACCCGATGGCTGTGCTTCATCCTCTGGACGTACGTACCCATCGAGCTCGGCATGGATCACGCGACGGCACGTTGGAACCTGCACGCAGGAACCATGCTGGACATGCTGTGGAGCATTCCGTTCCTCCTCGGTGGCTGGCAGGCCCTGCACCTGCCGTTTTTCTCCGCCGAGCCGCCGGAGCGGAGCTCCTCCAGCCGGGGACGCCTGGTGGTGGAAGCGCTCTGTCCCATGCTGATGACCGCAGGCATCTTTACGCTGGCGGCCACCGTCACGCAGCAGCATCCCGTGCTGGGCCTGTCCGCCATCTTTATCCTGCTCGCTATTCAGGCGGGTCTGGCCGCCATTGTGCAATTGAACTATCTTGCCGGCCGCAACCTGCTCCTGAAACGCGAACACGATCTGCGCGAAATCAACGCTACCCTGCGGCAGCTGTCGATGGAAGACGCGCTCACCCACATCGCCAACCGGCGCCGGTTTGAGGCCGCCTTGAACACCTCCTGGCGGCGGGGCGCCCGCAAGAGCCAGCCACTGGCGCTCCTCATGCTTGACGTCGACTTCTTCAAGGGTGTCAACGACCGGCACGGACACAGCTACGGGGACGAGTGCCTGATCTCCATCGCCCGCGTCCTGGAGCAGTTCGCACGCCGGCCGGATGACATCGTGGCGCGCCTGGGCGGAGAGGAATTCGTCCTGCTCCTGCCCGACACGGAGCTGGCCGGCGCCGAGTCTGTTGCGGCTCGCCTGGTGGATGCCATTCGCGACCTACGCGTCGAAAACAAGGCGTCGCCGTTCGATCAGCTGCTAACCGTCAGCGTCGGGGTCGGGGGGGTTAGTAAACCCGTCCACGGAGTGGATCCCTCGGTTCTTGTCGATTGCGCGGACCGGGCCCTGTACGACGCCAAACATACGGGCCGCAACCGCACCTGTATGCGAACGCTCGACTGACGCCAAGTACGATAGAGGGTAAGGCTGCTCAGGACGAGCGGCCGGGAGACCCATCGCTTTGCCCACGTACCGCAGATCCGTCATTCCTGTCCGCGCGGAGGCGAAGGCTCTACCGCTGGTGGCCATCGTGGGCCGCCCGAATGTGGGCAAGTCCACGCTGTTCAACCGCCTCACGAAGAGCCGCCGCTCCATTGTCGGCGACGAGCCCGGCATCACCCGCGACCGCATCTACGGCGAGTTCGACTGGGCGGGCCGGCGCTTCCGCCTGGTGGATACGGGCGGCATCATTCCCGACGATCCCGAGCTGATCCCCACCGAGATCTTCAACCAGGCCAAGGTCGCGCTGCAGGAGGCCGACGCGCTGGTCCTGGTGGTCGACGCGCGTACCGAGCTGGCCAGCCCCGATTACGACCTCGTCCGCATGCTGCTGCGCGGCGGCAAGCCCGTCTTCCTCGCTGTGAACAAGGTGGAGGGCGAAGCCGTGGCTGCCGAGGCGGAGAATTTCCGCCGTCTTGGCATCCGCAATGTGTATCCCGTCAGCTCCGAGCACGGGCTGGGCATCGGCGATCTGCTCGACGCGATTGCGGAGGCGATTCCGCCGCGAGCGGACGAGCTCCCCAGTGAGGACCGGGCGCAACGGAAGCAGGACGAAGCCGCCGAAGAGAATGAGATTTCCGAAGGAGGTCCGCTCCAACCCGGCTCCGAAGACGAGCCGCACCGCAAGGTGCATCGTACCCACGGCGAATTCGAGCAGCACGAGACGTCCATCGCCATCATCGGCCGTCCCAACGTCGGCAAGTCCACGCTGCTGAACGCGCTCACCGGCACCTCCCGTGCCATCGTCTCGCCCATCGCCGGCACCACGCGCGACGCCGTCGACGAAGTGGTCGAGTTCGAAGGCAGCCAGTTGCGTTTTGTCGACACCGCCGGTATCCGCCGCAAGGGCAAGACGCGGCTGATGGCTGAAAAGCTGAGCGTGGTGATGGCACGCCGGCATCTTGAGGCCGCGGACGTCGCGCTGCTGATGATCGACGCCTCCGAGGGCGTCACCGCGAGCGACGCCACCATCGGCGGCTACGCCCACGAAAGCGGGCGCAGCATCATCATCATCGTCAACAAATGGGACGCCGTGACCACCGGCCGCACCGACGGCAAGCCTCCTGCGGACCGGGACATCTTCGAGCGCCAGTTGCGTCGGGCGCTCAAGTATCTCGATTACGCGCCTGTGATTTTCCTTTCCGCGCTCCAAGGCAAGGGCATGGGCCGCGTGCTGCGCGAGGTGAAATCCGTGGCCGCCGAGCGCCGCAAGCGCATCACGACCGGCCAGATGAACCGCTTCCTCGACCAGATCGACTTCCAGCGCGCGCCGGTGCCCATGGCGAAGCGCATCCGCATCTTCTACATGACCCAGGCAGCCGTCGCCCCGCCTACCTTCGTGTTGTTCACCGACCGCGACGTCAAGCTTCACTTCGCCTTCGAGCGCTTCCTGGAAAACCAGATCCGCGCAGCCTTCGGCTTCAAAGGTACGCCGATCTGGTTCAAGGTGAAGGCCAGGAATGCGGGGAAAGAAAACTCGGAGTAGCAAACCTCCGCCCGTGCCCGCAATCACAGACGCCTGCAGCCATCCTGGTACGCCATAAGGATCAAGGACAAAGCCTGGGATTCCACGACGGCCCGAGGAGAGAATGCATGGAGTATCTGAACCGTGAGCGCCTGAACAATCTTTCTCCTGACAGCTTCAAGAACCGCCAACCCTACCCCTGGACGGAGATCGAGAACATCCTCACCCCCGAAGGATATGAGTGTCTTCGAGCGAACCTGCCTTCGCTCGAAGCTGGCTTCCATCGCCTGGTCGGAGTTCAGCGGGGCTACGGCCAGGCTCCCCACGACCGGTACCTGCTTCACTTCCGCCCCGGTGTCCCGGTTGCCCAACCCTGGCTGGAGTTCCTGGAGGAGTTGCGGGGGCCGGAATACCAGGGCTTCCTTCGCCGGATGCTCGGAAATCACAAATTCATTCCCACGTTTGAGTGGTACTACGCATGGGAGGGCTGCGCCGTCTCGCCGCACTGCGATGCAGCCCGCAAGATCGCCACGCACATCTTTTACTTCAATACCGAAGAAGACTGGAGCACCGAGTGGGGAGGCCAGATCCTCATCCTTGACGGCGAGCGCCGCTTCCGCCCGCACTCGGCGCCGGGCTTCGATGATCTGAAGGTGGCGGCTTCCATTGACCCGCGCGGCAACGGCAGTCTTCTATTTCAGCGCACGCCCCACTCCTGGCACGGCGTGCGGCCGCTCCAATGCCCGGTCGGTCAGCTTCGCCGCCTGTTCAATGTCACCATCAATATCCCGTCGTTCCAGGTGTGGTGGCGCGGTGTTCGCGGCAAGGATCCCGACGGCTTTCGCGTGAAGGCCAGTTCTTAGTTCTCAGTTGGCACTCTTACTCGCTCACTTGTCGAATAAGTTTCTGCGACGCGACCCAGCTCGGCCGGCGACTGTGAACTATGAACCGTGAACTGTGAACTTTTCTTAAGCAGCCAGCGGATCGGCAACCCTGCAAGCACGACAGCCGCCCCCAGCAGCGATGGCACAAAGCCGTGCAACAGAAGCATCAAGGCCAAAACGCCCGCTCCCCCGATGAATACAATGGGCGCCGCAGGAAACCACCAGCGCTTCACCGGCGCGATAACGCGGAACAAGGTCGCGACCGTCAGCGCGAGAAACACCACTGCTGAAAAAATGATGAACGCCAGGATGCGATCGAACGCGCCGATCAGCAGGACCAGCAGCGCCATCGCGGTCTGCAGCAGGACGCCGTTGGCAGGAGTCCCGAATCGCGGATGCAGGCGCGCAAAGCCAGCCAGCGGCCCGGATGCGCTCTGGCCCGACTCGCCGAGCGCCAGCGCATAGGTCACCCGCGGCACCGCCATGCTCATCACCATGAGCCCGCCCAGAACGCTCAGCACCACGCACGCTGACAGCACGCGCCCGCCGGCAGACCCGAACAGCGCCTGCCCGAACTGCGCCACAAACGCGGTGTTGCTCTGGATCTGCTGCATGGGCACGACCGCCACAAACGCGAGACTCACAAGCAGGTAGAGAGTGGTTACAACGAGCACTCCGCCGGTAAACGCGATCGGCAACGTGCGCGAGGGATTGCGCACTTCGCCGGCAATCTTGCCCGCCTCCCACCATCCTCCGAATGTAAAGAACGCGCTGATGGCAGCCCCGGCGATCGCGCCGATCAGGGGATCGGAACCCGCCCGCCGTTCGGCCAGCGGCACAAGATTTGCGAGCGTCGCATGGCCCGAGGCGAACGCCCACATCACGAGTGCGATCAGCACCGGCACCTTGAGCCAGTTGAGCGCGGTCATGACTCCGCTCGAGAATCGCGTGCCGAAGTAGTTCACCGCGCCCAGCGAAAGCAGAATGAGGGCCGGAAGAAATGGAACAATGCGGCCCGGGATAGGGAACAGCGCTTGCAGGTACGGAACCGTCCCCACGCACAGGGCCGCGGCCACGCCGGGATACATGACCACGGCCGCCATCCATCCATACAGAAACGCGACCTGGCGCCCAAAGCCGCGGCGCAGATAGAGATACTCGCCGCCATCCTGCGGATTGCGCACCGCCAGTTCCGTAAAACAAAGCGCTCCCGCCAGCGTCATCAGCGCCATGCCGCACCACACCGCGCCGAGCAGCGCCGGCGAGCCGAGCGACTTGGCCATGGCGGCGGGTGTGAGAAAAATGCCGAGGGAAATGGCCTCGCCCGTCACCACCGCCGTGGCGGCCCATACTCCCATCTGTCGCGCGGAATGAAGATCTGGCACCGGGGAAGACGACATCGCTACGTCATAGTACGCCAGGAGAGCGGAGAAACGTCATCCATCGATAGGTGGAAGAAACTGTGGAGCGTGTTGAGTGATGCGCTGGTTGCGTGATATCGCTGCTTCGAACTAGCCTCTGTCTTGGTCCTTGATCAGAGGGAGATGTGCATGTCTATAGTGGCCTGGGGCATGATGGGCACGGGCGTCGCCGCGCTGGTTGCGGGACTCATTCTTGTCCGGAAGCGGTTTCTGGCAGCAACCGGCGCCGGCAAAGTTGTGGTGCTGGGGCCGGTCTTCGAGGCCGTCGCGCTCGCGATCTTTTCGGCGGAACACTTTCTTGCGGCGCGCGATCTCATGCGCATCGTGCCGCGCTGGTTGCCGGATCCCCTCTTCTGGACCTACTTCGTGGGTGTTGCGTGGCTGGCTGCGGCCATCAGCTTCATCGCCTGGCGGCATGTGCGGTGGTCATCGGCACTGGTCGCGCTGCTGATGGTGATTATCGTCGTCACCATCGACCTGCCGAATGTGCCGAAGGGCATGCATGAGCGGCTCTTCTGGACTCTCTTTGTACGCGAACTGGCGTTCGCCAGCGGAGCGATGGTGCTGGCGGGCAGCGAGTGGCAAAGCAGCAGGAACGCGCTGGGTACGGCGCTTATGCGGACCGGCCGCGGGTTCGTGGCGGCGGTCTTTCTCTTCTACGCCATCGAGCATTTTCTCTTCCCGCCCTTTGTGCCGGGAGTTCCGCTGGAAAAGCTCACGCCGCCGTGGATGCCA
>Ga0335080_10004242_pt1 | contig 14624 bp, 11 predicted proteins | sample Lox_Sample_34_FD_206720 | JGI IMG/M metagenome (GOLD analysis project Ga0335080, IMG submission 206720) | Soil microbial communities from Loxahatchee National Wildlife Refuge, Florida, United States - Lox_Sample_3.4 | ecosystem: Environmental > Terrestrial > Soil > Wetlands | place: USA... | reverse complement strand
CCTGCGCCAAGCTGCGGCGCCACCACCGGATCCTGTGAGCCGTGCGCGAGGAACACCGGCGTCGCGGCGTTGGCCGCGCTGCGCTCCGCGTGCAGCTGTGCCGCCAGCACCAGGTAGCAGGACAGGCCCATGATGCCGGCGAGCGGCTGCGGGTAGCGCGTGCCGGCAAAGAGCGCCATGGCGCCGCCCTGCGAGAAGCCGGCGAGCACGATGCGCGTGCTGGCGATGCCACGGGCGCTCTCGCGCTCGATCAGCGCCGTGATCGCGGCCTGGGAGGCGCGGATGCCGCGCTCGTCCTCGGCGGCGGCGCGATCGAGCGCCACGATGTCGTACCAGGCCCGCATGGGGTAGCCGCCGTTGAGGGTGATGGGCCGCACCGGGGCGTGCGGAAACACGAAGCGCAGCGCGCGCTCCTGCCGCTGCACCAGCTGCGGCACGATCGGCTCGAAGTCGTGGCCGTCGGCTCCCAGGCCGTGCAGCCAGATCACGCTGGCCGTAGGATTGCGGCCGGTTTCCACTTCCACGCCGTCAGCCACGCCGGACTCCCCACGCATGAGCACACTTGGCCCGCATGGTAGTGCACCGGGTCGCTCCCGTGCAGGCGCGGTGCTCTAGTGGCGCGGCGCCGGGGTGGGACGCGGCGTCCGCCGCCGCGCCGGCGGGCGCGCGCGGGCGGCGTGCCGCGGGTACGGCTGGCCCTGTACTTCGTGTGCGCACTGCTTGCGCTGGCGGGCGCGAACTTCCTCTACCAGCTGATCCGCAAGCCGAGCGAGCTGTTCTTTCCGGTGAGCGGCGTGCTCTACAAGACCCCAGCGGAGACCTGGCAGGCGTACGGCGAACTGTTCCGCCGCTACTCGACCGAGCACGTGAGCGCACCGCTGCTGGCGGCCCTGGCGCAGGTGGAGGGCTCCGGCAATCCCCTGGTGCGCACCTACTGGCGCTGGTCGTGGCGGCCGTTTGACTTCTATCGGCCCGCCTCGAGCGCGGTCGGCATGTACCAGATGACCGACGCGACCTTTCTCGAGGCGCGGCACTTCTGCATCCACGACCATCGCCTGCTGCGCGCCGGGGCATGGGACGACTGGCATGGCTGCTGGTTCAACCGCCTGTACCTGCGCGTGCTGCCGCGCGATGCGGTGGAACTGACCGCGGCGGATCTGGAGCTGAAGATCACCGGCATCCTGAGCGGGCTGCCGCGCGCGCCCGGTGCCCTGCAGCTGCAGCACCTGGCGGCCATCGTGCACCTGTGCGGGGGCGGGGCGGCGCAGCTGTATGCGCGGCGCGCCTTCCGCCTGAGCCCCGGGCAGCGCTGCGGCGAGCACGACCCGCGGCTGTATCTGGCGCGCGTCGATGCCTTCAGTCGCGAGTTCGCGCAGCTGGCGGGCGTACCGCCGCCGCTCGCGCGCGCTCAGTGATGGTGTCCGCCGGGACCGTGCACGTGCCCGTGCGCGAGCTCCGCGGCGGTCGCGGCACGCACCGCGCCCACCTCGACGTCGAAGTTCAGGTGCTGGCCGGCGAGCGGATGGTTGCCGTCCAGCGTCACCAGGTCGCCGCTGAGCTGCGTGACCGTGACCACGCGGGCGCCCTGTGCGGTCTGCGCCTGCAGCTGCAGGCCCACGCGCACGTCGCGGACGCCCTTGAGCGCGCGTCGTGGCACGCGCTGCACCAGTCCCTGGTCGTACTCGCCGTAGGCCTCCGCGGGTACGATGCGCACCTGCAGCCTATCGCCGCTGCTCTTGCCGGTGAGCTCGCGTTCCAGCCCCGGGATCAGGTTGCCGTGCCCGTGCAGGTAGGTGAGTGGTGCATCCGCCTGCGAGCGGTCGAGCACCTCGCCGGCATCGTTCTTGAGCGTGTAGTGGATGCTGACGACCTGGTCCGCTGCGATTGCCATGGAGGATCCTGCTGAGTCGAGAGTTGCTGCGCCCGCGGCGCATCTCGCAAGGATAGCATCGCGTGCCGCCGGGCCCGCGGCTCAGCCGCGCGCATCGCGGGTGCGATCGATGGCCGCGAGCAGCAGCGTGAAGGCTTCCACCAGCGGCAGCTCGAGACCGAGCGCGCGCGCCTTGCCGGTCGCGTAGCCGAAGGTCTCGTGTACCTCGAGGGCGCGGCCGGCCTCGACGTCCTGCAGCGCGGACATGCGGTGCTGTGCGGCGTGGACACGGTAGTGCGCGCCGCTGCGCATGACGAGCGCCACCGCCTCCGCCTCCCCGAGGTGGCACAGGCTCGCAGTCGGCAGGATGGCCTGGTCGCTCAGCGCGATGCCGAGGGCAGCGGCGAGACGCCCCATCTCGCGCACCAGCCGCACCAGCACCAGCGCCGCATCCGGGTCGGACAGGAACTTCCAGGTCGCCGCGCGGGTGCTGACGGCGAGCGCGATCAGCCCCACCCACGAGCAGAACTTCGACCACTCGAGCGTCAGGATCTGCGGCGTTGCCGCGGCGCGCACGCCGGCCGCATCGAGCGTGCGGGCCAGCGCGCTGGCGCGCTCGCTCTCGCCGCCGCCGAGCTCACCGATCAGGACGTTGACGTTGCGCGTGAACAGCACCTCGCCGCCGGCGAGCAGCTCGCCGCTGGTGTCGGCGAGCGCCCCCAGCACCCGTGCGGCCCCGAACGCCTCGCGCAGCAGTTCATCCTTGAGCGTGCCGTTCTGCAGCGACAGCGCCACCCCGATGCGCGCGGCGCGCAGCGGCACCAGCGCCGCCGCAGTCCCGGGGGTCTTGGTGGCGACGATCAGCGTCGCTGCGCCCTGCAGCTGCGCCGGGTCACGCAGCGTCGCCACCGGGGTGACGAACTCGCTCAGCCCGCGGATGCGGATGCCGTGCGCCTCGAGCTGCGCGGCGCGCGCGCCGCGCGCCAGCATCACCACCCGGTGCCCGGCGCGCGCCAGGTGGCCGCCCACGATCGATCCCATGGCTCCGGCGCCGAGGATGGCGAACTCGTACTCGGCTACGCTCATGGCAGCACCGCTGCCCCTCACAGCGCCTCGGCGATGTCCTGCATCACGCCGCGGTCTTCGGGCTTCACCGTCGGGGGGTAGCGATGCAGCACGCGCCCGTCGCGCCCGATGAGGAACTTCTCGAAGTTCCAGGTGATGTCGCCCTCGAGGCCGGTGCCGGCGCCGGTGAGGAAGCGGTACAGCGGATGGCGGTGCGGCCCGTTGACCTCGAGCTTCTCGCTGAGCGGAAAGCTCACCCCGTAGCTGGTACGGCAGAACTGCACGATCTCAGCGGCACTGCCCGGTTCCTGGCCGGCGAACTGGTTGCAGGGGAAGCCCACCACGGTGAAATTCTCGCCGGCGAGCTCGCGCTGCAGCGTCTCCAGGGCCTCGTACTGCGGGGTGAGCCCGCAGCGGCTGGCCACGTTCACCGCCAGGGTCACCTTGCCGCGCAGCGGGCCGAGCAGATCCGGCGTGCCGTCGATGCCCGTCACCGCGATATCGTAGAAGCCGCTCATGGTGTCGCTGCCCATTTGCCCGCGGGGTAGTTGTACGATACACCACGGCGTGTGCAGCGGCGGCAACGGAGTCAAGCGATGAAGGCAGAACTCGGCAAGGGCGAGACCGGTAAGGTCATCGACACCCTCAACCGCATCCTGGAGCTGGAGCTGGCGGGCCTGGTGCGCTACCTGCACTACAGCTTCATGGTGTTCGGCCACACCCGCATCCCGATCGTGGCCTGGCTGCGCAGCCAGGCCGATGAGGCCCAGGCGCATGCGGTGCAGGCCGGCGAGTACATCACCAGCCTTGGCGGCCATCCCTCGCTCAAGATCGGCGCGCTGCTGGAGACGCACAAGCACAACATCGACGAGATCCTGCGCGAGGCCCTGGCGCACGAGGAAGAGGGGTTGGGCCAGTACCAGAGCCTGATGGAGCTGGTCGAGGGACGCAACATCATGCTCGAGGAGTACGCGCGCGCCCAGATCGCCGCCGAGACCGCGCACGTGGCCGAGATCGGCAAGATGCTGCGCAGGCCCGGTTCGATCACCTGAGCGCGCCAGGCGCTGCGCCGGCAGCCCCCGCGGGGGTATCCTCGTCTCGTGCGCATCTACGCGGTCAGCAATACCAAGGGTGGGGTCGGCAAGACCACCACGGCCGTGAACCTCGCCGCGCTGTGCGCAGCCGGCGGCTGCGCCACGCTCCTGTGGGACCTGGACTCGCAGGGCGGGGCCACCTATGCGCTGCGCGGCGAGCAGCACGAGCACGCCAGCGCCAAGAAGCTGCTCGCCGGCAAGCGCGAGCTGCCCGAGCTGGTGCTGGCGAGCGGCTATCCCAACCTCGACCTGCTGCCGGCGGACTTCTCGTACCGTAACTTTGCGGTGCACCTGGCCACGCGCAAGCACCCGACCGAGCGGCTGCTGCGCATGAGCCGCACGCTGCGCGAGATCTACGGCGCGCTGTTCCTCGACTGCCCGGCCGGCATCTCGCTGCTGTCGGAGAACGTGCTGCGCGCCGCGGACGTGGTGCTGGTGCCGCTGGTGCCGGCACCGCTCTCGCTGCGCATGCTGCGCCAGCTGCAGGACTTCATTGCGCGGGAGGGCTGGCAGGACCTGCTGCTGCTGCCGTTCTTCTCCATGGTGGACCGCCGGCGCGCACTGCACCGCGAGCTGATCGCCGAGGCGCGCGCGGAGTTCCCGCGGATGCTCGCGACCGAGCTGCCCAACTGGAGCGAGATCGAGCGCATGAGCGTGCGGCGCGCGCCACTGGTGGCCAGCGCGCCGCGCAGTGCCGCCGCGCAACTGTACGTGCAGCTGTGGCGCGAGGTGCGCGCGCGCAGCGCGCCCGGCGCCAGTGCCGAGGCCGCGCTCCCCGGCCTGCGCACGCGCCTGCCCGAGGAGGTGGCAACGACTCCCGGCCCCGCGGCCCGCTGACGCCGCCCTCGCGCCGCCAGGGCGCGTGCCGGCGCGCCCGCGGACACTCCCAAAGCGTCGGCATCTGCCGACGGCGCGGCCCCTGTGGCGAAGTCGCGTAAGATTCCAACAAGGGAACCCGCGCCGTGCGCGCGATGCGGCGGCGCGCTTGCCAGGGAGTCTGGGAAGCCACGGATGCCGATCGCGAACGCCCGCCACCGCACCGCGCTGCCGGCCGCGGCCTGGCCGCTCCTGGGTCTGCTGCTGCTTAGTGCCTGCTCGGGCGGCCGGGGAGCCGGGGTAAGCACGAGCAGTGCGCCGCCGCCCCCCGCATCGCTGGCGATCGCCACCCAGGCGTTGCCGCGGGGCCTGGTCGGGCAGGCCTACAGCACCACCCTCGACGCTCGCGGCGGCACGCCCCCGTACGCCTGGAGGCTCAGCGAGGGCACGCTGCCGCCGGGGCTGCTGCTGGATCAGTCGAGCGGCGTCATCGCCGGAACCCCGGTAGACCAGGCGAACGCGGTGGCGCTGACGCTGATGGTGACCGACCAGGGCAATCCGGTGCAGACCAGCAGCGTCACACTGCCCCTGACGGTGCTCGAGGCGCTGAGCATCACCACGAGTGCCCTGCCGGACGGACATGTCGGCAGCCCCTATGCCGCCTCGCTCGCGGCCACCGGCGGAGTGCCGCCCTACCAGTGGGTGCTCGGCGGCGGGGTGCTGCCGACGGGCCTGGCGCTGAATTCCGGCAGCGGCGCGCTCAGCGGAGTACCGAGTACCAACAGTGCCGCCGCAATGCTCACCTTCCAGGTGAGCGACTCGCAGAGCCCCGCGGCCCAGGCGAGTGCCACCCTGGCGCTTACCATCACGGCCGTGCCACTCGTGATCGGCACCACCGCACTGCCGGATGCCACGGTGGGCCGGCCCTATAGCGCGACGCTCGGCTTTACCGGCGGCACGGGTGCGGTGAGCTGGGCGCTGACCAGCGGTGCGTTGCCGCCCGGACTGACGTTGAACGCGGCGAGCGGTGCGATCAGCGGCACAGCGACCAGCGTCATCTCGCAGACGCCACTCACCTTCACCGCCACCGATTCCGGCACGCCGCAACAGCGGCAGAATGCGGCCTTCCCGCTCAGCGTCGACCCGAGCGGCATCGTGGTCGACGTCACGCCGCATCGCGCGGCTATCGGAATCGGTGAGGCCCTTACCGTGACCGCCAGCATCAACGACGGCGCCGGCGTGCGCTGGAGCGTGAGTCCGGCGCTCGGCAGCTTCAGCAGCCCGACGAGCCTCGACGGCGTGCCGGTCACCTTCACCGCCGCGGCGAACGCCGGTGCCTACACCATCAGCGCAACCAGCATCAGCGACGCGCAGCGCGTGGCGAACGTCACGGTGGGCGTCACCGATCTTGCCGGCATCTTCACCCAGCACGGCGATGCCGCGCGCAGCGGCGCCAACACCCAGGAATACGCCCTCACCACGACCAACGTCACCGCGGCCACCTTCGGCAAGCTCGCCGCGTGCGAGGTCGACGGGGCCGTGTACGCCCAGCCGCTCTGGGTCGCCAGCCTTGCCATCGCCGGGGTGCTGCACAATGTGGTGTTCGTGGCAACCGAGCACGACAGCCTGTACGCCTTCGATGCGGACGCCAGTCCCTGCCAGCTGCTGTGGCAGGTGAGCCTGCTCGATGCGGCGCATGGCGTCAGCGCCGCCGAGACGCCGGTGCTCTCCGGCGGCCCCGGCCATCAGGTCGGCTCGGGCTACGGTGACATCACCCCCGAGACCGGCATCACCGGCACACCGGTGATCGATCCGGGCACGCAGATTCTGTACGTGGTGGCGAAGTCCATACTGAGTGGCGGCACCAGCACCTTCTATCAACGCCTGCACGCGATCGACCTCGCCAGCGGCGCCGAGCGGGCCGGCGCACCCGCCCTCATCAGCGCGACTTTTCCGCAAAGCGCCGGGGGCACGGTGCGCTTTGATGCGCGCCAGCAGCTGCAGCGCGCGGGGCTGGCGCTGCTCAACGGCACCGTGTACGTCGCCTGGGGCGCGCACGAGGATGCCTCGCCCTGGTACGGCTGGCTCATTGGCTACACCTACAACGGTATGGGTTTCACGCAGTCCGCGGTGCTGAACGTGGCGCCCGACACGGGCGAGTCGGGTATCTGGATGGGTGGCGGTGCCCCGGCCGTCGACTCGGCCGGACGCCTGTACGCCACCACGGGCAACGGGCAGTTCGATGCCAACCACACCACGGCGCCCGCCGATGACTATGGCGATTCGTTCCTGCAGCTGTCCGCAGGCGCATCGGGCGCGATCAGCGTAAGCGCCTACTTCACGCCCACGGACCAGGCGACGGACTACGCCTCGGACGCGGATGCCGGCGCCGGCGGCGCGGCGCTGGTACTGAACCTGGGTGGCGCGGGCAGCGCGCAGCACGTACTCGTCGGCGGCGGCAAGGACGGGGCGCTTTACGTGCTCAACGGCGATCGGCTCGGCGGCTACGGCGATGCCAACGCGCTGCAGCGCCTGCCGCTCGGCCACTCGATCTTCTCCACCGCGGCCTTCTGGAACAACACGCTCTACGTCGCACCGGTGGGCTCGGCGCTGCTGGCCTATGCCTTCAACAGCGCCACCCTGCAGCTCGCGACGCGCGCGAGCTCCAGTTCCGGCGGTCAGTACGGCTTTCCCGGCGCGACCCCGGTGGTGAGCGCCAGCGGCTTGAGCAACGGCATCGTCTGGGCGCTCAACAACGACGCCTATTGCACGGCCCAGTCCAAGAGCTGCGGACCGGCCGTGCTGCACGCCTACGATGCGCTGGGCCTGGCGCGCGAGCTGTGGTCCAGCGCGCAGATCGGCACGGATGCCGCCGGCAATGCGGTCAAGTTCACCGTACCGACCGTGGCCAACGGCAAGGTCTACGTCGGCACGCGCGGCAACAACACCGGCGGCGCGGGCAGCTCGACCAGCGTCGCCGGCGAGCTCGACGTCTACGGGCTGAAGCCTAACTGACGCGGGCCGCCGGCACGCCCGGCGCGCTCGGCGCGCCGGATTCCTCGACGCCGTAGCCGGCGGCGATCCAGGCATCCAGCCCGCCGCGCAGCGGGCGCACCCGCTGAAAGCCGCGGCTCATGAGGATGCGGGCGGCCTCGGCCGCGGAGGCTTCGTTCGGGCAGGTGCAGTAGAGGATGATGTCGCGGTCGCGCGGCAGCTGCTCGCTGTGCGCAGCCATCTCCCGCAGCGGCACGTGCCGCGCGCCCGGGATGTGCTGGCGCTGCAGGCCCTGGGCGGTCGTCGAGCGCACATCGATGACCACGGGGCGAGCGCCGCCCTGCAGGTGCGTGTGCAGTTCCGCGACCGTGATGCGTGCCATGTCCAGGGCGCGCTGGAAGCGGTGGCGCTCCCACCACTTGTAGGCGATGTAGGCGGCCAGCAGGCACAACAGCAGCAGCAGCGCTTCGCCGCCGAGCCCGGCCAGCCGCGGCAGCAGCAACTGGATCTGGTCCTGCAACAGCATGCCCGCGAGCAGTGCCGCGCCGACCCACAGCGAGCCGCTGAGGGCGCTATAGAAAAAGAAGCGTCCGGGAGGCATGCGCGTGGCACCGGCGAGCGGCGGCGCTACGAGCGAGAGCCCGGGGATGAACTTGGCCACCACCAGCATCTTCGCCCCCCAGCGCTCGAAGCTGAGCTGGGTCTGGTTGACGCAGGAGTCCGGCGTGAGCGAGATGCGGCACAGAAGATTCATCACGCGCACCCCGAAGACCCGTCCGGCCACATACCAGGCCCCGTCAGCGAGCAGGCAGGCGAGCACCGCCAGCGCGAACACGGCGCCCCCCGGCAGGCGGCCGGCAGCGCACAGCGCACCGGCCACGACCAGCGTGGGTACGGCCGGCACGGGCACGCCGAGCTGGTCGCACAGGACGTTGAGGAAGATCAGGCTGAGTCCGATCGGGCTCGTCATCGCCCGATCTTAACGCCCCCCGGGACTGACTTCAGACCCCCGGGGGCCGGTGGGCGAGCATGGCCGCGACCGCTTCGTCGATCAGCCGCTGGGCCTCGGGACCGCTGGCGTACTGCAGGCTCTGGTCCGCCGAGGCATGCCAGAGAGCGCGCCCGCTGCGCGCCTCGTAGACATCGATGGAGATGATGCCGTAGTTGTAGGCGTAGGGGCCGCCGTAGTAGCCGCCCCAGTAGGGGCCCCAGCCGTACCAGCCGCCGTACCAGCCACCGTCGACCAGGTAGCTGTTGCCGATGCCGTAGCCCACCAGGCAGTCCGCCGGCGCGCCGACCGGCTGGATGGTGCCCCCGGGGGTGAGGTGGTTGGCGATCGACTGTCGCAGGCGTTCCTCGTTCACCGGATTGGCGACGGTGTTGCGCAGCGGGCTGTTGCCGCGGAAGGACCCGGCCCAGGCATAGCTGCCGCACTTTACGTTGCCGACGAGCTCGGGGTTCGCGTCCGAGTGCACGGTGAGCGCGCAACCACCGAGCAGCATCGTGACGGTGGTGAGCAGTACACGGCAGAGCTGTCGCATGGGGATCCTCACTCGCGAAGGCGCCGGGTGCGCTACACACGGTGCCGTGGCGATTCTAACGCCGCCGCCGCCGCCGGGTTGACCGCCAAGCGTGATGCGTTCCCTAGAACGGCTCCCCGAGCACCAGGCGCCAGCCGGAGAGCACGCCCGCCTCGCGGTAGCCGATGCCGATGCGCGGCAGCGGCACCCCCCACAGCTCGTACATCGGATTCATACCGAACATAAGTCCGAACTCGAATTGCAGCGTGCGGGCGCTGATCCCGGAATCCGGGCCCTGCGGGGCGTCCAGGTAGACGTCGGCGACGCCGTACACGCCGAGCTCGAAGCGGCGCGCATCGCGGGTCGGGCCGCCGACCCAGTGGCGCAGCTCGACGCCGTTGCGCACGCGGGTGAAGGAATCGTTGGGCGCGGCGCCGGTCGGGTAGTGCACCCCGGCGTGCGTGAGCTCCGCGCGCCACAGGTCAGCGCCCTCGAAGATGCTGAAGCGCACGTCGCTGCGCACGCCGGCGCCGTAGATGTAGGCGCTGACCTCCGAGGAGGAGGCGAAGGAGGCGCCGGCCTTGACGTAGGGATAGACGTGCCAGTCCTCGTTCAGCCAGTAGTCCAGTTCCGCGCCCGGCTCGACGCTGAGCGCGCCGATGTGGCTCGGCAGCTCCAGATGCACCAGGTCCTGGGTCTTGAAGTCGAAGAAGCCGACCGTAACGGGAAAGATCAGCTTCAGGCCCGGCCGCTTACCCGGGCGGTCCGCGTAGCGCAGGCGGTGGCTGGGGGTGAAGCCATACACCTGGATGATGCTGCCGTTCACCTCGTAGACGCCCGAGCCGAGCTCGCTCGCGAAGGCGTAATTGGCGTAGGTGGTGTCGGCGTCCCGCTGCGTGGCCGCCTCGCACGCGGCCGCAGCCAGCAGCGCCGCCGCGCCCAGTCCGATCCCCAGAAGTAGCCGCACGTCGCCTTTTTCCGTTTTGCAATCGAGTCTAACAGGTCAAAATGGGCCCAGCGTCCGCGTGCACGACAAGGAGTCCGCATGAGTCGCCAGTTGCCACCGGCCCGCCTGCTCGGGCCCCACACCGACACTACCCCGCTCGAAGTGACACTCGTGCTGCGCCACCGCGGCGGCCGTGTGCCCCGCGCGGCGGTCTGGCCACACGCACCCGCCATGCCGCGCGCCGGGTTCGCGCGCCAGTGCGGCGCGGACCCGGGGGACCTCGAGAGCGCCCGGCGTTTCGCACACGGGCACGGTCTCACCGAGACCGGCGCCGATGCCACGCGGCGCGTGCTGCATCTGCGCGGCAGCCCGTCGGCACTCGCGCGCGCGTTCGCGGTCGGCCTGCAACGCTACCAGCTCGCCGACGGGCGCGGACCGTTCATCGGCTGCGACCGCGAGCCGACGCTGCCAGAGCCAGCACTCGCGGTGTTGGGGCTGGACACACGCCCCGTGGCGCGCCCACAGTTCCGCCGCCCCCGTGCCAACCCGGCGCGCAGCTATACGCCGCTTGAGGTCGGGGCGCTCTACGATTTTCCCGCCAACACCGACGGCAGTGGCCAGGGCATCGCGCTCATCGAGCTTGGCGGTGGCTTCCGCACCTCCGACCTCGAGCACTATTTCTCCGGGCTCGGCCTGGCGCGCGTCCCGAGCGTCACGGCCGTGCCCGTGGCCGGCGGCGCTAACGCGCCCGGGAGTGATGCGGACGCGGAGGTCCTGCTCGACATCGAGGTGAGCGGCGCGCTCGCCCCGGCCGCCACGCTGGCGGTGTATTTCGCGCCCAACACCGATCAGGGCTTCTACGAGGCGATCTCGCAGGCCGTGCACGATACCGCGCGCCACAACACGGTGATCTCGATCAGCTGGGGCGGCCCGGAGGAGAACTGGACCGCGGGCGCGCGCGCGGCCATGCAGAGCGCGCTCGAGGATGCCGCGGCACTTGGAATCAGCGTGACCGCGGCTGCCGGTGATGAGGGCTCGAGCGACGGACTGGCCAGCGGCGCGCACGTCGACTTCCCGGCCTCGAGCCCGGCCGCGCTCGCCTGTGGCGGCACGCGCCTGAGCGGCACCGGCAGCACGATCCAGAGCGAAGTGGTGTGGAATGAGCTTGCGAGCGGGGAGGGCGCCGGCGGCGGCGGCGTCAGCGTCGAGTTTGCGCGCCCGGAGTGGCAGCAGAACGTGGCGCTGCCCGGCACGGACAACGGGCGCGGCGTGCCCGACGTCGCCGGCAATGCTGATCCGCAGACCGGTTATCAGGTGCTCATCGACGGCAAGGCGCAGGTGATCGGGGGCACCAGTGCGGTGGCGCCACTGTGGGCCGCGCTCATCGCGCGCTGCAACCAGAAGCTCAGTACGACGCTCGGCGATGCGCACGCGGCGCTCTATGGCCTCGGTGCGCGCGCGTTCCGCGACATCATCAGCGGCAGCAACGGCGCCTATGAGGCCGCGAAGGGCTGGGATGCCTGCACCGGGCTTGGCTCACCGCGCGGGGCGGCGCTGCTCGCAGCGCTGGCCGCCCTCAGGAAGAGCTAGGCGTGGCGTCGCCGCAGGCGCGCGCCGGCCAGCGCAGCGAGCGCCAGCAGGCTCAGTTCACCGAGCGTGCCACCGCCGCCACCGCCGCCACCGCCGCCACCGCCGGAGCTCACCGTCAGCACCTGCGAGGCATCGGTGTAGCCGTCGGCGTTCGTGCAATGCAGGGCATACGTGCTAGTGGTGGTGGGGCTCACCATCATTGACCCGGAGAGTGGCTGGGTGCCGTTCCAAGCACCCGATGCGGTGCAGGCGTCCGCATTGGTCGCCGACCAGCTGAGGGTCGCGGAGGCCCCAGTGCTGATCGTGGTGGGGCTCACGGTGAGATCGATTTGGGGAGTCACTACGAGCACCTGTGAGGCATCGGCGTGCCCGGTGGCGCTAGTGCAGTGCAGGGCATACGTGCTAGTGGTGCTGGGGCTCACCGTCATTGACCCGGAGAGTGGCTGGGTGCCGTTCCAAGCACCGGATGCGGTGCAGGAGTCGGCATCATTCACCGACCAGCTGAGGGTCGCAGACGCCCCCGGCGTAACCATGGTTGGACTCACAATGAGGTTGATGTTTGGAGCATCTGGCCCGCCGGCGAGCGCATTTGCGGCGTTAAGGAAGCCATACCCGCCCGCGTAGTTAAGGGACGGCGGATTGCTCGAGTTGATAATTGGGTCTGCACCGTTCTTGAGCGTGTTGTACAGCGAGCTGACGCTGATGCCGGGGAATTTCTGCAGCAGCAGCGCTGCTGTTGCGGCCACATGGGGGGTCGCCGCAGACGTACCGAAGAAGTTTGGGTACGAGCCGCTGTTCATGCAGGTGCCGAAGCTGCCGGCGCCGAGCACGAAGCCGAGAAAGGTGTCGTTGCCGCCGTCGGGCCCGGCGATGTCTGGCTTCTGGCGCAACTGTGGGGCAGCTAAGCGATTGCCGTCTTGGTCGAAGAGGATTGGGTCGCCGCCCTTTGCCGAGAACGATTCAAGCAGCGCTGGGCTCTGGCCACAGGCCGGCGTGTCGCCGTAGAAGGCCGCCCCGACCGCCATCAACCCGGCGGCGCTTGGATGGCCCTGAAGCGTCGCGCCCTTGAGCTGAATAGTGCCCGGAAAGGTAACGCCGGCGGCGTTATCTTCCACCGCGAGCTTGATGCGGCCCGGTGTCGTCCCGCTGACCAAGCCGACTTGCACTTGGATGTCCTGCTCGGGGCTGCACAGAGTGGCGAGCCCCTGCAGATTCTCCGCGCAGGCTACGCCGTCGGGCGCGGCCGCATTGGCCGGGAAGCCGATGACCAGGATCTGGTAGGGATCGACGCCGGTGCTGTTCGGACCGGTGCACATCTGGGCGCCGTTGCTGAGCTCGTTCAGGCCGCCACCGCTGGGGTCGTCCGGGTTCTGCGGGCTGCCGATGAGGTCATTCCCCGCGCTGCTCACGCACAGGTCCATGCCGCTCGTGGCGCCGCCGCTGCTGGGCGCCCCAGTGACGTAGGGCTGGTCCCACTGCAGCACCACGGCGATGAACTCGCCCGGCAGCAGCTGCGGGACGTGCACGCTGAGCGCGGTGGTGCCCGCGCCGTCGAAGCTCAGCAGCTGCTCGCCTGCGGGGCTCACGGAGGCGGTGCTGAAACTGGGCGCCGTGTTGTCGTAACCGTTGCTGCCGTTGTTGCCGGCGGCCGCAAAGTAGGCCACGCCGGCCGCGGCGGCGGTGTTGGCGGCCTGGGCGATCAGGCCGTCCTGGAAGAATGGCTCGTCGAAGTAGGTCACGTCATCGGCGATGACCTGCACGCCCGCGCTGGTGAGCGCCTGGATGCCGCTCGCGAAGTCGGCCGCAGACTCCACGGCGGTGTGGAAGGTCAGGCTCGCCCCGGGCGCGACGTCGTGCACGATCTGCATCATGGCGCGCCCTTCATCGCCGTAGGGCAGCAGGTACGGGGCGCCGAAATCCATGCAGGTGGCGTTTTTGACGGCGCCGGCTTCCTCCAGCACGTCGATGGAGCCGGCCGCGGGCAGGTCGCCGCTGCCGATGTCAGTGCTGGCATCCGCGGTGAAGCCGTTCGTGGCGTAGCCGGCGTTGCCCCCGGCACTGACGCCGCTGCCGGGCTGGGCATAGACCGCATAGCAGTCGTAGCTGTCGGAAAGGATGCCGACGCTGATGCCCGTGCCGCTGAGTCCCGGATTGGCGCTGCGCAGCGCGGCGCTGCCCTGCGCCACGTCGCCCTGCGTGGTGATGGCGCCGCTGTGCGTGCGCGACAGCGCCGCGCGGATCGAGAGCACCTCCGGGTGGGTCGTGGCGCGCTCGATGGCGGCGAGCGGCAGCCAGCCGCCGACGTCATTGCGGTATACGGCCGGGTGCTGCAGGCCCTCGGCGAGCAAGGCGCGCTTGAGGGCCTGCGGATCCGAGCGCGTGGTGGCATCGACCGCCACGTAGGCGACGCCGTTGCGCGCCACCCGGAAGCGGGCGGCGGGATTGAGTGCGCGCAGCGCCAGCGCGCTCGTTCCCGGGGGCGCGCGCTTCACTTCGCGCGCCATGCCGGCGAGCGCCGCATCGAGCTTCGCGCCCGTGCCGCTGGCGAGCTGGGCGCGGCTGCGACCGCCATAGACCACGAGATGCCCGGCGGGGGCCGCGCGCGTCGTGCCCTTGCGGGTGGGAAATACCGCCGAAGTGGCGGTGGCGCCGGCCACGAGCGCGGCGAGCGCAAGGGTACCTGCCGCGAAGCGGCCGAGAGTCATGCGAGTCATCCAACCCCCCCAAAT
>Ga0335080_10004241_pt1 | contig 14625 bp, 18 predicted proteins | sample Lox_Sample_34_FD_206720 | JGI IMG/M metagenome (GOLD analysis project Ga0335080, IMG submission 206720) | Soil microbial communities from Loxahatchee National Wildlife Refuge, Florida, United States - Lox_Sample_3.4 | ecosystem: Environmental > Terrestrial > Soil > Wetlands | place: USA... | reverse complement strand
CCGCCGTCTCTACCGGCTCTCGTTCCTCCACACGTGCTCGTTCGGGATCAGCATCGTCGCCGGTAACTGGGTCGTCACCCTGCTCACGCGCTCCGGCTACAGCCACCGAGTCGCCGCGCTCGCCGGCGCCCTGACGCTGATCGGCGGGATCGTGACGCGGCCCGCGGGCGGGGTCGCGATCCAGCACCGGCCCGAGCGCCGCAGGGCCCTCGTCGCGGCCGCCGTCGCCGCGACCTCGCTCGGGATCCTCCTGCTCGCGACGGGGGCGCCGCTCGCCGTGCTCGCTTTCGCGGCGGCCGTGGTCGGGCTCGCGGCCGGGATTCCGTTCTCCGCGGTCTTCAGGGGCGCGCAGCTCCTGCGGCCCGACGCGGCCGGAACCGCGGTCGGGCTCGTCAACGCGGGGCCGAACCTCTTCGTCCTGATCGCGACTCCGCTCGTCGGCCTCACCTTTTCCCTGCCGGGCGACGGGAGGCTCGGATTCGTCGCGCTCGGCGCGGTCGGCCTGACGGGCCTCGCGCTCCTGCCGCCGCTCTCGTCCCTCGGCCGATAGGGTCGCTATGCTCGCCCCTTCACGATGCTGAGCTTCGGCGTAACCGTTCTTCCGGACCCGCCCTACCAGCGGCTGATCGAGCTGATGCAGCTGGCCGAGCAGCACGGGTTCGAGTACGGCTGGACGTACGACTCCCACGTGCTCTGGCAGGAGTCGGTGCCGCTGCTGACGCTCGCCGCCGCGCAGACCAAGACGATCAAGCTCGGGCACTGCGTGACGAATCCGGGCACGCGCGACCCGACGGTGCTCGCGAGCGCCTACGCGACGATGCACGACATCTCGAACGGCCGCATGGTGATGGGGATCGGCCGCGGCGATTCCGCGCGCCGGGTGATCGGGCAAAAACCCGTGCTCGTGGCGGAATTCGAACGGCGCCTCGTGATGATCAAGGACTTCATGAACGGCCGCCCGGTCGACTGGAACGAGAAGGAGCTCGAGCTCAAGTGGGTGCGCAAGGAGCTGCCCGAGATCCCGATGTACGTCGCCGGCTACGGCCCCAAGGCGCTCGCGGTCGCGGGCCGCGTGGGCGACGGCGTGATCATCCAGCTCGCCGACCCGCAGATCATCCAGTGGATCATGGACGTGGCCCGGACGGCTGCGGTGGAGGCCGGCCGCGACCCGGACGAGCTCCAGTGCATCGTCTGCGCGCCGAGCCACATCTCCGCCGACCTCGAGGATGCGCGGGAGCAGGTGCGCTGGTTTCCGGCGATGGTCTCGAACCACGTGATGGACCTGATCGAGCGCTACGGCGAGGGCGGCGAGATCCCGACCGCGCTCACCGACTACGTCAAGGCGCGCAAGTTCTACGACTACAAGGACCACTCGCGGGTCGGCGCCGCGCACGGCGAGTTCGTGACCGACGAGATCTGCGACCGCTTCTGCGTGCTCGGCGACTCGGCGGCGGCGACGGCGAAGCTGCAGGAGCTCGAGTCGGTCGGCGTCGACCAGTTCAACATCTACCTGATGACGCACGGGCAGGAAGAGACGCTGCAGGCGTACGGCGACGACATCATCCCGGGCTTCGCGGCTTAGTGCTCTCTCTCGGCGACCTGCTCGAGGCACGGGTCGCCGTGCCGGCTGATCTCTCCGCGGACGGCGAGACGGTGCTCGTCTCCTCGAACCTTTCGGGGACGATGCAGCTCTACCGGATGTCGAGCTCGGGCGGGCTGCTCGAGCGGCTGACCGCACAGGACGAGCCGGTGGCCGGGAGGTTCGTCCCGGGCGGCGAGCGCGTGCTGCTCCAGATGGACACCGCCGGCGACGAGCGCGCGCAGCTCTACCTGCTCGATCCGGGCGGCGAGCCCGAGGCACTCGTCCATGACCCGCGCTTCATGCACGCGAACCCGTGCTTCACCCGCGACGGCCGGCTGCTCGCGTACTGCTCGAACCGGCGCGACAGCGTCGACTTCGACGTCTACATCCGCGAGCTCGAGAGCGGCGAGGAGCGCAGCGCGTACGCGCCGGGAGGCTGGTGCGACCCGGCCGGCTTCTCGCCGGACGGCGGGATCCTGGCCGTGATCCGTCACACCCTTCGCGCGGGCGACAACTCGCTGGACCTCGTCGACCTCGAGGGCGGGGAGGCGGTCGAGGTCGCCTCGCACGAGGACGAGGCCTACGTCGGCCCGCCGGCCTGGCTCCCGGACGGGCGCTCGTTCTTGTTCGCGACGAGCGCCGGCCGGGACACGATCGCGATCGCCCGCTACGACCTCGAGGCGCGGACGTGGGAGGTCGTGCTCGAGAGCCCCTGGGACCTCGCCGTCGTCGTCGACGAGTCGGGGACGCAGCTCCTCGTCCACGAGAACGAGGACGGCTACTCGCGCCTCGAGCTCCGCGACCCCGTGACGCTCGAGCTGCGGCACGAGGTGTCGCTGCCGGGGCGCGGAGTCGTCACGGACACGGTCTTCTCCGGCGACGGAAGCCTGCTCGCGTTCCACTTCAGCTCGCCTCTCGAGCCGGGCGACATCTGGCTCCACGAGACCGCCTCGGCGGTGACCCGGCGCCTGACCACCAGCCCGAGCGAGGTGCCGCGCTCGCGTCTCGTCGAGCCCGAGCTGCACCGCTTCGAGTCGTTCGACGGCGAGTCGGTGCCGGTCTACCTGTACGAGGCCGAGGACGGCTATCCGGTGCCGGTCGTGATCTGGATCCACGGCGGCCCCGAGTCGCAGCTGCGCCCGGCCTGGAACGCGCTCCACCAGTACTTCGTCGCGCGCGGCTTCGCGGTGGCGGCGCCGAACGTGCGCGGCTCGACCGGCTACGGGAAGCGCTACGAGCACCTCGACGACGTCGAGAAGCGCCTCGACTCGGTGCGCGACCTCGCGGCGCTGCACGGCTGGCTCGAGACTCGGCGCGGGATCGACGCGTCGCGCGCCGTCCTCTTCGGCGGCTCCTACGGCGGTTACATGGTGCTCGCGGGACTCGCCTTCCACGCCGAGCTCTGGGCCGCCGGCGTCGACATCGTCGGGATCTCGAGCCTCGTCACCTTCCTCGAGAACACCTCGGCCTACCGGCGCGCGTTCCGCGAGCGCGAGTACGGCTCGCTCGAGCGCGACCGGGAGCTGCTCGAGTCGATCTCGCCGATCTCGCGCATCGACGCGATCCGGGCGCCGCTCTTCATCATCCACGGCGCCAACGACCCGCGCGTCCCGCTCTCCGAGGCCGAGCAGCTCCACCGTGAGCTCACCGCCCGCGGAATCCCGTCCGAGCTGGTCGTCTACGAGGACGAGGGGCACGGGCTCGGGAAGCTGAAGAACCGGCTCGACGCCTATCCCCGCGCCGCCGCCTTCCTCGAGAGCGTGCTGCTGCGCCCGTTCGACCGCAACGAGCTGACCTCGCCACGCCCGTAGAATGCGACCGCACTGGCGCCTTGGCCGAGTGGTTAGGCAGAGGCCTGCAAAGCCTCGTACAGCAGTTCGAATCTGCTAGGCGCCTTCTTCCTTCAGCGGCCGACTTCGAGAAACGGGGGTAGGGCATGGCGGCGAACAAGGGAAACGCGGCAGCGTCGCAGGGAGGCCTGGGCTTCGCCTATGTCCTGGCGATGATCGGGGCCGCGGTCTACTGGGTGCAGCAGGCGAGCGGCTTCCTCGGCGTGGTCGGGGCGCTGCTGAAGGCCCTGGTCTGGCCCTCGTTCCTGGTCTACGACCTGCTGAAGTTCATCGGCTCCTGACTCAGGCGTCCACCTCGTCGATTCTCCCGGTCTTGACGTCGTAGACGAAGCCGGTGATCGGATAGTCGTCGGGGACGAGGTTCGACTCGCGGAGGCGGCGGACGCTCGCGGCGACGCTTGCGTGGAGCTCGGGGAACGGGTGGAAGTCGACGTCGGTGGCGTCTGCGCCGAGCTCGTCCTGCAGCCGGTCGCGGATCTGCTCGTTCGTGAAGGTGACCATCCCGCAGTCGGTGTGGCCGATCACGAACGCCTCCCTCGTGCCGAGGAGCGTGCGGGAGATCACGAGCGAGCGGAGCGCGTCGTCGGTCGCGAGCCCGCCGGCGTTGCGGATCACGTGCGCGTCGCCCTCCTCGAGGCCGAGCGCCTTCGCCGGGTCGATGCGGGCGTCCATGCAGGTGATCACCGCGAACCGGCGGGCGGGAGGCATCGGCAGGTCGCCCTTGGTGAACTGGGCGGCGTACGCGTCGTTGGCGGACTTGACGGCGTCGAGCTCGGACACGATGGTCTCCTTTCGAGCGGCTGATGACGCCAAAACTATACAAAGGGAAGCGGCCAAAGCGAAGGACGGCCTGGCTCGTGGTCGGAGGCGGGGCGATCGTCGCTCTGCTCGTCGCCGCGATCGTGGGTGGCTTCTTCCTGAACGACACGGCCAGGCCGGCCTCGATCCAGGACGCGGTGCGGCGCTTCCAGGCGGGCGGCGCCGGGGGCGGAAAGCTCGACGGCGTCTACGTGTACGCGACGAAGGGCGGCGAGTCGATCGACGCGCTCGGCGGGGCACACCACCGGTATCCGGCCACGACGGGCATCACAGCGGTCGGCGCGCCGTGCGGTGTGAAGCTCCGCTGGGACGCACTGCAGGGCCGCTCGACGACGTGGACGCTCTGCTCGACCCGGGCCGGCGTCGAGCTCGGCACCGAGGAGGTCGTGCACACGTTCTTCGGCCAGACGGACGACACGACCTACGCGTGCGCGGGCAGTGAGCTCCTGCAGCCGGGCTCGTTCCGGTGCCGCTCGGCGCGCGGGCGCGAGGACGGGACTGTCCGCGTGATCGGGCGCGGGAGCCTCGAGGTCGGCGGCAAGCCCGTGAGCGTGCTCCACGTCCGCACCGTCGCCACGATCTCCGGCGGCGACGAGGGCGCGGAGACCGTCGACTGGTGGCTCGGCACCGCGACCGGGCTGCCGGTGCGGGTCGCCTTCACGAGCCGCACCAGCCGCAAGACGGTCGTCGGACGCGTGCACTACGCGGAGGACGCCGACCTGCGGCTGCTCTCGGTGACGCCGCGCCGCTAGCGGTCGATCGCGTACCAGACGATGTCGTAGCCGCGCCAGACGGTCCGGCCGCGCCGGCCGAGCCCGAGCCGCTCCATCACCGCCTGCGAGCGGAGGTTCTCCGGCGTCGTGAACGAGTAGAGCCGCGGCTCTGCCGGGAGGTGCTCCCGCCAGCACTCGAGCGAGGCCCGCCCGCCCTCGGTCGCGAGCCCGCGCCCCCACCAGTCCCGGTGAAGCACCCAGCCGACCTCCGGCGGGTCGTGCGGCTCGAGCGGCCAGTCGTGATGGCGGAGGATGCCGATCCGGCCGATCAGGCGACCGGTCCCGAGCTCCACGGCGGCCCACTGGCCGTGGCCGTCGTCCTCCCACATCCGCGCGAACCGCTCGAGCTGCGCCCGCGTCCCGTCGAGGTCGAGTGGAGGCATGTGCTCCAGGTACCCTGGCTGGGCGTAGATCTCGGCGAGCGCCTCCGCGTCGTCGGGCCGGAACTGCCGCAGCAAGAGGCGCTCCGTTCGCAGCTCGGCGGGGAGGAGCCGGCGGGTCACGCCGCAACTGTAGACACCCGTTCAAGGGACTGACCCTCGTCGCCGATAGGAGATGACGCAATGACCGATCCTGCGGAGCGGAAGCGAAAGCTCGGCCGGCCCAGCCCGGCCCTCGTCGTCGCGATCATCGCGCTGTTCGTGGCGCTCTCGGGTACGGCGGTCGCCGCCGGCGTCGTCCCGCTCGCGAAGCGCGCGCTCACCGCCGACACCGCCAAGAACTCGCTGAAGCTCGGCGGCCTCACCGCGGCGCAGGTCGGCTCGCTCGCCCCCCCGCCCAACATCTACATCAAGACCCAGCCGTGGACGCTCACCGCGGGCAGCGACCCGACGGACTTCACGACGACCTGCGACCCGGGCGAGCACGTCCTCTCGGGCGGGTACGACAACCCGGACGGCAACGCACTGGCCCAGGACACGCATCCGACCGCCGACGGCCTGAGCTGGGTGATCAACCTCCAGAACCTGTCCCCCTCGAGCGACACCGGCGGCACCCTCTACGCCGTCTGCCTCCGCTGATGGACGCCCAGATCAGAGGAACCACGATGCCGGTGCTCGAGGTGCGCCTCGATCCGGGCGAGAGCGTCGTCGCGGAGTCGGGCGAGCTCGGCTGGGTGACGGACTCGATCGAGCTCCAGACGTCGACGGCGCTCGCCGGCTCCGACGGGATCTGGGATGCGACCAAGCGCTCGTTCGGCGGCGGCTCGTTCTTCATGACCGAGTACTCGGCCACGACGGGCCCGGGGGTGGCGGTGTTCCCGGCGCGGCTGCCCGGCTCGATCATCGAGGTGCCGCTCGGGCCCGAGCACTCCTACACGGTCCAGCGCGGCGGCTTCCTGGCCGGCTCCTACGGCTGCCAGCTCGCGACCGCCTTCCATCCCAAGAAGATCGGCTCGGGGCTCTTCGGCGGCTTCGGCTTCGTGCTGCAGTCGCTCTCCGGCTCGGGTCACGCCTGGATCGCACTCGGCGGCGAGATCTCCGAGTACGAGCTCGGCGCGGGCGAGACGCTGCGCGTCCATCCGGGCCACGTGGGCCTGCTCGACGGGACCGTCGGCTACGAGCTGACCACGGTGCCGGGGCTGAAGAACAAGGTGTTCGGCGGCGACGGCCTCTTCCTGATGCGGCTCACGGGCCCCGGGAAGGTCTGGCTCCAGTCGATGAACCTCGCCGACCTCGCCGGTGCGCTCGCGCCGTACCTGCCGCAGAACGACAGCAACACCAATGTCGAGGTCGCCGCCGGCACGACGGTGATCTCCGGTATCGGCAAGCTCCTCGGCGGCTAGCGCCGCTCCCAGCGCACGAGCAGGCTCTCGAGCTGCCGCCGCTGGCCCTCTCCGAACTCGACGCGGGCGAGCAGGCGGCGCGCCTCGGCCGGATCGTCGTTCGCGACCGCGGCCTCGAGGCGCTCACGGAGGGGGCTCGGCTCCCGGAGCTGGCGGCGAAGCCAGCGCAGCAGGCTCACGGCGGCGGCGTCCGTCGTCATCGCAGGCGGAGTATGAACCTTAGGATGGAGCGGTGATCGATCCGCTCGAGCGCTGGCAGGGCCTCGGGGACAAGCCCGACTACGCGGGGCTGCTGACGTTCGCGGCGCTTCCGTACACGCAGGACGCCGCCGAGCTCGCGGGCGTCGACGTGGCGATCGTCGGCGCGCCGACCGACGACCTCGTCTCGGACCGGCCCGGTGCACGCTTCGGCCCGCGTGCGATCCGCTCCGCGAGCTGCCCGCCCGGCCCGCACCTGGAGGCGGGCATCGACGCGGCGCGGGCGCTCAAGGTGGTGGACTTCGGGGATGCGCCGGTGATCCCCGCCGACCCGGCCCGGACCCGGGACGCGATAGAGGAGACCGTCGCCCAGGTCGTCCGCGCGGGCGCGGTCCCGATCGTGCTCGGCGGCGACCACTCCATCGCCGAGCCGAACCTGGCCGCGGTCGCCGCGACACACGGCCCGGTCGGCCTCGTCCACTTCGACACCCACACCGATACCGGCACCGAGGTCTTCGGCGTCGAGGTCTCGCACGGGACGCCGATGTACCGGCTCGTCGAGGGAGGCCGGGTCGATCCACGCCGCTACGTGCAGATCGGGCTGCGCGGCTACTGGCCGGGCGAGGCGGAGTTCGCCTGGCAGGCGGAGCGCGGGATCACGAGCTTCTTCATGCATGACGTCCGCGACCTCGGCATCCGCGAGGTCGTCGCGCGCACCGTTGCCGTCGTCGGCGCCGGGCCGGTGTACCTCACGGTGGACGTCGACGTGCTCGACCCGGCCTTCGCGCCCGGGACCGGCACGCCCGAGCCGGGCGGGATGACCTCGGCCGACCTCCTGTGGGCCTGCAGGTCGCTCGCGGAGCAGCTCGAGCTCGCCGGGGCCGACGTGGTCGAGGTGATCCCGACCGCGGTCGGCTCGGCCGACGTGACCGCTCTCGTCGCCGAGCGGATCGTCCGCGAGATCCTCACCGGGATCGCGCTGCGAAAGAGCTAGGGAAGAAGCCGCCGCTCCGTCGCGTCCTGTTGGCAATGCACCAACAGGAGGAGGCGGAAATGCATCTCAGGAAGACCATCGTGCTCGTCGCACTCGCCGCGGTGACCGCGGCACCTTCGGCCCTCGCACTGCGGCCGCCGATCGACGCGAGCAACCCCGGCACGAACATCCTCACGACGGAGGCCGGTCTGCACAAGAAGGCCAAGCCTGCGAAGCCGGCCAACAAGCCGCAGCCGAAGCTCTGTCAGCGCTACATCCCGACGGCGGGCAGCTGCCTGGCGTTCGGCATGGAGCCGTAGGACCCTCGAGCGCCAGGCTCGCCGCCGATGGGCGAGCCTGGCGCCAATCGCCGCGATAAGGTCATTCCGATGACCGCGACGGTGATGGACGGCAAGGCGCTGGCGGCCCGTGTGCGGGCCGAGGTCGCGGAGGAGCTGGCCGCGTTCGGCCCGGTGGGGCTCGCGACGGTGCTCGTCGGCGAGGATCCAGCGTCCGAGATCTACATCCGGATGAAGCACAAGGCGGCCGGCGAGGTCGGGATCACGGCGCAAGACCACCATCTCCCGGCCGAGACGAGCGAGGACGAGCTGCTCGCGCTCGTCGAGAGGCTGAACGGCGACGACTCGGTGGACGGCATCCTGGTGCAGCTTCCGTTGCCGGATCACATCGACGAGGAACGGGTGCTCCGCACCGTCGATCCGATCAAAGACGTCGACGGCTTCCATCCGTTCAACGCGGGCCAGCTGTACCTCGACCGGCCGACGCTCGTGCCGGCGACGCCGACCGGCGTGATCGCGCTGCTCGACGAGTACGAGATCCCGCTCCAGGGCGCGCGGGCGGTCGTCGTCGGCCGAAGCGCGATCGTCGGCAAGCCCGCCGCGATGCTGCTTCTCGCGCGGAACGCGACCGTCACGATCTGCCACTCGCGCACGGCCGACCTCGGCGCGGTGACGCGCGAGGCGGACGTGCTCGTCGCCGCCGTTGGCCGTGCAGGCGTGATCACGGCGGACATGGTCAAGCCGGGCGCGGCCGTGATCGACGTCGGAATCAACCGCACAGAGGACGGAATGCGCGGCGACGTCGACCCGTCGGTGGCCGATGTGGCCGGTTTCCTGACTCCCGTGCCGGGCGGTGTCGGGCCGATGACGATCGCGATGCTGCTGAAGAGCACGCTGAGAGCTGCGAGATTCCGCCGAAACGGCCTTGCGTTCCCCGGGGCGTGAGGCTATGGTTCGCGCGCTTCATATCGGTCGGCGGCTCGGTGCCCGGGCCGTCGTTGTTTGCTGTTACAAGGAGGACCGTTGGCTCAGGGCACCGTCAAGTGGTTTTCGAACGAGAAGGGTTATGGGTTCATCGAGCGGGAGGGTGGCGATGACGTCTTCGTCCACTTCTCCGCGATCGAGATGGACGGCTACAAGTCGCTGACCGAAGGCCAGCGCGTCGAGTTCGAGGTCGTTCAGGGCCCCAAGGGTGCCCAGGCCGCGAACGTGCGGGCCGCCTAGCTTTCCCTTTCGGAACCGAATGCGCAGAGGCTCCCGAAAGGGAGCCTCTCTTTTTTGGAAGGATCTGACCGATGGCGATCACCAACGAGGACGTGCTCCACGTGGCCCGGCTCGCGAGGCTCGGGCTGCGCGACGGCGAGGCCGAGCGGCTCCAGACGGAGCTGAGCGCGATCCTCGAGGCGGTCGGGAAGGTGTCGGAGCTCGATCTCGCCGACGTGCCGCCGACCTCGCATCCGCTCGACCTCGTCAACGTGTGGGACGAGGACGAGCCGCGCCCGTCGCTCACGGTCGAGGAGGCGCTCGCGAACGCGCCCGAGCGGGAGGGGGACGGCTTCCGCGTCCCACCGAGCGCATGAACCGTCACGGAATCGGCACAAAGCCGCGCGGATGCGCCGGCTACCGTGGAGGCCCCCGTGGGTGGGTGGGGGCTAGGGATGGGTCCCGCCGTCGGGACCCGGCGATGGAGTCGACGTGATCGACACCCTCCGTCTCAGCGCCGAGGAGGCGATCGGGCTCGTCGAGCGGCGCGAGGTCACCGCCGCAGAGCTGCACGCCGCCTACGTCGACGCGATCGCCGAGCGCGACCCGGAGCTCCACTGCTACCTCACCACGCTCGACGAGCCGAGCGGTGAGGGGATCCCGATTGCGCTCAAGGACGTGATCTCGACGAAGGGCGTCCCGACCACCGCCGGCTCGAAGATCCTCGAGGGCTACGTGCCGCTCTACGACGCAACCGTCGCCGAACGCTGCAAGGCGGCCGGCCTCTCCCTGCTCGGCAAGACGAACACCGACGAGTTCGCGATGGGCTCGTCGACCGAGAACTCGGCCTTCGGCCCTTCGCACAACCCGTGGGATCCGGAGCGCGTGCCGGGCGGGTCCGGCGGCGGCTCGGCGGCCGCGGTCACGGCCGGGCTCGCGCCCTGGGCGCTCGGCTCCGACACCGGCGGCTCGATCAAGCAGCCCTCGGCGCTCTGCGGCAACGTCGGCCTGCGGCCCACCTACGGCACCGTTCCCCGCTACGGGATCGTCGCCTTCGCCTCGAGCCTCGACCAGGTCGGCCCGGTCGCGAAGAACGTCCGCGACTGCGCGCTCCTCTACTCGATCATCGCCGGCCGCGACCCGTTCGACTCGACGACCGTCGAGCTCCCGGAGCCCGTCCGGCTCCCCGACGCCGAGGATCTGAAGGGCCTGCGGGTCGGCGTCCCGCGCGAGCTCAACGAGGCCGAGGGGATCGAGCCCGGGGTCGCGGAGACGGTGCGCGCGGCGATCGAGCTCGCGCGCGAACTGGGCGCCGAGGTGGGGGAATGCGAGCTGCCGTACTCGGTCGACTACGGCCTGCCCTGCTACTACCTGATCGCCCCGGCCGAGGCCTCCTCGAACCTGGCCCGCTACGACGGTGTCCGCTACGGCCCGCGCGAGCCGGGCGACACCTTCCGCGAGATGGTCGAGGCGACGCGCGACGCCGGCTTCGGCGACGAGGTGAAGCGCCGGATCATGCTCGGCACCTACGCGCTCTCCGCCGGGTACTACGACGCCTATTACGGACAGGCCCAGAAGGTGCGAACCCTGATCCGGCGAGAGCACGCGGCGGCGTTCGAGCGCTTCGACGTGCTCGTCTGCCCGACCTCGCCCACGGTCGCGTTCCGGATCGGCGAGAAGGCGCAGGACCCGCTCGCGATGTACGCGGCGGACCTGCTCACGATCCCCTCGTGCATCGCCGGGCTCCCCGGCCTCAACATCCCCTGCGGCCTCTCGGAGGGCCTGCCGGTGGGCCTCCAGCTCGTCGGCCCGCAGTTCTCCGAGAACACGCTCTTCAGGGCGGGTCACGCCCTCGAGCGGGCGCTCGGCTTCGACACCGTCCCGGAGCGGCTCCGATGACCTGGGAGCCGGTGATCGGGCTCGAGATCCACGTCCAGCTGAAGACGCGGACGAAGATGTTCTGCCGCTGCGAGGCCGGCTGGGGCGCGTCCGAGAACACCCGCACCTGCCCGATCTGCCTCGCGCATCCGGGCGCGCTGCCGGTCACGAACGGCCTCGCGGTCGAGTGGACCGTGAAGCTCGGGCTCGCGCTCGGCTGCACGATCGCCGAGCGGGCGGTCTTCGCGCGCAAGAACTACTTCTACCCTGACCTGCCGAAGGGCTATCAGATCTCGCAATACGATCTACCGCTTTGCATCGATGGCAAGGTGCTAGTGCCGACGGCCGGGGGAGAGCACGCGGTGCGGATCGTCAGGGCGCACCTCGAGGAGGACGCGGCCAAGACGATCCACCACGGCGGCCATTCGGGCCGGATCGGCGGCGCGAGCCACTCCGTCGTCGACTTCAACCGCGGCGGCACCCCGCTCGTCGAGATCGTCACCCACCCCGACATCCATTCGGCGGAGGAGGCGCGGCGCTTCCTGCAGCTGCTCCGCCAGACGATCGTCGAGCTCGGGATCTCCGACGCCGAGATGGAGAAGGGCACCCTGCGCGTGGACGCGAACGTCTCCGTGCGCCCCGCCGGCGAGGAGGGCTTCCGCACCCGCACCGAGATCAAGAACATCAACTCGTTCGGCTTCGTCGCGCGCGGGATCGAGGCCGAGGTCGAGCGCCAGATCGCGGTCTGGGAGTCCGGCGGCGAGGTCGAGCAGGCGACCTTCGACTTCGACGCCTCGACCGGCAAGCTCACCTCGCGGCGCACGAAGGAGGAGGCCGAGGACTACCGCTACTTCCCGGAGCCGGACCTCGTCCCGGTCGAGCCGCCCGCCGAGCTCGTCGAGCGGCTGCGCGGCGAGCTGCCGGAGCTGCCGGGCGAGCGGATCCGACGGCTCGAGCCGACGCTCGGCTTCGCGCTCGCCGGCGACATCGTGACCACTGGGCGCACCGAGCTGTACGAGGCGCTCCTCTCGGACGAGCTCGACCCGCGCGAGGTCGCGAACTTCCTGATGAACGAGGGGCGCGAGCTCGAGGACGTGCCCAACCCGGGCGAGCTACAGAAGGTACTGAAGGTGCGCCGTGAGATTCCTCGGGAGCAGTTCCAGCGGACGGTTTCGGCGAGCGCGAGCCCTGACTTCATCGCGGAGCCCTATCTCCTGGAGAAGGTCGTCAGCGACACCTCGGAGCTCGAGCCGCTGGTCGACTCGATCCTCGCCGCCAACCCGTCACAGGTCGAGGCCTACCGGGGCGGCAAGGAGGGCCTGCTCGGCTTCTTCGTCGGCCAGGTGATGCGCGAGACGCAGGGCAAGGCCGACGCGAAGCTCGTCAACGAGCTGCTCCGCGCGAAGCTCTCCGGCTAGATCAACCCGCAGATGCGGGCGGTGTTCGGCCAGGGATAGAAGCCGCTGTCGCGCTCGGCGCGCTCGGCGACCCACATCTGCTCGATCGGCGTCCAGTGGTCGGCGGTTCCCTTCTCCCGCAGCAGCCGCGCCGCGTAGAAGCGCTGGAACGCGAGGTCCATCTGGAGGCCGCCGTAGTAGCCGTTCCCGGTGTGGGCGTGCCACGAGGCCTCGTAGCGGTGGATGCAGAGCCACGCCTTCTTGTGGGGCGGCCTGAGCGCCTGCCGGTATGCCGCCAGCGCGATCCTCCGCCAGACCGCCGCCGGAAGGCTGTGCGCGACGGTGAGCGGCTTGCCCATCACCTTCTGCCAGCGCCACGTCTCGGCGCGGTACCTGGTGATCACCGCCGCGTCGGTCACGCGCGAGGCGACCTGCCTGTCGGCGGCCCCGGCACGATCGGCTGTTGCGCTGGCACCCGACGCCGCGAGCACGACGAGGACCAGCGCAAGGAGAGTCGCTTGTTTCAAACAGCACCCCTTGCAACGGGAACACGGGCCGACGCACCGGGACGGGGAATGGAGCCGCAACCGTCCGGGCCGGCACGACCAGAGGTCGTGCAGCGTCGTAGTTTTTGCTACCCGGGCAAGCTAGCAGAGCCTTCGGACGCTACGCGCCGGTTCCCCCAGCGGGTCGGCGTGACGAAGCCGACGTACAGCAGTAGCGCGGCGGCGGCGATGAAGAGCGCCGTCCCGGCCTCGCCGAGGCCGGCGAGAGCGCTGCCGACTGCGGCCGTCCCGACGCCCGCGAGGATGAGCGCGTTGCCGAGCGGGCGCCTGCGGATCCCGAGCAGCGCGACCACGACGACCGCGATCGTCCCGGCCGTGTTCCCGAGCACGGCGAGCAGCCGTGCGGGCAGGAAGTCGAGGTGCGCCTGTGCCGTCGGGATCCCGGTTCCGACGAAGACGCCGTGCACCGGGACCGCCACCATCACTCCGACCGCGAGCCCGGTCCACAGGAACGCGGCCGGCGCGGCCCAGCGCCGTCCGACGAGCAGGAGCGAGCCGGCGCCGAGCAGCGGCGCGGTCAGCAGCCCGCCGAAGAGGTAGTAGGCACGGAAGGAGCGCGCGTCCCAGCCGTGCGCGGCGCCCCAGGCGAGCGCGGCGCACGCGAGGGCGTAGGCGAGCAGCGCGCAGGCCCAGGCGGCCAGCTCGGGCGCGCGGCGCTCTCGCCAGCGTCCCCAGAGTCCGCCGGCGAGCCGGAGCGAGAGCAGCGCGGCGCCGAATGCGAGCAGGGCCTCCATGGGCGGAGCGTAGTAGGCTTGCCGCCCCGGTGAAGCGGCTCGCCATCCTCCTCGCGCTGACGGCGCTCCTGCTGGGAGCGATTACGGCCGCCGCCGCACCCTCGCATGACTACGCGGCCGTGGCGCTCGACGTGCTCCCGCCGGGAGAGAACGGCGGCGTCGCGTTCGACCGCAACACGACCGACCAGGCGGCGCTCTACGACGGGCTGACGCCGCTCGGCGGCAAGGTCGCGACCTCCGACCTGAAGCGCTGGTTCAAGCCCGAGACCCTCGGCCTCGGCGGCGCGAAGGCCGTGCGCACCGAGAAGCTCCCCCGGGCGGGCGTCGTGATCCGGCGCGACAAGTGGGACGTGCCCTACGTGGCCGGGAAGACCCAGGCGGACGTCGAGTACGGCACCGGCTGGGCGACCGCCGAGGACCGCGGCCTGCTGCTCGGGCTGATCCGCGGCCCGGCGCGGGCCGCCGCGCTCGACATCCCCGGGATCGACCCGATCTCCCTCGCGCTCTCCGGCAAGACCTTCGTGCCGAGCCCGCAGACCGAGGCCTTCCTCGCGAAGCAGCTCGACCTGC
>Ga0335080_10004240_pt1 | contig 14628 bp, 16 predicted proteins | sample Lox_Sample_34_FD_206720 | JGI IMG/M metagenome (GOLD analysis project Ga0335080, IMG submission 206720) | Soil microbial communities from Loxahatchee National Wildlife Refuge, Florida, United States - Lox_Sample_3.4 | ecosystem: Environmental > Terrestrial > Soil > Wetlands | place: USA... | reverse complement strand
CGATCGAGGCCTACGGCCGCGACCTGGGCAAGCTCGCCGAGCGGCTGGGCGAGATCGAGGTGGCGCGGCTCGACGCCCGGGCGCTGCGCGCGCACGTGGAGGCGCTCGAGGCGCGCGGGCTCTCGGCGGCGACGCGCGCGCGGGCGCTCTCCGCGCTGGCGCGGCTCTTGGCCTGGCTGCGCGCGGAGCGGGCGCTCGAGGGCGACCCGCTGGCCGAGCTCTCCCGGCCCAAGCGCGGGCGCCGGGTGCCCAAGGTGCTCTCCGCGGAAGAGGTCAGCGCGCTCGTGCACGCGCCCGACGAGAGCGACCTCGGCATCCGCGACCGGGCGCTGCTCGAGCTGCTCTACGCCGCGGGGCTGCGCGTCTCCGAGCTCACCTCGCTGCGGCTGGCCGACCTGCGGCTCGGCTCGCGCTCGTGCACGGTGCAGGGCAAGGGCCGGCGCGAGCGGCTGGCGCTGTTCGGCGAGCCCGCGGCGCACGCGCTCGAGCGCTATCTCGGCGAGGTCCGCCCGCGCTGGCTGCGCGAGCGCGAGGTCCCCGAGGTGTTCACCAGCGCGCGCGGCGGGCGACTCACGCGGCAGGCCGTCTGGTACCGGATCCGCGCCTACGGCCGCGAGCTCGGGATCGCCCACAAGCTCACTCCCCACGTGCTGCGCCACTCCTTCGCGACCCACTTGCTCGAGGGCGGGGCCGACCTGCGCATCGTGCAGGAGATGCTCGGTCACGCCGACATCGGCACCACCGAGATCTACACCCACGTGAGTCGGCGCCGGCTCCACGAGCTCGTGAACGGCCGCCACCCGCGCGGAGAGGCCCGGCGCGCTGGCCGCGGGCAGGGTGATGGGTTAGGTTCGCGCTCGTCGTAGGGGGGACGACGGCGCAGGTGGATTCCGATCTGACCAGCGACGGTCCGAACGAAGGTCCGGGCGAGCGCAGCCGCGAGGCTTCGGCCATGGGCCGTTTCTCGTGCGCGGTGAAGCTGCCGGCGTTCGAAGGTCCGCTCGACCTGTTGCTGCACCTGATCCGCGCCAACGAAGTCGACATCGCCGACATCCCGATCGCGCTGATCAGCGAGCAGTATCTCGCCTACCTCGAGCTGATGCGCATGCTCGATCTCGACGTCGCCGCCGACTATCTCCTGATGGCCGCGACGCTAGCGCACATCAAGTCGCGGCTGCTCTTGCCGCCGGACCCGGAGCTCCTGGCCGAAGATGGCCTCGAGGATCCGCGCGCCGAGCTGGCGCGCCGGCTGGCCGAGTACGCGCGCTACAAGGACGCCGCGAACGAGCTCGCGCGCCGGCCGCTGCTGGGCCGCGACGTCTTCACCGGCGCGGCCGACTCGAGCGAGCTGCCCGAGAAAGAGGGCGTGCTGGTCGTCAGCCTGTTCGGGCTGCTCGAGGCCATGCAGAGCGTGCTCGCGCGCATCCCCGCCGAGCAGGCGCGACACACCGTCGCGCGCGAGCGACTCACGCTGCAGGAGTGCATGGTCTCGGTGATGGACGCGCTGCGCGCGGCGGATCCCGCGAGCGTGCGCTTCGAAGAGCTCTTGCTGTCGCCCGAGCCGACGCGCGAGCGCGTGGTGCTGGCGTTCCTCTCCATTCTCGAGCTCGCGAAGATCCAGGCGCTCCTGATCTTCCAGAACGTCGACGAGCTCGGCCGGCCGCAGGGCCCGATCCGGGTGCGGCTCGCAGTGGGGAATCTCGACGACGCCGCGATCTCGGAGGCCGGCGCGCGCGCCGACGCGGAGATGGCGGCGCGGCAGGACGAAGGAGAGACCGATGGCGGAAGCTGAGCTCGATCTGGCGGCGCTCGAAGCGCTGATCTTCTCGGCCGACGGACCGCTCGCACCGAGCGCGCTCCGGCGCGCCTTCCCGCGAGTCACCCCGCTGCAGCTCGCCGCGGGCGTGGCGCAGATCAACGTCAGCCTGCTCGCCACCGGCCGGCCCTACGAGATCGCCGAGATCGCGGGCGGCTACCAGTTCCGCACCCGTCCGAGCTTCGCCGAGGTGATTCTCGCGGCCACGCCCGAACGCAAGATGCGGCTCTCGCGACCCGCGCTCGAGACACTCGCGCTGATCGCCTACAAGCAGCCGCTGACGCGCGCCGAGATCGAGGATCTGCGCAGCGTCGACTGCGGGGCGGTGGTGAAGAGCCTGCTCGAGCGCGACCTGGTGCGCATCGTCGGGCGCCGCGACGCGCCGGGCCGGCCCGCGCTGTACGGCACGAGCTCGACCTTCCTCGAGACCTTCGGCTTGCGCGCGCTCACCGACCTGCCCGCGCTGCGCGAGATCGAGGCGATCGTCGCCGCGCCCTCCGAGGACGCGCTTCTCGAGGAGAGCGCGCTCGAGGCAGCGCCGCCGGACTCACCCGCCGCTGCCAACCCGGAGCTCGAGCCCGCCGGCGAGGAAGCCCCGGAGGGCGAGGAGTCACTCGCCGACGACCCGGCTGCCGGCCCGCTGCTCCTGCACTAGCGCGCAGCCCGTCCGCAGGCGCCCGCCCCAAGCTCGCGTGCGCGCGAGTGCTGGGAGGATTTATCGAACAAACTCGAAGACTTGCAATCGAGACTTCGAGTAGAATCCGAGCCGTGACGCCGCGTCTTCTCGCGCTCTCCCTGGGAGCCCTCGCCGGGCTCGCGACCGCCGCCCGCGCCGATACTTCGCTGTCGGGCGTGTGTCCCGACGGCAGCTTCTTCGTGGTGCAGAGCCGCGAGGCGGTGCCGTGCGCCAATCCGCACTTCGCGGCGCCCGACCAGCTGCCCCCGGTGCGGCCGTATCTTCTGCCGAAGCCGTACACCTGGTACGTCGACCAGGAGGCGCGCAACCAGAACAGCGCCTACAACCTGGTGGAGACCGCGCAGAAGATCCGCGACGCGCGCGCCGGCATCCCGGAGAGCGCAAGCGCGAGTGGCGGCGGACCGGGCCACGCGACTGCCGCGAGCGCCCCCGCGCCGGCGCTCGGTGCCGCGCCGCCCGCCCCGGTCCAGTCACACGTCCCGGCGCGCGCACCGGCGGTCACGCTGGCCGACGACGAGCTACGCGACCTGGTGCGGCTGATTGCGCTGCGTCAGGAGGCCGCCCCCGCCACGTTCGATCTCGAGGACGCGCACGGCAAGCACACGCTCAAGATCGAGGTCGCCTATTCGGCGGCGTTCGAGGGCTACGCGCTCCAGTCACTGGCGCGCGATCCGAGCTCGAGCCACGTCCTGGTGTGGAGCGCCCAGGCGATCCGCGACACCGACTTCCACCCGAACTTCTTCGTGGTCCAGAACGGCCGCACCTTCCGACCCGACCCGCAGGGCGCGGGCGAGATCGGGTTCCTGCTGGGCGAGATCGGCGCGCTGCCGTCGGGCGAGATGGCGGTGGGCTATCTCGTCATGCCGGCGAGCTTCGACCCGGGCAAGTCGCTCGAGGTGTTCTGGAACGACCGCAGCGTCGAGACCGTGCTCGCGGCGCCGGCCGCCCCGCCCGCCCCGCACTGAGTCGCGGCTCCGGGCTCGCGACTCACTGGAAGGTGGCGTAGAGCTCCACCACGATCGTCTTGCCGCCGGGCGCGTCCACGACCGCGACGCCGGCGGTGTTGAACGCCGGGTTCAGCACGTTCTCGCGGTGATCGTGCGAGTTCATCCAGCCGTCGACGATGGCGGTGATCCGGTCGCCGCCCACGGTCGAGGCCCCGATGTTCTCGGCCAGCAGCCGGAAGCCCGAGATGCCGGCGCCCGTGACTCGCTGCAGCGGGTTCAGGCCCTCGGGATTCTCGTGCGCGAGATAGTCGCGGCGCGCCATGTCCTGCGCGTGCGCGAGCGCGACCTTCGCCAGCTCGGGCGAACCGCGCAACGGGATCAGGTTGTGCTCCGTGCGCACGCGATTCACCGCCGCGAACAGCTCGGCCTCGGGTCCGGCCAGCGCTTCGAGCGGCGCCGTGGCGAGCCACACGACCGCCGTGAACGCGGCGCTGAAGCCGGCGATGCCCCGCAGGCTGGTCACTTGCCGCCCTCGGTCTCCCACTTCTCGAACGCCTCGGACGAGCTGGCCTCGCGGCTCGTGAGCTTGCCGTTCTCGTAGTGAGAGACGACGTCGGGCATGCCGTCGAAGTCGAGGTCCTCGCGCTTCTCGTAGATCTGGCCGTTGCGGTAGAGCGTCACGACGTCGGGGCGGCCGTCGCCGTTGCGGTCCTCCTCCTCGCGCTCGACCTTGCCGTGCGAGTAGATCGTGACCTCGTCGCGGAAGCCGTCCCCGTTCTTGTCGATCTCGGTGCGCAGGAGCTCGTTGTCCTTGTAGAAGCTCCAGGTGTCGGCCTGGCCGTCGCCGTTCGAGTCGGTGCGGCGGCGCACCAGCTGGCCGTCCTCGTAGATGCTCGTGGTCTCCATGACTCCGTCGCCGTTCAGGTCCTCGTCGCTCGAGACCAGCCGGCCCTTCGAGTCGTAGTGCTGGATGCGGTCCACGCGCCCGTCGAAGTCGTCGTCGAGCGCGTCGGTGACGGGCCGGCCGTTCACGGTGTAGAGCCACTCGTCGGGCTTGCCGTCGCCGTTGCGGTCGCGCGCTTCGGGCGCGCCGAGTCCCGGCTCCTGGGGCAGGAGCGGCTTGCGCGCCGGTGCGGCAGCGTCGACCGGGGGCGGGGTGGTGGTGCCGCCGCGGCGGTCGAGCGAGCGCTCGAGCGCGGCCAGCTCGTCGCCGATCGCCGCGTGCGGCGCCGGAGCGGATGACCCAGTCACGGGCGGCGCGCTGGCGCGCTGCTCGAGCTCCTTGCGCAGCGCCTCGTTCTCGCGCTCCAGCCGATCGCGCTCGACGTCGTCGGCGGTGCGGGTGCGCGGCGGCGCGGCGGCCGGCTTGGGCTCCATCTGCGCCTTCTTGGCGTCGTCGGCCTTGTCGCCGAGTGACTGGCCGAGGAACCAGAACGGGTAGCCGAACAGCGGCCCGATCGGCAGGAACTCCTTCGTCTCGGTGCTGTTCGAGGCTTCCTCGGTGGTCTGGCCGATCATGGTCAGATTCGAGCCACCGGGATTGCTCCCGCCCGAGCCGCTACCGGAGCCGTTGCTGGAGCTCGAGCCCGAGTGACTGCCGTAGCCCGAGCCGCCGTTGTCGGGAACGCCGGTGCCGGACGAATTCGACGAGCCCGAGGTGGTGCCCGGCACGGTCGAGCCGGAGCTCGACGAGGCGGATCCGGCCGGCCCGATCGCGGAGCCGGGCATCGCGGGGCCCGCCTCGCCGGGATACATGACCGTCGCACCCATGCCGGTGATGATCTCCGGACGCTGCTCCTGCGAGCCGTTCTTGTAGCCGACTCCGCAGGCGGTGCCGAACAGGGCGACGAGCACGAGAAATGGGAGAAACGGGAGTTTCCGAGCCATGATGCGGCGCCTCCGCTGCAAGATCAGCGCCCCCGGGCGCGCGGAGGACGATTCGCGGTGGTTCGCGACGACCTGCGCTCGAGCTGCCGGGGAGCTGCACAGCTACTGTGAAAAGCGTTTCCCAGTGGTGGAAGCGCGTGCCCCAAGGCGGAGCTGCAGCCGCGCTGAGCCGTGTCCACGAAGGGATTTTACCACGGCTGGAGAGCTCAGCTTCGCGCGGAGCCCTTAAACCGGGACACGGCAGCGACGCATCGCTGCCGTGTCGAGCAAGCATCCCTCGGGTGCATCACGTCCAAGGGCGCCCATCCCAGGGCCTTTAGCTGCTTCTCTTGGAGGGAATGCCGCCAAATTAGACTACGAGTGGTCAGGCTGCAACTCGGTGAAAACACGCGCCGAAGTCAAGACGATTTTGGTGCGGCCAGCGTCCGAGCGATCCAGTCGCGCAGATCTCGCATGACTTCCGCGCGGTTGGTCTCGTTCAGCATCTCGTGGCGGCCGCCGGGGTAGAGCTTGAGGTCGACGCGCGCGACGCCGGCGGCGCGCAAGTCGTCGGCCAGGCGAGTGACTCCGGTACGACCACCGACGGGATCGAGCTCGCCCGCGTACAGATACAGCGGAATCGCTTGCGGAATACGCATCAGCTCGGAGCGCCGCTGATAGCGCGCGAGCCCGCGCATCATGTCGGCAAAGCTGCGCGCGCTGAGGATGAAGCCGCACCACGGATCGGCGAGGTAGCGCGCGACCTCGGCCGGATCGCGCGAGAGCCAGTCGAAGGGCGTCTGCGCGGGCTCGAACGCCTGGTTGAAGCGGCCGAAGGCCAGGGCATTCAGCACCGGGCTCTGCGCGGTCGGGCCCAGCCGGAGACACTCGGCGCTCGCGACCGCGCGCATCACGTTGCCCAGGAAGCCGAGCGTGGCCGCCGAGCCCGACAGCACCGCGGCGGCGAGCGTCGAGCCGTGGCGCGTCAGATAGTCGGCCGAGATGAACGAGCCCATGCTGTGACCGATGAGCACGCGCGGCAGGCCGGGGTGTTGCTCGGCGGCGTGCAGGCCCAGGCGGTGCACGTCGCCGACGACCTTCTCCCAGCCGTCGGAGTCGGCGAAGTGACCTCGGAGCTCTGGAGAGAGCGCCGTCTTGCCGTGGCCGCGGCAGTCGGCGGCGTAGACGATCCAGCCGGAGTCACACAGCTCGTGTGCCAGGCGCTCGTAGCGCGCCGCGTGCTCGCCCATGCCGTGCACGATCTGGATCACCGCGCCGGGTGCGCGCTCGGGCTCGAACACCTGAACGCACAGACGCGTGCCATCGTCGGCTCGGATCTCGAGCTCCGAGCGCTTCACGAAGCTCCTTCGTCGGCCCACTCGCGCGGGCGCAGAAACTCGGTCGTGAGTCGCTCCTCGGGACTGCCCGGGTCGGCGTGGAAGTCGTAGCGCCAGGCGGCGAGCGGCGGCATCGAGGCCAGCACGGACTCGATCCGCCGCCCCGACTGCATGCCGTACTTCGTGCCGCGGTCGTACACCAGGTTGAACTCCACGTAGCGGCCGCGGCGATAGAGCTGGAACCCGCGCTCGCGCTCGCCGAACGCGGTGTGCTTGCGCCGCTCGACGATCGGGAGATACGCGGGCAGATAGCGGTCGCCGATGCTGCGCACCAGCGCGAACGCGGCCTCGAAGCCGCCCTCGGCGAAGTCGTCGAAGAACAGCCCGCCGATCCCGCGCGGCTCGCCGCGGTGAGGCAGGAAGAAGTACTCGTCGCAGGCCTTCTTCAGCCGCGGGTACAGGTCGACACCGAACGGTGTACAGGCGGCGCGTGCCTCGCGGTGCCAGTGCACGCAGTCCTCCTCGAACCCGTAGTAGGGGGTCAGGTCGAAGCCGCCGCCGAACCACCAGGCGGGTGGATCGCTCTCGGCGCGGAAGAAGCGCAGGTTGGCGTGCGAGGTGGGCACGTAGGGATTGCGCGGGTGGACGATCAGCGAGACGGAGACCGTCTCGAAGCGCTTGCCCGCCAGCTCGGGTCGGCGGGCGCTCGCGGCGGGGGGCAGCGCCGAGCCGCGCGCGTGCGAGAACATCACGGCGGCGCGTTCGAACACGGCGCCGTCGGACAACACGCGCGGCCGCGCCTCGACGCCGTCGGCGCCTTCCACGGCACGCCGATCGAAGCGCGCCTGGCCATCGGCCGCTTCGAGCCCGGCGCAGATCCGATCCTGTAGCTCCGACAGGTACGCGTCGACGCGCCGCGGCTCCGGCTCCGCCACCGCTGCTCCTTCCCCTGACTTCTCCCGGCGAGGAGGATGAACCAGAATCCGCGCGATGCCCAACGCGCTCGTTGTCGCCGCCCGTTACTGCGGCCCACCTGGAATCGGAAACGGCGGCTACGTGGCGGGGCTGCTCGCGCAGGAGCTCGCGGGTCCGGTCGAAGTCAGCTTGCGCGCGCCCGCGCCCTTGGACACGCCGCTCGCGGTCCGGGCCGAGCCGGACGGCGCCCGCGTCTTGTGTCACGGCGAGCTCGAGCTGGCGCGGGCCACGCCCGCGAAGCTCGAGCTCGAGCCGCCGGTGGCGCCGGACTGGGCCGAGGTCGAGGCGCGCGCCGGGAGCTGCCGGGCGATGCGCACGCATCCCTTCCGCGACTGCTACGTGTGCGGTCCCGACCGCGCCGACGGCATCCGGCTCTTCCCTGGCACGATCCGGGGCAGCGACGCCGTCGCGGCGCTCTGGACCCCGGACGCCTCGGTCTGCGACGCGCGCGGGCGCGTGCGGCCCGAGTTCCTGTGGGCCGTGCTGGACTGCCCGTCGGCGTTTCCGCTGCTCGAGTCCGAGGCCGCACGCGCGCTCGAGCCGATGGTGCTGGGCAAGCTCTGTGTCGCGCTCGAGCGCGAGCTTCGGGCGGGCGAGACCGCCTGCGTGGTGGCCTGGGGCATCGCGCAGCAGGGCCGCCGCGGCAGCGCGGGCGCCGCGATTCTCGACCGCAGCGGTCGGGCGATCGGTCGCGCGCGCGCGACCTGGGTGTCGCTGGCGGGCGCGCGCTAGATCGCGACCCGCCAGCCTTCCTCGACGAGCTCCTGGCGGGTCGCCCGCAGCGAGAGCGGCCGCACGTCGCCGCGCTCACCGTTCAGGCGAGTCAGTAGCTGGCGCGCGAGTAACTCCGCCTCGTCGCGGCTGCGGATCAGCGGCGTGAAGAACGCGTAGGCGCTGTGCTGGGCGACGAGCGTCTCGTCTTCGGCGCGCGCCTGGTCGGTGTAAGTCCGGGTGACGGGATCGAAGGCGAAGTACACGCGCACCTCGTTGTAGACTTTCGAGGCGCCCAGACCGGTGCCGTACTCCACGTCGATCGCGGCGGGGCGGCCGCAGCCGGGGCAGAGAAAGTCGAGCGAGATCGGGACCAGCGGCACGAGTTTCTCGCGCTCGCGACAATCGTGGGTGCGGCAGTGTGCAGCTCCGCGCCGAATCCGAACCATGGGGACGGGCCCTCCGTGAGATTGGCGAAGGGCCTATCCAAAATCCGTGCCACGAAACGCGACTCGGGGCGCTCGCGCCAGGCGCCCCATGGGTGGTTTCTCCCCAAAAATGGGAATCCAGCAGCCCTCGTGATCGCATGGGCACCTACCCATGCTCAGGAGCCTGCGCTTCCCTTAGACTGAGTGACGCGGCGCGCAGGCTGGGCGCAGCACGGAACGGAACGGGAGCACCCGAGAGAATGCCGACGCTTCGATTGGCGATTGTTGGTGTGGGGAACTGCGCCAGCTCGCTGCTTCAGGGAATCGAGTACTACAAGAGCCACGACCTGGCGCAGGCCAGCGGGCTCTTGCACGCCCAGATCGCCGGCTACCGGCTCGAGGACATCCGGGTGGTCGCCGCCTTCGACGTCGACGCGCGCAAGGTGGGCCGCCCACTCGAAGAAGCCGCGTTCGCACCCCCCAACTGCACGAAGATCTTCGCCGAGAAGCTGCCCCACTACGGCGTGACTGTGCAGATGGGCCCGATCCTGGACGGGATCGCGGAGCACATGGCGCGCTATCCGGCGGAGCGCGCGTTCCGCCCGGCCCAGGCAGCGCCGGTCGACGTGGCACGGGCGCTGCGCGAGAGCGGGGCCGAGGTGCTGGTCTGCTACCTGCCGGTGGGCTCCGAACAGGCCGTGCGCCACTACGCCGAGGCCTGCCTCGCCGCGCGCGTCGCGTTCGTGAACTGTGTGCCCGTGTTCATCGCGTCCGACCCGGCCTGGGCCGAGCGCTTCCGCGCGGCCGGGCTGCCGATCGTGGGCGACGACATCAAGAGCCAGGTGGGCGCCACGATCGTGCACCGCACGCTGGCGCGGCTCTTGGCCGACCGGGGAGTCACTCTCGACGCCACCTACCAGCTGAACACCGGCGGCAACACCGACTTCCTGAACATGCTCGAGCAGGAGAGACTCGCGAACAAGCGCTTGTCGAAGACCGAGTCCGTGCAGTCACAGCTCGACGAGCGGCTCCCGGCCGACAGCATCCACGTGGGCCCGTCCGACTACGTGGCCTGGCAGAAGGACAACAAGGTCGCCTTCGTGCGCATGGAGTGGCGCGGCTTCGGCGACGTGCCGATGAACCTCGAGCTGCGGCTCTCGGTCGAGGACTCACCCAACAGCGGCGGCGTGGCGATCGACGCGATCCGCTGTGCCAAGCTGGCGCTCGACCGCGGGCTGGCCGGGCCGCTCGAGGCGGCCTGCGCCGTCACCATGAAGACGCCGCCCGTGCAGATGCGCGACGTCGACGCCGCGCGCGCGCTCGAGAGCTGGATCAGCGCCTAGTCGCCGACAGGTGCAGTGGCTCGCGCGTCGCCTTGTGGAACTTCTGCGCCTTGGGATCGACCGGCTTCGCGTCCTTCGCGACCAGGAGCCGCTGCGCCTCGGCGCGATCGGCGTCGCCGAACTCGCGGGTGGTGGTGCAGAACTCGACCAGCGTGCCGTTCGGGTCCTGGGTGTAGATCGAGTGACACCAGTGGTGGTCGATCTCCATCACGTCGTAGCCGTTCTCGAGCCAGCGCAGCTTGCGGCGCTCGATCTCGGCCATGTCGGGCGCGTGGAAGGCGATGTGATTCACCCAGATCGGCAGCCCGACGCCCTCCGACAGCGCGGTCGGGTAGTCACTCCCGATCGTCTCGTCGTGCAGCTCCCAGAAGGCGATCATGCCCTCGCTGCCGGTGTCGTAGAAGAGGTGCTTCGCCCAACCGTCGGGCGTCCGCCCGACTTCGACCTTCTGCAGCTTGAAGCCCATGACGCGGTCGTAGAAGACGTCGTTCGCGATCGCGTCCTTGGTGGCCACGGCCAGGTGATGGAAGCCCATGACTCGTTACCTCGCTTTGTCGACTTCGATTTTCAGGTTGCGCTCGAGCTCGGGATCGGAGCTGGGACCGGGGGCGAGGCGTTTCACCACGTCGGCCGGGGTCAGGAAGTCGATGCCGTCCGTGGCCTCGTGCAGCTCGAGCGGCACCGGCTCGGGCCGGTAGCCGTCGCGCTTCAAGTAGACCATGTGCGCCTTGTCGCGGCTGACCTCGAGCTGCATCGGAGTGCGTCCGACCATGTGCCCGTCGAGGTAGATCTGCGCCCCGGGCGGGTCGGTCTCGACGCCCACGTTCTGGTAGTGCGCGCAGCCCAGCGCGCCGGACAGCAGCAATCCCACGGCCAGCCCCTTCGCCTTCACCGCTCCGAGTTTACAGCTCCCGGTCGAGCGGGCTAAGGTGCGCGTCCCTTGGCGTTGATCGACACCACACAGATGCGGCAGGGCGTGTACGTCGAGATCGGCAACGATCCGCACGTGATCGTCGCCTACCAGCACGTGAAGCCCGGCAAGGGCGGCGCCTTCGTGCGCATGCGGCTCAAGAGCCTGACCACGGGGGCGGTGCTCGACAAGACGATCAAGAGCGGTGAGACGCTGCCGGCGGCCGAGATCGACAAGCGCGAGATGCAGTACCTGTACGACTCCGGCGACAGCGTGGTGCTGATGGACCAGGAGAGCTACGAGCAGCTCGAGGTGCCGCGGGCGAACATCGAGAACGCGGACCTGATGGCCGAGAACTGCGTGGTCCAGGTGCTGTTGCACTCGCAGCGGCCGATCGCGGTCGAGCTGCCGAACTTCGTGATCCTCGAGGTCGCCGAGACCGACCCCGCGACCAGCGGCGGGAAGCTCAAGCCCGCCAAGCTCGTGACCGGCGCGGTGGTCCAGGTGCCGAGCTTCATCGCGCGGGGCGAGAAGCTGCGCATCGACACGCGCGAGCGCGCGTACATGGAGCGCGCCTAGTCACTCCAGCCGGCGCACGTCGCTCGCGAGCCAGAAGGCCGCGACCACGGCGCACATGGCGACTCCCGCGAGCGTGCAGGTCGGCAGCGGGCCGACGCGAGTTACCAGCACGCCGCTGAGCGGCGCGCCTACGATCCCCGACGCGCCCATCGTGGCGAGCGTGTAGACCGAGAGCACGCGCCCGCGGTGCGCCTGCGGCGCGCGCTCCTGGAACAGCGTGCGGCTCGCATTCATGAACACGGCGGCGCCCAGGCCAAACGAGAACCAGACCGCGAGCACCGCGACGAAGGGCAGGCCCAGGCCCACCAGACACATGCACACGCCGCCGCCGCCCAGCGCGAGCAGCTGCGCGCGCCCCTTCCGCTCGACACCTCCGCGCGCGATCAGGATGCCCGAGCTCACGATGATGCCCACCTGGAAGCTGCCGAACAGCAGCGCCAGGTCGCCGAGATCGCCGTGATAGAAGTCGCGGATCAGGATCGGGAACACGACCATGAACGGGCCGATGAAGAGGATCCCGAGCGTGATCGCGAGCAGCGCCACGACGCGCAGCTCCGGTGAGCGCACGACCTCGGCCACGCCTTCGGCGAGCTCGTGGAGCGAGAGCGCGCGCCCGCTCGACTCACGCTGCGCGTGGCGCGGCAGGCGCCAGACGGCGAAGGCGCCAAGCGCGATCACCAGCGACTGCGCGCCGATCAGCGCCGGCACGCCGGCGCGCTCGCCCAGCCGCGCCGCGAACGAGCCGACCGCCTGCATGCTCCACTGAGTCGCGGCGAGCAGGCTCACCGCGCGCATCAGGTCGCCTTCGGCGACGTCCGAGAGCAGTGAGTCGCGCGCCGGCATCAGGAAGGCGGAGAGCGCGGCCAGGAGCGCCCCGTACGCGATCATCACCGGAAGCGAGAGCAGGCCGCCCTGCACGCACAGCGCGAGCCCCGCGGTGAGCGCGGCGGCGGCCAGATACAGCCCCACCAGCAGTCGCCGCCGGTCGGCGCGGTCGGCGACCGCGCCCCCGAGAAGGATCAGGAGAATGGTGGGGATCTGGCTCGCGGTCTGCACGGTGGCCAGGCCGCCGGCATTCGCACGCAGCTCCTGAGTCACCAGGGCGGGCACCAGCACCTGGTTCAGGCCGATCGCCAGGAACCAGGCGCCCATCGCGAGGACGTACCAGGTCCACGCGCGCGGCGTGGTGGCGGGCGCCCTCTCGACTCGCATCTCCACCGCCGGGCATTGTGGCACAGTGCCCGGGTGATTCCGGACGTCTCCGACCTCGACGAGGCCTATGGCCGCACCACGGCGCGCTTCTACGACGCCGCCTACGCGCGGGTTCCGCAGGTAGGCAAGGACGTCGAGTTCTACCGCGGCCTGGCGCGCGAGTGCGCCGGCCCGGTGCTCGAGCTCGGCTGTGGGACCGGCCGGGTGCTGCTGCGGATCGCCGAGGACGGCTTCCCGTGCACGGGGCTCGATGCCTCGCGCCACATGCTCGATGCGCTGCGCGCGAAGTCGCGCTTTCCGAACCTGCGGCTGGTGCACGCGCCGATGCAGCGCTTCGACCTGGGCCAGGACCGCTTCACGCTGATCTTCGCCGCGTTCCGGGTGTTCCAGCACCTGTACACGATCGACGACCAGCTGCACTGTCTCGCCTGCGTGCGCCGCCACCTGGCGCCGGGCGGGAGCTTCGCCTTCGACGTGTTCGCGCCCAACCTCGCGCGCATGGGCCTCGCCGAGGAGCCCGAGCAGGTGGACGTGCGCTTCGAGCAGGACGGCGAGTCGGTCGCGCGCCACGCCCGGGTGCGGCGTGACCCGGTGGCGCAGATCCTCGAAGTCGACTTCCGCTACGAGCGCACGCGCGAGGGCGCCGTGGTCGGAAACGACGAGGCGCACTTCAAGATGCGCTGGTTCTGGCGCTTCGAGCTCGAGCACCTGTTGCGGCGCGCGGGCTTCGAAGAAGTCACGTTCTACGGTGACTTCGACCGCCGGCCGGTCGCCGCAGACACTTCGGCCTACGTCGCCGTCGCGCGTTAGTTTGAGGTATCCTCGGCGCATGCGAGTCATCGCCCTCACGGCCGCGCTGCTCGCCGCCGGCTCACTGCCGGCGGTGGCACTCTCCGCCCCGCCCGCCGGAAGCTACCGGATCGAGGTGAGTGAGCCGGGCTCCTTTCCCATGGGGCGATCGATCGACCTGGTGCAGGAACCGATCTGGGGCGCCTGCGCCTATGGCAAGGACTATCTGGTCTGTCTCGAAGGCCAGCTGAGCTCCGATCCGTTCGGGACGATCCATGCCGACGAGGCGGTCGCGAAGCTATTCGCCGCCGACAGCGAACAATCCAGCTCCAGCTTCCCGATCGAGGTGACCGGCAATGTTTCTGGGACCCCCACCGATTCCAGGGCCAGGCTGCGGGCCCGCGGCGAGGGTTCGGTCAACGCCGGGTCGCTGGTCGGGACGGGCAAGGCTGTGCTGCGTGCCCGCTGCCGCGCGTCGGCGAACGGGTCCTTCGGCTGCAACACGGTAACGCTGTCGTTCTGCTTCCAGCCCGAAGTCGGCCGCCGCGACTGTACCGGCGGCCCCGAGCTGGGCACTTCCTTCCACGGCCAGCGCAGCTCGTGGACGCTCACCTTCCGGGTGACCACCGATGCCCGCGACGCCATCACCGGAAGCGGAGCGCTCGACCTCGCGGGGACCGGCGACCACGTCGACCTCGTGGTCACGGGCAAATACGACCCGAAACGGGACCTGGCGAGCTTCCGCTTCACCAGCACTCCCCAGCCAGGAGTCACGCTCTGGATCCGCAACTTCGACGAAGCAACCCAGCCGACGTCGGGTCGGCTCGAGTTCGTAGTGGGCGGCGCGCACGGGAGCCTCGACCTGAGCCAGCTGTCCGTCGGCTACACCCCCTGAGCTAGCGAACCTTGACGATGATCGCGCCGCACACGGCGCGGCCCAGGATGCGCAGCAGCGATGACTCGTGGACCTCGGGCTCGTCTTCGTGTCGGGGCCGGCCTTCGGGGTTCATCGCGCGCC
>Ga0335080_10004239_pt1 | contig 14630 bp, 13 predicted proteins | sample Lox_Sample_34_FD_206720 | JGI IMG/M metagenome (GOLD analysis project Ga0335080, IMG submission 206720) | Soil microbial communities from Loxahatchee National Wildlife Refuge, Florida, United States - Lox_Sample_3.4 | ecosystem: Environmental > Terrestrial > Soil > Wetlands | place: USA... | reverse complement strand
TTCGGCGCCCGCGAAATCCGCCTTGTAGTAGCGGCACAATCCAAGCAGAAACAGGGCCTCGAAGTAATGGGAGTCCGCGCGCGTCACCTTTTCCAGCCACCCCGCGGCGATGTCGTAATTCTTCTTTTCCCATTCCATCTTGCCTAACTGGAAGTTTGGCGCGGAGAAGCGAGCATCCAACCGCGCTGCTTGGGTAAACAGACGGTGCTTCTGTTCGGGCGAGGGTGCCATCAGACCACGGATGTAGTTTTCAACGGCGTCCAGCCGCAGTGGAGGCCGGTCGCGCCGGAAGTCCTCTTCGGTGATCGCCGTTCGCGGCGCGAGGAAAGTCAGGCAGCGCCATGCCAGATTGGTTTCGAGCGAAGCCAGATCTTCCAGTGCTCCGATTTCAGCGAATTCGGGCCCCTGGCGCGAGCGCTTCAGGTCCAGCACGCGCGCGGACAGGTGCAGAGAATCCCGCGGCGATACGCCGGCAGCCGAACCGGCGGCTCCGGGCGCAGCCGTAGCTTCAGCGGACGCGTTCGCCTGGGGCGAAACCTGAAAATATCCGTAGACCACCTGCGAGGCATCCAGCGCTTCCCCGATCTTCATGACGGTAGCGTGCGTGAGCACTGCGTTCGCACGAATAGAAAGGCGGCGATACGCCTCCAGCCGGTCCTCGCGCGAGAGCACCAAAATGCCTTGCGAGGCCAGCGACTCCCTAAGAGTTTCAGCAATGCTCTCGCCGATCCAGTCGATATTCTCCGCGGTGGATTGGTTGAAAAACGGAAGGACCAGGACCGTGTCCGCACGCGCCGCCGCGCCAAGCAGGACAATGCCCAGGCACAAAAAGGGGAGCCGCCGCATTTTCCTTCAGTGTAGCAGCGGTTCCCGAAGCAGAACGCGGAAGTCTAGTTCTGGTTAACCACCAGTTTCATGTTTGTGCCGCCGAGGTGAATCTCCTGGATGTGATACTTGCCGTCGCCATTGCGGTAGCGCACTGACGTCGAAGAGTACTTGCTGTCGGCGGTTTCCACTTTCACGGCAGCCTCGCACGCCTGCTTGCCCTTCTTGATCACCACCTTTTCATCTTTCAGCTCGAGCATGTAATCGCCCGGCTTCAACTCTGTTCCGGCGATTACAGAGGGTTCAAACAACGTGATGGAATAGGACTTCGCGCTCGCCAAACCAGCCAGCACGAGCACGGTGCATAGCAATAGAACCTTGTTGATCATCGATCAAGCGTCTCCTTTCTTCCGCCATCGGCACGGCGTAACGTTCGAGCGCGCACACCTGTATCGCTCATGTAAAAACCGTTACAGATACTCCCCGAAGCCGACCGCGATTCTTGTTCAATAATACGGGCGAAGGTCGAAAAGGTTCCTTAGTGATACGGTGATTTAACAGTAAGCAGAAACCCGATTTTCGCGTTTCAAAACCGGGCAGTGTTCACATCTGGGACGGCGTGAGAAACTCGCCCACGCACTCGAGCGCTGCCTGCTGAATTTGCGTGTCATCGCCGAAACCAGAAAACCACACGATGCCCGGCTCCTGGCGAAACCAGGTCATCTGGCGCTTGGCGTAGCGCCGGGTGTTGCGTTGCGCGTAGAAGATAGCCTCCTCGAGCTTCAATTCCCCGTTTAGAAACTGGATGGCCTGTCGATAGCCGTGCGACTCAAATGGTTTGACGGAGGCGGCAAAGCCTCGGGACAGAATCCCGCGTACCTCGTCGACTAACCCGGTTTCAAACATCTGCCTGGTGCGCCGGTCAAGCTTCTCATAAAGCCGATCTCGCGGCGGCGCGAGGCCGATCTTTAGCGTTTCATAGCCTCCCAGCGCGTCCCGTCCCTGCTGGAATAATTCAGTCACCGGGCGGCGGGTGATCAGACACACCTCGAGGGCGCGAATCAGCTTGGGAAGGTCGCGGGGATGGATGCGGCTGGCGGCCTGGGGATCGAAACGCCGCAGGATGCGGTGCAAGGACCCCTCGCGGCGGCGCTCGCGCGCGGCGAGACGGTCGCGCACCGCCTGGTCCCGCTGCGGGCCCGGAAACAGGCCGTCGATCAGCGCACGCAGGTAAAAACCGGTACCACCCGCCAGTACTGGCAGGCGTTCACGCATCGAAATTTCGTCTAGTACCCGACGGCCCAGGCGTGCGTATTCGCCCGCAGTGAACACCTGGTCGGGGTCAAGAATATCGATCAGATGGTGGGGGATGCCTTGGCGCCCTTCGGATGGCAGTTTAGCCGTTCCGATGTCGAAGTACCGGTAAATCTGTAGGGAATCGCAGTTCACCACCTCGCCCGAGAAGCCGCCCGCAACGCATAGCGCCAGCTCACTTTTTCCCGAACCCGTGGGCCCTAAAATAGCGATAACCTTGCGCTGCCCCATTCCGTCTCTAGTTTACGTGCCACTGCGTTATACAATGAGAAGGGGTCTAGTTCGTCTCATCCAGGGTAGTTATACGCACGGTGGACGGAAGAAAGCAGCTTCAATGAATCGTCCTGTAAAAGCCTTTTCAGGGGCGCTATGCCTCACAGCATTATTTTCCGGCCTGGCCCTTTGTCAGACCCCCTCGCCCGGACCCAGCGCGGCGGATTCCAAGGCCCCAGATAAAGCCGCCGCATATTACAACTTTGCCATGGGCCACCTCTACGCGGAGCTGGCTGGCGCATTCGGCAATCGAAGCGACTACACCAACAAAGCCATCGACTTCTACCGGCAGGCGATGAAGCAGGATCCCTCGGCTGCCTTTCTCTCCGAAGAGCTGACGGACCTTTACATTCAGGCGGGCCGGATTAAGGACGCGGTGACCGAAGCCGAGGAACTGCTCAAGCAGGACCCGAACAATCTCGACGCGCGTCGGCTGCTGGGCCGCATTTATGCGCGGTTGATTGGCGATCCGCAGCAGACCCGGGTCAATGAAGACATGCTGCGTCGCGCCATCGAGCAATTTCAGAAGGTCACTGAAGCAGATCCCAAGGACACGGAGAGCTGGCTGATGCTGGGCCGCCTCCAGCGGGTGAATCACAATTCCGTGGAAGCGGAGAAGGACTACAAGAACGTCCTCGACCAGGACCCGGCCAACGAAGAAGCGCTGACCGGACTGGCGATGGTGTATTCCGAGGTGGGCGACACCAAGAACGCCATCGAGATGCTGCGTCAGGTGACGACCAAGAATCCCAATCCACGAACCCTTTCCGCGCTGGCGAGCTTTTACGATCAGACCCGCGATTTTGCGAGCGCCGCCGATACCTGGAAGCAGGCGCTGCAGATGGACCCGGAGAACAGCCGGATCAAGCGCGCCCTGGCGCAGGACGTGTTCTTCACCGATCATTTCGACGAGGCCCTGAAGCTGTACAACGAGATTGCCGCCGCCGATCCGCACGACATGCAGACTCAATTGCGGATCTCGGAGATCTACCGCCAGAAGGGCGATCTGGCCAAAGCGCGCGCGGCTCTGAATAAGGCCAAGGAACTCGACAAGGACGGCCTCGAGGCGCGTTTCGAGGAGACCTATTTCTTCGAAGCCGAAGGCAAGCCGGATGAAGCCATTGCGGCGTTGCGCGCCATGCTCAGCGACACCGCGAAGAAGAATTACACCGAATCAGAGAAGAACACGCGGATCATGCTGCTCGAGCGGCTCGGCGGGATCTACCGTAACGGCAACCGCTATAGCGAGGCCGTCGAGGCTTTCCGCCAGATCCCCCCACTGGATGCGGGCTCCGGGCCGCGGGCGTCCATCGAGATTATCGATACGTGGCGTGCGGCCAAAGACCTGAATAAGGCGAAGGAAGAAGCAGACGCCGCGCTAAAGAAGTATCCCAAGGAGCGCATGGTGAAACTGGCGCATGCGTCTCTGCAGGCCGATCTCGGCAAGATCGATGAGGCTGTGGCCGAGTTGCGCGCGTTGCTGGATGGCGAAAAGGACCGCGAGACTTATCTGGCCATCGCCCAGGTGTACGAGAAGGGCAAGCGTTTTACCGAAATGGGCACCGCGCTTGACGCCGCCGAAAAGCTCTCCGAGACCAAGCAGGACAAGATCACCGTCATGTTTATGCGCGGCGCCATGTTTGAGCGCGTGAAGGAGTATGACGCCGCCGAAGCCGAGTTTCGCAAAGTACTGAATGGCGATCCCGAAAACGCCGGCGCGCTGAATTACCTCGGCTATATGCTGGCCGACCGCAATATGCGGCTGGACGAAGCCCAGAAGCTGATTGCCAAGGCCGTGGAATTGGATCCCCAAAACGGCGCGTATCTGGACAGCCTCGGCTGGGTTTACTTCCGCCAGAACCGCCTGGAGGAAGCCGCCGGTTTCCTTCAGAAAGCGCTGCAGAAGATCTCCACCGACCCGACGGTGCACGATCATCTGGGCGACGTTTACTTCAAACAGGGCAAGCTCCGGGAAGCCATCGTGCAGTGGCAAAGCTCGTTGAAGGCATACGAATCCGGCGGGCAGTCCGACGTCGATCCGTCCGACATGGCCAAGGTGAGCAAGAAGCTCGAAACCGCGCGCGTGCGCGTGGCAAAAGAAGAGTCCCTGGGGAAAGACAAGCAACAGTAAAGCTTCCGGTGGAGGTAAAATGATCCGCCTCTGGTTAGTTGGCTGCTTCTTCCTGGCGGCTGCGACGGCTCAAACGCAGGATTTCCCACCCGAGATTTTCGATACCCATCCCACCGCCCTCGACCCCGCCCATTTTCAACTGGTCTTCGAGAACCACCGCGTGCAAGTGATTCGCGTCCGGCTGGGGCCGCACGAGAAATCCATGATCCTGGAAATACCCGCGCATGTGCTCGCTTGCGTCACCGACCGGCACGTCCGCCTGCTTTACACACATGGCAAGCCTGCCGAACGAACAGACAAGGCGGGTTATACCAGTTGGGTCGAGCGCGACGACTGCGGTTTCGAGAACCTGGAAGACAAACCCGCCGAATGGATTCTGGTGGTGCCGAACGGCTCGGAGAAGTCGGGCTAAGACCCCTCCGAGTTGACGCCCATCCCCGAAACCCGATATCCTGAACGTTTCTGATAGAGGCGCGGCGGCCAAGAGTATCCGGGCGCGCGGTTCCGACGAGCTTCGGACGCCCGCGAAAAAGGGGCCTTCCGCCGAAATCGCCGCGGCAGCTCGAAACCGCGGTGGTTGGGGGGCACGGTCAAGACCGGCCCACTGTCATTCGTTTTTAGGAACGGATGGAGCGCTATCGGGAAGCGCTAGCCACGCGGCAGGTTCCGGTGCACCGCCTGCCCGTGTTCCCTTCCCTATACACTCCATCACAACAGGCCATGAACCTTTTTGAGCTGACGCGGGCGCTGGTCGATATCGAATCGATCACCGACAACGAGGAGCGGGTGGGCGAATTCCTGCTCGCGCATCTTTCCGCGCTGGCGTCACGCTACGGAGGACGCGTGGAGCGCATGGAAGTGGCTCCCCACCGCTTTAACGTGCTTGCGCAATGGGGCGGCCCCGTGGTCACGCTCTCCACCCACATGGATACCGTGCCGCCGTTCTTCGCCTCGCGCGAGGATGACGAGTTCATCTGGGGTCGCGCGGCGTGCGACACCAAAGGCATCATCGCGTCGATGATCACGGCCGCCGAAGCGCTGCTCGGACAGGGCGGGCGCGGTCTCGCGCTGCTGTTCGTCGTGGGTGAGGAGCGCAACAGCGCCGGAGCGTACCGCGCTGCGCAGGAACCCCGCGGATCGAAATTTCTGATCAACGGCGAACCTACGGAAAACAAGCTGGCGCTCGGCTCCAAGGGCGCGTTGCGCTATGAGATCGTGGCCGAGGGACGCATGGCGCATTCGGCATATCCCGAGCTCGGTGAGTCGGCCATCGACAAATTACTGAGCGCCCTCGATCGCATCCGGCACATTAAATTACCTGTGGATGAATCGCTCGGCCCGAGCACGCTGAACATCGGGACGCTCGCCGGCGGCCGCGCGCCCAACATTATCGCCGACCAGGCGCGAGCCGAGATCATGATCCGGCTGGTGGGCGATTCGCAAGCGACGTGTGAAGCGGTTGAGAAGGCGGTAAAAGGCTGCGCTGAAGCGCGTGAAGTGCTTGAAATCCCGGCGGTGCGGCTGGGCCGACTGGATGGTTTTGAAACAACGGTGGTGGCGTACACAACCGATATTCCGGCGTTCGGCGGCGCGTGGGGAAAGCCGTTCCTGGTCGGTCCGGGCTCCATTCACGTCGCACACACGCTCGAAGAACGCGTGCCCAAGCAGCAACTCATCGAAGCGGTCGAAATCTATCAACGCATGGTGAAACAGTTATGGAACCAAGAATCGAAGTAGGCATCTTAGGCGCCACCGGAATGGTGGGCCAGCATTTCATCAAATTCCTGCAAGGCCACCCCTGGTTCGACGTGCGGTGGCTGGGCGCGAGCGACCGCTCGGCCGGCAAGAAATACCGCGACGCCACCAAATGGCACCTTCAGGGTGTGCTGCCGGACAAAGAGGCCGACCTGGTGGTCGAAGAGTGCAAGCCCAATAACGCGCCGCGGCTTCTTTTCTCGGCCATGGATTCCTCGGTGGCTACAGATATCGAACGCGCCTTCGCCCAAGCCGGGCACATCGTGGTTTCGAATTCGAAGAACCACCGCATGGATCGTGACGTCCCGCTGCTGGTGCCCGAGGTCAATCCCGATCACCTGAAGATCGTTCCTCTGCAGCAACGGCATCGCCCATGGAAGGGGCAGATCGTGACCAACCCGAACTGCGCCACGGTGTCGCTCGTAATGGGCCTCGCGCCGCTAAAGCCGTTCGGTATCACGCAGGTGATTGCGAGCACGTTCCAGGCAATCTCCGGCGCCGGCTATCCCGGCGTCCCGTCCATGGACATCAACGCCAACGTCATTCCGTACATCGGCGGCGAAGAGGAAAAAATGGAACAGGAGACGCAAAAGATCCTGGGCGAGTTCGCCGGCGATCACATCCGTCACCTGAACGCCAAGGTGAGCGCGCACTGCAACCGCGTTCCCGTGGTGGACGGCCACCTGGTGACCATCTCCGTAAAGCTCTCCTCGCAGCCATCGCAGACCGACCTGATGTGCGCGTTTGACGAATTCACCGGCGTGCCGCAGCAGCGCACATTGCCCAGCGCGCCCGCGCGGCCCGTCACCTACATGCCCCAGAACGACCGGCCGCAGCCGCGCCAAGATGCCGAGCGCGACCGTGGAATGGCCGCCTTCGTGGGGCGCCTGCGTCCTTGCCCCGTGCTCGACTACAAATTCGTCGCGCTGACCCACAACACCATCCGCGGCGCCGCCGGAGCCGCCGTGCTCAATGCCGAACTCATGCACTCGGAAGGCATGCTGGATTGATGGGCACGATCCATAAGGTGGCACAATGATCGTAATGAAATTCGGCGGAACTTCCGTCGAATCCGCCGCGGCGATCGAGCGCGTAGCTTCCATCGTCAAGGCGCGCGCCGGCCGAAGACCAGTCGTCGTCGTCTCGGCCATGGGCAAGACCACCAACAAGCTGCTGGCCATCGCCAACGCCGCCATCGCAGGACACCGCGCCGATTACATCGCGCAGATTCACGATCTCCGCGATTTTCATTCGCGCGAGGCGCGGCTGGTGGTGCCGCTCTCCGAACGCGCGGAGCTGGACCGCACGCTGGATGAGCATTTCCAGGAACTCACCGAGCTGGTCAAAGGCCTGGCCATACTGGGCGAGCTGACGCCGCGCTCCATTGACGCCATCTCGAGTTACGGCGAGCGGCTATCGAGTTACATCGTTTCCCTCGCGTTCGCGCATTACGGGATGAAAACCCAGCACGTGGATTCCCGCCGAGTCATCGTCACCGACCACCGGCACACGCAAGCCGCGCCGCTTTACACCGAGACGTATGCGCGCCTGGCCCGCGTGATTCCGCCGCTGGCCAAGGACGGCATTGTCGTGATGGGCGGGTTCATCGGCGCAACCGAAGACGGGGTCACCACCACGCTGGGCCGCGGCGGATCCGACTTCACGGCTTCAATTGTGGGCGCGGGCATCGGCGCCGAGGAGATACAAATCTGGACCGACGTCGATGGCATGTTGACCGCCGATCCCACGATTCTCTCCGGCGGCCACCGCGTCAAGATCATTTCCTTCGCGGAAGCTGCCGAGCTGGCTTACTTCGGTGCCAAGGTGCTGCACCCTGCTACTGTCATCCCGGCCGTTGAGAAGAATATCCCGGTGCTGATTCTCAATTCGCGCCGCCCGGAGGTGGAGGGCACGCGCATCGTCTCCGAAGCGGTTCCTTGCAGGAACACCGTCAAATCCATCGCGTGTAAGCGCAGGATCACGCTGGTCAACGTTCATTCCACCCGCATGCTCATGGCGCATGGATTCTTGAAGCGGATCTTCGACGTGTTCGAGCTCTTCGAGACGCCCGTCGATATGGTGGCCACCTCCGAGGTGAGCGTTTCGCTCACGATCGACAACACGAGACGGCTTGCCGAAGTCTGCGCCGAGCTGCGCCAGTTCTCCGAGGTCTCCGTGGAAGAGAGCCAGGCCATTGTATGCCTGGTGGGCGACAACATCCGCTATACGCCCGGCGTGGCGGCGCGCACGTTTCACGCCCTCGAATCGGTGAATATCCGCATGATCTCGCAGGGCGCCTCGCTGTTGAACCTGAGTTTCGTGGTCGCGGAAGCGGATCTAAAGCGTGCCGTCGAGTCGCTGCACCGCGAGTTTTTCGCCCAGCTCGATCCGGCTGTATTCGACGCCAACGGAGCCGCCGATGCCGCAGCCTGAGCGGCGGCTGGCCCTCATCGGCTATGGCAAGATGGGGAAGCTTATCGAACAGCTTGCGCCGGAATACGGCTTCACCGTCGCGCTGAAGCTCGACGAGTTCAACAACGCGAATTTCGAAGGCGTCACGGCGGCAAATTTTCACGGCATCGACGTCGCGGTGGATTTTTCGATTCCCGCCGCAGTGGTGGAGAATGTCGAGCGCATCTCGGCTCTGGGTGTGAACATGGTGCTCGGCACCACCGGCTGGCTCGAACACGCCGACCGCGTCAAATCGGCCGTCGAAAAAAATCGCATCGGGCTGGTGTGGAGTCCCAACTATTCAATCGGCGTGAATGTTTTCGCCCGTCTCGTCGCCGAGGCCGCGCGCCTGTTTGCGGTCGAGCCGGAATACGGCGCCTGGGCCTGGGAGATTCATCACTCCACCAAGAAGGACGCACCCTCGGGAACGCTGTTGAAGCTCGTCGACGAGATGAAGGCGGCCGGCTTTCCCCGCGCCATCGACGTCAGTTCGAGCCGGGCCGGTGCGCACCCCGGGGCGCACGAGATCGGCTTCGATTCCGCCGCTGACACCATTACTCTGCGGCACGTAGCGCGAAGCCGCGAGGGTCTCGCCCGCGGCGCAATGAAAGCCGCGCAATGGGTAGTGGGTAAAAAGGGCTTTCACGAGTTTCGTGAGATATTGTTTCGGTAGGATCGGATTTGGCGCCGCTCCCTCTGGTCGCGGCTCAGCAAAGCTTCCCGAGACTGAGCCGCGACCAAAGGGAGCGGTTGTCGCCAATCCCAACAGGAGGTAAGCATGTTTACTGGATGCGGAACCGCTCTGGTCACTCCATTCCGGCATGACCTTTCGCTCGACGAAACCGCCGTGCGGAAGCTCGTCCGGCGGCAGATTGAGGCCGGAATCAATTTTCTGGTGCCCTGCGGCACTACCGGCGAGAATCCCACGCTCACACGAGCCGAACATCTGCGCGTGGTCGAAATCACGCTCGAAGAAGCCAAAGGCAAAGTGCCGGTGCTGGCCGGCGCGGGCGGCTACAACACGCAGGAAGTCATCGAACTGGCGTGCGAAGTCGAGCGCCTTGGCGCAAACGGCATCCTCTCCGTGACCCCCTATTACAACAAGCCCACGCAGGAAGGCCTGTATCAGCATTTCAAAGCCATCGCCGACGCGGTCCACATCCCTATCGTGGTTTACAGCGTGCAGGGGCGCACGGGCGTGAACGTCGAGCCGGCCACGCTCGCCCGCCTCGCGCAGATTCCCAACATCGTTGGCGTCAAAGAGGCTTCCGGCAACATCGCACAGATGGCGTCCATCATCCAGCAGGTGCCGGAGAGTTTCGCGGTGCTCTCGGGCGATGACGCCGTCACGCTGCCGCTTATCGCGCTGGGCGGCCGCGGCATCATTTCGGTGGTCTCGAATGAAATTCCGGCTGAAATGACGCAGCTCGCGCAGCTCTGTCTGTCCGGCGATTTCGCCGGCGCGCGGAAGCTGCAGCGCAAGTACCTGCCGCTGATGGAGATCAACTTCATCGAATCGAACCCCATTCCGGTGAAGGCCGCCATGGCGCTAATGGGATTTCTGGAGCCGGTCTATCGCCTGCCCATGTGTCCCCCGAAGCCCGAGAATCTCGCCAGGATTGAGAAGGTGCTTGAGAGCGCCGGGCTGCTCGCGGACCGGAGGGTGCGCGTTGCAGGCTGAGATCGAAAAGCTCTTCGAGGAAAAACCGCAAACCTACACCGAGGACCATTTCCGCTTATTCGCGGAGTTCAAAGCCGCGCTCAATGCAGGCGCCATCCGCGCAGCCGAACCCGACGCCCGGGCCAAGAGCGGCTGGCGCGTGAACGGCTGGGTCAAGAAAGGGATCTTGCTGGGGTTTCGCATGGGCGCCGTCGTCGACATGTCAATTGACCGCACACGCCTGCCCTTCTTCGATAAAGCCACCTACCCCGTAAAGCGCCTCACCGCCCAGAGCGGGGTTCGCATTGTGCCCGGTGGATCGAGCATACGCGACGGCTGCTTCATCGGCACGGGCGTTACCTGCATGCCGCCCATGTATATCAATGCCGGCGCCTACGTGGGTGACGGCACGATGATCGATTCGCACGCGCTGGTGGGAAGCTGCGCGCAGGTCGGCAAAAACTGCCACATCTCCGCTGCGTCGCAGATTGGCGGCGTGCTCGAACCCGTGGGTGCGCTCCCCGTGATCATCGAGGACGAGGTCCTGGTCGGCGGGAATTGCGGCGTGTACGAAGGAACCGTGGTCAAGCGTCGCGCCGTGCTGGGTACGGGCACCATCCTGAACCGTTCCACTCCGGTATACGACGTGGTGCGAAACCTCGTGCACCGCGCCACCGAAGATGAACCCCTGGTCATTCCCGAAGAAGCCGTGGTGGTTGCCGGTTCGCGCGCGATCACTACTGGCCCCGGAAAAGAATGGGGGATTTCCCTCTACACGCCTGTCATAGTAAAATACCGCGACGAGAAAACCGATACCAAGATCCAGCTCGAGGATCTCTTAAGGTAGAACCAGCCGGATTTGGCGCGCCGCTCCCCGGTCTGGTTGCGTCCGCTTCGACGGTATGTGCAGGCTGCTTTTAGTTGATGATAACGTGCAGCTACTGGACTTCTACGGTCTCGTTCTGGAGCAAGCCGGGCACCAGGTTCGCGTCGCGGAGACGTGCCGCCGTGCGATCGCCCTACTCGAAGAAACCGACCCCGATATCGTCATCATGGATTTGCGCGTTCCCGAGATGGAGGACGGACTCGGTTTGATCCGCAGTCTGCAAGCTCGCAAACAGGCGCCCGGCAAGCCTGCCGTAAAGATCGTAGTGACTTCCGGCTGGACCGCCGACCTGGCCGGCAAGCCCGAAAAAGACTCGGTGGATTGCATCCTTCCCAAGCCGGTGCGCATGGAGGTGCTGCTCGAATCGATTTCCCGCCTGGCTCCGGCGGGCGCGGGCCGGTAATGTCCACCCGCAGACCAGCCCCCCGTTCCGCTCCTATAATAAAGTTGGATGCCCAAAACCAGAGAGCTTGAAGTCCGCCTGCAACGGACCGAGCAACAACTCCGCCTCTTCCAAAAAATCAGCCGCTTCATGGTGCGGGAAATGAGCCTCCAGGAAGTGCTGCAAGGCATCGTTTCGCTTATCGTGGAGTTTATGGAGTGCGATTCCTGCCTGGTCTATTTGCTTGACCAGGATCAACTGGTGCTCTGCGCCTCCAACACTCCCCACCCGTCGACCATCGGCAAAGTCCGGTTGCGGCTGAGCGAAGGTCTCACCGGTTGGGTGGCGCGCGAGCGGCGCCTCTTGGCCATTTCGCGCGAATGCTACAAGGACTCGCGCTTCAAATATTTCGGTGAACTGCCGGAGGACACCTTCGAGGCTTTCTTGTCGGCCCCGGTCATTGCCCGTAACCGGGTGGTGGGCGTCATAAATGTGCAGCACCGCGCGCCGCACCAGCACACCGGCAGCGAGATGGAAGTGCTCACCACGGTTGGCGAGCAGGTTGGATGCGTCCTGGTGCTCGCGCGCATGGAGCCCACGGCTGTCGCTGAGGCTAATCACGTGCAACTGGTGCTTTCTTCCGGACCGGTTCAGCCGAGGTCGTAGTGCGCAAACGCATCCTGTTGCCGGCCGCCGTCCTTGCCGCAGTGGCTGCGGCCCTGGCTGGCCCTTCTCCAGACGCTGACCGATGGAGCCGGCTCTACTTCTACGAGCGGCTGGATTCCTCCCTGGTCATCAACGATTTCAGGTTCGTTAACGCGCAGCACGGCATCGCGGCGGGCTTCCTGCTGGACAAGAACGATAAAATCAAGCCCACCGCACTCATCAGCGACGATGGCGGCCTCCACTGGACCCTCACGCCCCTCAAGGAAGTTCCCATCTCGATTTTCTTCCTCGACGATAAGCGTGGGTGGATGGTCGGCGACAAATCGATCTGGCAAAGTGAAGATGGCGGCCGCGCCTGGCGCAAGCTCAGTTCTCTGGACGATGCGGAGCGCGTTCACTTCGTCAGCGACCAGCACGGCTGGGCCATCGGCGAGCAAAAGAAGGTCTACGAGACCACCGATGGCGGCAAAACATGGACCGAAGTTCCCGCCGCCGCGCAGCCTGAATCCACACCCGAGCGCACCGTCTATAACTGGATCGACTTTGCGGGCTCGCGGATGGGAATCATCACCGGCTGGAATCAGCCCCCGGCCAAGAGCGCCATGCCAGAGTGGTTGAACCCGTCCGCCCAGCGTAACCGGCGGGAAACGCCGCGCGTATCCATCTTCCTCCAGACCAGGGACGGCGGAAAGACCTGGGACCCCACCACCGGATCGCTTTTCGGCCACGTGACGTGTGTGCGTCTTTCGCTCAGCGGGTTTGGTCTCGGCGTCATTGAGTTCAGCGACAGTTTTGACTGGCCGTCCGAAGTATTCCGTATCGACTGGACTACGGGACAGAGCGATCGCGTTTTCCGCGCCAAAAACCAGCTCATCACCGACGTCGCCCTCCCGCCCGCCAGCCCCGCGTATCTTGCAGGCATTGAGAAGCAAGACCGGTTGACCGACAGTCCCGTGCCCGGAAAGCTAAAGGTTTGGCGCAGCGACGATCTCGCCAGTTGGCAGCCGATGGAAGTGGACTATCGCGCCACAGCACACAAGGCCATGATCTCGGCCGTTGATGACCGCAACATCTGGGTGGCCACCGATACCGGCATGATTTTGAAATTGGCCTCTTCAAAATAAAACAACTCCGCAGCGTTCTGGTTTATCCACCGTGGATTCACCGCCCTCTGCCGTTAACTGTATGAAACCAAATATTCATAAACCTGAGGAAAAGGACATTTCGGTGTGAGATTTTGTTTGACGGAAACGTTACATGCGCGCATTATGAAGAAGGTTCCAAGAGGTTCAAGGGACAGCAAACCTGGTGAGCGGTAGCGATCCTGGAACGTTGATCCGCTGGCAAGCTAATAAAATAGAAGGCTGGCGGGGAGCGAAGGGAAATCGGGCCGCACACAAAGGTGAGCTTCTCAAACGGCAAGCCGGTTGAACGCTCTGATCCAGAGGGGCCTAAGAACCCCAAAGGGAAGCGGAGATCGGTTAGCCGCAAGAGATTGCTGAGCTGAGAACCGGGCAACGGGCCGGTTGCGTTGAACTCACCACGACTGGGGCAAACCGAGTCGAGGTGGGGGAGCAGCAGGCCGAACGGGTTCGGGCAGGTTCAGTAGGGCAGCGAAGAAGCAGGCTGGGAGCGTTCGAACTTTGAATGGTGGTCCGGCAACGGACAGTCGTTCAGGGTTAGCGAAAAGCCGTTTCGAGCTGCAAGCTCCGGTCAGGAAGGACTGGCAGACGGGCTCTGGAGCATTGATCCGCTGTTCTACAAAAGGAGCGGCGGGGAGCAAGAGAGATGACGTTCGGTCGGCCTGATCGCTAAGCTCATGCCGTGCATGCCGGCGGGAGTTGCGTTGTTCACTGAGTCACTTGGAACCATTTCTATTTTTGGCCCACCCGCAGCGTCGCTCCAGGCTACTTCCGCGCACTCACGTAGGTTTCCGGCGAAGACTCGAAGTTATCCTTGCAATCCTGCTGGCAGAAGTAATATGTCTTCCCTTTATATTCGGTCTTCAGCGCGTGCTTAGGATCGATGGCCATCTTGCAGACTACGTCCACCACCTGCTCTTTTGCCCCTTCCGCCTGCGCATACTTCGCGTTCAGCGTTCCCTTGCTCCTCGCTACTTCCAGCAGAGTGGGATAAAACTGAACGAAGGTATTATCGACGGCCCCGTTGGCGCTGTGACACGAGTAGCACTGCGCTGTAGTAGGCAACATCCTGGCCGGAGAGGCCGACATGCCGAAACCAAAAAAAGCCCACTTCCCGGGAAAGCGTTTCTCATCTTTCACCTCGG
>Ga0335080_10004238_pt1 | contig 14631 bp, 10 predicted proteins | sample Lox_Sample_34_FD_206720 | JGI IMG/M metagenome (GOLD analysis project Ga0335080, IMG submission 206720) | Soil microbial communities from Loxahatchee National Wildlife Refuge, Florida, United States - Lox_Sample_3.4 | ecosystem: Environmental > Terrestrial > Soil > Wetlands | place: USA... | reverse complement strand
TCGCCGGATTGGGCCGGGTCGTCTGTGCCGCCCCGGACGTGGCCACTGCCCTGGGCTACGACATTGCGGCCGCGCTGGAAGAAGCCGGCGGCAACTTACCAGTTCCCGTGGCATTCACCGGACGTTCACCGGCGGCGGCCGAGAATCCGGACTTTCATGCTGATCGCATGATGCGCGCACCGAACGGCTGACGTTGGGTGGTTCTGAGGGGTGAAGGCCCTCCTGCAAGGACCCGGGAGGTACCTATGACTGTCGATGGAGCCAGCCAGGCATCAACCCGTGGCCGCCGGCGACCCGATCCTGACCTCGAAGATCACACCACCGGATGTGCCGCACTGGGCGGTACCGCGCCCGCGGATCACCAAGCTGATCGCCGAGGGTGCCCGGTGGTGCCCGCTGACGATCGTGACGGGCCCTCCCGGCGCGGGCAAAACGATGGCCCTGGCCTTGTGGGCGACGGCCGAGCCCGGGGCGGTGGCCTGGGTCGGACTCGACGAGTTCGACAATCGGCCGGGCATGTTCTGGTCCTATGTCGTGGCGGCGCTGCGCCAGGCCGGCGTCGCCATCCCGAAGACGCTGCGGCCCGTTCAGCGCGGACGGGCCGGAGATGAGGGATTCCTGCTCCGGTTGACGGCCACGCTGGCCGCTCAGGATCCGCCGGTCACGCTGGTCCTCGACGACCTTCACCTGCTGACCGATCCGGCCGTGCTGAAAGGGCTCGAGTTCGTGCTCAGGAACGTCGGGTCCGCGCTGCGGCTGGTGGTCGCCTCGCGGATGGATCCGCTGCTGCCCCTGCACCGGTACCGGCTGGCCGGACAGCTGACCGAGATACGCGCCAGCGAGCTCGCGTTCAGCCTCGATGAGGCCGGCCTGCTGCTTGAGCAGCACGGCGGGCCGCTGAGGGCGGATGCGCTGGAGAGCCTGAACCAGCGAACCGAGGGCTGGGCGGCCGGTCTCCGCCTGGCCGCGATATCGCTGGTCGCCCATCCCGACCCCGACCTGTTCGTCAAGGAACTGATCGCCGAGGACAGCGCCCTGACCTGCTACCTGGTTAACGAGGTGCTCAACGTCCAGCCACCCGAGGTCCGCGAGGTCCTGCTGGCCACGAGCATCCTGAAGCATGTCAGCGCCGAGGCTGCGGCCGAACTGACCGGCGATGAGCAAGCCGCAAGCATCCTGGCCACCTTGGCGCACACGAACGCGCTGGTCCAGCCGATCGGCTCGGGGTGGTACCGCTACCACACGCTGTTCGCCGAGATGCTCCGGCTGAGGCTGCGGTACGAGCATCCGGACCTGGTGGTCGCCTTGCATCAGCGCGCGGCCAGGTGGTACGAGCGGAACAGCATGCCCACCGACGCTGTGCGGCACGCCATCGCGGCCGGTGACTGGCCGCTGGCCGCGGAGGTGGTAGTCGACGACCTGGCGATCGGCCAGATTCTTGAGCCGCACGATGGCCAGTGCCTGGCGGGCGAGTTCGCTGGCATGCCAGCCGGCGAGGTCTGGACCACGCCGCAGCCGCACCTGCTTGCGGCTGCGGTGGCGCTCTCCGCTGGCCAGCATGACGCGTGCGCCGCCGCCCTGGATTCCGCCGATGGCCTGATGAAGAACCTTCCCGCCGGTGAGCAGGCCACGTCCCGGCTAGCCGCCGCGGTGCTCCGGCTAACCGTCTGCCTGCGTACCGGAGACCTGGCGACGGCGGCGACGGCCGCCGGCCGCGCGGAGCTGCTGCTCGACAAGGTCCCGGGCCGAAAGCTCGCCCGGCACCCGGACATCAGGCGGCGGGTGCTGTCCGGCCGTGCCGCGGTCGAGCTGTGGTCCGGCCGCCTGGACGAGGCGGCCCGCATCCTCGGGGCCGGGGTGGCCGACGAGGCTACTTCAGGCCGCGAATGCGAACGGGCGAGCCTGGGCGGGCGGCTGGCGCTGGTAGAGGCACTGCGCGGCCGCTTCGGGCGCGCCGCCGAACTGGCCGGGGAAGCGGTCTGCGTGGCGAGCGAGCACCGGGCGTCCGGCCCCGGTCCCGCGCCGCTGGTCGCCCTGGCCCGGGTGCACCTGGCCCGCAATGAGCTACGCGAGGCCCGCAGCCGCCTCAAGCAGGCGGACGCCGCCCTCGGCGTCAGCCCGGACAAGCTTGTCGGGGCGGCGGCCTACCTGGTCGCGGCCGGCGGAGCGCTGGCCGAGGGACGCCCCGCGGTGGCCGTGCAGATCATCGACCGGGCCCGGTCCGGGTGGACCGTTCCGCCCTGGCTGGACCAGCAGCTGAGTCAGGTTCAGTCACGCGCGCACGCGGCGGCCGGGGACATCTCGGCCGCGCTGGCTTCGGCCGAACGGGCTGGCACCTCGCCCGAGGCCACGATCACCCTGGCCCATGCCCGGGCGGTCGCAGGAGACGACGAGGCCGCGCACCGCATCCTCGCTCCGGTGCTCGCGGCCGACAGCCAGATGCCGGATGAGGTGCGCCTGCAGGCATGGCTCGTGGACGCCCGCCTTTGTTACCACGGAGACGACGACGGTCGCGGTCGGAGGTCACTGGCGTCCGCGCTCCGGCTGGCCGAACGTGAGCAGATCAGGCTGCCGTTCGCGTTGGAAGGCAGCTGGCTCGGGGCGGTGCTCCGGCGTGACCCCGAACTGGCGGGCAGCCACCGGCTGCTGCTGGCCCGGGCGCTGGGCCCTGACCAGCTCCCGGCGCTCATGGACGCGGTCGGCGATGCGGCGGTGCTGCTGATCGAGCCGCTCACCGAACGCGAACGCGAGGTGCTGGTCCACGTGTCGGGCATGCTGAACACGGCCGAGGTCGCCGAGGAGATGTTTATCTCCGTCAACACCGTCAAGACGCACCTGCGGAATATTTACCGGAAGCTGGCGGCGGCGCACCGCAGCGAGGCGGTCCGCCGGGCCCGCCAGCTCGAGCTGATCTGACCTCGACGAGGCGGGCGCCGAATACCTGGAGCCTGTCGAGCAGCTTGCGGAGTTCCTTCTGATCCTCGAGGGAACCGTGCACCACGGTCTGGGCCTCTTGCGGGGATGCACTGAGTTCCTCGAAGTCGAGAAGGACACCGGGTGGCAGAAGACCCGCTACCCGGATCTCGTAATAGATAGACATCAGCGATCTTCCCGCCTTCGAGCGTGATGACCTGGTCGAGCTCATCGAGCCCGTCGAGGTCGTGGGTGATGAGGAGCATCGTGCGCCCGGCCGTCGCGGCCAGCACGTCGGTGAGCAGTGCGCGGCGGGTTCCGGGATCGAGATGGGCCGTGGGCTCGTCGAGTATCAGCAGATCCGGATCGGCGAGCAGGGCCCGGGCCACGGCCAGCCGCTGCCGCTGGCCGCCGGACAGCGCGGCCCCGTGGGCGCCGACCGGGGTGTCCCAGCGCAGCGGCAGCGACTCGATCCAGTCCAGCAACCTGACCCGGGCCGCGGCCTCGGCCAGCTGCTCGTCGGTGGCCCCCGGCCGGGCCAGGCGAAGGTTGTCGCGAAGGGACGCGTCGAAGATGTGCGGATCCTGCGGGCAGCCGCCGATTCTGGTGCGGATTTCGTCCGCGGAGTAGCTGGCCAGGTCGTGACCGTTGAGCGTGACCCTCCCCGAGGTCAGCTCCGCGAAGCGGAGGAGCACGCTGGCCACCGTGGATTTCCCGGCTCCGTTCGGACCGGTCAGGGCGACCCGCCGCCCCGGCAGCAGATCGAGGTCGATGCCGTCGAGGGCAGCCGGATCATCGGGCCGGTAGCGGACCTGAGCGCCGCGCAGCCTGACCGATATCGGGCCGTCGGGCAGTGGCCGCGGCGCGAGCGGCTCGCGCACCGGATCCGGAGCGTCCAGCACCGCCGCGATCCGGCCGGCCGACACGCGGGCCTGGCCGAGCTGGACCGCCGCGGCGGGCAAGGCCGTGACGGCCTCGAAGGAGGCGAGCGCGGTCAGCGTCAGCACGGCCAGCGGAACCCTGGTCAGCGCGCCGCCTCCGGTGGCCGCCACCCCGAGCAGCAAGACGCCCCACACGGTCAGCCCGGCGGTGGCGGAACTCAGGCCTGCGCTGAGGCCGGACACGACGGCATTCCGGTCGGCCTGCCTGGTCAGGTCGGCGTCGGCCACCGTCACCGAGGCCAGCGCCGTCTCCCGGGCGCCGTATGCATGCAGCTCGGCAGCGCCGGCCAGGAGGTCGGTGAGGTTCGCGGCCAACTGCCCCCGCGCCGGGGCCACACGCCTGGCCGCACTGCGGGCTGCCCTGGCCGCGAGCACCGGGACACCGATCCCGGCCACCAGCAGCCCAGCGGCGAGCACAGCCCCGGCGGGCGCGAGGACCAGCAGGCAGGCGACGACCGAGCCGGCGCCGACCAGGGCAGCGGCGAGCGGCGCGGCGATGCCGCGGATGAACAGGTCCTGGGTCGCGTCGACGTCGGAGACCAGCCGGGCGAGCAGGTCACCCGAGGAGAACGCGGCCAGCCCGGCCGGGGCGAGCCGCTCAAGCCGCCGGTAGATCCGGACCCGGACGTGGGCAAGGACCCGGAATGCGGCGTCGTGTGACGCGAGCCGCTCGAAGTAGCGCGAGACTCCCCGGCCCGCGCTCAGCGCCCGGACCGCGACCACGGCCGCTGAGATCGCCACGATGCCGGGATGCTGTGACGCCCGCGCCAGCAGGAACCCGGACACCGCCAGCAGCGCCACACCGCACCCGGTGGCGGCGGCTCCGGCCGCCACAGCCAGCAGCAGCCGGCTGCGCAGCGGCCGGGCCCCCAGGGCCAGTCTGAGCAGCCGCAGGAGCGGATCGTACCGGGCGATCATGGTACGGCCACCAGCCCGGCCGGGTCGCGGAGCCGGCCTTCGTCGAGGGCCAGGATCCGGGCGGCGCGGTCAGCTCGGGGTGGCGGCCGGTGGGTGATGAGGATGACGGTGCGGTCGGCCATCCGGGTCGCAACGGCGGTCATGACCGCGTCGGCGCTGGCCCGGTCGAGGTGAGCAGTGGGTTCGTCGAGCAGCAGGACCGGGGCCTGGCGCAGGAACGCCCGGGCCAGCGCGATCTTCTGCCGCTGCCCGGCCGACAGGCTCCGGGCGCCTTCGGCGAGCGGGGTATCGTAACCGCCGGGAAGCCGCCGGATGAACTCGTCCGCCCCGGCCAGGCGGGCGGCCGCCGCGATGTCCGGCCGCCGCGCCCCGGGCTGACCCAGCGCGATGTTGTCGCTCACGGTCGCGGCGAACAGGTGCGGGTGCTGCGGAACCCAGGCAATCTGGGCCAGCCAGCGATCGTCCGGGATGCGCGCCAGGTCGACGCCGCCCGCCGTGACGGCCCCGCTGGCCGGGATGACGAAACGGAGCAGCAGCGCTAGCACCGAGCTCTTCCCCGCGCCGCTCGGACCGGTCAGGACGATGTGCTCGCCGGGCCGCACGGTCAGGCTGATCTCGTCCAGCGCCGGCCGTCCCCGGTTCGGGTAGGTCAGGCTCACCGCGCGGAGCGTGATGTCCGCGCGGCTCAGGTCCACGTCGGTGCTCCGGGCGGCGGTGACCGGCCGGGCGGGCAGCGGGGTGTCGAGGATCTCGAAGGCGCGCCGTGCGGCCGCGGTGCCGTCTGCGCTGGCGTGGAACTCGGCGGCCGCGTTGCGCAGCGGCAGGTAGGCCTCGGGGGTGAGCAACAGGACCAGCAGCGCTGTCTGGTAACCGACGTGGCCGGCCAGCAGCCGGAGGCCGATCTCGACGGCGACCAGCGCGGTGGCCAGCGCCGCGGTGAGCTCCAGGGCCAGGGCGGACAAGAACGCCACCCGCAGCGTCGCCATGGTCGCCGTGCGGTGCGCGCTGGTGACGTCCCCGATCACCTCGGCCTGGGCCCGGGCGCGTCCGAACAGCTTCAGGGTCGGCAGGCCCGCCACCACGTCGAGGAAGTGGCCGCCGAGACGGGCAAGCAGCTGCCACTGGCGCTGGGTCTGTGCCCGGGTGTGCCATCCGATGAGGATCCCGAACAGCGGGATCAGCGGCAGCGTCACCGCGATGATGACCGCGGAGATCCAGTCGGCGAACGCCACCCGGGCCAGCACGGCCAGCGGGATGGTCACGCCCAGCACCAGGCGCGGCAGGTACCGGGCGAAGTAGGCATCGAGCCCGTCAAGCCCCCTGGTCACCAGCGTCGTGATCTCCCCGCGTGGCTGGCCGCCGAGCCACTGCGGGCCGAGCCGCAGGACGTGGGCGCTGAGCCGCCGCCGCAGCCCTGACTTCACCGCGGCCGCCGCGCGCAGCGCCGCGGCCTCTCCTCCGGCGGCCGCGGCGGCCCGGCCGGCCACCACCACGCCGAGCCAGGCCAGCACGCCGGACAGCACGGCTATCCCGGTGCCGCGCGCCGCCTCGGCCAGGGCGCGCGACAGCAGGCCGGCCTGGAACAGGATCAGCACCGCTCCCGCCAGGCCGAGCGCGACCGTGACGGCCAGGTATCCGCGCGCCGGTCCGGCCTGCCGCAGCAGGCGCGGGTTAAGTAGCCGCATGGGGTCCATGCTGGCGGCGGACCTCATCCGGCCCATCGTCCGCTACGGATGATGTCCGGTTTCGGCGAGAGTTCTAGAAATGGCGATGATGGCAACCTACGACCTGCTCGCGCCGCACTACGATGCCGTGACGGGCGATTCCTCCACCGAGGCGGCGCTTATCCGGGACATCCTCGAGCGGCGTCACGGCCGGGTCGCGACCCTCCTCGACGTCGCCTGCGGGACCGGGGCCGTCACCGTGCCGCTCTCACGCGCCTACCAGGTCAGCGGCCTGGACATAGCGCCTGGCATGCTGGCGGTGGCGCGTGCGAAGCTCCCCGGGGACGTGCCGCTGTACCTCGCCGACATGACCAGCTTCACGCTCAGCACCAGATTCGACGCCATCGTCTGCGCGTATCAGGGCGTCAATCACCTGCTCAGCCTCGCGGCGTGGCAGAGCTTTTTCGGCTGCGCGCACCGGCACCTCAATCCCGGCGGCATGCTCGTGTTCGATATCGCCACGGTCAGGTACCTCATGACGATGGCGAGTATCCCGAAGGTCGTGGAGCAATTCGGCGGCAACTACCTGCGGATAACGGTGAGCACGACCGACGGTGCCCTGTTCAGGTGGCATATCGAGGTATACGAGCTGCAGCGAGACGGACGATACGGACTGCTCACGCAGGCCGTCGTGATGCGGTCTTTCCCCGTCGATCAGGTTAGAGAGGCGCTGCGCCGCCGCTTCACCGATATAGAAGTCATCGGCGGTGACGGCCGTCCGGCCGACCAGGAGAGCGACGGCAGGATCTGGCTGGCGTGCGCCAGGCCTTCCTGAGCCGGCCCGCAGTCACCCACGGCAGGTGAGCCGCTCCGGGCTGGCCCGGTTCACGATGGGTACGTGAGCATGCCCACCGATCCGCGCGCGCTCCTGCGCAGCGGCGCCTACCTGCGACTACTGGTCATCGCGGCGGCTCTCGGGGTACCGGTCTCGGCCGCCGCCTACGGCTTCCTCGCGCTGGTCGGGTACCTCCAGCCGGAGATCTTCACCCACCTTCCCCACGGCCTGGGCTTCCAGGCCGAGCCCGTGTGGTGGCCGCTGCCCGTGCTTGCGGTGGGTGGCGTGCTGACCGGTCTGGCCATCAGGTACCTGCCGGGCACCGGGGGCGCGCGTCCGGCGGAGGGCTTCAAGGTGCACCATGCCCCGACGCCGGCCGAGTTGCCCGGTGTCATCCTGGCCGCCCTGGCCACCTTGATCTTCGGTGCCGTGCTCGGGCCGGAGGCGCCCCTGATCGCCATCGGCGGCGGCCTGGTCGTGCTGGCGCTGCGCGCCGCCCGCCGCGACGTGCCCGACCAGGCCACGGCCGTCCTCGCCTCGGCGGGAAGCTTCGCCGCCATCAGCACGCTGCTCGGTTCGCCGATCATCGGCGCGTTCCTGCTGATGGAGGCGTCCGGGCTGGGCGGGCCGATGCTGGGCCTCGTCCTGGTGCCCGGCCTGCTGGCCGCGGGCATTGGCTCGCTCATCTTCCTCGGGCTGGACGCCTGGACCGGGCTGGGCACCTTTTCCCTGGCCGTCCCGGGCCTGCCGCATTTCGGCTCGCCGACCATCGCGGAGTTCGGGTGGGCGGTCGTCATCGGGCTGGCCGCGGCCCTGCTCGGCGCCGGCATCCGCTGGCTGGGACTGCGGCTGCAGCCGTTCTCGCTTCGCTCGCCGCCGGTCGCCGCCCTGGTAGCGGGCCTGGTCGTGGCGGGACTTGCCATCGCGTACGCCGAGGGCACCGGGAAGAACGCTTCCGATGTCCTGTTCTCCGGGCAGGACGCTCTCGGGCCGCTGATCACGCACACCGGTTCGTACACCGTCGGAGCGCTCGTGCTTCTCCTGGTGTGCAAGAGCCTGGCCTACGGCGTGTCGCTGAGCAGCTTCCGGGGCGGCCCCATCTTCCCGGCTTTGTTCATCGGCGCTGCGGGCGGCATGGCCCTGTCCCACCTGCCGGGCTTGCCGCTGGTCGCCGGGGTGGCCACCGGCATCGGCGCGATGTCGGTGGTCATGCTCACCCTCCCGCTGACGTCGGTGCTGCTGGCGACGCTGCTGCTGGCCTCGGACGGTCTGGCCGTGATGCCGCTGGTGATCGTGGCGGTGGTGGTGGCTTACGTCGCCACGGCCCGGATCACGCCGGCCGAGCCGGCTGCGCCGGCCGAGCCGCCGACGGCCACGCCAGCCGCGGCCACGGATCCCTCCGTAACTCCGCGTGCTTAATGCTGCACATCCGCGTCGTCACCGCGCCCGGACACGGCCTGGTTGACGCCGTACGGACCCGCGGCCACCGGCATGTCGTCGATGGTGAAGGTCCGTTCCCGGCGCAGGTCGCGAGTGAACGCGAACCACCAGCCCAGCACCGCTCCGACCCGGTTGCGGTAGCCGGTGAGGAAGCCGATATGAATGAACAGCCAGACCCACCAGCCCATGAACCCGCCGAAATGCAGCCCGAACGCCGAGACGACGGCTTTGCCGCGCGAGATGTAGGCGGCCGAGCCCAGGTCGTGGTAGCGGAACGGCTTGCCGAAGTCCTGCCCGCGGGCCAGATGGCCGACCTTGCGCCCGGCGTACAGCCCGGTCTGCATGGCCACCTCGGCCACTCCGGGCAGCTTGTCCAGGCTCATCACGTCCCCGGTGACCAGGATCTCCGGATGGCCGGGAATGCTGAGGTCCGGGCCGACCACGATCCGCCCCGCCCGGTCCTGCTGCGCGCCGGTAGCCTTGGCCACCGCTCCGGCCAGCGGCGGCGCCTCTACGCCCGCGGTCCACAGGACGTTCCGGGCGTCATACCGGGTCACCGTGCCGTCGTGATCCTTGACCACCAGGCCGTCCTGATCCACGTGGGTGACGATCGAGCCCATGTGCAACTCCACCCCGAGCTTGCCCAGATCGCGGGCGGCCAGGGCGGACAGCTTCGGGCCGAACATCGCCAGCGGGGCGCTGCCGCCGTCGAACAGCAAGACCCGCGCATCCTCGGGCCGGATCCGCCGGTACTCACGCCGCAGCGTCTTGGTGGCGACCTCGCGGATCTGCCCGGCCAGCTCCACGCCGGTCGGCCCGGCACCCACCAGGGCGAAGGTGAGCCAGCGGGCCCGTTCGGCCGGATCGTCGGCCGACTCGGCCATCTCGAACGCGCCGAACACCCGCCGCCGGATCTTCATGGCGTCCTCGATGGTCTTCATCCCGGGCGCGATCGGGGCGTATTCGTCGTGCCCGAAGTAGGACTGCCGGACGCCGGCGGCCAGGATGAGGTAGTCGTAACCGAGTTCGATTTCTCCTCCCAGGGGGCGCCGGGCGAAAACCTTCTTCCGCCCAGCATCGATGCTGGTCACCTCGGCGATGACGAACTCGGCGTTGCGGTGGCGTTTGAGCAGGCCGCGCAGCGGAGCGGCGATCTTCCCCTCGGACAAGATTCCGGTCGCGCACTGGTACAGCATCGGCTGGAACAGGTGATGCTCGGCCCGGTCGATGAGGGTGACCTGGACCGGCGCGCGGGCCAGCGCCCGGACGGCGAACAGGCCCGCGAAGCCGCCCCCGACGATCACCACCCGGCAGGAACCTGATCCCGTGGTCATCGGTTCACCTGGCCCTTCAGCCCGCCGGGTCGTACCAGGTATCCCGGCCCGGCAGCAGCCGGTCCGCCTCCTTCGGACCCCAGCTGCCGCGGGCGTACGGGTGCACGGGTACCGCGTCGCCGAGCACCGGATCCACCACGCGCCAGGCGTCCTCCACGGTGTCCTGCCGCGCGAACAACCAGCGGTCTCCGTCGAGCGCGGCGCCGATCAGCCGGTCATAGGGCCGCATGTCCGATCCGGGCTGCGCCGCGAACGAGAGTTCTTCCGGCTGCGGCTCCCAGCCTGCGCCCGGCTTCTTTCCCTGTAGCAGGAGACCGACCCGCGTTTCCGGCCAGACGCGGAACCGGAGGGTATCGGCGGGACGCTCTGGCTCGATGCCGAACACGTCCTGAGGCGGGTCCTTGAAGGCGATGCTGACCTCGGTGGCCGTGACCGGCATGCACTTCCCCGCCCGGATCAGCACCGGTACGCCCGCCCACCGCCACGAGTCCACCGTGAGCCGGACCGCGACGAAGCTCTCCGTCGTCGAGCGCGGGTCGACCCCCTCGACCTCGAGGTACCCCTCGTACTGCCCGCGGACCGCGTCCTCGGGCGCGAGCGGCCGGATCGCGCGGACCAGCCGTGACTTGGCGTCGCGCCAGCCGGCCAGGCCCCTGCTTTCCGGAGGATCCGCCATCACGGTGGCCATCACCTGCAGCATGTGGTTCTGCACCACGTCGCGGATGGCGCCGGCGCGGTCGTAGAACCGGCCCCGGTCGGCGACGTCGAACGCCTCGGCCATCGTGATCTGGATGCTCTCCACGTAGGTCCGGTTGAGCAGCGGTTCGATGACCGAGTTGGCGAACCGGACGAACAGGACGTTTTCCACCGGGTCCAGGCCCAGCCAGTGGTCGACCCGGTAGATGGCGTCTTCCGGGAAGTACTCGTGCATGAGCTTGTTTAGCTCAATGGCGCTGTTCAGGTCGTTGCCGAACGGCTTCTCCACCATCACCCGGTTGCCCGCGGCCCGTCCCGCGGTGGCGATGCCCTGTGCGATCCGCCCGAACAACACCGGCGGGACCTCCAGGTAGAACAGCACCCGCTGGGCCGCGCCGATCGCGTCCGACATGGCCTTGTAGGTGGCATCGTCGCCGAGGTCCCCGTCCACGTACCGCAGCAGGCTGATCATCCTGGCCGCGGCCGGGTCGGCCGGGTCCATCCCGTTGAGCTTCAGCGACGCGGTGGCGTAATCCCGGAACTGCTCCAGGCCCCATCCGCTCTTGGCCACCCCGACCACCGGGACGTCGAGTACGCCGCGCCTGACCAGCCCCACCAGCGCGGGGAAGGTCTCCAGCTTGGCCAGGTCACCGGTGGCGCCGAAGATTACCAGCGCGTCAACTTTGTCAGACATTTCGTCCCTCCAGACGGATCGTCCTGATCAGACCGCACCCGGGCCCGGGCGTGCATCCCCCGCGGCGGGCGATACCTTCGGCTCCGGCCGGAAATCGCTGCTGCTGACCCGCTTGCGGAATACGTAGTACGTCCAGGCCTGATAGCCGAGCACCAGCGGCAGGAAGATGATGACGACGACGGTCATCGCCTTGAGCGAGTACGCGCCGGACGCCGTGTTGGACACGGTGAGGTTGTAGGTGTGGTTGGTGCTGGAGACCATCACGTTGGGGTACAGGTCGACGAAGATCGATAGCACGCACGCGGCGATGGTGACCGCGCTGGCCGCGAACGCGAAGCCGTCCCGGTGCTCGTAGACCAGCCAGGCCGCGGCGATGGCGGCGAGAATGGCGAGCAGTTCGATCACGTTGAGGAAGAACGTCGTGCTAGCCGTGACGTGCGTCCAGATGACGAAGCCGATGACGGCGGCGGTGGTGAAGGGCGCCACCCGGCGGGCGGCCAGCCAGGATCGCTCGCGCATGCCGTCGGTGGTCTTCAGGCACAGGAACGTCGCGCCGTGCTGCAGGCAGATCAGCACGAACGTCACCCCGGTGAACACGGCGTAGGGCTGGAGCAGGTCCCAGAACGACCCCGTGAAATCCTGGCTGGCGTTGATGGGAAGTCCGTGCAGCAGGTCGCCCAGGGCCACGCCGATCAGCAGCGGGGCCAGCAGGCTGCCCGTGGTCAGCAGGACATCCCAGGTGCCGCGCCAGCGCGCCGCATCGCGCTTGCCGCGGTACTCGAAGGCCACGCCCCGGATGATGAGCGAGGCCAGCAGGAGCGCCAGCGCGAGGTAGAGGGCGGAAAACATGGTCGCGTACCAGCCGGGGAAGGCGGCGAACATCCCGGCCCCGGCTACGATCAGCCAGACCTCGTTGCCGTCCCACAGCGGCCCGATCGTGTTGATGGCGGCCCGGCGCTCGGCTTCGTCCGTCCCGACGAAGTCGTGCAGCATGCCGACCCCGAAGTCGAAACCCTCGAGGACGAAGAAGCCGGTCCACAAGATGGCGATGACGATGAACCAGAACGGGACGAGACTCATCGTGACCCCTCAGTATTGGACGGCGGGTACAGCGGCGTTCGGGTCGGCGTCGGTACGCTCGGGCTCGAGCTCCTTGCGGGAGTACCGCAGCATCAAGATCAGGTCCACGGTGCCGAGCGTGCCGTACAGCACGATGAAGCCCACCAGGCTGATCCACAGCCAGGTAGCGCTGACCGTCGGCGAGACCCCGTTCTTGGTGAGCATGATGCCCTGCACGATCCACGGCTGCCGGCCGCTCTCGGTCAGCAGCCAGCCCGCCGTGTTCATGGCGAACGGCAGCACCGCGCTCCAGACCGCCACCCACAAGAACACCCGGGACGTGGCGAGCTTCTTTCGTCGGATCAGCCACAAGCCCCACAGTGATACCAGCAGGACCAGGGCCCCCAGATACGCCATGACCCGCATGCTCCAGTACTGGATGAACACGTTCGGCACGTAATTGCCCGGGCCGAATTGCTTGCTGTACTGCGCCTGGAGCTCGTTCATCCCGACGACCTGGCCATTCCAGTGGTTGGTGGCCAGCAGGGAGAGCAGGTGCGGGATCTCGATGATCTGGGTCGGGGTCTCATCGTTGTTGCCGCCGCCGATCTGGAACAGCGAGAACGAGCACGGCTGGCAGGTGGTCCACTGCGCCTCCGCCGCGGCGATCTTCATCGGCTGGTACTTGCCCTCGATCACGCCGAGCTCGTCGCCCACAAGCAACGTGAACAGCATCGCCGGGACCAGCACGATCAGCGCGATCCGCGCCGACCGCGCGAACACTTCCCGCTCGCCGCCGTGTCGCAGCTGCCACGCGGACACGGCCAGCATGATCATGGCGCCGGTGACCAGCGAGACGAGCACGACCTTCGCGTATCCCCACACGAAAACCGGGTTGGTGAACAGCGCCCAGATGTCGTTCAGCTGGGGCTTGCCGTGGACCATCACGTAGCCGACCGGGTGCTGCATCCAGGAGTTGGCCGCCATGATGAACGCCGCGGACAGCGCGCTGCCGATCGAAACCGCCCAGATCGTCGCCAGGTGCACCCGGCGCGGCAGCTTGTCCCACCCGAACAGCCACAGCCCGAGGAACGTGGACTCCAGGAAGAACGCGCCCAGGCCCTCCATGGCCAGCGGAGCGCCGAAGATGTTGCCGACCAGCCGCGAGTAGGCCCCCCAGTTCATCCCGAACTCGAACTCCTGCACGATGCCGGTGACCACGCCGATCGCGATGTTGATTACGAGCAGCGTGCCGAAGAACCTGGTCAGCCGCAGGTACTCGGTCCGGCCGTTGCGGTACCAGGCCGTCTGCAGCAACGCCGTCAGGAAGGCCAGCCCGATCGTGACCGGCACGAAGAAGAAATGGTTGATCGAGGTGAACGCGAACTGCACCCGGGCGAGATCGGTACTCGTCATAGCCACTGATCATCAGATCCGGCGGCCGCCCGGACCTCATCCCTGCCGGGTGGTAGCGGCCGGCCGGCGCGGCCGGCCGCGGGCGCCGTCTTCAGCTCACCCCGGCGGGAGGAGGCGGCCAGGGCGCGGCGGGGTGAGCATGCCGTCATGACCAAGCGCCGCCGATCGCTGCGTGCCCTCCAGCGGATGGAGCGCGAGCTGGCCAGCTCCGATCCGGGCCTGGACGCGCTCTTCCAGTCGTTCGCGCGGCGTACCCGCGGCTGGGACATGTCCTGGGTGGAAGAGGTCGGCCGCAAGCGGTTCGTGCTGTTCGGGATTCTGGGTCGACGGCGGCGGGAACGGACGCTGACCGAGCGGATGAAGGACTGGAGCGCCGAGAACTGGAAAGACCCATGACGACCGATGCGGCCGTGCCGGAGCGAGTCTCATCGTCGCTCCCGTCATCCGTCGCGGGTGAGGCCGACGGGCCAGGGCGCTTCCAAGATGGGGACGTGACTGAGCACTATGACGTGATCATCGTGGGCACCGGTGCCGGCGGCGGCACGCTGGCGCACACGCTGGCCCCGTCCGGCAAGCGGATCCTGCTGCTCGAACGGGGCGATTTCCTGCCCCGCGAGATGGACAACTGGGATCCCGGCTCCGTGTTCGTGGACGGCAAGTACATCTCGCCCGACACCTGGTACGACGCTGACGGGAAGCCGTTCCAGCCGCAGGTGCACTA
>Ga0335080_10004235_pt1 | contig 14635 bp, 11 predicted proteins | sample Lox_Sample_34_FD_206720 | JGI IMG/M metagenome (GOLD analysis project Ga0335080, IMG submission 206720) | Soil microbial communities from Loxahatchee National Wildlife Refuge, Florida, United States - Lox_Sample_3.4 | ecosystem: Environmental > Terrestrial > Soil > Wetlands | place: USA... | reverse complement strand
TGTGCGCGGCTCAAGGTTGGCGCGGAGCGCAGTTGGATGCCGATGTTAAGGCGGCGGTAGAGCAGGCGTGTGGAACGACAGTCACGGCGCCCACGCCGTGAGACGTGAGACCGCCCACTTTTGATACAACGGGTTCCCGCAAGAAATAAGCATTTCTCAGTATTTCTTCATGGGCTAAAGCGAAGAAACTCACAGCGTCAAGGTAAAACGAGAGGCTGCCGATAGAGCAAGGTTAGGCAGATTCTGCCGGTTTGCCTGCAAGGCGGCGCCTGTGCTTATTTTTGTGTTGTTTGCAGCTCTTTCCCTTCCTCAGCACCAAGATTCCGCAGTCAATCATGAGAGGATTCCAGTGCAACCGGAACAGGTTCTGGCGTGGCAACTGGAGGGGTTGACGCAAGAAGAGATTCGGGAAGAGGTTCGCACGCACGGGCTGGCAAGTTATCCCGACATTGCATTCTTGAGCGCGCTGTCAGCGGCAGGGGCGGATGCGGAGACCATCAGCGTGGTGCAGCATGCTCCAGGGCCACGGGCTCGATGGGGACTGGCGCTGCGAATACCGAAGCCGACTGACTATTTATATGAAATGGCCGGCGCGGTCCTGTGGAATGACTGGCAGCATGCGCTCGTGACGATGGAAGCGGAAGTAGAGAAGCAGCCGCGCGATGCGGATGTACGTTTAGTGTACGCGCACATGCTTAGCGTGGCGGAGGACTGGATTGGCGCGTATGGAGCGGCCAGTGCTGCGGTGCAGCTTGCTCCGGAATCCCCCTACGCGCACGGAACGCGATCGACGGTGTGTTACCACTCGCACTTGCCCGAATGCGCGGTGCGCGAGGCGCTCTTGTTTGTGGAGCTAAAACCCGATGATGCGGCAGGATACATTACGCTGGCTCACGCGCGAGAGAGCCAGGGACGGTATGACGAAGCGCTTGCGGCGCTGGACCGGGCCGAAAAGCTCCATGCAGGCTATGCCGAGATATATGCATCGCGAGGCCGGATCTGCGGTTCGTTGGGTGAGTACGAAAAAGCGTTGCGGGCGTTTGAACGGGCGGTGCAACTCGAGGGCAAAAATCCCCGCTATCAGTTTGAGTTCGCTCAGTTATATTTCGCCGAAGGATACTACCGGCAGGCGATCGAGCATTTGAAATTGGCGAAAGAACTGGCGCCGAATTGGCCGGAACTCAGGCTGGCGCTGGGCAACGCGTATCTGGCACAGGAGAAGTACGAGGCAGCAGCGAAAGAGTTGCACGAACTACTGGAGCAGAATCCGGACCTGGAAATCGCGCGCGAACTGCTGGCGAAAACCTTACGAGCACAAGGGCGATTCGAGGAAGCTGGGCAGGTCTTGGCAGGACCGTCTGCGGAACTGCAATAGCACGGGCAAACTCGAAATCCAGTGTAGAATCCCCAGCATTCGGGGAGGGACGGATGCGGAGGATTCGAGCAAACGTTCTATGCGTGTTCCTGGTTTCATTGTCTGTGTCACAGCTGGTAAGTGCGACGGACATCATCCTCATTCACGGGCATATTTATACTGGAAACGCGAAGACGCCGTGGGCGCAAGCGATGGCCATCGACGGGACGAAGATCGAGGCGATCGGAAGCGACGCGGAGATTCTGGCAAAGGGGCCGAGCCTGGCACAGATTATTGACCTTCACGGGCGAACCGTGATTCCGGGGATTTCCGACTCGCATACGCACATGTGGTTAGGGGCAATGGTGTTGCACGGCTTCAATTTGTCGACGCCAGACGCCACGATCACTCAAGATAATCCGGACCAGTTGGTGGAAAAGATCAAAGCGTTTGCCGCGGCGCATCCGAACGAAAAGATTCTGTTTGGGCGTGCTGATTTTGGGACAGCGCCGCCGGGTACGCCGACGCACGAATTACTCGACCGTGCGGTCAGCGACAGGCCAGTGATTATTCACAACACAAGCGAACATGCGTTGTGGGTGAATGCGAAAGCATTGGCGTTTGCGGGGATCACCAACGAGCCGGTGGCGAATCCCGACGAGGAGTGGAATGTCATCCGGGACGCGATGGGGCATCCGTCTGGTGTGCTGCTCGAATCGGCCATGGAAATCATGGAACGCGCGGTGTTCGCAACTGTGCCTCGCGAGCAGAAGCTGGCCTGGCTGCACGAAGCGTCGCTGTATTTAAACCGGTATGGGGTTACGAGCGTCGTGAATGCCACGGGGAACCTGGCCGAGATTGAGCTGTATGCGGCGCTGCGGGACAGCGGCGGGCTCACCGTACGCACGCGCAATTCGTTCGGCGCGGTGGCTGTGAATCATCACTTGACACCAGAGTTCTTGGCCGATTTGGAGAAAGCCCGAACGCAGTACCACGATGACTGGGTTTCGGCGAATCTTGTGAAGCTGTTCTCCGACGGCGGGAGTGGCTTGATTCCGCCGCTGACCTACACGGCGCCAGAGTTCAAAAAACTTGTCGTAGAACTTGATAAGCGCGGGTACCAGTTGATGACGCATTCCTTGCGGGGCGATACCGCTCATATGGTTCTGGACGCCTACGAACAGCTGGAGAACACGAATGGTGCGAGGGACCGCAGATTGCGAATGGAACATGCCGACATTGTGTGGGACGAAGATATCCCGCGCTTCAACAAACTGAATATTGTGGTGAGCATGCAACCAACATTTTGTTGCGGAGACAATGGCGCGAATTTTGATCCGCAGGAAAAGGCGCCCACCGATCGATGGAACAGTCTGGAAAAGACGGAAGCAACGTTGGCGTTCGGGAGCGACTGGCCGTGCACATGGCCGCCGGATCCGTTCGTGAGTATTCAGGAGCAAGCAACACGCCAGGTGTGGAGGTCGGCATCGCAGTCAGGGCTGATCGGCGCGGTTCTGGATGGAGCGAATCAGGGCGGAGCGGTCGGCACGATGCTCTCGTATATACCAGGCGAACGCATTTCTGTTGAACAAGCGATTCGAGGATACACGTGGGGCTCAGCCTACGCGCGGTTTTCCGAAGACAAACTGGGAACGCTCGAGACCGGCAAAGAAGCGGATCTCGCCGTGCTGTCGCAAGATGTGTTCACGATTCCGGCCGACCAGATCAGCAAGACGAAAGTGGTGCTGACGATGGTTGCCGGCAAAGTGGTATTTCAAGAAGGGAACTGAAGGAGCTTCAGCGGAACGAGAGTCGCCCATCCCTTCGCAGTGGCGCAAAAAAGGATGGGCAAGCTGAAGATTCTGGACGCTCGACGATTAGCGTTCGTCGCCGAACATTTTGATGTCTTCGGGGCCTTCGTTCAGCGGCATCATTTCGCGACCCTGAACGAGTTGGCGAATCTGTTCGACGATATCAGGGTTCGCCAGAGTAGTAATGTCACCGGTATCCATGTGATTCGAAACGGCAGCGAGGACGCGGCGCATGATCTTGCCGGAGCGGGTCTTGGGCATATCGGGCACGATGTGAATGCGCTTCGGGCGTGCAATTTTGCCGATCATGGTTTCGATGGTAGCGGTGACCTTTTCGGTGATGGTCTTCTTCGGCAAAACGCCGGGCTTCAGGGAAATGTAGATTTCGGGAACGCGGCCCTTGACCTCGTCAACTACGGGCACCACGGCAGCTTCGGCGATCTCGTGAATGGTGAGGCAGGCGGATTCGAGTTCCTTGGTGCCGAGGCGATGGCCGGCCACGTTGATGACGTCATCGACACGGCCCAGGATGCGATAAAAGCCGTCCGGCGGAAGAACCGCGCCGTCTGCAGCGTAGTACGGCCAATCGCGCCAATCTTTGCTATGAGCATTCTTGTTGTATTTCTTGTAGTAGTTATTGACGAAGCGCTGAGGATCGCCCCAAATGGTCTGCATAATGCCTGGCCACGGATTGCGAATGCAGATATTTCCGGCAGCGTGACTGGTGACTTCCTTGGCTTCTTCATCCCAAATCACAGGATAGATGCCCAGGCACGCGGGCCCTGCGCTGCCAGGTTTCATGGAATCAAGAGCGGGCTTGGTGGTGCAAAGGAAGCCGCCGGTTTCGGTCTGCCACCAGGTGTCGACGATGACCGCTTCACCTTTGCCGACGATTTCGTGATACCAGCGCCAAACTTCCGGCTCGATGGGCTCGCCGACAGTGGTCATGTGCTTGAAGCGGTAGTTATGCTTCTTGGGTTCGTCGGCGCCGGCTTTGCGCAACATGCGAATCGCGGTGGGAGACGTATGGAAGATATTTACGTCGAGGCGTTCCGCGATGCGCCAGGGACGGCCGGCGTCGGGGAACTGTGGCACGCCCTCGTAGAGAACACTGGTGGCCGCCAGAGAAAGCGGGCCATAAACGATATAGGAATGGCCAGTAATCCAGCCGATATCGGCCATGCACCAGTAAACGTCTTCGGGATGAATGTCCTGATAGAACTTTGCGGTGCCGGTGACATAGGCAAGATAGCCGCCGGTACGATGCTGACAGCCCTTGGGTTTACCCGTGGTGCCGCTGGTGTACATAAGGAATAGCGGATCTTCGGCTTCCATCGAGACGGGGTCAACGATCCGGTTGCGATAGTCTTTCAGGACTTCGTCCACAAAGTAATCGCGCTCCAGAATCATGGGCGAGTCGGAAGTGTACTTGTGGGGATAGCGCTTCCACACGAGCACTTTGTCGATATGTTGGCCTTCTTTCTTGGCGGTCTCGACGGCGATATCGGCGCTAGCCTTGTGGTCAACCCAGCGACCGTTGCGGTGGTAGCCGTCCATGTAGATGAGGACGCGGCTGCCGGAGTCTGCGGCGCGAAGGCCGCAAGCTTCGCCAGAGAAACCACCGAAAACGACGGAGTGGATGACGCCGAGGCGCGCGCAGGCCAGCATGGTCACAGGAAGCTCAGGAACCATGGGCATGTGAATGGTGACGCGATCGCCTTTTTGCAGACCGGCAAACTCACGCAGCATCGCAGCGACTTCGTTCACGCGGCGATAGAGTTCCTGAAACGTGATGACGACGTGATTCTCATCCTCGGGTTCAGGGACGAAGATCAGGGCAGCCTTGTTCTTCCACTTGGCGAGATGGCGGTCGACGCAGTTGTAAGAGGCGTTGAGGCGCCCGCCGACAAACCATTTCCAAAACGGGGGATGGTTGGTGTCGAGAGTGGTGTGCCAATACTGGTCCCAGTGAAGGAGCTCGGCGTACTCGCGGAAGCACTCCGGAAAATTCTTTTCGCTGAAGCGGTCGACGAGACGAGGGTCGTTCAAGTTCGCCTGGGCGATGAAGCGGGCCGGCGGGCGAACGTATTCCTCTTCTTTCCAGTGCACGGCGATCTGTGCTTCGGTAAGTCCCTGTTTCTTGGGGCGGACTTCACGGGATTTCCGCTCGGGTTGCTTCTTTTCCACTATTTTCGGCACGGCATTCACTCCACAGAAGAGATGGACGGTTCCTTGCCCGAACCCACGCGTGCGGAGCAGCACGCGGCCAACATAGGGCGGCGCCAGGGAACGAAACCTGGTTCGGACCTAGAGCACAAATCATGCTCCTAGTGGAGTTCGCGAGTCAATCGGAGGAAGAAGAGGCGGGTGTCGTGGGATATAAGCCAGGCGCGTCGCGGTTTCTACTTAATCCAGACGGTTTTGGCGTTCGTGAACTCGCGAATGCCGTAAGGTCCGAGCTCGCGTCCGTGACCGGATGCTTTCACTCCGCCGAAGGGGACGCGCGGGTCAGAAGCAACCATCTGGTTGATGAAGACCATGCCCGCTTCGAGTTCGTTGATGAAACGGGTGCGCTCGCCGGGGTCGTTAGTCCAAGCGCTAGCGCCGAGTCCGAAGCGGACATCATTGGCGATGGCAATCGCTTCGTCGATGTTCTTAACGCGGAAGATGCTAGCCACGGGACCAAAGAACTCTTCGCGATAAGCGGGTGATTCTTTCGGGATATTCGTCAGCACAGTCGGAGGATAGAAGAAGCCGGGACCGGAAGACGGGGAGCCGCCCGTCAGCACTTTGGCGCCAGCCTCGACGGTTTTCTGAACATCAGCATGCAGATCTTTCACGGCGTCGGCGTTGGCAAGGGGGCCAACATCGGTTTTGGGGTCGAACGGGTCGCCAAGCTTGAGGGCTTGCATGCGGCGGACGAATTCCTTTTCGAATTGGCCGGCGATCTGTTCATGAACGATAAAACGTTTCGCGGCAATGCAGGATTGCCCGTTGTTAAGGACTCGGGCTTTCACCGCGGCGGCGGGTGCCTCGTCGAGATTCGCGGAAGGCATGACGATGAAAGGGTCGCTGCCGCCTAGTTCAAGGACGACTTTCTTGATGCGCTTTGCGGCGGATACTCCCACCTGGATGCCTGCTTGCTCGCTTCCCGTAAGAGTAGCGGCAGCGACGCGAGGATCGTTCAAAATGCGGTCGACCTGCGCCGCACCGATGAGGAGAGTTTGGAAAACGCCGTCAGGGAAACCGGCGCGCGTGAGAATTTCTTCAATTTTAAGTGCGCATTGCGGGACGTTGGAGGCGTGCTTGAGCAAGCCGACATTGCCCGCCATCAAGCCCGGGGCGATGAAACGAAAGACCTGCCAGAGGGGATAGTTCCACGGCATGACGACGAGGACGATTCCGAGCGGCTGGTAATGGATATAGCTCTTTGAGGCGGTAGTTTCGATGACTTCGTCTTTGATAAAACCTTCAGCGTGTTGCGCGTAATAACGGCAAGCCGAGGCGCATTTTTCTGCTTCAGCAATCGCGGAGCCGAGGGTTTTGCCCATCTCGAGACTCATGAGGCGCCCGAGGTCTTCCTTCTCGGCATCAAGAATATCGCCGGCTTTGTTCATCCAGCGGGCGCGGTCGGCAAAAGAGGTTTCGCGGAAAGAGTGGAAAGTGTCGCTGGCCTTGGCGATTTTTTCATCGACCTGCGCGTCGGTCAGCGCGGTGAATGTTTTGAGGACTTCGCCAGTCGCAGGATTCGTGGTTGCAATGGCCATGAGGCAATCTCCAATTGGACAGGAATTGAGACGAGTATTCTAGTCGAAACCTTACTTTTTTTCAGTAGGGATTTGTTTGCAAGATTTGGAGGCGCACCGCCAGGGGCTGCGCCGCCGCTATTTAGTGGGTATGTTCCTTGTAGATTTTCTCGCCGGCGGGAATGGCGATCTTCATGCGGTTGCCGGGCAAGGGAAGAGGGCAGGTAGTGAAAGGGTTATAGGCACACGGTGGGTTGTAAGCCTTGTTGAAGTCCAGATCGACGGTCTTGCCTTGGGGAGTGGTTTTCGGCGGCTCGGTGTCGATAAAGCGTGACGCCGGATAGGTCTCTTTGCCCGCAGTCAAATCGCGGAATACAACAAAGAAGCCACCATCCTTGTTCTGTTCGACCTCGAGATGAAAATCCTGGCCACGCAAAGAAAAGCCCAAATATCCAACGATCTCGAGTTTAATGGGATCACCAAGAACATTCTGGGAATCGAGTTGTTTGGGTGATTCATAAGGGACGTAACGAGCAGTGGTGTGGTAGGACTCCTCCACGGGAAACCAGTGCAATCCGCTAAATTCTTTGCGCAACTTGCTGTTTTTGTCTTTCAAGCGAATGGCGAGCCGGTTGCCACTGGCATGGACATAGAGAGTGAGGTCGCCGAGCACAAGACGGTCGCTGGCAACGTCGGGACGCAGTTCGGCAGTTTGCACCGGCGTGCCATTGCGGGTGACGACGACACCGGGCTCGATTCGCGCGGTGGTCTTCTCGCCATGGAATTCAAAAACACCGGCATGGGGCGGCGCGCTCGAAGGGAGCACGATCTCGTTCGAAGGGTCGGAACCGAAGCGGTTGGCGCCTTCCTTAAGCCAAAACAGCCCGGAAACTGTGAGCCATCCGGTGTCGGAGGTGAGGGAAGCCTGATAAGCCTGGCGCCAGTCTTCAACCGACTGCCGGTAAGCGGCGTCTGCGAAGAGCAGGTGCGCCGTAGGGAAAATGATTGCCGCGAACCACGCAACTCTGTTTAGGAGGAAACGCCGGTACATCCGTTAAAAGTACCTTTTGAGGGAAACTGGCGTCAATCCCGCGAGGTAGCGAGGTCACACGGTGTGTTGAGTGGGCCGATGAAGCCGCACCTGCAAGTCACTGCATTGCAGCAGAATTTCCAGCAAGCGCGAGCGCTCGAGGTTGTTCAGTGGCTCATGCCGCAGACAGACGAGAAGGGTCTGATTCGCGCACTCCTGCAACAAGGTGCAAAGGCGCAGGGCCTCCTGTGCGTCGATGTGCAACCTGCGAACGAATGGCTCAATGCTGTCGAGCCGTTCATAGCACGCCTTCAGAAAGTGTTCGAGGCAGAATCCGCGTCCTGCCATAACCACAAGGGCCTGATTGCCGCATGCGTTGTCGGCGCAACGAGAAGCGAGGGGAGCCCTTGCAGTGCCCGTAGCAGCGGAATGCACACTCTGGTCCGAATAACGCACGGGTTCTCTCACTTTCCACAAACGGAAGCGCGAAGGCTATTGCAGGTGAATGGAGTTTTCACGCCCGGCAACCTGGGACTTGGGATGAATTCTGGCAGGTAGCCGATCTGGCGCCGCAACAAAGGAAGCGAAGCGACGGGTACGAACGGAGCGGTCGACATATGGGGTGAGCCAGCGCCGCAAGCGCGCTTCACCTTCTCCGCAAAGCGCAATACGGTTCGAGCCGGTCCACAGAGTAATGATCGTAACCAAGCGGGATTCCTGCTCCGAAACGAGAACCATGGACCCCATGAAGCCATCGGTATCGCGAAAGGCATGGCGCATGGCCATGGGGATTTCCACCTGAATTCCTTCCGCTCTGCCCGGAAGGGCCACGAATTCCAAACTGTGGGCGATGATTGCGGGAGAAGCGAGCGCCGCGCTTTCTTCGCTGCTCGGGGAAGAAGCTACCTTCCTGGCAGAGGTGTCGTTGGTTTGAGAACGCTCCTTGCAGAGCAATTCGTCCGAAGAAATGGGCGGCGTTGAATAGCTGCTGATCTGAACTGGGCTTGCCACGAAACCTCCATGAATCCCCTCCTTCTCGTAAAAAAAGAGGGGCGCGCCTTGGTCAGGGTCCAGTAGACGCGCCCTGGGGAACCTGAGTTGGTGACTGTGTCTCAGGCAAAGGGAACCGCTGTGCAATTGGTTCCTCTTGGCAAGTAGTGCGCGGAGTGTGCAAAACGTTTCATTTCGGGTAAACCGATGGGTGATTGCGTGTTACGGGGGGCAAAGATATACTCGCGCCGATTGTCCCGAGGGAGTTTTGGAGCTTTTTACATTTGATAAAGCCTATGTTGATCGGTTGAGGAATGGGGAACCGGCAACCGAACAGCACTTTGTGGCGTACTTTGGGCACCTTTTAGGAATCATGCTCCGGGCGCGGTATTTGCCGCCGGAGAAGGTGGATGATGTCCGCCAGGAGACTTTGACCCGCGTCATCGCGATATTGCGACGCGAAGGCGGTGTGCGGCAACCCGAGCGGTTTGGGGCATTCGTCAACTCCATCTGCAAGAACGTATTGCGGGAAAGCGCGCGCGATTGGCATCGCAGCCAGGCCCTGCAACAAGATCATCTGGAGCTCCCGGACAAGATTGTGGACCTGGAGAAATCCTTAATCCGGCAACAAACCAAAGAAAAAGTGAGGGAGATCCTGGGGGAGATGAAGCCCCGCGACCGTCAGTTGCTGCGTTCCTTGTTCCTGGAGGAACGCGGAAAGGACGAGGTTTGCCGGGAATTTGGGGTGGACCGGCAATATCTGAGGGTTCTGCTGCACCGAGCGAAAGAACGTTTTCGCTCTTGTTTCGCCCAAGAGGCAGAAAAATTGCCGTTGGCATCAGCAAAAACCGAGACAGGGTGATACGAATTTGCCTCGACATGCACTATCTACTGGACAGGGAATATGGACCATTCAGACGTAGTGCGGCTACAAGCCGTCGAGAAGTATGTGTTGGGAGAGTTGCCAGCGGACACCCGGGATGAATTTGAAGAGCATTATTTTGACTGCAGCGAGTGCGCGACGGACGTAAGGGCCTTGACAACGTTTATGGCCACGAGCCGGGAGATCCTAGCCGAAGGAGTTCGTTCGAAAACCGTCGAGACAGCACGGTCGGTAGAACCCGCTGCGGGCCGCGGCTGGCTTGCCTGGTTTCGGCCGGTTATTGCGGTGCCGGCGATGGCGGCGCTGGCGCTGGTGATTGTGTTTCAGAATTTCGTGACGATTCCAGACCTGAAGAGAGGGAGCGAAGTGGGAAGCGCAGCCCAAGCGTTTGAGTCGTCTTTTCACTTGCAAGGGGCTACACGAGGAGACAGGGCTTCCAAGGTCGCCGTTGCCCCACGTGAGAGTTTCGCGCTGGACTTCGACTTCACTCCGGCGGTAACTTACCAGAGCTATACGGGTAAGCTGGTGGACGGGACAGGCACAGCGCTAATGAGTTTCCCGGTCGGCGGAGAAATGGCCAACAAAGAAATCCACCTGGTCGTAGCGGGAGGCAAGGTCCAGCCTGGAAAATATGAGCTGGTGTTTCTGGGTGAAAACGGGTCGGATAAGAATCCCGTGCCGCGGGAAGTTCAGCGGATACCGTTTATAGTGGAAAGCCGTCCATAGTTGGTGCAAGAACTCGCAGCACAATTCCCTAGTGGAGGGTCCCCAAATGACTCATCACGTTACCCCCTTTTTTTATCATGCCTGCGCGAACGCCTTCAGCGCTCACTTTACGAGGCCAGTCGATCGCCTGATTGAGGTGCAGGCCGGGACTTCTCTGCCAATAACGGGAGGGCACGGCAGTGCGCGTGTCGAGAATTTCCGGTTCGACGGATTTGCATCCTTCAAAGTTGCATACTCGCAAGTTTCCGGCAGCGAGAAATTCGTAACGGGTGAAAAAGGGAAGGAGCACTGCATTCACACGACACAGGCGACGTCGGTGGTGGAGGGCTTGAATATTCTTGACGTGATTACGGCGGACCGCGTAGTGTCCCGCTTGGCATCCAGCTACGAATCAGGCGATGAACCCGAAAGCGTGTGGCTGGGAAGCCGCTTCGATAATCTGCAGATCGCGGGCTGTAAGATCGAAGTTGAATTGCACCACGAGTTTGGACCAAAGCTCAAGACGTTCGACCTCGCTATTGAGGAGTTTAAAAAGAACAAAGAATTCAGGAAAATGGCCGAGAGTCCCTTGGGCGCATGGAAGCTGCCTGACAAAATTGAACGGCATGGAGTCATTTGTTGCTCCTTAGTCAAAACGCTCAAACCCGAGAAGTGCCCCGGCGTCGAACACCTCGGGCACCACGGGCACGTATTGGTGGTACCGGAGTTCGGCAAGGTCCATCTGGCGGAACTCGTCCTGACGCACGGCAGCAAGACGCTGACGATGATTCGCTTCGAGCTGGGTTCTCCCAATGGTGGCGGAGGCACGGCCGGACAGTCCGGCACCAACGGCCGTCCGCCGGGCTCCTCGTAATCGTAGTTGTTCTCTCCCTGGTTTCGGCAGGCTGCGGAGTTCGCAAGGAACCTAACACGGTTTATGAAGATGCGTGGCTGAAGGTCAAACAGGGCGATTTGACAAGCGCCACGACTCTGGTGGACAACGCTCTGAAGGGCTACGGGTCGGAACAATCCGAGTGGTATTGGAAATTCACGGGAATCAAAGCGCACATTTTCGAGTTGCAGGGCGAGTATAAGGAGGCTTTGGCGCTCCTTGACGCTGAACCGCCAGACACGTTGCGGGATTCCGAGTTCGCGATCCGGCGGAAATTGACTCAGGCGCTCTCGCTGGCAAATATGCAGCGTTCGAGCGAGGCCGCTTCCCTCATCGCTCAAGCGGAGAGCCTTGTAGAGACGAAGCAGCCAGCTTTAGCGGGGGAAGTCGCTCTGCGCAAGGGTACGGTGTGTTTCCTTGCGGACGATCTGAAATGCGCCGAGGTTGCCTATCGCGGGGCGTTACTTGGCGCTCGCCAACACCAGGATCCCTATTTCGAGGCCGCCGCGCTGAGCGGCTTAGGGATCGTCGAAACCAAGCTACAACGTTACGATGAGGCGGTGGAGTCGTATCGCACTGCACTGCCGGTGGCCCGGACTGCCGGAGCTCGATACTACCTCGCGCAGATCTTGGGAAACACGGCGTGGTGCTACCGCAAACTTGGGGATTACGAAAACGCTCTGACGTTGTACAAGCAGGCTGAAGAGGTGTCTAGCCAAGCGCATCTCACAGCCGAACAAATTTACTGGCTTGCGGCGATTTCGAACGCATATTACGAGCAAGGCGATCTGGAGGAGGCGCGCCGGTACCTGCAGCAAGGTCTGGGCGTGGCGCGTGGGCAGGACGATAAGACAATTCTGATTCAGTATTTGAATGGACTAGCTGGCATTGCTTTGGACACAGGGCAGGTTGAGGCAGCGGCAAGTTACTTGGCAGAAGGGTCGGGTTACGCCAGTAAGGGGCTAGACGCCGCAACAGCTTTGGATCTGGCAATGGTCGACGCCACGATTAAGCGAAGACAGGGGCAATTTGCCGCAGCAGAAAAAATGTTTTTGAGCATTGTCGCTGACTCAAAGAGCGATTCTTCCCAAAAATGGGGAGCGCAAGCCGAACTCGCGGCTCTTTACGTTGAAGAACACGACGACGCCAAGGCCGAGGCTCAGTACCGAAATTTGCTGGCGACCGTCGAGGAAGTGCGCTCGTCGGTCCGGGCAGAAGAACTGCGGATGTCCTTCATTTCTGCAGTCATCACGCTGTACGACGACTATATCGATTTCCTTGTAAGGCATCACCGGGTGCTCCAGGCACTGCAAGTGGCTGAATTGAGCCGTGCCCGTACGCTCGCGGAAGGTCTAGGGAAACCGGAAACCGCTTCGACGAAGGCGACGGAGGTTCATCCTCAGGAAATCGCGCGGCGGCTCAACTCCGTTCTGTTGTTCTATTGGGTCGGAAGGACCAATTCCTATCTGTGGGTGATCTCGGCGGGCAAATTGACGTGCCTGCGGCTGCCAACAAAATCGGAAATCGATCTGCCCCTTCAGAATTATCGGAAGGCAATTCTGGAGAGTCGAGACATTTTGGGATCGAGAGACGAAAACGGGCAGAAACTGTACGGGCTCCTTCTCTCCCCGGCCCAGAGCCTGATACCGAAAGGATCGCGCGTGGTGGTGGTTCCCGGGGAAGGCCTGTATGGACTCAATTTTGAAACGCTGATTGTGCCCGATGCCACGCCACACTATTGGATCGATGATGTAACCCTGTCGGAGGCTGGGTCACTGACACTACTGTCTGCCGCGGCGGAGAGATCGCCGGAAGCGAAAAAGAATCTGTTGCTTGTGGGGAATCCCGAACCAGCCGTCCCGGAATTTCCGGTACTCGCACAAGCGCAGCTGGAAATGCAGAAAGTGTCGGCACATTTTTCGCCGGGCCAATGCAAAGTGCTCGATGGAAAGCAAGCGACCGCCTCCGCCTTTTTGCACAGCGAGCCGCGACAGTTCTCTTATTTGCATTTTGTGACGCACGGAACGGCAAGTGTGGCCCAGCCGCTCGAGTCGGCCGTGATCCTGAGCCGCGAAGGAGACTCCTACAAGCTTTATGCGCGAGACATCGTGGCGCATCCGCTGGATGCCCAGCTGGTGACGATTTCCGCGTGCAATGGAGCAGGGACTCGAGCGTATGCCGGCGAAGGGTTGGTAGGGTTGTCCTGGGCGTTCTTGCGAGCGGGGGCCCACAACGTCATAGCGTCGCTGTGGGAAGTCAGTGATGCTTCTTCGACGGGGATATTGATGGACAAGCTATACGATGGATTGGATAAGGGGGAAGATCCTGCCGTCGCCCTGCGGAATGCGAAGCTTTTTATCCTCAAGTCCAATTCGGCGAGCGTGTTTCGCAAACCGTTCTATTGGGCGCCATTCCAACTCTACGTAGGCCACTAAATGGGTGGCACTGCGCCCGTCTCTGGAAAGTCACTCCTGCGGTGCCGCGACTCCGGTCACTTCACGGCGTTCAGACATGGTGCCGTCAGGAACAATCACTGCGACCCACGGCGTATCTGAAGAAGCGATGTGGGCGTGCCAGATGACTTCGCATCCATTCGCTGATGCCAGATCGACCTCCTGCTTTGCGGCTTCTGCTACGACAAGGTTATCCGTACGAATCGCAAAGGCGTGGTGGCCAATCCCGTCACATTTGACACGAATGGCGATCTCATTCTTTGCGATCGATTGAGAGGTGACCTGGCAATCAAAGTGTTGGCCGGCCCGCAAATCTACGCGATAGGCTTCACCGGGCAATACTGTGAGAGCTTTCCGCGCTGAGTTCTGTGTGACTTGGTAGTGGCCTTCCGGGATTTTGCTCTCAAACGAGCCGTCTGCTGCAGTCACACTCACGGCGATCGTCTTTCCGGTGCGAGTTTCCCGGAATTCGACAGGTGCTTGGCTATTTGGGTCGACGACACCCCGCACAACAGCCGGCACACTGACATCCTGCATCACCCATATCCACTGGCCGACGGGTTGGGTCCACACTTCTTTGTAGGTCCAGCAAATCTGCGTTGGCCAATAGGGTGCGTCATCGAAACCCTTGGTTTGCACTCCGACGGGAAGAGCGCCAACCATTTGGCCGGAACGGACGCTGTAGAGCGGGGTCCAGTCGTAGCCCTCGCCATACATCAGGCTCGCGGCGAATGGGTTTCGTCCCACGAACCATTGGGCTTGGCGCTGTGC
>Ga0335080_10004234_pt1 | contig 14637 bp, 12 predicted proteins | sample Lox_Sample_34_FD_206720 | JGI IMG/M metagenome (GOLD analysis project Ga0335080, IMG submission 206720) | Soil microbial communities from Loxahatchee National Wildlife Refuge, Florida, United States - Lox_Sample_3.4 | ecosystem: Environmental > Terrestrial > Soil > Wetlands | place: USA... | reverse complement strand
GCAGATGCGGGCTAAGGTTGTTACTTGCGGGGATCAGCGGCTTGAGCGCCGGGGTGCGCCCACAACTCCCTGCCGAACACTGCGGCACAGCCAGCCACCAGGACGACCGTCCAGACAATCAGCAGGGCGTATCCGCCGGCCAGAAGATGACGGTACACCCACTCCAGATTCACCGTCATGCCTCGCTGCAACGCATTCGAGTTCCGCCCGCGGTGGCGCGGTAGTGAGCGACAATCTCCTGGACCGCCTGCAGTCTTCCCATCGTGGTGAGCCGCGAATCTTCGAGTACGCTCTCGAGTTGAGCCATCCAACACTCGACGGCCGCGTCGATCCCGGAGGCCATTTCCGTGGCCACCGCATCGATAAACACCCTGGACACAATCGAACTGGACATTTCGCTACCCTCGTTTCCTGCGAAGCTGCGGGGCGGAACGCAGGACCCCCAGCGCGCTCCGCCCTCTGCGCATGCCCGCTAGGACTGCGGCTGCGCGGTGTCGGTCGTCCACTTGTGGAACCGGTCGTGATGGCGATTCATGAAGTCGACGAACTTGGTCCGCTGTTCCGGAGTCAAGACCTGGAAAAGCTCCGACTCGATGCGTGCCTTCTGCACGATCAACTCAGTCAGGTTCTGCGAGTTCTGCCCCACCAGGGCCCTCACCTTGGCCTCATCGAAGCTGTCGGTCTCTTCCAATTGGCGCAATTGCTGGCGGCCTTGCCCAAGCTGCTGAAGAAGCGGTTGCATCGTGGGCCGTTCCTTTTCCAGGATCTGCTTCATCTGCGCCTGCTGCGCGTCGCTCAGGTCCAGATAGTGGCTAAAGAAAGCGAGTATATGTCCGCCGCCATCGAAGCCGTGGCCGTACATTCCTCTGCTGCCCATGGCCTGCGAAAACGCCACCGCTCCCACCAGCACGACGGCGAATATTCCGATAACGATTTTGTTCCGTGTCAATTTCATGTTTTGACCTCCCAAGCAAGTCGCCGAAAACGTGTGCTTGTTAGTGATAGGAACACGATCGGGGGATCGATGGCGGTAAAAAGTGCGTCATCCGATGTAAAGATTTGTCGCAGGAAGGGCCGTCCGGATTGACAATTCTTTACATGTCACTCCCGGCGTATGCTGTAAAAATGAAAGTTGTTGGCATGGACCGCATTCTGGTTATCGATGACGACGTTGAGCTCTGCGGACTGCTGAGCGAATACCTGAGTGCGGAAGGCTTCGAAGCGGAATTCGCCAACGACGGTGAGAGCGGCCTGCGGGTAGCACTGGAAGGCACGTACGCGCTCATAACCCTCGATGTCATGCTGCCCGGCATTAACGGCTTCGAAGTATTGCGCCGGATTCGCGGAACCTCCCACGTTCCAGTTTTATTGCTGACGGCACGCGGCGAGGAGGTGGATCGAATCGTGGGCTTGGAAATCGGCGCCGACGATTATCTGCCCAAGCCCTTCAATCCCCGCGAACTGGTGGCTCGCATTCGGGCCATTCTCCGCCGTACCAAAGAACCCAAGGCCACCGCGCCGGGAGAAACGGAACTGGTCCGGGTCGGCGACGTTGAACTGGATCCCGCCACCCGCGCGGTCAAACAGGCCGGGAAATCGCTCGACCTGACCTCAGTAGAATTCAATCTCCTGGAAGTCCTGCTGCGCGAGGCCGGACGGGTCGTCACGCGGGAGCGCCTGGCCAGCATGGTGCTGGGAAGGAAATTCTCGCCGTTTGACCGCAGCATTGATATGCACGTGAGCAAGCTCCGGCGGAAATTGGGGGATAGTGAGAGCGACATGGAGCACATCAAAACCGTGCGCGGTGTAGGTTACATTTTTGCCCGCCCGCGGCAGAGTGGAGCGGCCGAACCGGCATGAGAAGTCTGTTTCTACGCATCTTTCTGTCCTTCTGGCTCGCCCAGGCGCTGTTTGTGATTCTGGCGATCCTGGTGACGGTGGCCATCGGGCCTCACGCGCCTTCGCCGCGCTGGGAGTACCTGCGAGCCAGCGTCGGCAGCCGCGTGGTCACTGCCTACGAGCAAGGCGGCCAGGCAGACGCGCTGAGGTCCCTCCAGGAGTTGCAGCGGCGGTTGCCGATCCACGCCTACGTTTTCGACGATCAGGGCCAGGAGATATCCCGCCGTACTCCACCCGATTGGGCGCTACAGGAATTGCGCGGTGAACAGCCGAGGAAGAGCACCTGGCGCGGTATGTTTTCGCAGCGCTACGTGAGCCAGGTGGTGGCCGGCCCGAGCGGTCGCGGATATACGCTGGTGGCGGAATTGCCTCCCACGCCGCCGGTATTTCTCCGCCGAGAGCGAATTCCGGGCATGGGCATCGGAATCGCCGTGCTCTCCTCCGGCTTGGTGTGCTACCTGTTGGCCTGGTATTTGACTGGGCCGGTCGCGAGCTTGCGGACCGCCACGCGCCGGCTGGCTTCGGGAGATCTTTCCGCCCGCGCCGGCAATCCCAGCAGCCGCCGCCGTGACGAAATCGCCGGGCTGGTGCGTGACTTCGACAGCATGGCCGAGCGCCTGGAGAACCTGGTAAACGCGCAGTCGCGCTTGCTGAAGGATATCTCACACGAATTGCGATCGCCGCTCGCCCGCCTCAGTGTGGCTCTGGGTCTAGCCCGACAGCGCGCCGGATCGGAGGCCGAGGCAGCGCTGGCTCGTATCGAACTCGAAGCCGGGCGCCTGAACGAACTCATTGGCCGTCTCCTGACCCTTAGCCGGCTGGAGGGCGATGGGGCGATACAGAAATCGCCGGTAAGTCTCGCCGAGCTTTTACACGACATTGTCAAGGACGCCGACTTTGAAGCGCAGGGCCGCAACCGTCGCGTCCGCTTTGAAACCAGCGAGGATTATGTGGTGGAAGGAAATGCGGGCCTGCTGCGCAGCGCTTTTGAGAACGTTATCCGCAACGCGACGCGTTATACCCGGGAAGGCACCTCGGTTGAGGTCAGTTTGCAATGCGGGCTGACCGATCACGGCGGCGAAGCGCTGATACGTGTCTGCGATTCTGGCCCGGGTGTACCCGAAGCCGCCCTCGACAAGCTCTTCCAACCCTTCTACCGGCTGGATGATGCTCGGATTCGCGAGACCGGTGGGGTTGGACTGGGGCTGGCCATCACTGAGCGCGCCATGCGCGCCCACGGAGGCTCCGTCCGCGCCTCGAACCGTCCCGAGGGAGGCCTCATTGTAGACCTCCGCCTGCCGCTGGCATTCTCGTCGTCACCGTCCACATCGTCACAACTGCTCCCCTCCGAAGTGCGTTAGAGGTCTGGCGGTGGTCCGATGCTGATCGTGTGTAGAAGGACGGCAGGGCGTGGACCGAAGGGTCTAATGCAGGCGAGAGGCTTCGAGGTGCTCCCGGATAGCCTCTTTTTCCTGTCCCAGTTGAGTGTAGGCGTCGGCCAGGAAAGCGTGTGGCTCTCGGGCTTCAGGTTGTAGCGCGGCAGCTTTCTTTAGGTAGGGAAGTCCGTCGGCCGCTTTCCCATCCATGCTGAGCAAGCGCCCGAGGGTTAAATTCGAATCGTAATCATCCGGATCCAGTTGGAGAGCTACCCGCAACTCCCTTAGAGCATCCTCCTCGTCTCCCATCTTCCGCTCGATGGCCGCCAGATAGAAATGGAGGGTTGCGGCGTATTTCAGGTTCACCAGGGAAGACACTTTGATGGCAGCCTCCACTTCCTGCTTTGCCCCGGCGACATCTCCTGTGGAGAGCAGCGCCTGTCCCAGTTTGAAATGATCAAGAGAGAAATCAGGGTCCAAGGCAATGGCCTTGCGCAGTACCGGAATCGCCTTGTCGAAATCTTCCTGTTGCAGCAAGGCCGAGGCCAGGGTGCGGTTGACGACTTCGATCTCATTTGCCTTTGGATTCTTTGCCCGCAACTGTTCCAGGGCGCTCACTGCATCTTGCGGCCGCTGGTTTTGAGACGCCATGAGAGCTTCCTGGACGACGTTGGCGATCTCGATGTTGTCCTTGGGATCGGCGCCGCTGATCGCCGAACCGGCATTCTTCCTGGCGGATCCGCCTGCAGCGTAGCCCAGGGCAGCCAGACGCTGCACCAGTTGCGGGTCCACTTCCGCGGTGCCTGGTTGATTCGTTCCTGCGGTTTCACGCCGGAAAGTGTCGAGCTTCTCGGCTAGGATCTGTGCTACGCCGGTGGACGTGGGTGCCAAATTCCGTTCGGCTTTCGGATCGACGGTCTGATCGTAAAGTTCCGGCCGGGGCGCCTCCACGAAGAGATATTTGTCGCTGCGCAAGGCGCGCAGGGAACTCCATCCAAAATCCCGATGCGGGTAATCGGTCTCCGAGTATGCCTGGCGGTCCTGCGCCTTCCCTGACCCACTACCCGTGGCTTCGCCATCTTCCATCAATGGCAGCAGTGATTCACCCTGCATGGTCTTGGGAGCCGGGATGCCGATGATACCGAGAATCGTCGGGGCAACGTCGACCAGCCGGGCCCGGGTCTGGATCTGCTTCTTGGCGAAGCGCGCGGAGGGCAGCTTGAAGAGTAAGGGCACGTGGATGGTCTCGTCGTAGAGAAAGATTCCGTGGGTACGCTCGCCGTGTTCGCCGAAGGCCTCGCCATGATCCGCCATCATCGCGATCAGGGTGTTGTCGTAGAGGCTGTGCGCCCGGAGAAACTCGAAAACTTTACCCAGGACCGAGTCCGCATAGGCGATCTCGCCGTCATACGGGTCGGAAGCATAACGGCTCTTGAAGGGCTCAGGAGGGTCGTAGGGAATGTGGGGATCGAAAATGTGTACCCACACGAATACGGGCCCTCGAGGATGGGTCTTCAGCCATTCCAGAGCGGGCGTAACCACTGCATCGGCGCGCCGCTCTCCGGGTTGGGAAGGGTCGGCGGAAAAACCCGCGTCGTAATGATCAAAGCCGCGGTCAATGCCCGGCGCCCAGCCGGACTTGGGGTCCAGCACGACTGAGCCGACGAAGGCAGCTGTCTTGTAGCCATGCTCATGGAGCACCTGCGGCAGATAGGGCAGCTCCTTTGAAAGCGGCAGCCCGAAATCATCAACCCCATGATATTGCGGGTAAGTACCCGTGAGGATGCTGGTGTGCGAGGGCACCGTCAGGGGCACCTGGGAATAGGCGCGGCTGAATACCACCCCGTCCTTTGCCAGCGCGTCAAGGTTCGGCGTGAGCCCTTTCTTCGACCCCAGGAAGCCCATGCGATCGGCACGGGTCGTGTCAACGGTTATGAGGACGATGTTGGGATAGCTGGTGGTTGCGGCAACCCCGAACTTTACAAGAATCAGAACCCAAATCAGTCGGCGCAGAGCCCAAGTCACGGGAAAGAAGTCTACCATAATTCCTGATTCCCACCGGGAGGCTGGAGTGTCCATATTCGCATATCAAACGTGACAGATGGCCCACGACCGTTCTAGAATTTGCGTTCAATTCCTATGGGTCCGGAGGGGGAGGATGGGGAGATATTGGCTTCTAAGTACTTGTTTAATCATGGTTTGCTTTGGGATTACGTTTGCGCAGCAAGCTCCCGCCCCTCCCGCCGACAACACCGCCTGCATCGATTGCCATACCAAGCTCAATCCTGCCGTCGTTTCCGACTGGAAGCAGAGCAAGCATAGCCAGGTGAATGTCGGGTGCGTGAGTTGCCACGGAGGCGATCACACCTCCGCCGCCGACGTAGGCAACGTCAAAATCGCCCGTCCTGAGGTCTGCGCCCAGTGTCATCAGGCCCAGGTCGAGCAGTCCCGCCGAGGTATGCATGCCCGCGCCTTGGCCACGATGAGAACCCAGCCCAACCTGCACTGGCGGGCCATGGCGCAGGCAGTGAGCGAGCAAGGTTGCGCAACCTGCCACGGAATCGGCTACCCCAAAAATTCCGAAGAGGTGCTATTCAGCAAGTTCGGCGGGGTTGAAAGTGGCGCGCAACTGTGGGGAGCGGCTGCGTGCTCCGCCTGTCACTCCCGTCACCGGTTCTCGCTGGAAGAGGCACGCCAACCCCAGGCCTGCAAGTTCTGCCATTCCGGGCCCGACGCTGACCAGTGGGGGATGTATGCCTCCTCGAAGCATGGCATCCTCAACGATCTGAAACAGCACAAGGCGCTACCGGCGGACGCCGCCGTGCCCACCTGCCAGACCTGCCACATGCCCGGCGGCGATCACGAAGTGATTGCCGGTTGGGGCCATTGGGGCGTGCGCTTCCCCCTGCCCAGTGATCCGGAGTGGGCGGCGGACCGATCGGATGTGATGAGGGCCCTAAATCTGCTCGATCCCGAAGGCCAGCCTACATACCTTACCAGTACCGTAAAATCTACCGGCGTAGTTCGCTTCACCGAGGCCGAATGGCAGCAGCAACGCGATAAGATGGTCAAGGTCTGCAGTCAATGTCATTCCCAGGACTTCGCGACCAAACAGCTGCAATCGGGAGATGACACGCTTCGCAAAGCCGACCACCTTATGGCGGAAGCCATTCGCGTGATGGCCGAATTGTACAAAGACGGCGTTGTGGAGAAACCAGCCGGACGCGGGCCTGCATTTCCCTGGATAACCAGTTTTGACCCGCCGCCTACAACCATCGAGCTCGACCTCCAGAACATGTTCCTGGTATACCGTGCGCGCACTTTTCAAGGCAGCTTTCACAACAGTCCCGATTACGCGTTTGCCAAGGGTTTGGCGGAGATGCAGCGAAGCTTAATCGAAATCAAGGATCTCGCCGCCCAACTGCGCGGCCATCGACCACCGCCCAAAGCCGCCGGCCCCCGTAAGGCAGGTACGGCGAAGCCCAAGTAGCGCGAGATGGCTCTCCAAGGAAGATAATAAGCGGGAGTTGGGTAGTACCTTTCGAGGCGGTCAAGAAAGGCGAAGCCTGACGGCTTGGCCTTTTGCGTTGTGCTCCTTCGCGGAGCCAGAGAGAGATTTCATCCGGACAAGGAAAAACTCCCTGCCGCTTCCAGGTGCTCCTGGAATTGGCAGGGAGTCAAGTTTCGAAACGCAGCTAAGCTGCGTTCAAATCAAGCTTACCGGGCGGTCAGTCTTGCCTTGCCGTTGCTGTGGGTGCGGGCAAAACCGCAGGAACCCGAAGCCTGGGTCCACGGCTGCGCCAGCTGGAATGCGAACGCGCTCGGGCCGTTGGTGCCATACAGGTCAAACAGCAAGCCGGCCTTCTTGAAGGTGAAGCCAGCCGAATAAGCAAATGCGTAGTCGGTGCCGACGTAAATCGGACGGGTGCCAACCTTGAACTTGGTTCCGCCGTTGCCGATGATGCTGCTGGTCGGATCGCTGGCGCATTCCCAGTCCCACGAACCGAAGAACACGGTGCCTTCAACGCCGCCGACGTTCGTTGTGTCGAACTCGATCCGGTCGCAGAAGTTTGTGAAGGTGATGCAACGAGGAGCGGCTTGGCTAACCGGCACGAACAGAGCGGCCAGAGCCATAACTAGACAGCAGATTGCGAGCTTCTTCATTTAGAGTTTCCTCCTTAGAGTGTGTACACGTACTGCTTAAGCAGGTTTTGCATTGGGCTTTCTTGGGTCCCCAAGCCGTTGCCTGGAGGGTACAGCTTCCTTGCGACTGTTACGTCGCAGTAGGCAACGGGAGCGGATTATGATTCGGTTTAGGTCGATTGTCAAGAGTTTGTTGCACAATAATAATCAGGCTAAGTAAATAGAGTAGAAAGATTTAGAGTCGAAAGTCATCATGGGAGCGGCGCGGCGCAATCGAGGGGCAAGAAAAACGGTTTTCAGGAGAGACTCGGCCACTGCGAACTGAGACCGTGACTTCCGCTGCCCAAGCAGGCTAGGGGCTTTTCTCCCTAAAAAGTTTTCCACAGGGGAGCAAAGTCTTGCACATGGCCGACTGGCAGCTCTTGGGGGCAACCTGTGCCCGCACCGTTTGCTTCTATCAAGTTAGCTCTGAACCAGATTGTGACAGGAATGTGAATTGGCGTGGGGCAGGCTTGCCCTTCGCAGGCATTCCTGATACACAAGTGTGGTTCACCACTCTTTCAAGCAGGCGGCCGGCGACTACCGGCTTACCGGGACGATTTCTGGATACAGGAGATCGGATGGCATGAGGCTAGGTGCAATTCTGGCGGTTGCGGTGGTCTGCAGCGTGCTGGCAGGCTGTGGTAATTCCCCGTCAAGTTCCAACAGCGGGGATCTGTTCGTGGCCACCCAGGGCGACAGCCTGGTGTCCACGTTCGGAGTCAATCTCACCGACGGTAGTCTCAGCGCCAGCAGCTCGAAGGTAGCTACCGGGAGTGCGCCGTCAGCCATGGCGGTGGTTCCCTCAGGCAGCGCTGCTTTTGTGGCGAATAGCCAGTGTGTGAACGGCGGCACGGTTTGCAACAGCGTATCCCGTTACACCGTGAATTCAGACGGAACGCTGGCCGCGGTTAGCGGCGTACAGGCAGTGGGAACCGATCCGGTCGCATTGGCGGTCGACGCCGCGGGTAAACTGCTTTTCGTCGCCAACCGCGGTTCCAACAACATTTCCGTGTTTACCATCCAGTCGGGCACAACGCTAACCGAGGCGGCCGGATCTCCGTTTCCTACCGGGGCCAGTCCGGTGGCCCTGGCGGTTGCCCCCTCCGGCAATTATTTGTATGTAGCCAACAATCTTGCCGGGACAGTCTCGGTGTATGCGGTCGATTCTTCGGGCGTTCTAAGCGTGGTTCCCGGCTCTCCCTTTACTGGCGTCACCTCCATTACTCCAGCAGGGGTCACGACAACTCCGAAGGGGGACTTCGTTTTTGTCTCCAATTCCGGCTCGAACAACGTCAGCGTATTTGCGGCATGCATCGCAGTTTCCAGCCTGTGCCCAACTGCAGACGGCAGTCTGGTGGAAGTCACCGATTCGCCTTTCACCGCCGGCGTGTCGCCGGGTCCTCTCGCAGTTGAGTCTTCTGGGAACTTTCTGTACGTAGTCGATACCCTGTCCGATCAGATTTCAGGATTTCGCATCAGCACCGCTTCGGGCGCCTTGACTCCGATTTCACCGCCCACAGTTTCTACCGGGGCGGGGCCGGTCTCGATAGCGATCCATCCCGACGGACTGTGGCTTTACACGGCTAATTTCGCAGCTGCCACCATCACTTATTTTGGAATCGACACTACGTCTGGAGCGCTGGCGCCTCACAGTCCAATACCGACTGGAGGCCAGCCCGCCGCTCTGGGAATTCGCTGAAACAGCTTTGCAGATTCCAAGCTCTGGGCTCGAGTCCACGATCAAGAGGCATGTCACTTGCGGTCAGTTACACTGCGCCGCCTTTACTTTTGCAGAGGTTGATCTATGATCGCAGCCTGGATACGCAGATCCTATCGGCTGGCAATTCTCCTTGGGTTAGTCCTGCCTGTCTTCGGTTACGCGCAAACCTTCACGCTTCTTCATTCGTTTAATGGAACCGACGGGGCAACACCCTGGTCAGGGCTCATTCGAGATGGCAAGGGCAATCTCTATGGCACCACCGCGACTGGCGGGGCGGCGGCGTCAGGAACGGTTTTCAAGTTGAATCCCAGCGGGAAGATCAAGGTGCTCTACACGTTTTCCGGAGGCCTGGACGGCCAGTATCCCTACGCGGCGCTAATCCGGGATAGCGACGGCAACCTCTATGGCACAACTCAGGATGGCGGCAACTCTGGCGATGGAACGGTCTTCATGGTGAGTTCCAGCGGCGCGAAGACTATTTTGTACAGCTTCACCGGAAACGACGGAGCTCATCCCTGGTCGACTCTGACTCGCGACCAGAACGGTGTCTTGTACGGCACCACGGCGAACGGCGGGAAGTCGGACGAAGGGGCTGTTTTCCGGTTGGATATGGAACTCAACGAGTCGGTTCTCTACAGTTTTGCGGACGGCAAGGATGGAGGATTTCCCTACGCTGGACTGGTGCTGGATAAGAAGGGCAACCTCTACGGAACAACCGTAACTGGAAAAAACAACGCTGGAACCGTCTTCAAGCTAACGACAGCGCAGAAATTCAAGGTCCTTCATCGATTTACCGAGGCTGGAGATGGACAGAACCCCTACGCCGGTCTGCTGCGTGGCGCGGACGGAAATTTCTACGGCACCACGTTTCAGGGAGGGGCTTTTGGTTTCGGCTCAGTCTTCAAGTTGAGTCCCGCGGGCGCTGAAACGGTGCTCTACAGTTTCACCGGCGGGATGGACGGAAGCGGTCCGTTCGTTGGAGCCCTGGCGCAGGATGCTGGCGGGAATCTCTACGGAACCACCAAGCAGGGCGGCGCCCTCAATCTCGGGACTGTTTTTAAGGTGGATCCGACCGGGAACGAAACTGTCTTGCATAGCTTCACCGGAACCACGGACGACGGCGCCTACCCGTACGGAGCATTACTTCGCGATCAGGCCGGAAATCTCTATGGCACAACCGTACTCGGGGGAAGTTTCGACTCTGGAACGATTTACAAAATCACGCCCTAGCTAGTGCACCAACTCGTTCCCGCGTTCGTCTTTTATTCCTCTCTTAATCGCCAAACGACGTGCTATGCTTGTTGCCCGCCATTTGGCGAGAGTAAGCCCCGTTTATCCTCCGAGCGGTTTGGCGTACGCGGTTCAATTCTGGAATTAAAAGCACGCTACAAGAGAGTTTTCATGGCCGACAAGCAAATCTGGGTCCGATCTTCCCTCTGGACAGGCCGGAGAACGGCCCACCACGAGAGCGTGCGTGCCGTGTGGCGATCGGCATGCGCCCTCTTGCTTATATGCGTCAGCGCCGCCATTACTTGCTCTGCCCAGACCTTCACCGATCTGTGGAATTTTGCTGGAAACGACGGACAAAACCCCCAGTTCCTCGCGCTGGTGCAAGGCAGCGACGGAGATTTCTATGGCACGGCAAGTAACGGCGGAGCGAACCTTCTGGGGACAGTTTTCAAAGTAACCTCCGGGGGAGTTCTTAGCACAATCCATGACTTTGACGGCAGTGATGGAGCGTCCCCCCATGGCACACTGCTGCTTAACACCGACGGAAACTTCTATGGAACCACGCTGGGGGGAGGCGCAGATCAGGCTGGGACAGTTTTTAAAATAACCCCAGCCGGAATCGTGACCACGCTCTATGGTTTCGCCGGACCGGACGGCGCGGGGCCCCAGGATGGACTGGTTCGCGGCACCGACGGAAACTTGTATGGGACCACCAACACTGGCGGAAAATATGGCGGCGGAACGGTTTTCAAGGTGTCTCTAGCGGGCGCGCTGACCACCCTGCACAACTTCAATCCTTCCTCGGAAGGAGCACATCCGCTCGGCGGACTCATGCAGGCGACGGATGGAAAGTTCTACGGGACCACGCAATACGGTGGGGCCTTTAATGATGGCACGATTTTCAAAATCACCCATGCCGGAAAGCTGACGACCCTGTACACGTTTAGTGGCCCTGATGGTGCCGATCCCTTCTCCGTCTTGCTTCAGGCCAGTGATGGAAATTTATACGGGACCACCAACATCGGCGGCGCCCACAATGGCGGAACTGTGTTCAAAATACTGCCGGGAGGCACGCTCACGACCCTTTACAGCTTTTGCGCCCTGGATCAGTGTACCGATGGCGCGTACCCGATCGGAGCCTTAATTCAGGCCACCGATGGAAGCTTCTACGGAACCTGCGCCAATCTGAACCATGGGGCGAAGGTTCATGGCACCGTCTTCAAGCTTTCGCCAGATGGAAATTTGACCACCCTGCACAGTTTCCAGGTCGCCGACGGCTCCGCTCCCCACAGCGCGCTGTTGCAAGCAACCAGCGGGGTGTTTTACGGCAACACCTATGCTGGGGGATCTCACAATCTGGGTACGGTTTTCAGCCTGGACACCGGTCTGGGTCCCTTCGTCAGCCTGCCGACCAATTACGGTAAGGCGGGACAGAAACGCAGCATTTTGGGGCAGGGATTCATCGGGGCAACTCGCGTTTCTTTCAACGGAACCAAGGCAAGTTTCCGGGTAAAGTCCGATACTCTGCTGGTCGCCACCGTGCCTTCCGGAGCCATGAGCGGACTCGTGACCGTCTCCACACCGGGCGGGAAGTTGACCAGCAACAAACCCTTCCTCATACTCCCCTGAGTTTAGGATTGACATCGAGCGCGGAAGTTCTGTCCGAAGCTCTTAGGTGGGCACTCTTAGAATCAGGTATCCACCCACCATGGCGAAGATCAGGTCTGGTGACCAGGCCGCCAGCGACGGCGGCAGTTGGCTGAGATTGCCCATCGCTTCGAATAAGCCGGACACCGTCCAATACACCACCGCAATTCCCACCGCGACGGCGATGCCGGCCACGGCCCCTCGTTTTCCCGCTGACATCGAGAAGGGAACCGCCAGTACCGCCATCACCAGGGTGATCAGCGGATAAGCCAGCTTCTTGTGCAGCTGCACCCGCAACCGCACCACATCGAAGCCGCTCTGCTGCAGGTCGTGGATGTAGCGGCGCAGCTCCTCGTAATTCATCTCTGACGACTGCTTCACTTCTTTCTTGAAGTAGCTGGGCGGTTCGCTCACGGCTGCAAAGGTGGAAACGTCGAAGTTGCGGTAGTTCTCGATGGCGGCGCCGCGGAGTTCGCGCTCCCAGCCTTGCTCCAGCACCCAGCGCTGCAAGTCCTGCGACCAATGCGCCCGCTCCCCGTAAACCCGTCGGACGAGTTGGAAGGTCGAAGGATCGAACTGAAAAACCGAGAGATTGCCGAACTGGTCGCGGTCAGAATCGAAGAACTGGTAGTAGTAGATCGTCGACTTCTCTCCGAAAATCCACTTCCGGTCGGGATTGAGATAAGTCTGCGGCGGTTTACCTTTGATCTGGTTGCGCAGGGCGTCCTGGCGCTTGTTAGCGTGGGGTAGATAGAACTGATCGAAGGCGAACAGCCCGACGGCCAGCAGCGCGGCGCTCACCAGCACCGGCACAATCAAGCGGTAGATGCTGATGCCGGTGGCTTTCACCGCCGTGATCTCGTTCGACCGCTGCATCAAACCAAAAGTGATCAGCACCGCCAGCAGCATGCTCAAGGGTGTGATGTTGTACAGGAAGTATGGCGTGACATTCAGCAGGTATTCGCCCACGACCAGAGGCGAAATTTGATTCTTGAGGATGTCGGTCAGCAACTCGAACAGCGTAAACACCAGCAGCAACATCAGGAAGGTGGAAGCGATCATCACCAGGTAGACGACAAAATCGCGCAGGATGTAATCGTCCAGAATCATAGGGAAGCGCAGGCTGAATACGCGCCGCCGGCTGGCTGCCCGTTCGAAAGCCTTTTCCGGGCGGCTGGGAGTCAGCAACATTCCTCCTCCTTCGCCCAGTTTTGTTTTCCAGAATCCGCGCAAGGAAACAATCTCGAAGGGCCGCCGTTCCACCCGCCAGAGCAGCAGCGCGCCGCCCACAAAGAACGCAATGTTAGCCAGCCAGACGCCCAAAGCCGGTGAGACTTTGCCCTGCCGGGCCAGCGAAACGCCCACCAGGGAGGTCGAGTAATAGGCGAAGACCAGCAGGATCGTGAGAACGAAGCCGGTGGATTTTCCTCCCTTCTTGGAGGACAGACCCAGCGGGAGCCCCACCAGCGCCAGCACCAGGCACGCCGTGGGCAGTGCAAAGCGCCGGTGGAATTCAATCCGGTACCAGCGGGCTGCCGCCCGGTTGGCATGATTGGCATGGTCGAGCAACTCGGATGCGGTCAGTTGCGCGACCGGCGCAGGCTCCTGATCCTGCTTGCTGTCGCTCGACGGCACCTGAATGGGAATGTCCGTCTGCTCGAAGGTCGAAATCTGGTAATGCTCGGGAGATTTGGGATCGATCTCGTGGGTGGACCCGTTGACCAGGTGGAGGTGTAGCGTGTCCGGACCTTCGCTCACCAGAATGCCCTGCTGCGCCAGGGTAATGCGTGGCGCCGAAGGCTGGCTGATGTCCGCTAGAAATACTCCCTTCCAGATGGCCGCGCCGGCGGCGTTTCTCACGTCCTGCACATAAAGAACTGCTTGAGGAAATCCTTCATAGAAAACGCGAGGTTGGACTTCATAGGAGACCTGGGAGGTCTTGAGCCGGTCCTGCAGCCTTCCCAGCGCCGCCTGCGATTGCGGCGCAATCACCACCGTATTGGCCAGCGCCAGTAGCCACGCACCCACCACGAAAATTGTGGTGATGCGGAGGAAGTCCCATACCCCAATCCCGCTGGCGCGCATGGCGGTGATCTCGCTGTCGGCAGCCATGCGGCTGAGGGCGATGAGAATGCCGACCAGCACGCCCATGGGAATGGTGTAGGTCAGCGCTACCGGAACGGTGAAGAAAAAGATCTCGGCCACACTGGGGACGGGCGCGCTATTGCGGACCACCAGTTCCAGAATTCGGCCCAGATCGCGGGTAAACAGGACAAAAGTGAACACCGCCACCCCGATCGCGGCATGCGCCATGATTTCGCCGAGAATGTATCGGGTCAAGATCCGCATGACTGATGGAGTGGCTGACTGAATGGAGCATAGCACGCGGACTCCCAACCTTCTGGTTGGTAGTCCGACTTTGGAGGCTACGCCAAAGCCCGCGCCTCCCCACTCTCGTGTTCCAGTCGCTGTTCCACCAACTCTCCCCGATCTGTGTCCATGGATTGTTTGCCGAGGTGGGCGTCCTCGCCGTGCTTTATCCCGACCGAGTTCAGAGCTAAAGTTTCCCCATCCCATCGG
>Ga0335080_10004233_pt1 | contig 14637 bp, 11 predicted proteins | sample Lox_Sample_34_FD_206720 | JGI IMG/M metagenome (GOLD analysis project Ga0335080, IMG submission 206720) | Soil microbial communities from Loxahatchee National Wildlife Refuge, Florida, United States - Lox_Sample_3.4 | ecosystem: Environmental > Terrestrial > Soil > Wetlands | place: USA... | reverse complement strand
CACAGTCGAAGTTTCCATGCGAGGCATCCGGAGGCGTGTCTCCCCAGGGATACATTCTTTCGGCGCCCACGTGAGTGCCGTAGGCGGCGCGATGCCATTGCGCTTCCGTGGGCAGCGACTTGCCGCTCCAACGCGCGTACGCGGCAGCTTCCGCCTGGCTTACATACACAGGCCAATCGAGCGGCAGCGGCATCAGCTCAAACATGCCGCGGTAGAACCAGCGGTCGGCGGCGACGGTCCAGAAGCACGGATGGCGCAGATCGCGGGACTGCTTCCACATCCAGTCCTCGTCAGGCCAGAAGCTGCGTTCGGCGTAGCCTCCCGCGCGGACGAATTCCAGAAACTGCGCATTGGTTACCGGATAGATGCCGATGCGGAACTCGGGGACATCTTCCACGCGCGTTTCGAATTCGTTGTCCCACCCGAAGGCGAAGGCCTGTGTTTGCGCCGCGCGCCGCCGGAAGTCTCTGGCCGAGGCCTGGCCGAGCGTCGCTTTCCCCCGTGGAATCGTGGCTGTTTCCGCTTCCGGCGCGGGAGCAAGCAGGGCGCGCGAGCCGCCCGGCCCGAGTTTCTTGTGATGGGGCAACTGGTGCAACAGGTAAGCCAGCGTTTCCATGTGCATCAGGCGATGCTCAATGGCCACGTGCAGGAGCGTTCCATCGGCGATGAGCGGTGGGAGCGGCGCCTTGCTCGCGCGGCCCGAGAGCGCGTCGTCGAGCCGGCAGCGAACGTTCCGGCCATAGGCGCGAACTTCCGCCTCGCTCGGCCAGTCGGCGGGCTGATCGGTGGGCAGGTCGCCGTGCGTAGGATCAATGCCGAAGGAGAAGAGCTTGTCGTGCGCCGCGTTGTCCGGTTCAAGGCCGAGCACGCCCGTGCCCAACAGGTTCCAGTCGAAAGCTTCCAGGTGGCCGAGGTAGAAAACCAGCCGATGCCGTTCCGCTATGGGGCGTTCGTAAAGCGCGTCGGGAGCGAGGTGCGAGAAAAGCGCGTCAGTCCGAAGCCGCGCGGCATCGAGGCGGTGGAGAAGCGGCTGGAGAGAAACCATCGCTGTAGTAGGCGAGGACATGGGATCACCGGGCGGGAAGCCCTATTCTAGCACTTTCCGCGCATTAGCCGCCGTCAGAGCCGCGGGACCCGGAGGGCCAGCCGCTGAAGGCGGGCAGCTTGCGCGCACGGAAGGTTCGATGCGGGGATGACGCACGAGGTTCTACGCGGAGCAAGAGTCCGGCCGCTGAGCGCGGCCGTACGATGGAGCCAAACGGTGTTCGCGGCCGGAGCGCTGCGAGACGTTTTGACGCGCCGAACGTCATTATCTGGAGTGATAGTATATTGGCGCAATACGATGCGGACAGCAGTCGCCATTGCCGCCTGCCTGCTTTTTGTGAAGGCTGGGGCCTTCGCACAAACGCCCGTATCGCCAGCTCCCTCCAAGTCTGCAACCGCGACTCCAGATGGTTGCGCGGTCAGCGGGGAAGTAATCCGCGCCTCGGGCGGCGTTCCGCTCAAGAAGGCGTACGTTCACCTGAAGCAGGACGGCGCCGGCGAGAGCGCGAAGGCGTATGGAGCGCAGACGGGCGAGTCGGGACGATTCTGTTTTACGAGTGTGCAGCCGGGAACGTATTCGCTGACCGTCGAGCGCGTGGGCTTCGTGAAGCAAGCTTATGGCGAAGGCGGCGGAGGGCACGAAGCGCTGCTGACGATTGCACCTGGAAAAGGCGCGCGCGGCCTGTTGTTTCGCATGACGCCGTGGTCGGTGATCTCCGGGCGGATCACCAACGAAGACGGCGATCCACAGGCGCATGTGAAGGTGGAAGCCCTGCTGCGCCGCATGCGGGACGGCAAACGGCAGATGACTGGAAGCGGATACGCCCAGACGAACGACTTGGGCGAGTTCCGGATCTGGGGCTTGCGCAAAGGGCGCTACTACGTCCGCGCCGAGAAGTCTTCAGGAGAGATGGCCGCCCCCGCGAACTCTCTGGTTCCCGGCGGAACGGAAGCTCGCGTGGCGTACGCGCCGGTCTACTATCCGGGAACTACTGAGGCCGCACAGGCGGCGACAGTGGAGGTGCGTTCAGCGGAGGAGGCTCCCGGTGTGAACTTCATCCTGGTTCCGACGCATGCGTTCCGGGTAGCGGGGCGGGTGACGATTGCGGTCGAAGGCAAGTCGAACAGAGCGGTGAGTTTGACGCTGGCGAGAATGGATGGAGGGATGTGGGACTTCACTCGCAATGCTTTGGCCACCCCTCCCAAGCTGAGCTATTCGTTTGACGACGTAACGTCCGGCGAGTTCTTGTTGATGGCTTGGGTGCAGGTGGACGGCAAGGGGTACAGCTTCCAGCGGCAAATACAGGTCGGCAATTCGGACCTCGAGAACGTTGATGTGGCCATCGGGCGCGCCGCGGCTGTGCAGGGACGACTGACCATCGAAGGGCAGCGCGGGCCGCTGCCGGCCGGAGCCTTCGTTTATCTGAACGCCCCCGGCTCGATCATGTCGACAGAAAGGGCTGATGTGAGGCCGGACGGTTCGTTCACGATTTCCGACGTGTCGGAGGGCGTCTACGACGTGGAGTATTCCGTACCTGGGGTCAAGATGTACCTGAAGGCTGTTCACGTGGTGGGAAAGGGAGCATCGCAGGAAGTGCCGCAGGAAGTGCAGCCCGGCGCACTGAGCGTGGGACCCGGGGGACTGAACGGCCAACTTGAGATTGTGCTGGGAACGGCGGGCGCGACGCTGGAAGGCACGGTGACGGATGCCAACGGGCTGCCCGTTCCAGGAGCGGTGACGGTGCTCGTACCGGCGGGCGCACTGCGGAAGGTGTACCGGTTCTACGAGCGGGTGGCGACGGACCAGAACGGCAAGTTCGTGTTCCGCGACGTGCGGCCCGGCGAGTACACGGCGTTTTCATGGGCGGATGTGGAAGAGGATGACTGGCAGGATCCGGATTTCCTGAAGCCGGTCGAGGAGAAAGGCGTGCGCGTTTCGCTGAAGGAGAACGGGCAAGAAACGCGGGACCTGAAAGTGATTGCGGCGACCGGAGCAACGAAGCCGTGAGGCTGCCGTTCAAGCTGCGGCCACTGGTACGTGCAGGGCTGATCGTGGCGGCGTTCTGCTGCGGCGCCGGGACGGCGCGAGGGCAGAACCAGCAGCCCGCGGCACAACAGCCGGAGCCGGGCAGCGTGTCCGGCCGAGTGGTGCGCACGGATACAGGCGAGCCATTGAGTCACGCGAGCGTGAGGCTGTGGCCGATGGACGGGCGGGCGGAGCAGTTTGGCGCGCAGACGGACCAAGCAGGCCAGTTCTCCATTGCTCAGGTGGCTCCCGGCCGCTACGCCATACAAGTCTTCCGCGAAGGCTATCTTACCCAGGCGGTTTCGGGGCGGAGCGGGCGCGGGTCTTTGGTCGTCTTGATAGGCCCGGGGGAATCGCTGCGCGACCTGGTGTTCCAGATGGCGCCGCGGGCGGTGATTACCGGCCGGATTACCGATGAAGACGGAGAGCCGCTGCCGATGGCGCAGGTGCTGGCGATGCAGAGCGCCTTCCTGCGAGGCAAGAGGAGCCTGCAGACGTCGGGAACGGCGATTACGAACGACCTAGGCGAGTATCGAATCTGGGGACTTTCCCCGGGCCGATACTACATCCGCGCGACCTACTCCCGGCGGATGCAAGGCGAGTCCGCGGCATCAGCACACGAAGAGCGCGAAGGGCAGCAGTTTGCCTACGCGCCGGGCTACTACCCCGGCGTTCCGGAAGCGAGCCAAGCAGTGGCGATGGAGCTGAAGGCGGGGCAGGAGCTGCCTGGCCTGGACGTGAGGCTGACGCCCACGAAGGCTTTCACCGTACGCGGACGGGTGTTCGACGCCGTCCACGGTCAGCCGGCGCACGGATGCTGCCTGTACATCAACCAGGCCGACGACATCGGGTACCGGACCTATGGCGGCGCCGGCAACCTGGATCCAGTGAAGGGAACCTTTGAGGTTCGGGACCTGGTTCCGGGCGCGTACGAATTCCTGGGCGTCGTTCCGGCGGAGGGCCGGCAGTTCCTTTCTCGCGTCAGGGTGGAAGTGAGCAATGCGGACCTGGACGGCGTGCAGATCGTAGTGAGCGGCGGGGCGAACTTGAATGGGCGCATCTCGGTGGAGGGCGCGGGTAACGTCGATCTGAGCAGTCTTGTGGTGAACCTGATCCTGGCCGACCGGATGCTCGGGATGGGCGGCATTCGCCCCGCGGGGGTCAAGGCCGACGGCACGTTCGAGATACCGGGCGTTCCGGAAGGGACGTACGAGGTACGAGTCGTGAATCCTAACCACGGGACGTACGTCAAGTCGGAGCAGGCGGCGGGGCAGGAGGTGCTGGAAACGGGCTTGAGCGTGAGCCCGGCCGGCATCAAGGGTGGCATCGAGATAGTCCTCAGCACAAAGGGCGCGGCGATTGACGGCGTTGTGGTGGAGGAGGACGGCCAGCCGGTGGCGAACGCGATGGTTGGCCTGGCACCGGATGGAGAGAAGCGAAAGATCTACCGCTTCTACCAGGAAGCGCGAACCGATCAGTACGGGAAGTTCATGTTCCGCAATGTGCGTCCAGGGAGCTACAAACTGTTCTCGTGGGCTCAGATCGGGCCATCCTGGCAGGATCCCGACGTGCTGCGAGTAGTCGAGGACAAGGGGCTGGCGGTGTCGGTCGAGGAGAATGGGCGGCAAAGCGTGCAGCTGCGGGTGATTCCGGGCGGGCCGGAATAAGCGAAGCCCCGGCCTTCAGGGTTGTGCTACAGTCTGCGCCGCCCAAGTTCTGACCCTTGGAGGAGATTCCATGCGTTTTGTTCGCTTGTGCGCCCTGTTGTGCTTCGCGGCGGCGGTGACGGCTGCGCTGGCGGTGGCCGAGGGTCCGTACTTCGACGTCTCACAGGTTGCAGACGGCGTCTACGCAGCGATTGGAAAAAACGGAGCGTTCTGCAATGCCGCTGTGGTGGTGAACAAAAACGACGTGCTGGTGGTGGATACGCACCTGCGGCCGGTGTGGGCGCACGACCTGATCCAACAGCTCAAGAAGATGACGGACAAGCCTGTCCGCTACGTGGTGAACACGCACTGGCATCCGGATCACGTGCAGGGCAACGAGGCCTACGTGAACGTATTCGGGACCGGCGTCGAGTATCTGGCGCAGCACAACACACGCGACGACATGATCCACAAGGCCATCCCGAGCATCCAGGACAGCCTGAAGGACGTGCCCGAAGGCATCGCCAGGATGGAAAAGGCGCTGACGGAGGGGAAGGATGCGCAAGGCCAGCCGCTGACGGACGAGGCCAAGGCCAACCTGAAGAAGCAGATTGAGGACCAGAAGGCGTACCTGGGCGAGCTGAAGCAAATGCAGATCACGCTGCCGACGATTACCTTCGAGAAGAGCCTGTATTTGCATAAGCCGGGGGACAGGACGATACAGGTGCTGTACTTCGGCAAAGGGCACACGCGGGGAGACGTGGTGGTGTACATGCCGAAAGAGAAGGTGGTGGCGACGGGCGACCTGCTGACCAACGGGATCCCGTTCATGCGCGACGCGTATCCGGTGGAATGGGCGGCGACGCTCGAGGCCATCCAGGGGTTAGATTGGAATGCAGCAATCCCGGGCCACGGCGACGTCCAGCAGGGCAAAGCACAGATCGGGAAGCTGATTTCATTCATGAAGGATCTGGTGGCGCAAGTGAAGGCGGCGGTGGCGGCGGGGAAGAGCATGGAAGAGACGAAGAAGGCGGTGAACCTGGCAGGCCATGCCGCGGATTTTCCGGTGTACAAGACGCCGGCGGCGTTCCAGAGGAACGTGGATAGCGCGGTAGAGCGGTGCTGGAACGAAGTGTCGGGGAAGATCGCCGATTAGGGCAGCGTGCCGGCCGGCGCGTCCGCTCGAAAGGCAGATTCCCCGGTAGGCAGGGGATCCCAGGGTATGTCGTAGTGGTGGGGTAGTGCCCGGCGAGCTAGCGCTGCAAGCGGGGCCAGAGGACGGACAGGATCATCAAGTCAGACAGCGAAAAGAGCAGTTGGCCGGCAGAAACGCCTGCGGCCTCTGCGGCCCGGGAGAGGATGCCGAGGTGCTTCAGGCGTGCCAGGGCGCGCACTTCGTCGAGCGCCGCGCCGAACAAGCCAGCCACTTCCACGTCGGTGAAGAACTTCTGGTTGGCTCGAACCCTCAACATTTTCGACTCCGTCAGCCCAGCAACTACACGTCGTCTGTAGAAACCAGAGCAACTCAGGTGCCACATTTTGGTGCACCCGCCGGGCGAGCTTTTCGCACCGGTCAGGCGACGGTTTCGGCGCGCCATTGGCGGGGAAACCCGCAACCGGCCCTTTGACCAGTCTACCGGTGAGATGCGTCCGGAATGTTTCTGGAAAGTGAAATTCCTGGCTAATCGTGGAAAGTTTTTACAATTTCCCGGATTTGCTTCGTATGGCGGATTTCGTGGTAGGCCAGCACGCGCATCCAGTCGTAGAGGTTCAGGCTGCCGAGAAACGGGTGGGTGCGGCGATAGGGAGTCAAGTCGCGGTTGGACTGTTCGGCGATCAGTTTCAGAGTGCGCTGGCGAGCGGCGGAATAGCCCTCTAATGATTCCTGGCGCGCCTTGACCAGCTTAGCGTCGAGGGGAATCGGGGTCTTTCGCTTGATGGTGCGGACGGAACTGACGGCGACAGGGATGTGGAGTTTCTTCCAGAAGGGCCGGCGGGGGGGCCTCTTGGAGAGTTCCTCGCGCGCGCCGGACCAGACGGCGGATTCCACCATGGTGAGGTGAGCGAGAATCTCCGCGGCGGACCACCCGCCTTTGGGCGGCGGCCTCTTCCAACGGGCCTGCGGAATCTGGTCACAGGCTTCCAGCAGGCCCAGGTGGGCCTGGTTGAGGAGCTCGATAATGGAGGCGACGTCGCGCACGGCAATGTTTTGCCGGTCCGAAGCCCGGCACTACAGGTCGAAGCCCCCCGCGGCCTCGAAGGCGCGCGCCAGGCGGAGCACGCGGCCCTCTTCGAAGTGCGGGCCAATGATTTGCAGGCCTACCGGAAGCCTTCCGCACACCTTACCGCAAGGAACGGAGATGCCGGTGACGCCGGCGAGCGAACCGGTGACCGTATAAATGTCCGCGAGATACATGGCCAGCGGGTCGGCGGTGCGCTCGCCCAACTTGAATGCGGTGACCGGCGAAGTGGGCGTGAGGATCAGGTCCACCTGTTCAAAGGCGCGGTCGAAGTCGCTCTTGATGAGCGCGCGCACTTTCTGGGCCTTCAGGTAATAGGCGTCGTAGTAGCCGGCGGAGAGCGCGTAGGTGCCCAGCATGATGCGGCGTTTGACTTCCGCGCCGAAGCCCTGGCCGCGGGTCTTGCGGTACATCTCGCCGAGCGTCCCGCCGGGAACGCGCAGGCCGTAGCGCACGCCGTCGAAGCGGGCGAGGTTCGAACTAGCCTCCGCGGTGGCCACCAGATAATAGGTAGGAATGGCGTAGGCCGTGTGGCGCATGGCGATGGGCGCAGGGACGCAGCCCATTTCTGCAAGGCGGGCGACGCCGCGCTCGACCTTTTCGCGGACGGCCGGGTCAAGGCCTTCGCCGAAGTACTCGGCGGGGATGCCGAGCCGCAGGCCTTTGACCGGTTCGTTGAGCTGGGCGGTGTAGGAAGGCACCGGATGGCCGGCGGAAGTGGCGTCGAGAGGGTCGCGTCCAGCGATGACTTCCATGATGCGGGCCACGTCCTCCACGGTGCGGGCGAAGGGGCCGATGCGGTCGAGAGAAGAAGCGAAAGCGATGAGGCCGTAACGCGAGACGCGGCCGTAGGTGGGCATCAGGGCCGGCACGCCGCAAAGAGCGCCCGGCTGGCGGATGGAGCCGCCGGTGTCGGTTCCAAGGGTGATGACGGCGAGGCCTGCGGCGACGGCAGCAGCGGAGCCACCGCTCGATCCGCCGGGAACGCGATCGAGGTCAACGGGATTGTGCACGGGGCCATAGGCGGAGTTTTCGTTCGAGCTGCCCATGGCGAATTCATCGCAATTGGTCTTGCCGAGGAAGATGGCGCCGGCGCGGTCGAGGCGCTCGAGGGCAGTGGCGTCGTACGGCGGCACGTATCCCTGGAGGATCTTCGAGCCGGCGGTGGTTTCCGTGCCGCGGGTGCTGAGCACATCTTTGATGGCGACGGGGACGCCGGCGAGGGGAGGAAGCGGCTCGCCCCTGGCGACTTTGGCGTCGATGGCGTCGGCTTGCGCGTAGGCGCGCTCGGGAGAAAGGGCCAGGAAGGCGTTGAGGCGGGGATTTTCAGCCTCGATGCGGGCGTAGAAGTCGCGGGTCAGCTCGCGCGCAGATACCTTACGAGCTTCGAGCGCGGAGCGGATTGAAGAGACGGTCCATCCGGCCGACGTGGGTGCGGCGGTCATCCTTCATTCCCCCGGTCGATGACCTTGGGGACGCGGAAGTAGGGAACGGGCGCTTCAACGGCGTCAGGAGCGTGGCGGACGACATCGGCGATGACTTTGGCGTCGCGAGGCGAGTCGGGGCGCAGGTGCTGCGCGGCCATGACGTCCTGTTGCGAAGGGCGCGTTCCCGCCCCGGCTTCGAGCACTTGTGCAAGCGGCTCGACGTTGGCCGTGTCCAGGTCGTTCAGTTTCTCGCAGAAGGAAAGGATAGAGGCGAGCTGCGAGGCGTAGGTTTCGATTTCGCCTTCGGTGAGCTCGAGGTTGGCGAGCTCAGCTACGCGGAGCACGTCCTGGCGACTGATGTTCATGGCCCAACCATTCTAGCGTAGTACCGGGGCTCCCACCGCCCGAGCGTGGGCGGAGATACGATGGAGGGGATATCTGGAACGCGGTGCGACGGCAGGACATCGAACCAATGCGAGGAGGCGCGATGCTACCGCCATCCCGGAGCGGAGGAAGTGTTCTTTTTCGGCTTGATGATCACGGACGCTGACCTGCGTATGACGGACGGTAGGAGCCTCGAGGGGCATGGGGTTGAGCCTGACGAGTTGATTCTTGCGACCGGGGCGGATCTGGCTGCAAAGCGCGACCCGGTACTTTCGCGAGGCGCGCAACTACTGGGCGTGAGTCTGCCGGCGGAGAAGGCGGGCGCAATGTTTCCGCACAAGTGGCCCAAGGATTGAAGGCCGGCAGGTTCAGGCGGTCGTGCCGGCCGCGCCAGTTCCCGCCAACCCCAGGTGGGGGGCCGCGTCGCGCATCGCGGCGATGCAGTTGGCGATGTGCTCGTCGAGCGGGAGGCCGAGTTCTTCCGCACCCTTGATGACGTCGTCGCGGTTGACGCCGCGGGCGAAGGCCTTGTCCTTGAGGCGCTTCTTCACGGAAGAAACTTCCAAATCGAGGATGCTCTTGCTGGGGCGGACGAGCGAGCAGGCGGTGAGGAAGCCGGCGAGCTCGTCGCAGGCGAAGAGGGTGTGCTCGAGGGCGGACTGACGGGTGACGCCGGTGTAGTCCGCGTGGGAGAGGATGGCGCGGATCATTTCCTCCGGGTAAGCGCGCTCGCGGAGGATCCTTGAGCCTTCGGCGGGATGCTCTTCGGTCGCAGAATGCGCCTGGTTGGGCCAGCGCTCGTAGTCGAAGTCATGGAGCAGGGCGGTGATGGACCAGAGCTGCTCGTCGTGGCCGCCCTTGCGGGCGTAGGCACGGACACAGGCCTCGACAGCCAGGGCGTGCTTGCGCAGGCTCTCGTTGAGCGTGTATTCGCAGAGAAGTTTCCAAGCATCGTCGCGAGAAGGCATGCGGGAAAGAATACGATGGCGGCCCGGCGGACTGATAGAGCCTAAATGGAATCTTCGCGGAAAGCAGAGCCGGTTGTCCGGCCGGCTATAGCGCATGAGGGCCGGGCCGGACGGCTCTCTCGCTAAAGCGGGCGCGGCAAGCTGCCGATGCCGAGGATGAGAGGCCAGCGGGGAGATAGCGGGTGATGGCGGGCAGCTTCCTGTGTCTGCGGAAGACTGCGGACGATATCGGATGATGGCGGGCGACTGACGGTAATCAATGGGCAAAAACCAGAAATTCCGCTTGACACAGGATGGCGCACAATGCATTCTTTGCCCGCGCGCCAGCTTTCTGCCTTCCCCCTAGAAGAGTTGCCTCCAAACCGCTCGCCGGAAAAGAGCGAGGGACCGGTGTCTGAGGCTCAAGCAACGCATGGCCCTGATGTTGGGGTCGAGAACGAAAGAGAAGTCATCCGTTGCAAGGTGTGCGGTCTGGTTCAGTACCGCACAAAGACAGACAACTGCCGGCGCTGCCTGCGGATTTTGCCTCCGCGGGTGCAATACCTGATACCTCCGCCCGCGGCCCAGGAGCTTCCGGGTGACGACCGGCAGCTCTTCGAGCACTGGCCGAACGCGCAGACGGTGGAGAATATCGGGCATCGCATCCGCCAGTTGCGGGAAACGCGCGGGATGACGCAGAGCCAGCTACAGGCTCGCTCGCGCGTGTCGCGGTCCTATCTCTCCCGGATCGAAAGCGGGCAGATGACGCCGAGCCTGGGGACGCTGGAAAAGATCTCCGAAGCGCTTGGCGTGGGGCTGAACCGCTTCTTCCTGCCGGAGTCCAGCAGCGAAACGCTGATGGAAGATCCGTTCATCCAGGGGCTGCGGCCGTTCCTGCGGCAACTGGATTGGGAGCAGTGGCAGTCGATCCTGCGGCGCTTGCAGGTAATCAGTGACCACGTGACCGCTGTAACCGTGGCTGCGGGGGCGCACCCCCCGCGAGGATCAGCGGCGCACGGTGGACCCGCGCCCTCGGGCCGCGCGCCGATCCCCACGAACGGGAGCGCGCGCCGGCACTTCGCGTAGGAGACGGTAAGGGGCAAGACGCGAGACCGGTAGACGTCCGGCAAGGCAGAGCGGAAGTCTAGGCGAAGCGCACCTTCACGTCGGGACGCTTGTCCATGTGCACGGTGTCGATGAAGCGCACCTGGCGGTTTTCCAGCGTCATGATCAGCGAGTGAGTGCGGATGCCGTCGCCGAAAAACCGCACACCCTTCAACAGGTTTCCTTCCGTAACCCCGGTGCAGGCAAAGATGATGCGTTTCCCGGGCGCGAGATCGGCCGTGTCGTAGATTCGCTTCGAGTCCTTGATCCCCATTTTGGCCATGCGCTCTTCGTGTTCGGGTTTGGAGACGACGAGGCGCGCGAGAATCTGTCCGTTCAGGCAGCGCAGGGCGGCGGCAGCCAGCACGCCTTCAGGAGCGCCGCCGGTGCCCATTACCGCGTGGACGCCGGTGCCCAGAACGGCGGCGGAGATTCCGGCCGAAAGATCACCATCGGTAATGAGGCGGATTCGGGCGCCAGTGGCGCGGATTTCGTCGATCAGCTTCTCGTGGCGCGGGCGCTCGAGAACGATTACGACGAGATCTGAGACGCTTCGATCCAGGCGGCGAGCAATGGCCTTCAGGTTGTCCACGACGGGCGCGTCCAGCTCCACGGCGCCCCGGCATTGAGGCCCGACGATGATTTTTTCCATGTAGAGATCAGGCGCGTGGAGCAGACCGCCTTTCTCGCTGGCGGCGAGCACAGCGATGGCATTGGGCGAGCCGGTGGCGCAGAGGTTGGTGCCTTCGAGGGGATCCACGGCGATATCGACGGCGGGATAGTCGCTGCTGGCGCCCTGGCGCGCGGCGCCAACCTTCTCGCCGATGTAGAGCATGGGCGCTTCGTCGCGTTCGCCTTCACCGATGACGATGGTGCCGTCCATGGGGACGGTGTCCATCACGTGGCGCATGGATTCGACGGCAACGTCGTCGGCCTTGTGGCGGTCGCCCAGGCCCATGGTGCGGGCCGCGGCGATGGCGGCTTGCTCGACCACGCGAAGCAATTCCAAACCGAGTGCAATTTCCATGCGGCTTCCTCCGGGAGAGCGGGGTAATTGTTTACTCCAAATCGCGGGGCGGGGCAACACGGGATGGTGAGAGGTGAGGGGCGCTGTTGAGGGTCACCGGCGATGGGTGATTGAGGAGAGAGCGGCAGAGGGCGCTCCGGCGCGAGCGACGAGCGGATGCCAGGTTGACTGGCCGGCGCTACCTGCTCGTGGGTGTGGGCGGCGCGCGGTGACGGCTCATTCGGAACGGAGAGTGATGGCGGGGTCAATGCCGGCGGCGCGGCGCGCGGGCAAATAGCAGGCCGTGAGGGTGGCCGCGGCGAGGACCAGCGCTGAGGCGGCGAAGGCGATGCCGTCGAGCGAGTTCAGGCCGTAGAGGAAGGATGCGAGGGCGCGGGCCGCGACGGCAGCGACGGCCAGGCCGGAGACGGCTCCGATGACGACAAGTCGTCCGGTTTGGCGGAGGACCAGGCTGACCACGTCGCGGGGATCCGCGCCCAGGGCGATACGAATGCCGATCTCGCGCGTGCGCTGGCGGACGGCGAGGGAAGTGACGCCGGCGATGCCGGTGGAAGCCAGCAACAGCGCCAGCAATCCGAGCGAGGCCGAAAGTACGGCGCCGATCTGCGAGGGCCACAGCCAGAAAGCGAGATTCTTGGAAAAGGCGTGCGCGTCCACGGTGACGGCGGGATCGAGTTCGCGAACCATGCCGGGCAGCTCTGCGACAAGGGTGGCCGGGTCGCCCTGCGTGCGGATAACGAGCGAACCATCGGTGTACTCGCTGAGGTTTTCGGGCAGGGCCGGCAGATAAAGATAGGGAAGAGCGCCGGACCAGAGATAGACGTTGCGTGTGTCGCGCACGACGCCGACGACTTCATAGAGCGGAGACTTACGTCCCTGGCGGAGGCGCTTGCCCACGGCATCCTCGCCGGGCCAGAGCTCGCGGGCCAGGGCGTCATTGATGAGCGCGAGGCGCGCGCCCGCGGCGACTTCGCCCGCGGTAAACGAACGGCCGCGAAGGATGGGGATGCGCAGCACGTCGAAAAACGAGGGTGAGACCACATTGAAGTTCACGACAAGCAGCGACTGCCCCTGGGGAGGCTCGTGGCCTTCGGCCGTCAAGGAGGTCTGCGAGAAATCGTTGCCCAGGGGAACTGTGCGCGCGAACGCGGTGTTCTGAACGCCGGGACGTCCCTCGACGCGCTCGGCGATGCGGCGGTAGAAGTCCGTGGAACGGACGGCGTCGTAACCATGCTGGCGCAGATCCGGAGAAAGGACGGCGACGTGGGCGGCATCGAAACCCAGGTCGACATGTTGGGCCTTCGCGAGCGCGCGGGCGAGCATCCCGGAGGCGACCAGCAGAAAAATCGAAACCGCCACCTGGCCGACGAGCAGCAGGCTGCGAAGCCGGGCGCCCTGGCGCCAGGTTTGCGCGCCGTGATCCTCGCGCATTGCGCGGAGAGGATTCTGGCGCGAAACGTTCAGGGCCGGCAGCCAGCCGGAAAGCATTCCAGCGGCCAGGGACACGGCGCCGAGATACGCGGCGACGCGCCAGTCGATGGAGGTATCGAGCAAAAGGGCGCGCGTCCCGGGGGGATGAACGAAGGCGAGCGCGAGGTCCGCACACCACCCGGCAATCAGCAAGCCCGCCGCACCCGCCGCGGCGCTCAGGATCAGGCTTTCCGTCATGAGCCGCTGCACCAGGCGTGCGCGCGTGCCGCCGAGCGCGGTGTGAATCGCCAGCTCTTTCTGGCGGGCGACGCCGCGAGCCAGGTGAACGTTGGCGACGTTGGCGCAGGCAATCAGCAGCACGAGGCCGACGGCTACGAGCAGAACGATGGCGATGGGAAGCGCCTCGCCGGTCTGCTGCGGCGAGAGCAAAGCGGCCCGTGCGACGGTGATTGAGGGATGCTTGGGGGCTTCACCCGAAGACGCGTCGAACTGCGCGGCGAGCAAGTCCATCTCGGCCTGGGCGCTCTGAACGGGCACTTGCCGGCCGAGACGGGCCAGCACATACAGCCAGCCGGAATTGCGATCGTTAAAGAGAGGCGGGCCGGCCTGCACGTTCTGACTCATGGCGAGGGGAATCCAGACGTCCGGGACTTCCGCGTCCGTGCCTATGAAGCCGCGGGGCGCGACGCCGACGATCGTGTAGGACGTTCCGTTGAGGTCCATCGCCTTGCCGGTGGCGCCGGGATCGGCCGCGAAGCGCGATTGCCACAGTCCATAGCTGATGACCACGACCGGATGCGCACCGGGCTCGGAATCCTCTTCCGCAATGAAAGCGCGACCGAGGACGGGCCCGGCACCGAGGAGGCTGAAAAAATTGCCGGAAACGAGCTGGGCACCGAGCCACTCCGGTGAAGCAGCGGGGCGCGAGTAGAGCACGCGGGCGCCGGCAAAGGCAGCGACCTCGCTGAAGGAGGAGCCGTGTTCGCGCACGAGGCGGTACTCGGGATACGAGAAGACTCCTTCGCCGGCCGGGCGGCCGCGCTCGCCCGCATACAAGCGCACGACGCGCTCCGCATCGCGCGCCTGAACCGGCCGGAGAACGAGCGCGTTGAAAAGTGTGAAGACGGCGGTGTTGAGACCAATGCCCAGGGCAAGGGCGAGCATGGCCATGGCGGTGAGGGCGGGATTGCGGCGAAGCTGGCGCGCGCCGAAGCGCAGGTCCTGCGCCAACTGCTCGAGCCGGAGGCCGGCGCGAACAGAGCGGACTTCTTCCTTCAATTGTTCAACGCCGCCCAACTCGATGCGCGCGGCGCGGCGGGCGCCGGCGGCATCCATTCCAGCGCGCTGTTTTTCATCGGCGA
>Ga0335080_10004232_pt1 | contig 14640 bp, 16 predicted proteins | sample Lox_Sample_34_FD_206720 | JGI IMG/M metagenome (GOLD analysis project Ga0335080, IMG submission 206720) | Soil microbial communities from Loxahatchee National Wildlife Refuge, Florida, United States - Lox_Sample_3.4 | ecosystem: Environmental > Terrestrial > Soil > Wetlands | place: USA... | reverse complement strand
CATGGTGACCGGCGAGTCCAGGGACCTGCACGAGGTGATGCTCGCCGTGGAAAAGGCGAACATCTCGTTCCAGTTCCTTACCCAGGTGAGGAACAAGGCCCTGGACGCATATCAGGAAATCATGAAGATGCAGGTGTAATGTACATTTAGCTGCTAGCCGCTGGTCGCTGGCGGCTGGTTTCACGGAGTTCCCATGCCCGAAGGTCTGAAAAAAATCATCGCTCCGCTGATCGCCCTTTCTCCCGCCAAACGCTGGACCCTGGCGGGGATTGTTATCATGTCGCTCCTTGCGTTTGCCCTTTTGATCGCCACAGCCAACAGGATCGACTACAAGCCGCTTTTTTCCAACCTCAGCAATGAGGATGCGGGCGAGATCATGAAAAAGCTCAAGGAGCTGAAGGTGCCGTGCCGCGTCTCCGACGACGGCAAGGCCATACTGGTCCCGGCGGGGAAGGTTTACGAGCTGCGCATGTCCCTGGCTTCTGAAGGCCTCCCCCAAGGTAGCGGCATCGGCTTCGAGATTTTCGACCGGAAGAATTTCGGCATGACCGAATTCGTGCAGAAGCTGAATTACCAGCGCGCCCTCCAGGGAGAGCTGTCCCGTACCATAGGTCAGATAGCCGGCGTGGAGCAGGCCAGGGTCCACCTGGCGCTCCCCGAGAAGTCGCTCTTCAAGGAAAACGAAAAGCCGCCGACCGCTTCAGTGGTGCTCAAGATGAAATCGGCGCGACTTCTGGGCGAAAGCGACGTGCTGGGAATCATCCACCTGGTCGCCTCGTCAGTCGAGGGTATGGACCCCGACCATATAACGGTCATCGACAGCCGGGGGCGGATGCTCAACAAACCGGCCATCACTGACCCGGCCGGGCGGCTTGCCTCCAGCATGATGGAAGCCCAGAACAATTACGAGAAAAGCTTCGAAGACAAGCTTCAGACCCTCCTCGACAGAGTGGTGGGCCCCGGCAAATCAGCGGCCCGGGTGAATGTTACCCTCGACTACAAGAATCTCGAAAAATACGAGGAAAGGTATGATCCCCAGGCCTCGGCGGTCCGCAGCGAGCAGCGCAGCGAACAAAAGGACGCCGTCACCATGCCGCAAGGTGTTCCCGGTGTTCAGGCCAACCTGGGCAAGACCCAGCCGTTGCCGGCAACGCCGGCCGCCGGAAGCAAAAACGACGAGACGAAGAATTATGAAGTCAGCAGATCGACGTCCCGCATCGTGGAGCCCGCCGGTTCCCTGACAAAGATATCGGTGGCGGTCCTTGTCGACGGCCGCTACGAAAAAACGGTCGGCAAAAAAGGGGCGGCTGGTCCGCTCAAATACGTGCCCAGGACCCCCGAAGAGCTGCAGAAGATCGAGGCGCTGGTGAAAAGCTCGGTGGGATTCGATACCGCCAGGGGGGACCAGGTGACGGTCGCCAACATCCCCTTCCAGGAAGTTGCCGCGGATGATGAAGCGGGCGGTCCGTCATGGTGGGAAGCGCCGATCCTGACGACCATTCTGAAGAGCCTGCTCATAGTGGCGGGGTTCCTCGCACTGGTCTTCATGGTCCTGAAGCCGATGCTGAAAATCCTGGGCATGGAGAGGCCGGCCAGGAGTTCCTTCGAAGGACTGGGTACGGAGAATGGAGAGCTGACGGGAACCCAGCGGCCCCAGTTGACGATGAGCAAGGTCAACCAGCTCGAACTGCTGGAGAATGTCAAGAAGGACCCCTATCAGGCCGCCCAGGTACTGCAGAGCTGGCTGAGGCAGGAAACAGGTAGTTAGGCTGAAGGGAAAAAAAATAAGAAACCTAAAAGTCTTCAGCCAATCAGCCTAAAGCTCTCAGGAGAGTTTTCAGATGATGAACGGATCCGACAAGGCGGCCATTTTACTTTTATCGCTCGGCCCCGATGCAACCAGCAAGGTCTTCGAGCATCTCGAGGATGATGAAATCAAGAAGATCGGCCAGAGCATGGCTGGACTGGGCCATGTGGCGCGACCGGTGATAGACTCGGTCATGGAGGAATACTCGTCCATGATCGACCCTTCTTCCGGCTTTTTCTCACAGGGGGAGGAATTCGTCAAGAAGGTGCTGGAAAAGGCCCTCGGCCCGCAGAAGGCGGATATACTTCTCCAGGAGCTGTACACGTCGCGCGGCGAGATGGTCGATATCCTCGCCAACATGGACGGCAAGACCATCTCAAATTTTCTGTGCCAGGAGCATCCCCAGACAGTCGCGGTGATCCTAGCCAAGCTGAAGCCGAAACAGTCGGGCGAGATCATAGCCCACCTTCCCCAGGATATGCAGGCGGATGTGATCATGCGCATCGCCGATGTGGACCAGGTCTCGCCGGAGATCCTCGCCGAGATCGACGAGGTAATAAAAAGAGAATTCACTTCCATGGGCGGGGTGCAGCGTTTCAAGGTGGGCGGGGTTGACAAGGTAGTGGAGGTCTTCGGCCATCTGGACCGGAGCCGCGAAAAGCAGATCCTCGACGCCCTGGATGTGCTCAACCCGCCGCTGGCGGAGATCATCAGGAAGCACCTCTTCACCTTCGAGGACATCTTCGCCCTGGACGAGCGCTCCATCCAGCAGATCATGAGAGAGATCAGCACCGAGACGCTGACCCTGTCGCTCAAGACCTGCACCGACGAACTCAAGGAAAAGATATTCAGGAACATCTCGTCCCGGGCCGCGGAGGTCATCAAGGAGGACCTGGACGTAATGGGTCCGGTCCGTCTCTCGGACGTGGAAAAGGCCCAGACCGAGATCGTCAAGGTGACGAGCAGGCTTGAGGAGGAAGGGAAGATAGTCATTGCCGGGCGCGGAGGGGACGATGTCCTTGTCTAGGGTGATCAAAACTGGAAGCAGTTCCGGGCAGTCCATTGCCAGTTTCTGCTTCAATAATTTCCAGAGAGTGCCCGGGCAGGCCGTCAGGCCGGGACATGACGGATTCATGCCGTTTTATGACGACGGCCCGCCGGCTGCTTCCGAAGAAGATGAGCAGGCGTATTTCGCCGAAGCCCCGGCCGTCGCTGAAGAGGAAATAAGCTCCCTGATACGGATGAGCGAGGAAGAGCTGCAGGACAAGCTCCAGGAGGCATTCGCCAGGGGAGCGGAAGAGGAGAAAAAGCAGGCGGACGAGGACCTGGCGGGTATCTACAGTGCGCTCTGCGAAGCCATCTCCATAGTCTCGCGACTCAAGGAGAGGATCATCAGGGAGAGCGAGGATGAGCTTTTGCAGCTTGCCTTCCTGGTGGCGAAGAAGATCGTCCGGCAGGAGATCAAGCATGACCGGCGCATCCTGGCGCAGCTGGTGAGCGAGGCACTGAAGGGGTTCCCCGAGCAGCACGATATCGTCGTTTCGCTCCATCCCGAGGATTACAAGGTGATAAGCGCCAACAGGGATCTCTTCCCTGAAGGGTTCTGCAACGACAGGCAGGTCACGCTCAAGGCCGATGAAGCGACGACCCTCGGGGGATGCATCGTGGAAAGCGCAACCGGGGTCATTGACGCGCGCATCGAGGCCCAGCTTGACGAGATATACAGCGGCCTGGTCGAGGAGCGGGAGAGGCTGGGCGACAGCGCGGGCCATGGGGCTGCTCCCGTGGCCGACGAGGAGCCGGCGCCGTGAAACGGACAAAGATCGATCTGAACAAATATATCCCGGCCATGAGGACCATCAGGCCCATCAGGTTTCACGGCAAGGTGGCGCAGGTGGTGGGACTGGTGATAGAAGGGTTCTGCCCGGGCACCGCGGTCGGCTCGCTCTGCGAGATTCATCCCAAGAGCGGCAATGCCATTCCCGCCGAGGTCGTCGGCTTCAGGGACAACAAGACGCTCCTCATGCCGCTCGGGGAACTGCGCGGAATCGGGCTTGGCAGCCTGATTTCAGTGAAGCGGCAGAAATCTTCCCTGGGGGTCGGCCGGGCCCTGCTGGGCAGGGTGATAAACGGCCTGGGCGAGCCCATCGATGACAAGGGTGCGATCAGTGTCGAGGAAGAGTATCCCATTTATTCTCATCCGGTCAATCCCATGAAGCGGGCCTCGATCAGGCAGCCGCTCGACCTGGGGATCCGCGCCATCAACGGGCTCATGACCTGCGGCGAAGGGCAGAGGGTGGGGATCATGGCCGGCTCGGGTGTGGGGAAATCCACCATGCTGGGGATGATCGCCAGACACACGGCGGCGGACATCAACGTCATCGCCCTGATCGGCGAACGGGGCCGGGAGCTCCGGGAATTCATGGAAAAGGATCTGAAGGAGGAAGGGTTGCGGAAATCGGTGGTGGTGGTCGCCACATCGGACCAGCCCCCCCTGGTGCGGATGAGGGGGGCCTATATCGCCACGACCATAGCCGAGTACTTCCAGGCCCAGGGGAAAAAGGTGCTGCTGATGATGGACTCCGCCACACGTTTCGCCATGGCCATGCGCGAAGTGGGGCTCGCCATCGGCGAGCCGCCCACCACCAAGGGTTATACCCCTTCGGTGTTCGCGGCGCTCCCCCGGCTCCTGGAACGGAGCGGAAATTTCCTGCGGGGGAGCATCACCGGACTTTACACCGTGCTGGTGGAGGGAGATGACTTCAACGAGCCCATCTCCGACGCCATGCGCAGCATCCTGGATGGCCATATCGTCCTTTCCCGGGACCTGGCGGCCAGGTCCATCTATCCCGCCATTGATATCCTAGCCAGCACGAGCAGGGTCATGAACAGCGTCACGGACAAGATCCACCAGCGGTTCGCGGCGAAATTCAGGGAGACCCTTGCCGTCTATCGCCAGTCGGAAGACCTGATAAACATCGGGGCCTACAAGGCGGGGAGCAATCCGCGGATAGATCACGCCATAAGCAAGATAGAGGAAATTATCAACTTTCAGAAGCAGGATATCGATGACGGCTGGGATGTGGAGACATCCGTGGAAATGCTGCGGCGGATCCTCGACGACGGAGTCGCTGTGTGATACCAAGTCGCAATCAAACGATTACGAGGCGGGCTTATTGAATTGAATGGAGCGGCATCATGCGGAAAAAAGGTTTCAAACTGGATACGGTATTGAATTACCGCAAGGAAGTGGAAAAGGTGCGCAGGCTGGAATACGCGGAAGCGAAACAGGAGCTTGATATGGCCAGCGTGCGGCTGAAATGCGAGGAAGAGGAGGTGGAGCGCCTCAATTCGGAATTCGTGAACCGCCAGCAGCAGGGTATCACCGGCCTGGATCTGCAGCTCTACGCGGTTTTTTTCCGGAAAAAAAGCACGGACATCAGGAACCAGCGCAGGAACGTCTCCATTCTGCACAACGAGGTGAGAGAAAGACAGGAAACCCTGATAGACGCGGCAAAAGGGAAAAAAATCCTCGAGTCGCTGGAAAAAAAGAGTTCCCTGGCGCAAAAGCGTGATCAGGCCGACAAGGAAAAGGCGTTTCTGGAAGAAATCGCTTTGCGCAACAGGAGGACCAACAAGCTGTGAGCGGCTCCGGAGCGAAACCGGTTTCCGGCGCTCAAGCAAAAGGAAAGGAGGTGAAAAATGGATATGCTGAACATAATGTCATTATCAGTAATGCCCCAGGGTCCGGCCGGCAGCATTGCCGCCGATGAAGTCGGTTGCCCCCTGGGGAAAGCAGCACAATCGCCTCTCTTTGGCCTGATGCTGGACCTTTGTAAGGAAACGGGCGGGAAAGGCCAATCCCAGTCGCCGGCTGCCGGAGCCACCGATGACGCGGCTGCCGGACAGTCCCAGCCGGCGTTTGCCGACAATATTGTCAAGCGGTTGACAGGGGAAGCAAAAACGGCGGCGGCATCGACGTTCGCGGAAAATGGGGCGGCCAATGGTCCGGGAGACATTCCCGCATTCCCGGCGGGGATGCGCGATATGTTAATTCAGTCCGGAGATCCCGCCCAGGTTCAGGCTCTCCCGGTTCTTCCGGAATCTCCGGAGGAGAGCAAAGCATCCGGAACCTCCCAGCTGGGAGAGACGGGTGAAAGCAACTCGAAGAAAACGGAGTCCGATCCGGTATGGACTCCCCTGTTTGCACTGGGCAATCTCATCAACGGGGGGAATCCGACTGACCCTGCGAAAGTATCCGCGGCTACGACCAAACCGCAAGAGGATACCGCCAAAGGCAAAGCCGGAGAACCGCAATTTGCAAACCAGCCGGGCATTCCCGCGGATGCCGCGGCAGCCATGGCGTTAGTGGCGGCAGGGACGGCGCCGGATTCTTCCCAAATCGTGCCGGCGGCGCAAATCCTTTCCGCCGTGCCGATGTTCGGGGCACTTGGCCGCACATCGCTGTCGAAGGAAGCGGCAATTGACCAGACTGTGCTATCCGGCGCGGGATCAACTCCAGCCGGGCCCGTTGCAAATGGCCCGGCAACAGTCAACATTACCCGTGCGGAAGGAAATTTCCAGGAGCCTAAGGATATGCCCTTAGCGGGGATAAAGGCTGTAAATGGGAGCCCTGCGGAGGTCCCCGGAATGGAAGCCGGCAAGCCGGTCCATGGAGAAGGAACGGCAGGACAAGCGGTCGATTCTCTAGCCGGCCGCCTGAAGGTTGAAATCACGGGGAATGCCGGCAAGTCCGGGGCGGCTGACACGGCAGCGCCCGGCAGTGGCGAATCCGTTGTCGCGGCCAACAATCTCCCCCATGGAAAACCGTTGATGGGCGCGGACGCGGCATCCGCCGGCGGGGAGACCGATCCCGGCCGGGTGGAGATAGCCATTGCATTGGAACAGGAGGCAACCAGAGGCGAAACGGGCGAAGCACCTTCCCGCAAAACACCTGAGGCCAAACTGACCGACAGCACGGCAAGCGGCAGTGCAGCGCCTGCTGCCGCGGATTTGCGGAGCGTGGCGGAAAGCAGGACAGTCGCATCGCCACCGGAAACGAGGAGCCTGTCAGCGGAGCAGATCGTTGATCAGGTAAGGCAAAAGCTGGACGCAAACGGCCGCGCAGCCGACAACGGCCAGATCACCCTGAAACTCCATCCGCAGGAGCTGGGCGAGCTGAAGATCAGCATGAGGCTGGACGACCACAACCTCAAGGTCGAGATAGTAACGCAAAACCCGTCGGTGAAAGAGGCCCTCATGCAGAATATCGACACATTGAAAGAGACCCTTTCCCGGCAGAACATCGCCATGGAGCGCTTTGATGTCACCGCCGATGCGCGGCAGGGATTCAGCCAGGGGGGAAGGGACGACTGGCAGACAGCGCAGCAGAACAGGGCAGCAAGCGGTATTTTCCAATATGCGGCGGAGCCGGAAAACGATGGTTCGCCGATTCCCGATTATCGCTGGGAGAGTGAAAACTCTCTGGTCAACCTGATGCTTTAGAGAAAGGAGGAAATGGGCCATGATAAACGCCGTTTCCACAAACAGCAGCAACACAACCACAGCCGCCACAAACATGAAACAGGATGTCGGCTTCAACCAGAACGATTTTCTGCAGATGCTCGTTGCCGAACTGCAGAACCAGGACCCCATGAACCCCCAGGACAGTTCCCAGTTCGTCACGCAACTGGCGCAGATCTCCCAAGTGGAACAGACCTACAACATCAACAGCAATCTGCAGACCCTTCTGAACAGCATGAATAACAGTACGGCACTTTCTACGGTCTCGTTCATCGGCAAGGACATAACCGCCCAGGGTTCCCAGGTGGCCCTGACTTCCGGCGGCACTGCCGCCCTCGGCTTCACCCTGCCGTCAGCCGCCACCCAGGTAACCGTACAGATCCAGGATGCCAACGGCAATACGGTGAGGACCCTGACCCAGGGAGCGACCGCGGCCGGCGCCAGCAGCATCACCTGGGACGGACTGAGCGACTCCGGCCAGACACTTCCGTCGGGAACATACAGCTTCGCCGTTTCCGGCACCAGCGCATCCGGCCAGGCGATCCAGGGGAGCACGGTGCTCCAGGGGCTGGTGACGGGTGTTGACATGAGCGGGACCACGCCGGCACTAATCGTTAACGGAACGTCCGTGCCGCTTACCTCGGTCGTTTCAGTACAGGGGGGATCCATGTGATCGACAGCATACTTTTACCCAATCCGCTGCCGGGCGCGACCGGACAGGACACCGTCCGCAGGCCGGCCGCGCCGCAAAAGGGCACGGACAGTTTCGCCGGCATCCTCGACGCAAAGCTCGGCGCCCAGGGGGTGAAATTTTCCGGTCATGCCCTGGAAAGACTCAAATCGCGCGGCATCAGCCTGAGCGGGGCGGAATTGAACAAGCTGGAAGGGGCCGTTGCAAGCGTGGCCGCGAAAGGAGGAAAAGAGTCCCTCATCATGGTGGGGAATGCGGCGCTGGTGGTGAGCATCAAAAACCGGACGGTCATCACCGCCTTCGACAGGCAGAACCTTGAGGGGAACGTTTTCACCAATATCGACTCCGCAGCCGTTTTCTGAATCGGCCGTGGAAATGAAGCAAACGAAAAAATCGGGCCGGACCTCCAGAAGGAAGCCCGGGATTTCCTGGCGAATCGGGAATCCGAAAAAAACGGACAAAAAACTTCATCCCCCCGCCGATTGCGGCGGGACGGGAGAGGAAGGAAAAGGAGGCATAAAATGAGTATCACATCGGCAATGCAGACGGGTGTCAGCGGACTTTTGGCAAACGGCGAGGCTATATCAGTGATCGGCAATAACCTGGCAAATGTGAACACCACCGGTTTCAAGGAGGGAAGGACCCTTTTTTCCGACATGCTATCCAGCAACATCAACCGGGGGCAGATTGGCCGCGGCACCCAGATAGAGGCGGTGCAGAACATCTTCAGCCAGGGTTCCCTGCAATCGACCGGCAGCTCCACCGATCTGGCCATCCAGGGAGATGCCATGTTCGTAGTCCAGGACCCGGCGAGCAGTGCCCGTTACTATACGCGGGACGGCTCGTTCACCTTCGACAAGAACAACATCCTTACCAATGCGGAAGGAGACCAGGTCCTCGGTTTCGGCATATCGAACGGCGTCTCCAACGGCGTGCCGGGGACGATCAACATCGGCAATTACGAGACAATGGCGCCAAAAGCCACGACCGCCGTCAACCTGATGGCTAATCTCGATTCGACACAAGCCGTCCCTACGGCGGCCTGGACCCCGGCTGCCGCCGGCTTCAATCCTATCACCGCATCGAATTTCTCAACCAGCACATCCGTCTACGACGCCCAGGGAAACGCGAAGCAGTTGACCCTTTATTTTGCCAAAACCGGCGCGAACGCATGGTCGGTTTATACTTATGACGGCACGACCTATACAGCCGCCGGTGCCGGTTTTCCGCTCACCTTCAATGCCAACGGTGCCCTGGCGACCGGCAGTCCCATAACCTCCAACGGTGTGTCAATTAATCTCACCGGCACCACCCAGTTTGCCTCTGCCTCCAGCATCTCCTCCCAAAGCCAGGACGGCTATGGGGCGGGTTCGCTGCAGAAGGTTTCGGTCGATGAAAACGGTTATGTCAATGTCCTTTACACCAATTCGCAGACCCAGAAGATCGCCCAGGTGGCCCTGGCTAAATTTGCCTCCCCGCAGGGGCTCGACAAAGAGGGGAACAACCTCTACTCCGCGACCACGGCATCCGGACAGGCCATAGTCGATCCATCCAACTACGCCAGCAACCAGGTGAGCGCCAACTCCCTGGAGCAGAGCAATGTTGACATGTCCGATCAGTTGGTGCAGATGATCGAAACCCAGAGGTCCTATACGGCCAATTCCAAGACCATCACCACCGCCGACCAGATGATCCAGGACACGCTGAACATCATCAGATAGCAATTTACGCGGAGAGTGCTCCTGCAGCAAAGCCTCCGGGAAATTTCAATCCCGGAGGCTTTTTTAGGTTCAGTCAAAAACTTGACCTGGCGACACGAAATCAATTCCCAGGTTCAAACCTTTGACATGCAAACATGTCGTCATTGTGTCCACGGAAAGGCCATACTCCATTATTTGCGGGAATATCCGGGTGGTTCCGATTGCGGGAAAACATCCGGACCCATCTGGCATTGCAGTTGCAACAGTGGAAGTGACGGGGTCAGAGATCGAGCCGGCCCCGGTTGAACAAATCTTAATACCGAGCTGCAATCAAAATGAGTACTAGGCGGCGAGGAAGGGGCGACGCAGGCGTACATTGTAAGTACGTTGAGGAGTCCCTGACGAAGCCAACAACGTAATCGTTTGATTGCGACTCGGTATAAAGGGAGGAAGAGACAGTGGCGGCCAAAGAAGAGCAAGGCAAGGAGAAAAAGGGCGCCGAGGAGAAAGCCCCGGCCAAATCCAAATCCGGCAGGAAACGCCTGTTCATTATCGGCGGGATTGTCTTGCTTGCGGCTGTTGCCATCGCGGTGGCCGTGATCCTCTACATGCGATCGAGCAGCGACGAAGGAGAGACGGCTGAAGGCGGTGAAAAAAAAGCGGCGGCCGCTATAAAAGCGACGATCATGTATCCTCTCGAACCCTTTATCGTCAACATTCACGACGGGTCCAACCTGCGTTATCTGAAGGTCAAGCTGGAATTCGAGATACCCGCCATAGGGGCCAAGGAGGAACTGGACCGGGTCCAGGCGCCCATGCGCGATGCGATCCTGGTGCTGCTGAGCAGTAAGAACCTGGATGACATCTCCATGACCGACGGCAAGAACAAGCTGCGCGACGAGGTTATGGCCACCTTGGTAAAAGTCGCCCCTGCTGGCAAGGTAAGCAGAGTCTATTTTACCGATTTCGTTGTGCAATAGAGAGGGAGTATGAAAAAGATACTCACAAGAGAAGAGATCGACGCTCTGCTGAACGACGTCGCCGAGGGGCGCATCGACCCGGAAAAGGAATTGGCCAGGGAACAGGGTGGAGTGGTCAACTACGACCTCTTCAACACCATGACCCACAAAGGGATGATGCCCAATCTCGATATTGTCTACGACAGCTTCATCCGCTCCTACAGGGTCACGATGTCGAACCGGCTGCGCCGGATCGTCGAGATAAAGAAGGTCGGCGCGCGCCCTTTCAAGTTCGATGACTTTATCCTTTCCCTTCCTTCGCCGGTCTGCATGGGTATCTACAAGATAGAGCCGCTCAAGGGGGCGGCGATGGTCGCCATGGACAGCCAGCTCGTGTTCGCGGTCATGGACAGCATCCTGGGGGGGACTGGCAGCCCCCGCATGCCGGAGAACAACCGGATGTTCACCTCCATCGAGCTCAGGATCATGCAGAAGATCGTCAAGGACGCCCTTATCGACATGGAAAAGGCATGGGCGCCGCTCCACGGGACAAGGATGACCCTGTTGCGCATGGAGATGAACCCCCGGCTCGTCAACCTGGTTCCTCCGGAATATCACGTGGTCACCATGCAGCTGGAGATACAGATCGAAAATACCAAAGGGACCATGATCTTCGTCGTCCCTTACATGACCGTGGAGCCGATCCGGGACAAGCTGAAGAACGGTGTCCAGTTCGACCTGGTAGCCGTTGACTCCAAGTGGTCGTACCGCCTGTCTGCGGAATTGAACGAGGCTCCGCTGGAGGTAACCGTGGAGATGGGCAATACCATGATCACCCTGGAGGAGCTGATGAACCTGGCGCCAGGTGACACCATCATGCTCGAAAAGGAATGCCGGAGCGAGCTCATGGTCAAGGTCGGCGGGGTTGCCAAGTACATGGGAGTACCGGGCGTGCGCTCCGGCAACAAGGCCGTGCAGATAACCAGAATCATCAGAAGGGAGGACGAAGGTGAGTGAAAATACCGTTAACGAGCTGACGAAGGAGCCTGCTGCGGATACGAAGAAGCTGGATTTCATCCTGGACATCCCCTTGCATGTGACGGTCGAGTTGGGACGGACCAAGCTTCTGGTCAAGGACATCCTCCAGCTCAACCAGGGGGCGGTGGTGGAGCTTTCGAAAATGGCCGGGGAGCCCCTGGATGTCTTCGTAAACTCCAAGCTGGTGGCCCGCGGCGAGGCGGTGGTGGTCAACGAGAAGTTCGCCATCAGGCTGGTCGATATCGTGAGTCCCACCGAACGGATGGAGAGGATGCTATGAGGGGCATCGCCCTGCTCGCCTCCCTGTTGGTTCCCGCCGTTGCCCGCGCCGCGGGCGGCAGGGGGGAGGAAGGAGGTAGCATGGCCATGGCCGTCTTTCAGATGCTGGCGTCCCTGGCCATTGTCATCGGGATAATATATCTCCTCTATTATCTCTCCACCCGCTGGTTCAGGGGGTTCACGGGAGGGAGACAGCTGGCGGGCCGCATACGGGTCATCGAGACCCGCTACCTGGCGCCCAAGAGATCGCTCATCGTAGTCGAAGTCGGCGGGGAGTATCTCCTGCTCGGCAGCAGCAGCGATGGCGTGCAGCTGATCAAGAAACTGGAAAACGGCCAGGTGTTCGCGACGGAGAATGTCCCGTCGGCGTTCCGGCCGTCCCCCGAGCTGTTCCGGCGAAAGTTTGACGACCTGCTCGGGAAGGTCCATGAGAGGCTTGGCGCCATGAAGAGGACCGATTTCACCGCGGCGAGGATCTGGTCAACGGATGATACCCCGGGGCTTTTGACCGTGGAGCAGATGATCGAACGGGTACAGGCGGGCAAGGTCGGCCCTGCCGTCAAAGTGGGGAACAAACGCCGCAAGGCCGGGGTAACAGCGGCGGCCTGCTGAAAGAGGATGGCGGACGGGAATCATGAAGCGGAAAAGGCTGGTCCTGAAAACATGCATTATTTTTTTGATGACCGCAGGCGCAGCCTGGGCGGCGCCCCTGGCGCTGCCCACCGTGAGCGTCGGGATCGGCCAGGTCTCCAAGCCGGGAGACGTATCGGCCCTGCTCCAGATATTCTTCCTGATGACCGTGCTCTCACTGGCGCCGGGACTTCTCATCATGACGACGTCGTTCACCCGCACCGTGGTCGTACTCTCCTTTCTCCGCAATGCCATCGGCGCCCAGCAGGCCCCGTCCAACCAGATAGTGGTCGGGCTCTCGCTGTTTCTCACCTTTTTCATCATGGCCCCGGTCTGGCAGCAGATCAACAGGGACGCGCTCGTACCTTACAAGGCAGGGACCATAAGCCAGGAAACGGCCTTTAATAACGCAGTGGCGCCGGTCAGGAAGTTCATGCTGTCGCAGACCAGGGAAAAGGACCTGGCACTGTTCGTGAGCCTATCCAAGATGCCCAGGCCGGCGAAGCCCGACGATATTCCCACCATGACCCTGATCCCGGCGTTCATGATCTCCGAGCTCAGGACCGCCTTCCAGATCGGCTTCCTCATCTACATCCCGTTTCTGGTCGTGGACATGGTGGTTGCCTCGGTGCTCATGTCCATGGGGATGATGATGCTGCCGCCGGTAATGATATCGCTACCCTTCAAGATACTCCTGTTCGTTCTGGTGGACGGGTGGGGGCTTATGATCGGCTCGCTTGTAAAAAGCTTCGGATGAGGAAGGAGATTTCATGACCCCCGAACTGGTGATACAACTGGCCCGGCGCAGTTTCGAGACCACGCTCCTCCTGGCCGCGCCCTTACTATTTTTCAGCCTCGTGGTAGGACTTATCATCAGCATTTTCCAGGCGGTCACCTCCATAAACGAGGCGACCCTCTCCTTTGTCCCGAAGATAGTGGCTGTCATGGTGGCGATGATCATCTTTTTCCCCTGGATGATGTCCCACATGTGCGATTTCACCCGCGAGATATTCGACCTCATTGCCCAGATGAGGCATTGAAGTCATGTCCGGGGTATTGCCGTTCCTGTCTGTTGATGATTTTACCTCTTTCATCATGGTGCTGGCGAGGATCGCCGGCCTGTTCGCGGCCATTCCCCTGTTCGGCGGGAACCGGGTGCCGCAGACAGTGAAGGCCGCGGCCATCCTGGCCATGACCCTGGTCCTCTTTCCGATCATTCGCGGCAGCATACCGCAAGTGGCGACAAATCCACTGACCATTGGCATCCTTGTCGTCAGGGAGGCGCTGGTCGGTATCACCCTGAGCATTCTCTCGCAGCTGATCTTCGCCGCCGTTGAGTTCTGCGGCCAGCTGATCGGCATGCAGATGGGGCTCTCCATCGCTTCCCTGTTCGATCCCGATCAGGGTCAGACACAGGTGATTGCCACGTTCCAGGGACTGCTGGCCATGCTCTTCTTTATGACCCTCGGCGTTCACCACCTTTTCATCAGGGCCATCGTCGAGAGCTACGAGGTCCTCCCGGTCGGCGCCTGGCACATGAGCGGTGAACTGCTCCACTTTGTCATCTCCGCGACTTCCGGCCTGTTCGTCCTGGCAATCAAGCTGGCGGCGCCGGTCATGGTCTCTCTTCTGGCGGCCGGGATGGTCCTGGGGATAATGGCCCGCTCTTTCCCGCAGATGAACGTATTCATGATCAGCTTTCCTCTCAACATAGGTCTCGGTCTTCTGATCCTGGGCGCTTCACTCATGGCCTTCGGCCAGACGCTCAACGAGGCCTTCGGCGGACTGGCTGGGCAGATCAGGATTCTGTTTAAACTGATGGCTTGACGGCAGGGACGAGAGACGAGGTTCAAGGAGCGAGGATTGAGGTTCGATGGGCGAGGTTTTTTGAGGTAAAGGATTAAAGGTTTTCCTCGTACCTTTTACCTCGCACCTCGTACCTGGTTTTACTTATGGCCGACGAAGACAAACAGTCCAAAACCGAACAGCCGACCGGGAAACGCCGGTCGGAAG
>Ga0335080_10004231_pt1 | contig 14641 bp, 12 predicted proteins | sample Lox_Sample_34_FD_206720 | JGI IMG/M metagenome (GOLD analysis project Ga0335080, IMG submission 206720) | Soil microbial communities from Loxahatchee National Wildlife Refuge, Florida, United States - Lox_Sample_3.4 | ecosystem: Environmental > Terrestrial > Soil > Wetlands | place: USA... | reverse complement strand
GGGAGCGGTGCGCCTGACCAGAAAATCGGCGAAAGGGAGCGCAGGACGGGCCGCCAGCAGACCCAGGAAATCGCCGCGGCGCAGGGCCTCTCCGGCCAGAAGCGATAGCGCCGGCTCGCCTCGGGTAAGGAGCACATCATCCTGGACGGCGCAGCTTATCTGATCCGGGAGCACCGAACGGTCGGCTATGAGCTTGGCTATACATCTGTCAACCTGGTCTAGCACTGCATCATCCTTACGGCAGGGGCGCCAGCATCTCTTGCGGCTCTTCGAACTCGACCCCGACCACGTAACACCCGTCATCTTCCGGCCGGACGTGGACAACTCTCCCCTTGACCTTTAGCAGACTCCCCTGGATGTCGAATTCCAGATCCATGAGGGAGCCAGCCTCGATCTCCTGGAAGACCTCCATGCCGGCGCCGGTCCTGGATACATTAAGGGTCCTGCCGACCGAAACCGGTGTTATCTGTCCCTTTTCGTCGAGGTTCACATAGGAGGTAAGGAACAACTTGCTTACCCGCGCCGATTGACGCGGCTCATCTTTGTGCATGACTAACTTCCTTTCGCATCATTTAATTCCCTAATCCGCGGGTTCTCATGGCCACGGATCCGGGGTCTTTCATTACGGCTGCCGTTCCAGGAAACCGGCATCCATGAAGGTGCCGTCCGGTGCAAGCCCGCGTATCCTGTAATATCTCTCAAGCTCTTCCATGAAGCGCAGCAGGTCGATGGGAGGCATGTCGAACTCCGGTCCCCCTGACCCGGGCTCATGGTGAAAACGCCCCGGCAGCCGGTCGTCGGCCGAGGTAAAGCCATTGGCGCAGTTGTAAAAGCGTTCCGTAAGGAATATCCTCTCCCCGATGCGATTCAGATCACCGGCACTGCAGGGAATGCCGGTAACCGCGGAGAGCAGCCCGGCATACTCCTCCTGCGATGCGCCCAGATAGGTGAACCGGCAGGCAACCAGCGAATCGGCAGCGGCGTTGGCATCTTCCGCGATCTTCAGGATACGCGCCTTTCCCGAGAGGGAAAAACGGTCGGTCGGCACCGGTTTCCTCAGAATCTCATGGGAAACGGCAAAGGCACCCAGATGACATCCACCCCTGTTGCCCGTACAATAGCCAAGGGCCGTGCCATAGGCCCCGCGAGGGTCATAGGCCGGCAGCTCCATGGATTTTACGCTCATGGAGAGATCAGGCTCGCCCAGCTCCTCCATCATCCGGCGCGAGCCTAGACCGAGCAGCTCCCCTTCGCCCCGGCGCAAGGCGATGTCGGCAAGGAGTGCCGGCATCTCGTCCGTCTCTGCAAAACACCCCCGCCACTCTCCCCAGGCCGCGATGGTCGCCGCCGCGGAAATGGTGTCAAGCCCCAGATCGTTGCACATGCTGCCTGCGCCGATGATCGACGACAGGTCGGCGATACCGTTCAACGCGCCGAAATGGGAAAGGGTCTCATAGCCGGGAAGAAGAACCCCTGCGGGAGTGCTCTTCCTGCACCCGATGGGACAGCCGTGGCAGCCGTCGTCCGCGGTCCGGGAATAACTCATGATTGCCGGCCCCGAATAGGTTGCGGCGCCCGCAAAAAACGTTTCGCGGAAATTCCAGGCAGGGGTCATGCGCCGCTCACGCATGAGATCGACGAATGCGGCGGTGCCGTACCGGGCAATGCCGAATTCGCCGAAAATAACCGGCGAAGCGTGCAAGAGTCGCATTATGTCCCGGCAGGCACGGTCAAAGCCGTCCTGGTCGGCGACAGCGGCGACTGACCCGCCGTCCGCAACCACGGCCTTGAGTTTCTTTTTCCCCATGACGGCCCCCAGACCGCCGCGGCCCGCCGCATTACCTTCGCCGGTCATGATGGAGGCATAGAGAACACCGTTCTCGCCGGCTGGGCCGATGGCAGCGACGCTCCCCTGCGATGCCAGGCGCCTTGCCGTTTCGGATACGGTCATCCCCCACAGGTCACCGGCAGGCAGAAGCACGGCCTCTTCTCCTCTGATCCTGAGAATCACCGGGTTTCTGCTCTCTCCGCTGATATGAAGGACGTCGATTCCCGCAGCCTTGAGCCGCCAGGGGAAACGTCCTCCCATGCCGGTCAGCGGAGAGCGCGCCGTGACAGCCAGGCGCGCGGTGGCCGGGGCTGCGGTTCCGCACAGGGGACCGACCGCGAAGATGAGCGGCATGTCAGCATCGAACGGGTCCAGGCGATAACGGTCGCGCATCAACCTCACACCCAGGCCGCGCCCGCCCAGATAGGCACGGAGAAGCTCTTCGGGCGCCTCCGAGCGCCATACTTTCCCACGCGTCAGATCAACGTTCAGTATTTTTCCTGTCCAGCCGTACATAAAACCTGCAGGATCGAGGATCGAGGTCCAGGCCCGATGCTCAGAGATAGTCGTCCAGGCCTCTCTTCGCCAGTTCTTCCACTACCCGCTTCACATCCTGGGCACGGTCCTTTGCGCATACCAGCAAGGCGTCACCGGTATCGACGACTATCATATCATTAACCCCGATCAGGGCGACGAGCTTCCCGTCGCCACTGACCATACAACCGCTGGAATCAAGGCTGATCTCGTGCTTTGCCTTTATCAGCACATTACCACAGGCACCGGCACCGATCACTTCCGGAAGGGCATTCCAGCTCCCCACATCGCTCCAGCCGAACCTGGCGGGGATGACCACGACGTTTTCCGCCTTTTCCATGACGCCGTAATCGATCGATTCCCCCTTGATATCCCGATATATGGCTTCAATCTGCGGGTTGAAATCCACTAGTTCCCAGATGTCCTCGGAAAAGACGAGATTGGCGAGAGAGGCGGCCAGTTCGGGCATGAAGGTCAGGATATTGTCGAGAATGACGTCAACTTTCCAGATGAACATGCCGCTGTTCCAGAAGAAGTTACCGGAATCCAGGTACTCCAGTGCCTTTTCCAGAGGCGGCTTCTCCACGAAGCGTTTCACCGGGAACGGGCCTGCAGGACCGCGCTGCGCCATATCCGCTTCGATATAGCCGTAGCCGGTTTCCGGCCGGGTCGGCACGATCCCCATGGTAACTAGGTAGCCGTTCAAGGCCGCGTCCTTTCCCCTCATGACGGTGTCATGGAATTCTTCCTCGCCCACGATGTAATGGTCGGCAGGGAGCGCAACCATAACCCCTTCGGGTTCATAGCGGGCAATGATGGATGCGGCGAGACCTATGGCCGGCGCAGTGTTGCGTCCCACCGGCTCTTCGATGACGTCGATCCGGACGCGCTTCTGGAATTCTCTCAGTTGCCTGGCAGTCTCTTCGGCCTGGAGGCTGTTGGTGACGACTATGATCCTTTTCGGCTTGAGCGGGATGACCCGCTCTACGGTCCTTTGCAACATGGATTTGCCGCTCAGGACCGATATCAGCTGTTTCGGCGTCTTTCGGCGAGAGAGAGGCCAGAACCTGGTGCCGGAACCTCCGGCCAGAATGACGATATACATGGGCCATTACTCCTTATGAAGCCGGTTGTCGTGCCTAGTTCTAAAGATAGCCGATTTTGGTCCGCCAGGCAAGGCTCTATTATGCGCATTTCTTGGCTTGTCTTTGCGCAAAAGTGGGAGTATATTTAGTTGTCTTCAGCAGCCAGCAGTTTGCGACTCACCATCTTATGTAATGCCGTGGCGCTCTGTTAATGTTCGAGGACGTCGATGGATATTCCCCGGAACGCAGGACCAGCCCTCTCGCTTTTGGTCGTTGACGATGACAAAATGGCGCGTGAGGTTCTCAACGCCATGATCACCAGGAAGTTCCCCAATTCATCCATCTTTTTCGCGGAAAACGGCAAGACCGGCCTGGAGCTGTACCGAAAGCATGTTCCGGACATCGTCATTACCGACATAAGCATGCCGGTCATGGACGGCATGCAGATGGCGGAAGAGATCAGGTTAATGAAAGATGATGTCAAGTTCATCGTCCTCACCGGCTACACCGACAGGGATTATTCGAGCAAGTTCAGCGAATTCGGCATCAAGGACTGCATAATGAAGCCGGTGGTCTTCGGCAAGCTGTTCGCAGCCTTGGAAAGATGCATCGATGAGCTCGAATTGAATGAGAATCGACAATCACCTCCCTGAACTGTGATGGACAAGCAGATGGACTTTTTGCGAAGCCATCCCCAAAATTTTCCAACCTATGGATTTTTCCCAATAACCTGTTAAAATTTGTGGGCGAGGCAGTTACTGTCAGATCAACCTGCTTTTCGGACATAGCCCTGTCCGGTCAGGAGTTGAAATGAAACGGGACGATCCGCTCTACGCGGGGACCGCCGAGGATCCGGCGGCGATGGCTCCCTTGGAAGAGGCGGGCGCCTTCGATCCGTATTCAGTTGAAGACGCCGAGGACGAAGAAATAAAGGCCCGTGATGTCGAGCATTTCGATGACGCCATCAAGTTGTATCTGCGCGAGGTTCAGAAGACGAGGCTGCTTACGGCTGATGAAGAAAAGGAGTTGGCCAGACGTATTTCCAGCGGAGACAAAGCCGCACGGGACAGAATGATAGAATCCAATCTGCGCCTGGTGGTAAAGATAGCAAAGCGATACATGAACCGCGGACTTCCGTTTCTCGATCTCATCGAAGAGGGTAATCTGGGGCTGATTAAGGCGGTCGGCCGATTCAAGCTCTCCAAGGAGTGCCGCTTCTCGACATATGGCACATGGTGGATACGTCAGTCAATCGAGCGCGCCATTGTCAATCAGTCACGCACTATCCGGCTACCGGTGCATGTCACCGACGATATAAACAGGATGCTCAAGGCAAACAGAGGGCTTGTGCGGAAAATGAACCGTGAGCCGTCGATAAAAGAGATCTCCGCGGAGATGGAGTCAAATATTCCCTATGTGCGCCGCCTCATGGAACTGCTGAAAAAAACCTATTCCATAGACAGGCCCATGGGGGAAAACAGCGATTATTTCCTGAGCGACCTCATTGAGGACACGTCTTCCACGTCCCAGGCGGAGCTGTTCGAGAACCTCAACAGGTTCCAGGTAATGGAAACGTGGTTCGCGACTCTTAGCGAAAACGAGAAAAAGATCCTGACCCTCCGCTTCGGCCTGGATGACAAGGAACCGCAGACCCTGGAGACCATCGGCCGGATTTTCGGCGTAACCCGGGAAAGGATCCGCCAGATCGAAGCCAAATCGCTGTTGAAACTGCGCCGGCTGATCGAATCCGCGCAACCGGAGTCCGTCGACAAGGAGTCCTCCCCTTGAGATGTGCCGGGAACCCGGGTTATTTCAACGCCGCGCCAGGTGTGCCGTTTCTTTTATAATCATCCTCGAATCGCACGATATCGTCTTCCCCCAGGTACTCGCCAACCTGAACCTCAATGATGATCAGCGGTATGACACCGGGGTTTCCCAGGCGGTGATTGAACCCGATGGGGATAAAGGTCGATTCGTTGACGTTGATGATTGACTCCTTGTCGCCGCAGACCACCTTTGCGGTCCCCGAAACCACTATCCAATGCTCGCTCCGGTGGTGATGCTTCTGCAATGAAAGCCTGTGGCCGGGGTTCACTTCGATCCGTTTAATCTTGTAGCCCTTGTTTTCCTCCAGAACGGTATAGGTTCCCCAGGGACGTTCGCCATGCTCCATTTTTCGGCTCCTTATTTAATGTCTTCCTAATGTTAACATTCAAAATTCGCAGTTCAAGGTCTTTAAGCAGAATTCATTTACTGCGTATCGCAAAGTACTTCGTCAGCGCCTCCCGCCACGGCTCAGGGGAAAATCCGGCATCACGGGCCAGCTTGCCGCAGTCAAGGGTGGAATATAGGGGACGGCGGGCGGGCCGATTCAATTCATTCGTCGTCAAAGGTTTCATGGTAACCCGGATGCCGGCCTCGGCGAATATGGCGCTGGCGAACTCATTCCATGAACAATGGCCGGCATTGGCAACATGGTACGTGCCGCTGCATCCCCTTTCCAGGAGCGCTTTTATGGCCAGCCCCAGGTCAACGGTCCAGGTGGGGGAACCGACCTGATCATCGACCACGGCAAGCTCGGTTTTCTCTTCGGCAAGCTTAAGCATGGTTTCCACAAAATTCCTGCCATGCACGCCGTAGAGCCATTGGGTGCGCACGATCAGGCAGTCCGGGGCCAAACGGGCGCTCACTTCTCCAGCGAGCTTTGATTCCCCGTATACATTCAGGGGATTGGCCGGATCATCCTCCAGGTAGGGGCTCCCCTTGGCGCCGTCGAATATATAATCGGTGCTGATCTGGACCAGTCGGGCGCCGATTTCTCCGGCAACCCGGGCAAGATTCCCGACGCCTTCGCCGTTGACCCGCATTGCCAGCTCCCGGCTTGACTCGCAACCGTCCACATCCGTGTAGGCTGCTGCATTTATCACAACCCTGGGCTTTAGAGTGATTAACGTCCGTCTCACCGAATCCGGCGAAGTAATGTCCATCTCTTTCATATCCAGACCGCGTACATCACCCGGCAGCAGTTTCATAAGATCCTGGCCCAACATGCCGTTCGCGCCGATAATGAGTATCATGTCAACCTTCCCTATCTTTCACTGTACTGCTTTTCGTAATACTCCCGGTAAGCGCCCGAGGTCACCTCGGCAACCCATTCCTGATTTTCCAGGTACCAGTCAATGGTCTCGGCAATGCCCCTCTCGAAAGTGTAGGACGGCTCCCAGCCCAGCTCCCGCTTGATCTTCGCGGCATCTATGGCGTAACGGCGATCATGGCCGGGGCGGTCCTTGACGAAGGCTATGAGCCGGCGGTTTTCTCCCGCCGAACGGCCGAGTTTCCCGTCAAGCAGGTCGCATATAAGGTTGACGATATCGATGTTGCGCCATTCATTGTTGCCCCCTATATTATACACCGCTCCCGGCCTCCCCTTTTTGAGAACGGTCTCGATGGCCGCCGAATGGTCCTTAACATGGAGCCAGTCACGCACGTTCAGTCCGTCGCCGTAGACCGGCAGCGCCCTTTTTCCCATGATGTTGCGCATGATCAGCGGAATCAGCTTTTCCGGAAACTGATAAGGGCCATAGTTATTGGAGCAGCGGGTGTTCAGGGTGGGAAAGCCGTAAGTTTCGCGGTAGGCACGCACCAGCAGGTCCGCCCCTGCCTTGCTGGCAGAATAAGGTGAATTGGGGGCCAGCGGCGTTTCCTCGGTGAAAAAACCCTGCTGACCGAGGCTGCCGTAAACCTCGTCCGTCGAAACCTGGAGAAACCGGAAAGCATCGGCCTGCCTTTTTTCCATATACTTGCGGCTCTCTTCCAGAAGCACCTGGGTGCCGAGCACGTTCGTGCGCACGAAAATTTCCGGGCCTGCGATGGACCGGTCCACGTGGGATTCAGCGGCGAAATGAAGAACCGCCTCGATCCTTTCCCCGTGCAGGATATCCGCAACCAGCTCCGCGTCGCAGATATCGCCGCGGACAAAGCGGTAAGCCGGCTCTTTTTCAACGCCGGTCAGATTTTTCAGGTTGCCGGCATAGGTCAGCATGTCCAGGTTCACCACCCGGCATCCGGGGTTCTCCGGCAGGAAGTGGTTGATGAAATTCGCGCCTATGAATCCTGCGCCACCAGTTACTAAAATGGCGCGGGGCGTGAACAAATTCGGCATATTTGCTCCTGCAATATTGTTTTTCAAAGTTATCAGAAGGCCTTTATCTTGCCTAACGGACCTAGGCCGGCCAGGGTGAAATTGATTGTAAAGGCGTGGTCGCCGATAATCGGCCGTTCATGGTACGCAAGGATGACGCTCCAGCACTGCTGTTTATACTCAAGGGAAAAGAGCGATTCCAGAAACCCTCTCTTATCCAGGGAGATACGGCCCGTGTAATTGAATATGAACGGCTTGACCAGGTTCACCGTGAGCTTTCCCTCCATATATTCCACTATTTCCCTGGCATAATTGTAAGAGGCGCCAATCTTGTTTCCCTTGCCGTCGGTCAGGTCGAATCCCGCCATGATCGTGGAAAATCTCGTATCATAAGTATTATACCGGCTGTCGGTAAGAATGGAAAACTCCGGGACCGGCGAAAAATTTCCCTCGATCCGGACGTCGGTAAAGCGATTCCCCGGGTCGACGAGTGGGAGAAGGTCCCTGGGCGTGCCTGTCAGCGGATCTTTTGCCGTTCCGCTCCCCTCATACTTCTGGCTCAATCTCAGATAGAAAATGTCGCGATAGGTAGGCGCGGCGTCCCCCTGCTGGAACTTGCCGGTAATATAGTTGGTAAGGGACCAGTCAGCCATTTGATAACCAAGGACCCTGTCATTGTAATCATAGAAGGGAAGATTGTCCTGGTTCTTTTCCTCGACGTATTCATATCCCACTTCAGGGACAATGGTATGCCGCACTTTAGTCAGCGATCCCCAGTTCGTTTCATATATTCTGGTGAATGATGTACTGACTGACGCACCCGCGTTGAATAGGCCGATGCTCCGGAAATGAGGGTTCTCAATGCCTTGCGCGATCGCCTGGGTGCCGGAAGTCGTACTGTCCAGCGTGGTCTCTCCGTAGTTTTCGTAAAGCCGTTCGCGGTAGCCTCCCCACGCGGACAGATCAAGGCCCGCCGGAGTCGATAAATATATCTGTGCGAAAGGATGCAGGTCGATCCGAGGCCCTTTCTGACCATCCTCGCGATAATAGTTGGTAAACGATGAATCGAGGGCCAGATAGAGCGGCGTGTCCAGGACCTTCTGCCGGATGGCGGTAAAGTTGATGTTGGGCAGTTTCTGGAATGTCTCCCTGTTGTTCAACGCCAGCAGGTCGTCCACATATCTGACCTCGCCCGCCAGCGAATTGTTCTGCCAGTTCTTGGTCAGAGAGACGGACGAATCCGTTATCTGCTGGTTATATACTCCATTCTCTTCGGAATAATCCAGAAAAAAGGTGCGGTCTGAGACAAGATTCACATCCGACTTGAAAACCAGCGAAGGGGAAAACCATTCCTGCTGCTTTGTGACAAAGTTACCCCGGAGTTTGTTCTCGGTTGTGTCAAAGATGGAATAGGCAAATATCTTGCCAAGACTGTCGTTTTCCCGCTTGTAGTTATAATCCACACCGATGCCGGCGCCCCGTTTGGTCTCCAGGTCAAGGTCGAAGGTCGCGTCCTGACTGGGCGATATGGCCCAGTAATAGGGGATATCCATGTTGACCCCCTTCAAGTTTGAATTGCCGATGCGCGGCATCAGGAAACCGGACTGGCGCTCGCGCTGCACAGGGAAAAGGAGATACGGCGTATAGAAGGACGGTACGTCTTTGATATAAAAGATGGCATCGTTACCGGTGGCAAAATCCTCCATGTTTACTTCCAATTGGTCGGCGGTGAATTTCCAGCATGGTTCATCACCGTTGCAGACGGTGAACATGCCATGGTCGAGGCGGTATTTCTCGGGTCCCAGCCTGACGAACCTTTCACCGCTGATATGGAAATTCGACCTGCGGTCAAAGAGTTTGCCGTTTATCGCCTCCCCCTCTTCGGTGACGGTATTGATCCTTATCAGGTCACAATTGAGGACATCACCCCCTTTTATCAGCCTGACCTTGCCGGACGCTTCGGCAATATTTTCAGCTTCGTCCAGTGAAGCCTTATCCGCGATAAGAATGGAACCTTTCCACAATATCATAACGTTTCCTGTCGCGTGATATGTATTGTTATTCTTATCATAGGACACATCATCGGCATAAATGGTGATACCGCCCGATTCCAGCATGTCTTCCGCCGTCGCGACGACGGGGAACAGGCAGGTGGAAAAACACAACATCAGCAGTGTTATGGCGGTCGCGAGCCTCATCTATGCCGTTCTCTCTACAGCATCCCGACTTCGGGCCATATTTCGCCGCGCCTCAATCGCAAAATACTCGACGTAGCACTGCTACGCCTGCGGTTTTGCTCAATCGGCCCGACAAAATCTGCCCCAAATCCGGGCGCTATAACTTGGTATACTGTTATTTTCCGTGTCCCTTTCAAGCTTATCAAGCTACTTGCCACCTTATTGCCACATCAGCCGCGGAATGGCTCGAAACGCTCGCCGCGGATGATTGCCCTGGCCTCACCTACCGTATAGAGCGAACCGCAGACCAGAATGAGGTCATTGGGGCGGGCCTCGTGCATGGCCTGCCCAATCCCCGCAGCGACCGTTCCCGAGTCCGTGACATCCATGCCCAAGGCAACAAATAAGCGAGCCAACTGGTCCGACGGCAGAGCGCGTTCTATCGCCGGGGAAACGGCAAAGACCCGGTCGGTCAACGGCAGGAGCGGGCTGAAAATCCCTTCCGCGTCCTTATCCGCCATTACGCCCGCCACCAGCAGGAGCCTTTCGCGGGGGACATCCTGTAGCGCATGGGCCAGTGCGCGGCCGCCGGCTGGGTTGTGTGCCCCGTCCAGCAGAATGCGTGGCGCATCCCCGACCGTCTCCATCCTCCCCGGCCAGAAGGCCTGCTCAATGCCTATTTTCAAGCTCTCCCCGGCCAAGGGAAAACCGCTCCCGCCGAGAATCTCCGCAGCGGCCAGGGCACAGGCCGCGTTTTCCCCCTGATAGCGGCCGGCAATGCCCGGCTTAATTCCTCGCAATTCGATGCCTATGCCGCAATACGCGAGACCATCGTTCTCCCACTCGGCAGAGAATTCCCGGCCCAAGTGGAACAGGGGACTGGCGAGCTCGAGGCAATGCCGTTCCACCACGTTCCGAGCCTCATCAGTCTGGGCCGACAGGACAACGGGCCTCTCCGGCTTGACAATGCCGGCCTTTTCAAAGGCGATGTCGGCCAAGGTTTCACCCAAGTATGCACAGTGGTCCAGGCTTATGGGCGTAATGATCGACAATATGCCGGTCGCCGCGTTTGTCGCATCGAAGCGCCCACCCATCCCAGTTTCCATAATCGCCAGGTCAACACCTTCTTCAAGAAAATAAAGCCAGGCCATGGCCGACACTATCTCGAAAAAGGTTGTGCTTTCCGGGGCAGCCGCCATGACTCTCTGGGCAAGGACGACAACCTCCTCTTCACCAATCTCGGTTCCATTGATTCTTATGCGCTCCGTAAAACGGGAAAGATGCGGAGACGTGAAAAGCCCGACCCTGTATCCGGAATTCGTAAGAATGGCGGCAAGAAAAGCGGCGGTAGATCCCTTGCCGTTGGTGCCGGCCACGTGAACATTTGCTGTTCGTTCCTGGGGATTGCCGAGCGCGTGCAACAGGGCGGTGATTCTTTCCAGGCCAGGCTTCATGCCGAAACGGCCCAGGCCGTAGATATGCGCAAGTATCTCCTGGTAGGTCATGACGGGGTAGGATTATAGGGAATCACGGCAGCAAAGTCCATAAAATACCGTCAATACAGAAGGGAAATCGGCCCCCCCTTGCGGGAGAAGCCAGGCATGGAAGAAATCAAGCAACCCCGGCCGGGCCGGGTTCTTCATGGGAAAGCATTCTTATTATCTGGGACAGTATCTGCCGCATATCCTTCCGCTCCACGATAAGATCGACCATGCCGTGCTCAAGTAGATACTCGGCGCGCTGAAACCCTTCCGGGAGCTTCTGCCTTATGGTCTGCTCGATGACGCGCGGACCGGCAAAACCGATCAGGGCCTTTGGCTCAGCCATGTTGACATCGCCCAGCATGGCAAAACTGGCAGTGACCCCGCCGGTAGTCGGATCCGTGAGGACCGATATGTAAGGGAGCCTGAGAGCGCGAAGCCTGGCCAGGGCCGCCGCGGTCTTGGCCATCTGCATGAGGGACAGGATGCTCTCCTGCATGCGCGCCCCGCCCGAAGCGGAGATGATTATGAGGGGCATTTTCCCAGCGATGCACCGTTCGATGGCCCGGGTAATCTTTTCGCCGACCACGCTCCCCATGCTTCCTCCCATGAAGGAGAAATCAAAAACCGCCATCTGGACGGGTATCCCGTCGATCTTACCCTCGCCGCATATGACCGCGTCCTTGGATCCTCCCTTGGCAACCGCGGCATCGATCCGTTCCTGGTAACTCTTGGAGTCCTTGAATTCCAGGAAATCGACGGAAACCATCTCCGCGTCGTACTCGACGAAACTCCCCTCATCCAGTAGCAAATCAAGTCTTTTCCCGGCCGGAATGCGAAAATGATGGTTGCACTTGGGGCAGACGTTGAGGTTCTTTTCCAGCTCCTTGGAGTAGAGGGTCTCCCGGCAATTCTGGCATTTCGTCCAGAGCCCCTCGGGAACCCTGACCTTTTTCCCTTCACTTTGTTCCAGCGGCGCTTTTGATTTCTTGAACCATGCCATCAGATTATCCCCATCGGGCGAGACCCGCCCCAATTTTAGTCGGTCTGAGAACGCCTATTTGCCGGCCATCCCCGCCTTCAGCTCCGCAATAAAACGCGTCATCTGTTCTTTCAGCTTGTCACCCCGGAACTCCTCGAAGAGCTTCACCAGCGCGCTCCCCACCACGACACCGTCGGCTACCGCCGCGACCATGCCGGCCTGGGAAGGATCGGCAATGCCGAAACCGACCGCCACCGGGAGGTCGAGCCGCTCTTTGATCTGCGCGACGGCCGCAGGAACGGAATCGGCGACATTCTTTCGGGCACCGGTTACGCCGGTAACGGAAACATAGTAGAGGAAACCGCTCGCCATTGCTGCGACTTTTTCCATCCTCCCGGCATCGGAAGTGGGGGTGAGCAGAAAAATGACATCAAGTCCCTGCGCCGCGGCTTCGCCCTTGAACAGGGCCGCCTCCTCGGGCGGCAGATCCACCAGCAGGACCCCGTCGACTCCCGCAGCGGCGGCATCAGCCGCGAACCTGCGGATTCCGTAGCGGAATACCGGATTAAAATATCCCATGAGGATGATCGGCACCTGCGACACGTTTCGTACCGATGTTACCATTGCCAGGATCCCCTCCAGGGTAGTCCCGGCTGCCAGTGCCCTTTCCGAGGCCTTTTGAATGGTCGGCCCATCAGCCATGGGATCGGAGAAAGGGACGCCCAGTTCGATTATATCGGCACCGCTCTTCTCCATCTCCCGAATAAGCTCGCGGGTCGTGTCGAGACCGTGGTCCCCGGCGGTGATAAAGGTGATCAGGGCCTTTTCCCCTTTTTTTTTCAGTTCGGCGAACTTGTCCGCGATTCTGCTCATGCTTTTTCTACTCCTCACGAAACTTGACTGCAAATGCGGGATTTCAGCCGATCCTGAAATCGCCCGTTTCCTTCCGCATGACAGCGATATGATGGGTAAGCCTGGCCACCGCGTCGTTCAAGACATTCGTCGCATCGAGGTTAATGTTGGTGGAATGCTTGATATCCTCCACCGCGACGACAATCTGCCCGCTTCCCCGGCTCTGTTCATCGCAGGCGCGTTTTATCTGCTGGATCATGCCGGTAATATTCTCCGTTGACCGGGCGATAAAATTTCCCACTACGCTCTGCTCGCGGGTGGAAGAGCTCACCTGTGCCGTCAGGTCCTTCATCTTTTCCACTGCGGCCATGATGAGTTCACCCCCCATCCCCTGCTCGCGGGTAGCCATGGCAATCTGGGTGACCATCTCCAGGACATGCTCCATGGCGTCACGGATCATTTCGCTTCCCTTGGCCTGCTCGATGGTGGTGCGGGCAATTTCTTCCATCTGCGCCGACGCCTTCTCCACGCCCATCACTATCTTGTTAAGGGCCTCGCCTGACTTTTGCGACAGCAACTCCCCATCGGTTATGCATTTTTCCGCCTGGGAGATCGCCTCCACCGCCCGCCGTGTCTCATCCTGGACACCTTTTATGACCTGTGCAATTTCCCTGGTCGAAATGCTGGTGCGCTCGGCCAGCTCCTTGATTTCGTCGGCCACCACAGCAAAGCCTTTGCCGCGTTCACCGGATTGGGCCGCTATGATGGCGGCATTCAACGCCAGAAGGTTGGTCTGTTCGGCCACCTCGTCAATCACGGAAAGGATGGTGCCGATTTCATCGGCCCTTTCGGAAAGGGTGTTGATCACTTCATAGGTAATGCCGGATGAGCGTTTTATCTCGCGTATACCCGCCTCCGTCGCTACGACCGCTTCCTTGCCGGTCTCAGCGTCCCTGCGAACATCCTCCGAAATTGCAGCGGTATCCATGGCGTTCTTCTCAACCTGCCTTATGGAGCTGTCCATCTCCATCACCGAAGAAGCCGTGCTTGCAATGGTTTCCGTAAGACTGGCGACACTCGTGTCTATTTCCTTGCTGGAGGTCGCCATCTGCACTATGGATGAACTGACGTCCTCCACGGATTGGGCAAGGGTCGCCACATTCAGGGCAACTTCTTCGATGCTGGCGCTTATTTCCAGGATCGAGGAAGAGCTTTCGGCGGCTGATTGAGAGAGACTGTCAACCCCCTGGGTGACACCCTTCAGGGTGGCGCTGATCTGTGTCATCGCCGATGACGCATTGAGCACGCCGTCCGCCTGTCGCCGGGCGGCAACAACCACCTGGCCGGCGGTTTCGGACAGATTGCCCGAAATGCGGGACAGCTCTTCTGTCGATTTGTTGACCTTGCCGACGGTTGAGGCGAGCTTTTCCGTAAAGGAATTGAATTTTTCTCCAAGTATCCCCAGGTCATCTCCGGAATCCGACACTACCTTGAGGGCCAGATCGCCTGCGGCCCCTTTCTCCATGGCCTCGGCGATCATGCCGACGCGTTTTCTCAGATC
>Ga0335080_10004228_pt1 | contig 14643 bp, 16 predicted proteins | sample Lox_Sample_34_FD_206720 | JGI IMG/M metagenome (GOLD analysis project Ga0335080, IMG submission 206720) | Soil microbial communities from Loxahatchee National Wildlife Refuge, Florida, United States - Lox_Sample_3.4 | ecosystem: Environmental > Terrestrial > Soil > Wetlands | place: USA... | reverse complement strand
CACGCGGTGGTGGAGTCGGACCGGCTGACGGGCGTGAAGGCGGCGGTCGAGCACGCGGGGGACGCCGATGTCCTCGCGGTGGTGGCCCGTCTGGACGGCGAGCCCGGGCTGGCCCTCGTCCGGAGCGGTTCACCGGGGGTTGAGCTCGCACCGCAGTCGAGCCTCGACGCGACGGTCCCTCTGAGCCGCGCGACGTTCGCCGAGGCCGAGGTCGAGGCGGTGGCCGGCGGTGAGCTCGGCGAGGCGATCGCCGGGCGTCTCATCACCGTCAGCGGGCTCCTCGCCGCCGCGGAAGCCGCCGGCGCGGCCACCGCGATCTTCGAGCTCGCGCGCCGCTATGCGTCCGAGCGCCGGCAATTCGGCCGGACGATCGGATCGAACCAGGCCCTGCGCCACGTCATGGCGGACCTTCACGTGAGGCAGGCAAGCGGCTGGTCGACCACGCTGTTCGCGGCGGCCGCGCTGGATGACGGCCTGCCGGGGGCGGCGCAGACGGCGTCGGTGGCGAAGGCGTACGTGTCACGGGCGGCGCGCGAGGTCGCGCACGGCTCGATCCAGATCTTCGGCGGGGTCGCGTTCACCGAGGAGCATCCCGCGCACCGGTTCCTGCGTCGGATCGTCGTCCGCGAGCAGCAGTACGGCGACGCGGCTCACCACGAGCGCGAGCTCGGGCGCGGTCTCGCCGCTGAAGCGCTCGCGGAACGGGTGGCGGTATGAGCGCCATCGACGAGCTCGGCTTCAACGACCCGACCGCGCAACGCCTGGAGCGGGTCACCACGGGCGCCGACCCCGAGGTCGTCGGACCCATGCTGGTCGAGATCCTGCACGATCCCCGGTGGGCGCAGTGTGACGTCGCGCTCGTCTCGGGCGGCAAGTCCAACCTGACCTACCGGGTGGCGTGCGACGCCGGCGAGGTCATCCTGCGCCGTCCGCCGCTCGGCCACATCCTCCCCACCGCGCACGACATGGGACGCGAATATCGCGTCATGACCGCGCTGGCCGACACTGCGGTGCCGGTGCCGCGGACCTTTCACCTGGGTGACTCCGACAGCCCACTCGGCGCGCCGTTCTATGTCATGGAGCGCGTCGTTGGTCACATCTGCCGAAATTCGGTACCCGGGGGATACGCCGAGACGCCCGGCGATCGGCGCTGCGTCGGCGAGGTGCTCGTCGACGTGCTCGCGGATCTTCATATGGTCGATCCCGCCGCGGTCGGCCTGGCCGAGTTCGGCCGTCCGGTCGGCTTCATGGAGCGCCAGCTCCGACGGTGGTCGCAACAATGGACGGCGTCGAAGACCGCCGACCTGCCGGCGCTCGATGCACTGCGCGACGACCTGGTCGCGACACGCCCCGAGCAGCGAGCGAGCGCGGTCGTCCACGGCGACTACCGACTCGACAACACGATCCTCCACCCGACCAAGGTGGGAACGATCGTCGCGGTGCTCGACTGGGAGATGAGCACGCTGGGGGATCCGCTGGCCGACCTGGGCGCGATGCTGGCCTACTGGAGCCAGGCGGATGACTCCGAGGTCCTGCGGCGGGCGCGGATCATGGCGCCGGTGACGGCCGGGGAGGGCTTTCCCACGCGCGCCGAGATCGTCGAGCGATATGCGCGGCGGACCGGCATCGACCTCTCCGACATCAACTGGTACCAGTCGTTCGCCTACTTCAAGCTCGCGGTGGTGTGCCAGGGGATCGCCGCGCGCGCCGCCGGCGGTTCGATGGTCGGCGGCGGGTTTGATAACGCCGAAGGGCTGGTGGCGCCGCTGGTCGAGGCGGGCCGTCAACAGCTGGCCGCCTGAGTCGGTGGTCCCAGTCGGCGGCGGTTCAGGTCGCGACGCGCTGCGGCGGTTCAGGTCGCCACGGGCTGCGGCCGGTAGGGCGCGGACTCACGGCGCGCGATCGCCATGTGGTGGACCTCGTCGGGTCCGTCGGCGATCTGCAGGATCCGGGCGACGGCGTAGAGCTCGGGCAGCAAGGTGTCCTGCGCCACGCCCGCTCCACCATGTGCCTGAATCGCGCGGTCGATGACCCAGGTGGCGACCTCGGGCGCGGCGACCTTGATCGCCGACACCTCGATCCGGGCGCCGCGGTTTCCCACCGTGTCCATCAGCCAGGCCGTCTTGAGCACGAGCAGGCGCACCTGCTCTATGCGCACGCGGGACTCGGAGATCCAGCGCTGAACGACGCCGTGTTCGATGATCGGGCGCCCGAACGCCGAGCGCTGGGCCGTCCGTTGGCACATCAGCTCGAGCGCACGCTCGGCCATCCCGATCGCGCGCATCGCGTGGTGGATCCGCCCGGGCCCGAGCCGCTCCTGGGCGATGCGGAATCCGTCCCCCTCGTCGCCGAGAAGGTTCGACGCCGGGACCCGGACGTTGTCGTAGACGATCTCGGCGTGGCCGCCGTGCGGTCCGTCGTCGTAGCCGAACAGACTCGTCGAGCGCCGGATGTTCACCCCGGGCGTGTCCTTCGGCACGAGGATCATGCTCTGGCGGCGGTGGCGGGTCGCCTCGGGATCGGTCACCCCCATCACGATCAAGAGCGTGCAACGCGGCGACATCGCGCCGGACGTCCACCACTTGCGCCCGTTGATCACGTAGTCGTCGCCGTCGCGTTCGATGCGCGTCGCGATGTTGGTCGCGTCGGAGGAGGCGACCTCGGGTTCGGTCATCGAGAATGCGGAGCGGATCTCGCCTTCGAGCAGCGGCTCCAACCAGCGCTCCTTCTGCTCGTCGGTGCCGAACAGCGACAGCAGCTCCATGTTGCCGGTGTCGGGCGCGGAGCAGTTGATCGCCTCGGGCGCGATCCACGGGTTGCGGCCGGTGATCTCCGCGAGCGGCGCGTACTGCACGTTCGTGAGGCCCGCTCCGTATTCATGCGTGCGCGGGAAGAACAGGTTCCACAGACCGCGGCGACGGGCCTCGAGCTTCAGCTCCTCGAGGACCGGCGGGGTCCCCCACCGGTCATCGAGTGACTCCGCCTCCTCGCGAAAACGCGACTCGGACGGGTACACGCACTCCTCCATGAACGCGAGGAGCCGCTGCTGCAGCTCGACGGTGGTCTCGTCGTAGGCGAAGTCCATGGTGCCTGGTTACCGAACGCGCGCCGGGCTCAGCGGTGCTTCCAGACCGGGTCGCGCTTCTCCAGGAAGGCCTGAACGCCTTCCTTCGCGTCCTCGGACTGGTGAGCGACGTTGCAGGTCATGCTCTCGAGCGCGATCAGCGTCTCGGTGTCGCCGTCCAGTCCGCGGTTGGCGGCCAGCTTCGTGATCCGCATGGTGAACCGGCTCTTGTCGAGCATCGGCGCGGCAAAGTCGGCGATCGCCTGATCCATCTGGTCGGCCGGAACTGACACGTTGGCCAGGCCCCAGTCGTAGCACTCCTGGCCGGACAGGAGCTTGCCGGTGAACAGGAGCTCCTTGGTCTTGCGCAGGCCGATGTAGCGAGGCAGCCGGTAGATCGGGCCGGCGCCGCCGAACAGGGCCCGGCGGATGTGGAAGTCGCCGATCTTCGCCTCGTCGGCGGCGATCATGAAGTCGGTCGAGATCGACAGCTCGAAGCCGCCCGCCACCGCGTACCCCTCGACGGCGGAGATGGTCGGCTTCGCGAGGTTGAACGCGCGGTCGAACGTCCGCGCGGAGACCTGGGCGATCTTGATCGAGTTGGCCGACGTGGCGAGGAACTCGGAGTCGAGCATGTTCAGGTCCGCGCCGGCGGAGAAGGTGTGGCCACGGCCCCGGATGACCACGACGTGCGCGTCGTCGTCCTCCTCGGCGCGGTCCAGCGCCGCGCCGAACGTGGTGAGCTGCTCCCAGTTGAAGCAGTTCCTGACGTGGGGTCGGTTCAGCCAGATGGTGGCGATGCCGTCACTGACCTCGTACTCCACGGCGCCTTCTTTCGTGGGCGGGGGCGCCTGCTCCTGGACACTCATCGATCTCTTCTCCTTCGGTTTGGCTAAGCTGAATTCAGATCATATAGGTTCTTGGCCGATTTGACCAGTGGTCGACGTTCTCGCTGGTATGGCGGGGTTTGGATTGCTTGATGCGCAATCCTCCCCACAGCCGACTCCGGTTGTGACATACTGAACTCGGTTCAGTTCTGACCTCCTGCCGTCGGCGGCTGATCCCCCCATTGACATGGAGCGCACGGTTCAGATCCAAGCACCTCTGCCGCACATCCGTTCGGTCAACATCTGGGTGCTCTGCGGGGAGCCGCTGACGCTGATCGACACCGGCCCGCGCAGCGACCAGGCGCTCACCGCGCTCGAGGCTGGGCTGGCGCGGGAAGGCATGCGCGTCGAGGACATCGAGCTCGTGATCCCCACTCATCACCATCTCGATCACACCGGCCTGACCGCCACGATCGTGGCTCGCTCGGGCGCCCGCGTGGCGGCCCTCGATCGCACCGCCGACTACGGCGCGCACTACATCGAGCGATCGGCGGCCGATCGCACGTTCTCGCGCGCGCTGATGCTCCATCACGGGGTGCCGGAATCGGTGATCGAGTCGAGCGAAGGGTTCTGGGAGTACATCCGCGAGACCTCGGCGCCGTTCGAGACGGACGTGGTCCTGTCCGACGGAGACCTGATCACCGCGGGCGGGCGCGAGCTCCGGATCCTGGCCCGGCCCGGTCACAGCACGACCGATGCCCTGCTCGTCGACGAGCGCAGCGCCACCGCTTTCGTCGGCGATCACCTACTGGCGGGTATCTCGTCCAACGCGGAGATCGTTCCGGTGGCCGAGCCGACCGGGACGCGTCCCCAGTCTCGGATCCAGTACCTGGCCAGCCTCAAGCAGACGGCGTCGATGCCGCTCGGACTGCTTCTCACCGGTCACGGCGACGCGGTCTCCGATCACCGCCGGCTCGTGCGCCGCCGCTTCGCCGAGCACCGGCGGCGCTGCCAGCGCATCCTCGCCGTGCTCGAGGAGGGCCCCGCGCACGCGTATGGGATCGCCAAGCACCTGTGGTCTGCCCGGACCGTGGCCGAGCAGCCGCTGCTCGTGGTGTGGGAGGTGCTCGGCCACCTGGACCTGCTCCTCGACGAAGGCACCGTCTCCGAGCGGGTGTTCGACGACGGCAGCCGCTACGGGAAGGCCTGGTTCTGGCTGCGCGCGCAAGCCTTCGATGGTGATAGCGCCGCCCCGGACGGGGTGGCCCGAGAAACATCAATCCTCTACCCAGGAGGTCATCGCCGTGCCGAGCTCGAGTGACAGCCGCGGCGCACCGGCCAGCTTCCGGGACGCGCGTGACCTGTTCGACCTGACCGGACGGCTTGTCCTGGTGACCGGTGGCACCCGCGGCCTCGGCCTCGCCATGGTGAGGGCCTTCGCCACGGCCGGCGCCGAGGTCGTCGTGGTCAGCCGTAAGCCCGAAGCGTGCGACGAGGTCGTCGCTGCGTTGCGGTCCGCAGGGCTCAAGGCCGCCGCCTGCGCGTGCCACCTCGGGCACTGGGACGAGCTCGAGCCACTCGTCGAGCGCGTCTACGGCGAGTTCGGGCGGATCGACGTGCTCGTGAACAACGCCGGGATCTCCCCGTTGTACGGAAAGCTTTCCGAGGTCACCGAGGACCTGTTCGACAAGGTGATCGGCGTGAACTTGAAAGGGCCGTTCCGCCTCGCGGCGCTCGTCGGCGAGCGCATGGTCGCCGCCGGCGGCGGCTCGATCATCAACGTCTCGAGCACCGGAGCCATCCGCCCGACCCGAGACATCGTTCCCTACGCCGCAGCCAAGGCGGGCGTCAACGCGATGACGGTCGGCCTCGCCCACGCCTTCGGGCCTTCGGTTCGGGTGAACGCCGTGATGCCGGGACCGTTCCTGACCACGATCGCGCGTTCCTGGGACATGGACGTGTTCGCCGAGCGCGCCCGGACGTTCCCGTTGCGCCGGGCCGGACAGTCCGAGGAGATCGTCGGGGCCGCGCTGTACCTGGCGAGCGACGCGTCGACGTACACGACCGGCTCGATCATGGTGGTGGACGGTGGCGCGCAATGGAGCATGGCCGGCACCGGCGAGGGGGAACCGGACGCCGGCGCCGCGGAGACCCCGGACGCGGGCGCCCCACCCGGCCAACTTGAATTCAATTCAAATCCAAGGTAACGTCCGGTTCATGCCAGCTGATCAGCCGCTGTGGCTTCGCGCCGTGCTTCGAGTCGAACGGACCATCGGCGAGCCGATCGAGTCGGCGGTCCGCTCGGACACCTACTTCGACCTGATCAGCACGACGACGCGCGTGCGCCGGAAGGTGGAGGGCGCGGCGGAGGGTGTCTCCCGTCGCTGCCTGCACATGCTGAACCTGCCCGCGGGCTCGGACATTCGACGGATGCGCCAGCAGTTGTCGCGCATCGAGCGCCGGCTGAATCAGCTTTCTCACGACGTCTCCGAACTCGATGACCAGGTCCCACCCGTCCGGCGGTCGCAGGTGACATGAACCCGCGCGTGCCTTCCGCAATCAACCCGGGCGACCTCGTCTCACGACTGAACCGCGACGTAGAGCGCTCCATTCTGCGCGCCCGCAACGGGATCCGCTACGTGCGCGGCACCAACGCGCCTCCCGTCGGTGCGACCCCGAAGGACGTGGTGTGGAAGCGCGACAAGGCGGAGCTGTGGCGATACAAGGGAGGTGATCGCCGGTACGGACCGCCGGTAGTGATCGTGCACAGCCTGGTGAGCCGGAGCTACATCCTCGACCTGCGCCCAGGCAGCAGCACGGTCGAGTACCTCACCCGCGCCGGCCTCGACGTGTTCATGCTCGACTGGGGAGTCCCCGACGAGCTCGACGCCGACAACGACCTCGAGCGCTACGTCGACTGGTACCTGCCGCGCGCGCTGGCCGCGGCGAGAGAGGCGAGCGGCCACGACGAGGTGACCCTGGCCGGCTACTGCCTGGGCGGCGTGCTCGCCGCGCTGTACGCAGCGGGGCACGAGGAATCGCGCGTGCGCAACCTGATCCTAATGGCGACGCCGATGGACTTCAGCGAGATGGGCGCGATGGTCGCGCTGCTGCGCGAAGGCAGGCTAAATCCCGAGGAGATGATCGACGAGACCGGCAACGTCCCCGCCGACGCGCTCTACAGCGGCTTCTACATGCTCGCGCCGACCACCGAGGTGGCGCAGAAGGCGACGTTGCTCGAGAACCTGTGGAACGACGAGTTCGTCGAGGGCTTCCAGGCGATGGCCACCTGGTCGCGCGACCACGTGCCGTTCCCGGGAGCCGCCTTTCGCCAACTGGTCGAGATGCTCGTCCGCCAGAACATCCTGTTGACGGGCTCGATGCCGCTCGGTTCTCGCCAGGTCGACCTGGGTGACGTGCGCGGCAACGTGCTGAACGCGATGGCCGAACGCGACAACGTCGTCCCGCCGCCTGCGGTGGAGCCCGTGATGCAGATCGTCGGAGACCCGGCGCACCGCGAGGAATTGCGCCTTCCGGGGGGTCACGTCACCTTTGGAACCGGCCGGTCCGCGTTCAAGCACACCATGCCGAAGCTGACCAACTGGATCATCGACCACAGCGATCCGCCGAGCGAACCCACGTGAGCGAGGACTAGGAGCACCCATGGAGATACGACCAATCGAGGCCGGCGACGAACCTGCGCTGTCTCAGTTCTTCGAGCGCATCCCGGAGAGCGACCGGACCTTCTTCAAGGAGGACGTGGGCGATCCGCGCGTGCTTGAGGATTGGGTGCAGCCCGGGACGGGTCGCATCATCGCCGTCGATGACGGCGCCATCGTCGGCGCGCTGGCAGTCGTGCGCCTGGTCGGCTGGTCGAGCCACGTGGGTGAGGTGCGGCTGGTCGTCGATCCCGACCAGCGGGGCCGCGGCATCGGCCGTCTCCTGGCCCGCCAGGCGGTGCTCGAAGCGGTCGACATGGGGCTGGGGAAGCTCGTCGTCGAGGTGATCTCGGATCAGGCCCCGCTGATCGCGATGTTCCGCGGCTTGGGCTTCGAACCCGAGGCGCTGCTGACCGACCACGTCCGCGATCGCTCGGGACAGATGCGGGATCTGATCGTCCTCGCCAACTCGGTCGAAGAGCAGTTCGCGGCCATGAGCGCGGCCGGCGTCGCCGACCAACTGCAGTAAGCCGACCCAACGTCAGGTAAAATCATGGGGTCAAAAGGTTTGTCCCCGCGGCGGCCAGGCCACGGCAGCGGCGCGGACGACAGAGGAGGATCGCGGAGATGGGTTTCACGGATGATGTGCTCGAGCGCACGGCCGAGGTCGTGGGCAGGGTCGCGCGCACCGCGCTGCTCCCCTGGGGAGGCGCGGAGGCGTGCGTGGACGCGTACGAGGCGGCCATCCGGGCCGTCACGGACGCGCAACTTGGCGCGGCTCGCGCCGTTGACGTCGAGCCCATGCGGTCGGTACTGGCATCGTGCGCGCACCTGACCCGGGACATCGGCGCGACGCACCTGTCCAGCGCGCGCTGGATCCTCGACGTGTGAGCTCCGGGTCCGGGCTCGTCAGCGGACTCGACGGGCACACGCGGCTCTACTGGGAGACGACCGGCACGGGCGAGCCGGTCCTGCTCGTGCACGGCCTAGGCCTGAGCGGCGGGGCGTGGTGGCGAACCGTCGATGCTCTCGCGCCGAGCATGCGCGTCATCACCTTCGACCACCGCGGGATTGGGCGCTCGGAGTCGTGGACGTACGCATACACCACCGAAGCGATGGCGGACGACGCGGTCTCGATCCTCGACGAGCTGACGCTCGACCGAGTTCACCTGTACGGGTTCTCGCTCGGTGGCATGGTCGCCCAGCAGATCGCACTCCGCCACCCGGACCGCGTTCGCTCACTCGTGCTCGGCGCGACGCATTCCGGCGGCCGGCGCGTCGTGGCTCCCGAGCCCCCAGTGGTGGCCTTCTTCCGCAGGCGGGCGCGGATGCCGTCGGAGGAAGCGGCATGGGCGTCCGTCCCCTACAACTACGGCCCGCGCACGCGGGCCGAGCAGGTCGATCGCATCGCCGAGGACATCGAGCGACGCCTCCACAACCCGTTCAACGAGCGGGCCTATCGAGCGCAGCTCCTCGCGGCGAGCATGCACAACTGCTACGGCCGTCTCGAGCGCATCCGCGCGCCCACGCTCGTCGTGCACGGCGCCCGCGACCGGATGATCCCGGTGGCCAACGCGCGCATGATCGCGGAGCGCGTGCCGGGAGCGCGGATGAAGATCCTGGCCGAGGCCGGCCATCTGTACCCGACCGAGGACCCAGCCGTCGACGAGGCCATCGGCGAGTTCTTCGCTGCCCATGCTTGAGCGCGACGGCCCATCGCCCCACGTTCTGGACGAGCTCCGAGTCGCGGACGTCGTCCGCGAGCACGCGTCGACGCGAGGAGATGTCGTCGCGCTGCGCTGCGGGACGCGCGCGCTCACTTACGCCGAGCTTGACGATCGCTCGAATCGTCTGGCTCAGGTGCTGCTGTCAGCCGGCGTGCGGGCCGGCGATCGCGTGGCGCACCTCGACCGCACGGCGCCCGAGGTCGTCGAGCTGCTGTTCGCGACGAGCAAGATCGGCGCCGTCACCGTCCCGCTCAACTGGCGGCTGGCCGGCGCCGAGCTGCAGACGATCGTCGCCGACGCGGGCTGCGCGGTGCTGATCGCCGGACCTGGCTACCGGGAGGTTGCGCGTGAGATCGCCGCCGCGGTGCCGCAGCTGCTCGAGGTGATCGAGACTGGCGAGGACTACGAAGGGCGCCTCGAGTCGCACTTCGGGGACGACCCGGGGCATCGCGGGGGCGCGAACGACGTCGCGGTGCAGATGTACACGTCGGGAACCACCGGCCTGCCCAAAGGCGTCCTGACGACGCAGCGCAACCTCGCCGCCGCGTACCTGAGTGCCGATGTGTGGTCGTTCGACTCGCGGTCGATCAGCCTGACGCCGCTGCCGATGTTCCACATCGGCGGGATCGGCTGGGCATATCTCGGGCTCGTGAACGGTGCGACGACGATCCTCGTCAGCGAGTTCGACGCTGCGGAGGTCATCGACCAACTCGAGCGCGAGCGCGTCACGAACGCCGTTTTCGTCCCGACGATCCTGCAGATGCTCGCCGCGGTTCCCGGTGCCGCCGAGCGTGACTTCTCGAGCCTACGGTCGATCGCCTACGGCGCCTCGCCGATCACGACGCCGGTGTTGAGAGCCGCGCTGCGGACGTTTCGCTGCCCCCTGTTCGGGGTGTACGGCTTGACCGAGACGACCGGCGGCGTCGTTCAGCTGCGCCCGGAGGACCACGACGCCGACGGCGCGCGCCAGCACCTGCTGCGCTCGGCGGGACGACCGTTGCCCTGGGTCGAGATGCGGATCGCGGACCCGGCGGGCGGCCTTGATTGCGGTGTTGACGAGGTGGGCGAGGTCTGGCTGCGCGCGCCGAACGTGATGGCCGGCTACTACAACCGCCCCACCGAGACCGCGGCCGCGCTCACGCCGGACGGGTGGCTGCGCACGGGAGACGGCGGCTACCGGGACGAGGACGGCTACCTGTTCCTGACCGACCGGATCAAGGACATGATCGTGAGCGGCGGGGAGAACATCTATCCGGTCGAGGTCGAGGAGGTGCTCGCCCAACACGACGGCGTCGGCGACGTCGCCGTGATCGGCGTTCCCGACGAGCGGTGGGGTGAGACGGTCATGGCGCTCGTCGTGCTGGCGCCGGGCGCGGTGCTCGACGCCGGCGAGCTGGTGGCGTTCGCCCGCGAGCGGCTCGCCGGCTACAAGCTGCCGCGCTCGGTCGAGTTCGTCGCCGAGCTGCCGCGCAGCGCCGCCGGCAAGGTGCTCAAGCGCGAGTTGCGCGCCCGGTACGGGTCGGCGCCGGCGAGGCCCGTCGGCGCTGCGAGTGCTCAAGCAGGAAGCTGACCAGCTCTTTGGTCGCGTCGGGGACGTCGGTGGTGAAGGCGTGGGCGCCGCCCTTCAATGGCATGAATCGCGCGTCGGCGATGCGGGCGGCGAGCTGGCGGCCGTTGTCGAGCGGGAGGATTCGATCCTGCTGGCCGTGGATGACGAGGGTGGGCGCCGTGATCTCGGCCAGGTGGGTTGCGAGGTTGTGAGTCCGGGCGGTGGCGTGCTGATGCCGGTAGCCGTCCGGATTGGGCGGCTGCTTCAGGCGCCCGGCCACGTCCTCCCCAACGAGCGACGCGCGATGGCGACATGTCGCCGCGGCGTAGAGGTAGGGCACCGAGGCCCACAGCCCCTCCTCGGCCGGTAGCTGATCGAGACGGCCAAGGAAGTCCCGGACCTGTCGGTCCGGGGGGAAGTAGAGCTCGCCGCCCGCCGTGGTCGCGCCCAGGACGAGTGATCGGACGCGCCCGGCGTGGCGGATGGCGATCTGCTGGGCGATCGTCGCACCGAACGACAGGCCGACGACGTGAGCCTGTTCGGCGGCGGCCGCATCGAGGAGCGCGAGGGCGTCCTCTGCTGTTGGCGGGGCGACGAGGACGTCGAAATGCGCCTCGAGTTCGGCGATCGGCCGCAGAGCGACACCCGCGGTGAGGCCGATGCCGGTCAGGAACAGGACCGGTGGACGTGTGCGCGCGTGTGCGCGGGCATCTGATGCACCACTCCTCATCGCGTGGACAGAATATCACTAAACTGAATTGACATCATCTCAGTTGCTGTGCTAGCTTGTGACGCGCAAACCCGCTAGCAACACGTCCGCAAGAGACAAGGGAGCCTTTGATGCCTACGCAAACCAAGTCCGACCCGATCACCGAGTCCGTCGAAGCCGCCGCCGAGCGCGTCGCCGACCTGCACGAGAAGTCCGTCGCCTCGAGCAAGAAGGCGAGCGAGGCGTACCTCTCCTCGTACGAGAAGGCCGTTGTCGCGCTCGCCGACACGTATGAGAAGGCCACCGGGGCGAGCAAGATCGAGTGGGTCGTCAGCATCGGCAGCCTCCAGGCCGACGCCACCCGCGAGTTCGCTCGCGCCTACACCAACTCGGTTCGCGAGCTCGTCTCCTGACCGACCCTGGGTGACCGCGGCGGCAACGTCGCGGTCATCCCCTCTTCCATCCCCCGATTCCCTCGAGTCCCATGAACGATCATCACTTCAGCTATCCCGTCGTCACACCGCTCCAGGGCGCGACCATCTCGGGCCACGCCGCTCCACCGCCGGCCCCGATCGACTCACTCCAAGCGGCGCGGCCGGTTCAGACCCCCGTTCGCCAGCCCGCCGCGGCCGCGTCTGTGCGGAGGCTGGCGCCGCTCGCGGCGTGATGGCCATGCGGTTCCGGACGGCACGCCGCTCACCCGAGCTCCCGGCCGACCCCGACGGCGAGAGGGTCGACGAGCTCACCGCGTTGACGTACGAGTTGCTCGATGCACATGCCGACACGTCGCGGCTGGCCTTTGACGCAAGCCACGCCGAGTGGGACAACCACCTGGCCTACCTGCGTGATCTCCAGCGGGTCGGGCGCGAGGCGCTGGCGCGCGCGGGCGAGGCCCGGCGTTAGCGCGCGCCGGCCACGGTCGGACGTTAGGGCGCGACGGCGAGGGGGCCGGGCGCCGGCGCGGGCCGGCGGCGGGCGAGACCTGCAAAGCTCGCGTCGTGCGCGGCCCCGCCCGGCCCCGCGCGCTTCCGCATCCGTGGGGTGAACAACCTCGCACGCCCAGCGTGGACGGTGGCCAGTGAGAGGTTCTTCAGGTCGTGGTGGCGGCGGCTCCCGAGGGGCCGCTCCAGCCAGAGCCTGACGGGGCCGCGACTTTGGCGCCTGACAGGTCGCGCGCGGCCATCCGTGCCCGAGGGCGCCGCCCCACGGGCCGCGCGCCCAAGGGCCGCTAACGCCGGCGCCCGCGAGTGCTCCGCGCCCCGCGCGAGGTCGAGGACGGCTTCCCGACTGCGGCGGGCTGGAGCGAGAGGTCGCCGTCCGCCAGCTCAGGCGGAAGGCCGAGCACTGCGAGTTGCCGGCGCAGGAAGAACTCCCGCACCTCGTCCAGGCTGATCGACCCGCGGGGGCGGTACCAGTGCCAGATGCTGTTGTAGAGGCCGAGGAGCGCTCGGGTGAGCAGGCGGGGGTCGGTCTCGGCCAAGATCCCCTGCTCCATGCCGCGGACAAGAAACGTGGCCCAGGCGAACTCGACATCGCGGATCCGGGAGCGGGCGAGGGTGCGGGCCTCCTCCTCGCGGGGCGACGTTCTGGGAACTCCAACCAGTCCCTGCTCGGCGACGAGCACCCGATTACGCAGGACATCCTGCTCGGTCAGGTCGTAGGAGCCGCGGAGCACGGCCAGCAGCGCCTCGAGGTAGTCGTCGTGCGCGCTCGTCTCGCGCTCGAACTCGCTGCGGAAGAACTCGAGTGCGTCGGCCATGATCACGTAGAGGCAGTGGAGCTTCGACTCGAAGTAGTGGTACAGCGCGGTCGAGCCGATTCCGACGGCCGCCGCCACGTCGGCGAGCTTGGTCGCCTCGTAGCCGTTCTCGCCGAAGTAGGCGGTCGCCGTGCGCAGGATTTCGTCGCGCTTGCTGCGCGACGACGCGCCGGCATTTCGTCTGGGGGTGGAGCCCGATCGCGTGGGCGGCACAGTCTCTCCTCGCGGCAGCGGACGAGCAATGATAGGCGCAGCCCTTGATGCGACGCCCGGGCTCGAGGCCCGGTTGTCAGGCACCGACGCGCCGTCCCGCCCGATTGGTTGGTTTGACCTGAATCCGGCTTTGGGCATAGTATGACCCTAACCCTGGTGTGAGCGAGCGAGGGCGCAGCTGGCTCCCTCAGGGAGAGAGGAGATACCGATGCAAACACCGCTGTCCTGGCCGGGGGATGGGCAACGCGTCGCGGTGACCCTGGGCCGGCTTCAGGCCAAAGAGGTCGCCCGAGCGCTGCGCATCCGGCTCGCTTGCGAGCTCGACCAGCCCTTAGACGAGCCATTACCGAGCCGCGAGGACGCGGCGCGCCTGCGCACCGTTCTCGACCTTTGCGTCGACCAGCTCGAGACGCTCGGGTGGGGCGAGCCGTCGGGCGAGGTGCGGATGATCGCGCCCAGGCCGCTCCTCGACGAGATCGCCCGGGACCTACTCGACGGAGGCCACGAGCGCCTCGCCAATCCACCCGGCTCGCACTCGCCGGACGCGCAGCGAGTCAGGCGCCAGGGCCGGAGCATGATCCGAGCGGCGGAAGCGATCAACGACGCTCTGGCGTCAGACGCGCCGTACCGGATCGCCTCGTAGGACCTCCCGCGCCGTGTGCGGCCTGTATCATTGCCGACATGACTTCACTTCGGGTCGGTCTGATGCCGCGAGGCCTCGGGGAGGTCCTGGCGAGGGCGGGGGGTGCGGCCGGCGCGGGTGGCGGCAGCGCCGCCGGCTGTCTCGCGCCAGACGTGCAGGCCTGGCTCGCCAGTCCCGCGCAGGGGCTGAGCGCGAAGATCGAATCGGCTGCCGGCGCGGAGGCGGCAACCATGGCCCTGGCCCGGCTCGCGCCTTCGGACCTCGAGGTGGTCGCGACGGTCGACTCGGACGGCTCGTGCTGGGCCGAGTTGACCCGCCGGCGGGACGGCGTGGCCGAGACGTGCGTGCTCGGCATGACATACGGACCGGACGGCCAGGTGTCGAGGCTGGTCTGGCTGCGAGTCCCGCTCGTGCCGGCTCGGGTGCTCGATCCATCAGAGGGAGCCCCGGAGGCGCGGCCGATCCTCGAGGGGTACTTCGCCGACCTGATGGC
>Ga0335080_10004227_pt1 | contig 14644 bp, 13 predicted proteins | sample Lox_Sample_34_FD_206720 | JGI IMG/M metagenome (GOLD analysis project Ga0335080, IMG submission 206720) | Soil microbial communities from Loxahatchee National Wildlife Refuge, Florida, United States - Lox_Sample_3.4 | ecosystem: Environmental > Terrestrial > Soil > Wetlands | place: USA... | reverse complement strand
GCGGGGAATACGGGAAACGCTGTGCGCGGCTACCTTCTGCGCCGCTCGCGCCGGATCGATACGACCAGTCTCCACGGCCCGAATTTCAGGGTCCATGCGCGCCAGCCGAGCGCGCCCTCGTTCGGTCCCTCCAGTTCGACTCGAGGGGCGTTCGGCGCGCGCTTGATCGTGTCGCGGCCTGCGTACACCTCCAGTCGTCCAAGTGTGGCGAACATCTCGAAGCAACTCCCAGTTACAGAGCAAGATCTGCCCGACAAAGTCTGTACGCGGCTGCGAAGCGACGACGTGCATCTCACGGGACCGGTAACTGGATAACGGCTGACTTGAGCCGATTTTAAGAGGATCTTGACATCGCGCGCCGTACTACTACAATTAGTAGGGTAGGGGAGTACCACACACAAGATCTAGTGGTCTAGAGCAACCTGGCCGAGACGTGGAATGTCGTCCTGGCGCGACATGAAAGGCGTGCGAGAGAAGGGCTCCAAGGTGATTTTCGCCTGGGGGTCGAAGGTACGCACTCGCCTAACCGGCGAGGCAAACGAGCAGTAAGTAGGTCTCCTCCCTGTGCACAGTTCGGGCGGACCAAGTATGTCCGCCCCCCTTTTTGTCCCAACTCCGAATCGATGCAGGCCAGCCAGCGCCGCGCTCAATTCGTCGCGCCAGCTTGTCTTGCTGCTCGCGAGCGGACTAGTAGAGCGCCGCCGAAGAAATGTCCGTGGCGCGTCCAGAAGACTGCCGGACGATCAGCTGCGGTTGAGCCAGATAGCGCAACGGCGGACCGGACGGCTCGCGTAGACGAGCGAGCAGCAACTGCGCAGCCGATTCGCCCAGGCGCGCGGGCTCCACGCTGATCGTAGTGAGCGGCGGATTCGAGTGTGCGCCGTCGGCGATGCCATCGAAGCCGACGATGGAAAAGTCGCGGCCCGCTCTCAACCCAATTTCGCCGAGCTCGCTGAGCGCTCCGAAAGCGACGATATCGTTGTAGCAGATCGCGCCGGTTGGGCGACTGCGAAGGCCAAGCGCCCGCCGGATACCCGTACGTCCGCCGTCCCGGGTCGGTGGAATGTCGATCAGCCACTCCTCCTCGATGGCGAGACCGTGATCGCGCATCCCTCGCGTGAAACCTCGACGCCGCAGCTCGTACACCGGCCCGCCCCCTGCACGGCCGAGGAACGCGATGCGACGATGCCCCAGCTCGATGAGGTGTTTGGTCGCCGCAAGGGTCCCTGCCTCATTGTCCGAGCCCGCATAGTCGAAGGTCTCGTCCCCGACCGGCCGGACGACGATCAATACCGGGATGGGCCATGCCCGGATCTGCTGCAGCAACGCAGGCGAGGTTTCGAAGGCTGGGCACAAGATCAAGCCTGCGGCGTGGTGCTCTCGCATCGAAGCGAGCACTCGCTGTTGTGTCTCGAGGTTCTCGCCCGTGTGGGCCATGAGGGTAACGTAGGCGGCGTCGGCCAGGCGTCGCTCCAGCCCCACCAGAAGTTCGGCGAAGAACGGGTTGGTCAGGTCGTTGACGATCGTTCCGATCACGTTCGACGCCTGGCGCCGAAGATTGGCGGCGCCACGGTTGTAAACGTAGCCGATAGCGTCCGCAACGCCGCGGACCCGCAAAGCGGTCTCCGCCCTGATCAGCGGACTACCTTGGAGGACAAGAGATACCGTCGACTTGGAGACCTCCGCTGCATTCGCGACGTCGGTTATCGTCGGGCGACGTCCGGGGACTCTATCCGAGGCTGGCGCGGACATGGGGCCAGCCAACGGGTCTTGACAAGCAAAGCCGGTTTGGCGATATTCGCCGCATTTGGAACGTTCTAATTCGATTTGGAACGATCTAATGCCGCCGATTTGAGCATAAGAACAACGGCGAGATCAAGCGGAACGGGAGGAGCAGGTGGACCAATCGCTGCGCTGGGGCCTTATCGGCGCCAGCACCATCGCGCGGGAATGGGTGATCGACGCCATCCGCGCGCAGCCCGGCAATGAAGTCCTGACGGTACTGAGCACCGACGCAAAGCGGGGCGCCGAGTTCGCCCGGTCCCACCGCATCGCCTCCAGCACTACTGACTTGCGCTCGTTGCTGGGCGACCCGAATGTCCAGGCGGTCTATGTCAGCACCACCAATGAGCTCCACAAGCAGCAGACCCTCGCAGCAGCCGCGGCGGGCAAACATGTTTTGTGCGAAAAACCGCTGGCAATGAATCTGACCGATGCGCGTGACATGGTCGCTGCCTGCGCAAGTGCAGGGGTCGTGTTGGCCACTAACCACCACCTGCGCAATGCCGCAACCCACCGGAGGATACGAGAGCTGATCCGGTCCGGTGCGATCGGGAAGCCGCTCTTCGGCCGGGTTTTCCACGCCGTCTACCTGCCTCCCCATCTGCAAGGCTGGCGCCTCCACAATCCGGAAGCGGGTGGTGGCGTCATCCTGGACATCACCTGTCACGATGCCGATACCTTGCGCTTCCTGCTCGACGCGGAAGTCCTGGAGGCCGTCGCGCTCTCACAGCAGGCCGAACTCGCATCGGGCCAATTGGAGGATGGCGTAATGGCTGTTCTGCGCTTCGACAATGGCGTGCTGGCGCAGCTCCACGACGCCTTCACCGTGAAGCATGCGGGGACCGGCCTGGAGATGCATGGGACGGAGGGATCGATTGTCGCGCGCAATGTCATGACGCAACGTCCAATTGGCGACATCCTCCTGCGCAACGCCGGTGGTGAAACTTCGGTCCCCGTCGAGCACGAAAATCTCTACGTGCGCGCGCTACAGGCTTTCAATGCCGCGGTCGCTGGCCGCGGGCAGCCGTCCGCCAGCGGCGAGGACGGAGTCAGGTCGCTCGCCGTCGCGTTGGCGGTCCAGGAGGCCGCCCGCACCGGCAAGCGTGTGACCGTCCAATACCAATAGATTCTCAAAGCGGGATGAACAAGATCGTTTCCGTCGAACAGGCCGCCGCGCTGATTCGTGATGGCGACGTCGTCACCGTCAGTTCTTCGAGCGGTTTGGGGTGCCCGGATGCGATGCTGGCGGCGATCGGCGCGCGCTTTGTCGCCGAAGGTCATCCTCGTGATCTCACCACGCTGCATCCGATCGCCGCGGGCGACATGTACGGCATTCGTGGCATGGACCACCTGGCACGCCCAGGCCTGTTGAAGAAGGTACTAGCAGGTTCGTATCCGAGCGGCCCCTCGTCTCTGCCGATGCCCGATATCTGGCGCCTCATCGTCGAGAATCAGATCGCGGCTTATAACCTACCCAGCGGCATCCTCTTCGACATGCATCGCGATGCTGCCGCGAAACGGCCGGGCGTGTTGACCAAAGTAGGGCTGGGCACATTCGTCGACCCGCAGCTGCAGGGCTGCGCAATGAATGCTCGCGCGGCAACCGAGCCCGTCGTGAGCCGGGTTTGGTTCGCCGACGACGAATGGCTGTTCTTTCCGACTCTGTATCCGCGTGTCGCGGTCATCCGCGCTACCACGGCGGACGAGCGCGGAAACTTGTCCTACGAGCACGAGGGCGCTTTCCTGGGAACGCTGGACCAGGCGCTGGCCGCACGTAACAGCGGGGGCATGGTCATCGCGCAGGTGAAGCGTGTAGTGCGTGCAGGTTCGATCCCGCCACAGCGCGTGCACATCCCAGGTGTTCTGGTGGATTACATCGTGATCGACCCGGGCCAGCAGCAAACGACACAGACGGACTACGATCCGGCCATCAGTGGCGAGATCCTGCGCCCGGACGACAGCTTCGAGCTGCCGGAATGGGGGCCCGAGAAGGTCATTGCGCGTCGCGCTGCACAGGAGCTCTGGTCCGGCGCCGCGGCTAACCTCGGGTTCGGCATCTCTTCCAACGTGCCGCGGGTTCTGCTGGAAGAGGGTCTGCACGGACAAGTGACGTGGGTGATCGAACAGGGCGCGGTAGGTGGTGTGCCTCTGCTGGGCTTCGCTTTCGGCTGCTCGGCCAACGCCGATGCGATCGTCCCGTCTCCGAATCAGTTCGCCTATTTCCAGGGTGGCGGCTTCGACATCGCCCTCTTGTCCTTCCTGCAGATCGACCGTCAAGGCAACGTCAATGTATCGAAGCTCGGCGCCCGACCTTACCTCACTGCTGGCTGCGGTGGCTTCGTGGATATCACGACGCATGCCCGTCGCCTCGTGTTCTCCGGATTCTTCACGGCTGGCGCCAAGCTGGATGTGGGCGAAGGCAGACTGAAGATTCTGCAGGAGGGTAAGAGCCGGAAGCTCGTCAATGCGGTGGAGCACATCACTTTCAGCGGGCAGATGGCGAGAAGCCGTGAGCAGCGCGTGACATACATCACCGAGCGGTGCGTTCTGGGCCTCGATGCGGATGGCATTACAGTGCGGGAGGTCGCCCCGGGGGTGGATGTGGAGCGCGATGTGGTGGCGCAAAGCGATGTTCCGCTGCGCGTCGCCGCTGATCTGAAAACCATGGACACGGCGCTGTTCAAGGCCGCCCCCATGCGCTTGAAGCTACCGGAGAGACCGCGTGCCTGAATCTGTGCTTTTCGCGATCGATGGTGCGCTTGCCACTGTGACGTTGAATCGGCCTGAGAAGCTGAACGCCTTGACCATGGAAATGATCGAGGCGCTGGCCGTTATCGCGGCGCAACTCGATGCTGAGCGCGGTGTGCGTTGTGTGATCCTTACAGCCGCCGGCGAACGTGCATTCTGCGTCGGCGCCGATATCAACGCATGGTCGGCGCTTGAGCCCCTGGACATGTGGCGCCTCTGGACCAAGCGCGGGCATCAGGTGTTCGAGCAATGGGCACGGCTGCGTCAACCTGTGATCGCGGCGATCAACGGGCACGCCCTGGGTGGTGGGCTTGAACTCGCTGCCGCTGCAGACCTGCGTGTTGCTTCGACCTCGGCTCAGTTCGGCCTGCCCGAGGCATCCATTGCCACCTGCCCGGGGTGGTCGGGGACGCAACGACTTACGGATCTGCTCGGAGCCGCCCGCGTCAAGTACCTAGCCCTGACCGGACGGCGGATCTCGGGCGAGGAAGCCTGGCGTATGGGCCTCGTGAACGAGTTGGCGGGCGACGAGGGCGTGACGCAAACGGCTTTGCGCCTCGCGCGCGACATCTGCGCATTGGCGCCAGTCTCGGTGCAGCTGACGAAGCAGCTTATCGATGCGTCCGACGGTGCCGGTCTTGCATACGCACTGGAAGGGATGGCCGGGGCGCTCGCGGGCTGTACGCAGGACGCGCGCGAAGGTCTCGCGAGTTTCCGCGAGCGTCGCGCGGCGAGCTATCGAGGAGAGTGACAAGGCTTCGTGAGAAGGCGATAGCAGCACAACGGAGCTGTTCCGGACGCCCGGTCAAGGCCGGGTACATGCAACAACATGAGAGGAGGAGTGTGATGCGAACCAAGACTATCGCCGCCGTTGTGGCGGCGGCATTCAGCGTGACCGGCGTGACGGCAAACGCGCAACAGGTCGTGGAGGTGGTGCACTGGTGGACCTCGGGTGGCGAGGCGGCTGCGCTGAACGTGCTCAAAGAGGACATGCAGAAGCGCGGCTACGGTTGGAAGGACAGCCCGGTAGCCGGCGGTGGCGGCGACCAGGCTCGCACGGTTCTGCGCGCCCGCGTTGCCGCAGGCAATCCGCCCGAAGCCATGCAGATGCTGGGCTTCATCATCACCGACTATGCCGAAGAGGGTCTGCTGGGCGATCTCACGCCGATCGCAACCAAGGAAGGCTGGGCCAACGTGGTCCCTGCGCCGTTGCAGAAATTCGATCAGTACAAAGGTCACTGGGTCGCTGCGCCGGTCAACATTCATCGGACCAACTGGATCTGGGCCAACAAAAAGATCTTCGACGAGCTGAAGATCACGCCGCCGAAAACCTTCGATGAGCTGCTCGCTGCGGCTGAGAAGATTCGCAAGGCTGGCTACATTCCGCTCGCGCACGGCGGCCAGCCGTGGCAGGAGGCAACGATTTTCGACAGTGCCGTGATGTCGGCCGGCGGTCCAGAGTTCTACCGTAAGGCGCTAATTGAACTGGACCCGAACGCGTTGGGTAGCAAGACCATGGAGAAGGCTTTCGAACAGATGCACAAGCTGCGTGGCCTCGTCGACCCGAACTTTCCAGGCCGTGACTGGAATCTAGCCACCGCCATGGTTATCAACGGTAAGGCGGGAATGCAGATCATGGGAGACTGGGCGAAAGGCGAGTTCCTCAAGGCCGGCAAGAAGCCCGGAGTGGATTTCCTGTGCTTCCAGTATCCGGGCACCGAGGGCGACTTCTCCTTCAACTCCGACGCCTTCGCGATGTTCAAGGTCGGCAAGGGGCAGGAGGCCGGGCAGCTCGCTCTTGCCAGTGCGATCATGGACAAGAACTTTCAGGAGCAATTCAATTTGAAGAAGGGCTCCATACCGGCGCGCATGGACATCTCCGACGCGAACTTCGATGCCTGCGGCAAGAAATCCATGGCGGATCTGAAGATCGCACTGAAGAACAACGCCATGGTGGGCAGCTTCGCGCATGGCCACGCCGTGCCCGAGTCGATCAAAGGCGCGATGATCGACGTGGTGACGAAGTTCTTCAACTCCGGCAAGGACCCGGCCGACGCGACGAAGCAACTCGTTGCGGCGGTAGCGGCGTCGAAGTAGCAGTATCCCGCCGCGGACCACCCCGGCGTCCCACGCCCCTCCTCCTCGAGCAGAACGGGAAGAAATTCCCCTCCTCTGCGGGGAGGCGTGGCGTCGAAGGCGACGGGGTGGCTAAGGCTGCTTCGAGCGTAGCGCGAATCAGAAAGAGGGACGATGGAATCGAGCATCAGCTCCGCGCCGGCTGCCTGGAGCGCCGCCAGCCGCTGGCTGCAGCGCAGCCTGCCCAAGCTCGTGCTCTCGCCGACCTTGATTGCCTCGCTCATCTTCGTCTACGGGTTCATTCTTTGGACCACTTATCTGTCGTTCACGCCGTCCAAGGGTTACCCGATTCATGAGTTGGTCGGCTTTCTGCAGTATGTGCGGGTGTGGAATCACCCCCGCTGGCAGGTGGCGATTCACAACCTCGCAGTGTTCGGAATTCTGTATGTGGTCCTTTGCATGGTGCTTGGCCTGCTGCTGGCCATTCTTCTCGACCAGCGCATTCGCCAGGAAGGGGCGTTGCGCGCGATTTATCTTTACCCGCTGGCGCTCTCCTTCATCGTCACCGGCACCGCGTGGAAGTGGATGCTCAATCCGGGCCTGGGCATCGAGAAGCTCGTGCAAGGGTGGGGCTTCCAGAATTTCAAGTTCGACTGGATCGTCAGCGAAGAGATGGCGATCTACTGCGTCGTGATGGCCGGCGTATGGCAGGCAACCGGTTTCGTGATGGCGATGTTCCTGGCTGGCCTGCGTGGCATCGACCAGGACCTCGTCAAAGCAGCGTCGCTCGACGGGGCATCGCTGCCCAGGATTTACTGGCGCATCATCATTCCACAATTGCGGCCCGTGTTCATGGGCGCGCTTATCATTCTTGGGCATCTGGCCATCAAGAGCTACGAGCTGGTGGTAGCACTGACCGGCGGTGGCCCCGGCTACGCGACGGAGCTGCCCTCGACGTTCATGTACACGCATACGTTCACGCGCAATCAACTCGGCATGGGCGCGGCAAGCGCCGTGATGATGCTGCTTACGATCGTGGCCATCATGGTGCCGTATCTGTATTCCGAAATGCGCGGTGCGCGGAAGCGGTCGCACTAGAGCTGGACGCAGAGCAATGGCGCAAAAATGGGATTCGCCGCAGATGGTCAGAGGGACCAGCGCTCACTGGTCCCGCTTCATCATCTACGGGCTGCTGTTGTTCTTCGCGGCGATCTATATGCTGCCCCTGGTCGTGATGCTGCTCACTTCGGTCAAGCCGCTGCCCGAAATCTACTCGGGCAGCATCATCGCCCTGCCTCACGAATGGACCCTGAAGCCATGGATCGACGCCTGGGGGGAGACTTGTGTCGGCTTGAGCTGCCATGGCATCAAGGGCTACTTCTGGAATTCGACCAAGATGACCGTGGCCGCGGTGATCATTTCTACCGCTATCGGAATGCTCAACGGCTACGTGCTCACGAAATGGCGCTTCAAGGGCGCGGACCTGCTCTTCGGTTTGATCCTGTTCGGCTGCTTCATTCCGTTTCAGATCGTGCTCATTCCCATGGCGACGCTGCTCGGCAAGCTGGGGATTGCTTCTTCCACTCCCGGCCTGGTGCTCGTGCACGTGATATACGGACTGGCATTCACCACGCTGTACTTTCGTAACTACTACGTGGCGTTCCCCGACGAGCTGATCCGCGCGGCCATGATCGACGGTGCGAAATTCTTTTCCATCTTCTTCCGCATTCTGGTGCCCAACTCCGCACCCATCGTGGTGGTGACGGTGATCTGGCAGTTCACCAACATCTGGAACGATTTCCTGTTCGGCGCTTCGTTCTCGACCGGAGAGAGCGCGCCGATGACGGTGGCGCTGAACAACGTCGTGAACACCTCCACCGGGGAACGGGAATACAACGTCCATATGGCGGCCGCGGTGATCGCGGCGTTGCCCACACTGCTCGTCTACATCGTCGGCGGGCGCTACTTCGTGCGCGGACTGATGACCGGGTCGGTGAAGGGTTGAAGAGGGAAGACGCGCGATGGCATCGCTAGAGCTGGTCAACATCCGCAAGCGCTATGGCGAGCTCGATATCCTGCAGGGGATCGACATCTCCGTGGACGCGGGCGAGCTCCTAGTTCTCGTCGGCCCTTCCGGCTGCGGAAAATCCACGCTGCTCAACATGATCGCCGGGTTGGACACGGTTTCCGCAGGCGAGATCCGCATCGGAGGCCGGCGCGTGAATGACCTGCATCCGAGCGAGCGGGATATCGCGATGGTGTTCCAGTCGTATGCGCTGTACCCGAATATGTCGGTAAAAGAGAACATCGCCTTCGGGATGGAGATGCGCAAAGTGCCCAAGCCAGAGCGAGAGCAGGCGGTAAGGGAAGTGTCCCGGACGCTGCAGATCGATCATCTGCTCGACCGCCGTCCCGCGCAGCTCTCAGGGGGGCAGCGCCAACGCGTCGCGATGGGGCGTGCGCTGGTGCGCAAGCCGCGCATCTTCCTGTTCGACGAGCCCCTGTCGAATCTCGACGCGCAGCTGCGCGTGGATATGCGCACGGAGATCAAAAAGCTGCACCAGAGGCTGGGCGCAACCATCGTCTACGTCACCCACGATCAGATCGAGGCCATGACCCTGGCGACTCGCATCGCGGTGATGCGCGCGGGCGAGCTGCAGCAGCTCGGTTCGCCGGCGGAAATCTACAACCGACCGGCCAACACTTTCGTCGCGGGCTTCATGGGCTCGCCGCGCATGAATCTGATCCCGGGCACGCTGAAAAACGAGGGTAGCGGGTCGTATCTCGAGGTCGCCGCCGACGGCGCCGGGCCGGCGCGCATCCTCCTGCCTCACGTACCCGATGCGACGCGAGGTTATTTGGGGCGCGAGATCACGGCGGGCCTGCGTCCCGAAGCGATCAGCGACAAGCTCGATGGTGGCGGCTCCGGCAACCGGCCCGTGATCGAAGCGACGGTCGAAGTCACCGAACCTACGGGTCCCGACATCCTAGCGGTGCTTCTTCTGGGCGGGCGCGAGATCACAGCCCGGCTTCGGCCCGACAGCACGCTGAAGGCGGGAGAGCGCGGCCGTTTCGCTATCGACCTGTCCAAGCTGGTCTGGTTCGACCCTTCGACCGGCGCGCGGGTCGCGTGATGGATTGGGATGTCGTCATCATCGGTTCGGGTGTCGGCGGCGGCTGCATCGCCCACAGCTTGGCCGACACCGGTGCGCGCATCTTGATTCTGGAGCGCGGAGAGCGCCTGCCGCGCGAGCCGCAGAACTGGGACCCTGAAGCCGTCTTCGTCGAGAACCGCTACCGCACCGCCGAAACCTGGTACGACGGCGCCGGTAACCCGTTCCGTCCCGGCCAGTTCTACTATGTCGGCGGTCACACCAAGGTCTATGGCACGGCGATGTTTCGCTTCCGCGAGCGGGATTTCGATGGCATCGAGCATGCGGAAGGGGCGACGGTCCCCTGGCCAATACGCTATGCAGAGTTGGAACCCTGGTACGCGCAAGCCGAGCGCGTGTTCGGCGTACACGGAAAGGCCGGGGACGATCCGACCGAGCCGGCCCGCTCGACCCCCTTTCCGCATCCACCGATCCCGCACGAACCAATCATTGGCGAGGTGTTCCAGCGCATGCAATCGCGCGGCCTCCATCCGGCGCACATGCCGGCGGCGATCGACCTTCATCCCGGCGGCACTTGCATTCGCTGCGGCACCTGCGACGCGTTCCCGTGCAAGATCGGCGCGAAGGGCGACGCAGAGACGCGGCTCATCGACCCGTCGCTCAAATACCCCAACGTGAAACTGCAGACCGGGAGCCTCGTAACGCGTCTGCTTACCGACGAGCGGGGCAAGCGCATTGTTGCGGTAGAGGTTACGCGCGGTGGCGAGACGCAGACGATTGGCGCCCGCTTGTTCGTGCTGTCAGCCGGCGCCATCAACAGCGCGGCGGTACTGCTGCGCTCGGCCGATTCCAAGAATCCCAAAGGTGTTGCCAATTCCTCCGGCATGGTAGGCCGCTATTACATGAACCACAACTGCACCGCGATCCTCGCAGTGACGCCGTGGCGCGTGAACCAAACGCGCTATCCGAAGACCCTCACGCTCAACGATTATTATTTTGGCGGTGACGCCAGCGCTCGACCCCTCGGCAATCTTCAACTGCTCGGCAAGATCGAGGAGCCCATGTTGCGCGGCGCGCTGCCCAGGGCACCGAAATGGTCGCGTTCGTGGCTCGCCCGTCACAGCGTCGACTGGTACGTCATGTCCGAGGATCTGGCGCAAGTCGACAGCAGCGTTACGCCGCGCAGCGATGGCGCGATCCAGCTCAACTGGAAGCGCAGCAATCTACGCGCACATCAGCGCTGGGTCGAACTGGCGAAGAGGCTGCTCAAGGACGTGGGCTTCCCGATCGTGCTGTCCAAGCCGTTCGGCACCGACACGCCGTCGCATCAATGCGGAACGGCTCGCTTCGGCACCGATCCGCGGACTTCAGTGCTCGATCCCCACTGTCGCGCCTGGGACCACGAGAACCTCTTTGTTGTCGATGCCAGCTTTTTTCCTTCCTCGGCTGCACTGAATCCCGCGCTGACCGTCGCCGCCCAGGCATTGCGCGTCGGCGCACATCTGAAATCACGACTCGATCAGTTCTGATCATGACTTCAAAACCGCATCGACCCGTTGCAATCGTCACCGGCGCACGCCGCGGCATCGGAGCTGCGATAGCGGTGAGCCTAGCCGGCGGCGGGTTCGATGTCGCCGTCACTGATGTCGCCGAGGATGGCGTGGACGCGACGCTGAATGCAATCACTGCGGCCGGCGGTCAAGCACGTTTTATCCGCAGCGATATCGCGGATGTCGGGGATCACGCACGCGTGGCAGAGGAGCTGTTCGCCTGGCGAGGCGCGATCGACTGTCTTGTGAACAACGCCGGAATCTCCGCTCCCAGGCGGGGCGATCTGTTGGAGCTTGTCCCCGAGGCATTCGATCGGGTGTTGAACGTGAATCTACGCGGCGCGTTTTTCTTCACGCAGAGCATCGCGAAACGCATGCTTGCGGCGCCCTCGGTCGGGCCGAGGTCGATCATCACCATCTCTTCAGTGAATGCCGAGCTTGCCTCGCCCGAGCGCGGAGAGTACTCCATCTCCAAAGCGGGGCTCGCCATGCTCACCAAACTCTTTGCGCTGCGATTGGCAGGGGACGGTATCGCTGTGTTCGAAGTGCGTCCAGGCGTGATCCGCACATCCATGACACAGGTCGTGGCCGAGAAATACGAGCGCCGCATCAACGAGGGGCTCGTGCCGATGGGGCGTTGGGGCACCCCGCAGGACGTAGGTGAAGCGGTGGCCGGCCTCGCCAGCGGTCGCTTCGCGTTTTCCACCGGCTCAGTGGTGCATGTGGACGGCGGGCTCGCCGTACCCCGGCTGTGACATGGCCACGGAAAGCTACGACTACATCATCGCCGGCGGCGGTTCCGCAGGCTGCGTGCTGGCCAATCGGCTGAGCGCGGATCCAAGCATCCGCGTCCTGTTGCTGGAAGCAGGCGGCTCCGATCGCCATCCTCTGTTTCACATGCCGGCCGGCTTCGCCAAGATGACCAAGGGCATCGGCTCGTGGGGCTGGCACACGGTGCCGCAGAAACAGCTCAAGGGGCGGATTCTTCGATTCACGCAGGCCAAGGTGATCGGCGGCGGGTCTTCGATCAATGCTCAGCTCTACACACGAGGAGCTCCCGCCGATTACGACGAGTGGGTGAGCGAAGAAGGCGCGGCGGGCTGGTCATACCGGGAAGTCTTGCCTTATTTCAAGCGCGCCGAAAACAATCAGCGCTTCGCGAACGAGTACCACGCCTACGGCGGGCCGCTGGGTGTTTCCAACCCGATCAGTCCGCTACCGATCTGCGAAGCTTTTTTTCAGGCGGGGCAGGAACTGGGCATTCCATTCAATCCCGACTTCAACGGCGCGCGGCAGGAAGGCCTGGGCTACTACCAACTCACACAGTTGGACGCGCGGCGCTCGTCGACTTCCACCGGATATCTGAGCCCGATCCGCAGTCGATCCAACCTGCACGTGATGCTGGAGACGCAGGTTCTACGTGTGCTCATCGAGGGGCGGCGCGCGGGTGGCGTCGAAATCGTGACCAGCAGCAACCGCGTGCCGCAGCTAGTCCGTGCGGATCGCGAGGTGATCGTTTCCTCGGGCGCTATCGGCTCGCCCAGGCTGCTGATGCAATCTGGCATTGGGCCAGCCGACCATCTGCGTGCGCTGGGAATCGAGGTGACCCGTGATCTTCCGGGCGTGGGGTCAAATCTCCAGGATCATCTCGACCTGTTCGTCATCGCCGAGTGCACCGGAGACCACACCTACGACAAGTACGGGAAGCCCCACTACGCCGCTTTGGCGGGAATTCAATATCTCTTGTTGCGCAACGGACCGGTCGCCTCGAGCCTGTTCGAGACCGGCGGCTTCTGGTACGCCGGCACGAACGGACCAATGCGCGCGCGCTCTCCAGACATCCAGTTTCACCTTGGTCTCGGATCCGGCATCGAGGCGGGCATGGCGAGAATACGCAACGCGGGGGTGACGTTGAACAGCGCGTATCTGCGACCGCGGTCTCGCGGTTCGGTCCGCTTGGTCAGCCGAGATCCAGCTGCAGCGCCGTTGATCGATCCGAACTACTGGTCCGATCCGCAAGACAAGCCTCTGGCGATTGCGGGCTTACGATTGGCGCGCGCGATAATGAGTCAGCCAGCGCTGAAGCGGTTCGTGCAAACGGAAGTCCTGCCAGGCGTGGGACTGAAGACCGATGAGGAGCTGTCCGACTATGCTTGCGCGCATGCGAAGACCGATCATCATCCGGTGGGCACTTGCCGCATCGGTCCGGCAAACAATCCGATGAGCGTGGTGACGCCTGATCTGTGCGTCATCGGTCTGGAGGGTTTGCGTGTGGTCGACGCATCCGTCATGCCCCGAATTCCGTCCTGCAACACCAACGCGCCGACTATCATGGTGGCCGAGAAGGGCGCCGACCATATACTGGAGAAACTCTAAAAGGGTACCGCCATGCTGCAGCTGATCTTGCCGCAATCCGACGCCAAACTGACCCGGTACACGCTTGCGCATGAGGTCTCGCCGTTCGCAGCCGTCGCGCCGGGGCCGTTCAACCGGACTGCCTACGCGGCTGTCCACGTCGTCGCGAACCCGCGGCAACCCAGCGATCCGTGGGATGGCCCCACCCCGATCGACTGGGACGCGACGCTGCGTTTCCGCGAGCACCTCTGGCGGCTCGGTTTCAAAGTGGCGGAGGCAATGGACACCTCCCAGCGCGGGATGGGCTTGGACTGGAGCACAGCGCGCGAATTGATTCGCCGCAGCGTAGCGCACGCGCGGACGATCCCAGGGGCTGATCTCGCTTGCGGGGTGGGTACCGATCAACTGGCCTGGAACGACCGCACGTCTTTGCGCGACGTCGTGGCAGCGTACAGCGAGCAGATCGAGACGGTCGAGGCGGCAGGCGGACGCATCATCCTCATGGCAAGCCGCGCGCTGGCGGCCATAGGCCACGGTCCCGACGACTATCGCGAAGTGTATTCGACACTCCTCCGGCAATGCAGGCAGAAGGTGATTCTCCACTGGCTGGGCGAGATGTTCGACCCGGCGCTGAAGGGCTACTGGGGGAGCGCCGACCTCAACCAGGCGACAGAGACCGCGCTGGGGATCATTCGTGATCACGCCGAGAAGATTGACGGCATCAAGGTGTCGCTGCTGGACGCACAACGAGAGCTCGACCTGCGACGCCGTCTGCCACCCGAGGTCAAGATGTTCACCGGCGACGACTTCAACTACGGCGAGCTGATTGCGGGCGACGGCACGCACCATTCCCACGGTCTGCTGGGGATCTTCGATCCGATCGCTCCGATTGCTGCCAAGGCTCTCCAGGCACTCGCCAAAGGTGATGTCGGAGATTACCGTCGGATGCTCGATCCCACCGTGATCCTATCGCGCGAGATCTTCCGCGCTCCCACGCGCCACTACAAAGCCGGCGTTGTT
>Ga0335080_10004226_pt1 | contig 14646 bp, 12 predicted proteins | sample Lox_Sample_34_FD_206720 | JGI IMG/M metagenome (GOLD analysis project Ga0335080, IMG submission 206720) | Soil microbial communities from Loxahatchee National Wildlife Refuge, Florida, United States - Lox_Sample_3.4 | ecosystem: Environmental > Terrestrial > Soil > Wetlands | place: USA... | reverse complement strand
CAGACCGGGCACATGGAGAACCTGGAGGAGTTCCTGCGCGGCTGGCTGGCCCGGGCGGCCGCCCAGGGTGGCCTGCCCGAGGGCAGTCTCGCGGAGGCCTTCCAGGTCATCAACACGGCCTGACCCGGGGCGCACCGGCCGCCTGATCCGGGGCGCACCGCCGCCTGACCCGGGCGTCCGGTCACCTGACCAGGGCGTCCGGTCACCTGACCATCCGGCCCGGCCGCTTTCGCGCCCGGGCCGGATGCCAACATATAACGCTCAGATCACACAAGATTTCAGCCGTATCACGATGGGTCTGGTGCGCTGGCGCTCACCGGCCTAGGTTGGCTCTCAGGCGCATTCGCCGGACCGGGAGGAGACCGCGCATGGCCAGCATCACCGTCACGGTCGACGGGGTCACGTACACAGATGACGTGGAACCGCGGCTGCTGCTCGTCCATTACCTGAGAGACAGGCTCGGCAAGACCGGCACTCCCGTCGGCTGCGACACATCCAACTGCGGCGCATGCACGGTGCACATGAACGGTGTGTCCGTGAAGAGCTGCGCGGTGCTGGCGGTGCAGGCCGACGGCGCCGAGATCACCACCATCCAGGGCCTGGCCAACGGCGAATGGCACCCGCTGCAGAAGGCCTTCAACACCGAGCACGCGCTGCAGTGCGGCTACTGCACACCCGGCATGATCATGGCGGCGGCCGACCTGCTGCGGACCAATCCTCATCCGAGCGACGAGGAGATCCGCGACGGGCTGGAGGGCAACCTCTGCCGGTGCACGGGATACGAGAACATCGTCCGCGCGGTCCGGCGCGCGGCCGAGGCGGGAGCGACCTCATGACCACCGACACCCAGGCAGCGGCCCCCGAGCTCGGCAAGGCACGCACCCGTAAGGAGGACGCCCGGCTGCTGACCGGCCAGACCAACTGGACCGACAACATCGTCCTGCCCGGCATGCTGCACATGTGCTTCGTGCGCAGCCCGTTCGCGCACGCGCGGATCACCTCGGTGGACGTCAGCGCCGCCCGGAGCATGCCAGGCGTGATCGCCGCTTTCTCCGGCGCCGACTTCGCCGACGAGCAGGCCAGCCTGCCGTGCGGGTGGCCGGTCACTGAAGACATCGTCATGCCGCCCCACCCACCGATGGCGACCGAGGAGGTCCGCTACGTCGGCGAGGCGGTCGCGGTGGTGATCGCCAGGGACCGGTACACGGCAGCGGACGCCATCGCCGCCGTGGACGTCGACTACGAGCCCCTGCCGCCGGTGCTCGACATGCGGGCCGCCCTCGAAGAGGGCTCGCCCAAGGTGCACGAGGCCGGCAACAAGTGCTACGTGTGGCCCTTCGTGCAGGGCGACATCGACGCCGCCTTCCGCGACGCTCCGGTAGTGCTGGAGCGGACCTATCGGCAGCAGCGGCTGATCCCCTGCGCGATGGAACCACGCGCGGTGATCGCCAGCTATGTGGCGGGCGAGGTCACCCTGTGGTCGGCCACCCAGATCCCGCACGTGCTGCGATTCGCGCTCGGGGCATTCTTCGGGATCCCAGAGCAGAACATCCGCGTCATCGCCCCCGACGTGGGCGGCGGCTTCGGCTCCAAGCTCCAGGTGACGGCCGAGGAAGTGCTCGCGGTGCTGGTCGCCCGCAAGCTCGGCAGGCCGGTCAAGTGGACCGAGTCCCGCAGCGAGGGGAACCTCACGGTCCATCACGGCCGCGACCAGTGGCAGAAGATCAGGATCGCGGCCGACCGGGACGGGCGGCTGCGCGGCCTGGACGTCGACCTGCTGGCCGACATGGGCGCCTACCTGATGCTGGTGACGCCGGGCGTGCCGCTGCTCGGGGCGTTCATGTATCCCGCCATCTACAAGATGGACGCGTACTCGTTCAAGTGCACCGGTGTGTTCACCACCAAGATGCCCACCGACGCCTACCGCGGCGCGGGGCGCCCGGAGGCCACGTTCGCCATTGAGCGGATCATGGACGAGCTGGCGGCCGAGCTCGGCATGGACCCGCTGGAGGTCAGGGAGCGGAATTGGATCAAACACGAGGAGTTCCCGTACACCTCGATCTCCACCCTGGTCTACGACAGCGGGAACTACGAGGCGGCCACGGCCCGGGCCAGGGAACTGTTCCGCTATGACGAGCTGCGCGCCGAGCAGAAGTCCCGGCGGGAGGCCGGTGACCCGGTCCAGCTGGGCATCGGTATCTCGACCTTCACCGAGATGTGCGGGCTCGCGCCCTCCCGCGTGGTCGGCTCGCTGAGATACGGGGTCGGCGGCTGGGAAAGCGCAACGGTGCGGGTCCTGCCCACCGGCAAAGTCGAGGTGGTGACCGGGTCCAGCGCCCACGGCCAGGGCCACGAGACCGCCTGGAGCCAGATCGCCGCCGACAAGCTGGGCGTCCCGTTCGAGGACGTCCGGGTATTGCACGGGGACACCCAGGTGTCGGCCAAGGGGATGGACACCTACGGTTCCCGGTCGCTGACCGTGGGCGGCATCGCCCTGTCCGGCGCCTGCGACAAGGTGATCGCCAAGGCCAAGCGGGTGGCGGCACACCTCATGGAAGCCAGCGAGAACGACATCGAGTTCACCGCCGGCCGGCTCCATGTGCGTGGTGACCCGGAGCAGGGCGTCTCCCTCCAGGAGATCGCCCTCGCCACGTTCACCGCGCACAACTTCCCCGACGGTGTGGAGCCCTCGCTCGACTCCGACGCCACCTATGACCCGGAGAACTTCTCGTTCCCGCACGGGACGCACCTGTGCGCGACCGAGGTCGACACCGAGACCGGCCGGGTCACCATCCGCTCGTACGTGGCCGTGGACGACGTGGGCAAGGTCGTGAACCCGCTCATCGTCGAGGGCCAGGTGCACGGCGGCATCGCCCAGGGCATCGCGCAGGCGCTGTATGAGGAGGCCGTCTATGACGACGACGGCAACCTGCTCACCACGACCCTGGCCGATTACCTGGTTCCGTCCGCCCCTGACCTGCCGCACCTCACCACCGACCGGACCGAGACACCCGCCACCACCAACCCGCTCGGCGTCAAGGGCGTCGGCGAGGCGGGCACGATCGCGTCCACCCCGGCGGTGGTGAACGCCATCGTCGATGCGCTGCGGCCGATGGGCATCGACGACGTGCCGATGCCGTGCACCCCCGAACGGGTCTGGCGGGCCATCCAGTCCGCCCGCGATAACGGCGCTGGGCAGAACGGAGGCGGGCAATGATCCCGGCGAAATTCGACTACACCAAGCCCGGGTCGGTCGACGAGGCGGTCCGCGCGCTGGCCGGCGGCGGCGATGACGCCAAGGTGATCGCCGGCGGGCAGAGCCTGCTGCCGCTGCTGCGGCTGCGGCTCGCCTTCCCCGAGCTGCTCGTGGACGTGGGCGGGCTCGGGGAGCTGCGCGGCGTCCGCGACGAGGGCGAGACGCTGTGGATCGGGGCGCTCACCACCCTCGACGAAGCGGCCCGTGACCCGGTCATCGGCCAGCACTGCGGGCTGCTCTCCGAGGCGGCCGCCCTGATCGCCGACCCGGCCGTCCGCCACCGCGGCACGGTCTGCGGGGCCCTGGCGCACGCCGACCCGGCCGGGGACCTCCCGGCGGTGGCGGTGGCGCTGGACGCGACGCTGATCGCCCGCGGCCCCGGCGGCGAGCGGACCATCGGCGCGGGCGAGTTCTTCCTCGACTACCTGACCACCGCGCTGGCGCCGGACGAGATCCTGACCGGGGTCCGGGTACCCAAGCTCGGCCCGCGCTGGGGTTATCACTACGAGAAGTTCCACCTCACCGCGCAGGCATGGGCGATCGTCGGCGTGGCGGTGGTGGCCCGCCGGTCGAATGGGCAGATCGCTGAGGCTAGGATCGGGCTCACCAACATGGGCCTGGTCCCTGTCCGGGCCCGCGCGGCGGAGGCCGCCGTCGCCGGCGTGGAAGCCAGCAGGGAGGCCCTGCGGGCGGCCGCCGAGCGGGCGGACGAAGGCACACAGCCACCGTCTGACCTGCACGGCGCGTCCGACTACCGGCGCCACCTGGCGCGGGTACTGACCGCCAGGGCATTGGCGGTGGCAGCAGGAGTCTGATTATGGAGCTGGAGCACTCGTTCACCATCCCGGTCCCACCGGAGCGCGCGTGGCAGGTGCTCCTCGACGTCGAACAGGTGGCGCCCTGCATGCCGGGCGCCACCGTCGACTCGGTGGACGGCGACGAGGTGACCGGCCGGGTCAAGGTCAAGGTCGGCCCGGTCGCGCTCACCTACGCGGGTAAGGCGCGGTTCACCGAACGGGACGAGCAGGCCAAGTCCATCACGCTGGAGGCGTCGGGCAAGGAGACGCGCGGCTCCGGGACGGCCTCGGCCACGGTTCATTCCTGGCTGGCCGACGAGAGCGGCCAGACCCGGGTGACCGTGCACACGACGATGAACGTGACCGGCCGGCCCGCCCAGTTCGGCCGCGGCGTGATGGCCGACGTCGGCGGCAGGATCATCGAGAAGTTCGCCACCAACCTGGCGGCGCAGCTCGCCGCCGCCGGCCCGGCTGAGGGGGCCGCTGCCGCCGGGCCGGCCGGGCCCGGCGGCCAGCACGGGGCGGCGGTTTCCGGCAACGGGGCCCTGGCGCTGCCGATCGAGGACCTCCAGCTCCCGGTGCGCGCCTTCAACAGCCTGCGGCGCGAAGGCATCCACACGGCCGGTGACCTTTCCGCCCGCAACGAGGCGGAACTGCTCGCGATCCCGAACCTGGGCCCGCAGTCGATCAGTGAGATCAAGCTGAAGCTGGCAGAACGGGGGCTGGCGCTCGCCAGCCCGGCGGCAGCAGCGGGGCCGGCGGCCACCGGCTCCAGCGGTGACACGGCCGCGGCTCCCCCGCCGGCCACGCCGTCATCCGCGATCCCGCCGCCGGCCGCACGGCCGCCGGACGAGGACGCGATCGACCTGCTCAGCGTGGCGGGTTTCCCGGTCGCCAAGCGGGTGCTGCCGGTGGCCGGCGCGATCGCCGTGCTCCTCGCGCTGTTCCTGCTCGGCCGTCGCCGGCGCCGCCGCCGGGCCTGATCCCAGCGGGCCCGCCGGGGGCAGTCCCCGGCGCCTTTCCCGTGCCCTGTTCCCGCGGCCCGGCCGCTGTCGATTCCGCGGCTGGCCGCTCGTCGGTCAGGTAGGGCGCACCACCGGGTGCGCTCACGGGGGGAAGCGGAGCTGCCAGGCTGCTTCTCCCGGGTCGAGAGAGGAAGCAACCGTGAGCAAGTACCTGCTGCTGTACCGCGGCCCGGCGACGCCGATGGAGGACTTCACGCCCGAGCAGTCTGCCGAGCAGATGAAGGCCTGGGGTGACTGGATGGGCCGGGTCGGTCCGGCGATGGTGGACGGCGGGGCGCCGTTCGGGCAGCGCACCGCGGTCAGCGACGACGGAACGAGCCCGGCGCCCGGTGACCTGAACGGCTACACGATCGTCGAGGCTGACTCCGTCGACGGCGCCCGCGCGCTCACCGGCGGGCACCCCTTCCTGTCCGAGGGCAAGGGCCGGTTCACCATCGAGGTCTTCGAGCTCGTGCCCATGTAGCACGACCGGGCCCGGCAGCGCTCGGGCGGCCGCGGCGGCGGTCTTCAGACAGGCGGAGGTGGCTGGCTGAGGTCTGCCTCGCGGCGCCCGGGGCCGCTGGCCGCGTCCAGGGCGGCCCTGAGCAGCGCGCCTGCCGCGTCGACAGCCTGCGTAAGCCCGTCCGGCTCGGGGGACAGGTCCGCGAGGATCCCGTCGGCGCCGCGCAGCCCGGCCCGGTCCAGCAGGGCCTTCTCGTTGGTGACCCACTCCCCTCGCGCCGCCAGGACGCCATGCGCGCCCTGGCATGCCGCGGTCGCGATCGCTCCCGCGGTGTCGGCCAGGTGCCCCCGGGCGGCGTGCGCGGCCCGCGCGTAATCCAGCGTTGCCCGGGCATTGCCCCACCAGCGGGCGGGCGCCAGGCGGCGCAGCTCGCCGGGGAACCCGGGCCTGGGCAGCCTGCCGTGCAGCACGCGGTGCAGGCCCAGCTCGGCGACCACGATGTAGGTGGGGACGCCAGCCAGGTGGAACAGCAGCCGCTCGACCTGGAAGCGCCCGGCCCGGGCCTCGGCCAGGTGATACTCCACGTCGTCCAGATCCCGGTAGTGCACGTCGACGCGCCGGCCGCCCGCGCGCAGCCAGGCGCCGCCGTTGAAGACCCCGCCGCCCCAGCCGCCGATCGGGAAGATCTCCCCCGGCCAGCCCAGGGTGCTCAGGCTGGCGGGGTCGAACGAGCCGCCGCGGCCCGGCTGGCCGCCGCGGTAGTACACCGCGAAGTCCCAGTCGCTGTCGGGCCGCGCCGTCCCGGCCGCCCGGGAGCCGCCGAGAGCGACCGCCCGGACGCCGGGCAGGCGGGCCAGCGCCCCGGCCGCCTCGGCGCAGAACGCCTCGTCGCCGCTTGCTGGCATGCCCGCAGGATAGACGGCGCACGCCGCGGGCAGGCTGTCACACCGGAGCGGCCCGCATTGTCTGAGGGGTAAGACCCAAGGGAGAGGAGCCCGCCATGGCGCGCATCTCGCTCGGCCCGCCCCAGGCCCCGGGGTACCGGCCCGGCGCCCGGTTCTCCCCGCGCCGATCCGGCGTCATGCCCGGCCCAGCCGCCGCGCCGGGCAGCCGCCCGGGGGCGCAGTGAACGACCAGCAGGTGTTCGAGGCCAACCGCGAGCTGCTGTTCGCCGTGGCCTACCGGATGCTCGGCACGGTCGCCGATGCCGAAGACGCCGTCCAGGACGCCTGGCTGCGCTGGTCCGCGGCACCACGCTGCGACATCGCCGAGCCGCGGGCGTACCTGGCCAGGACCGTCACCAATATCGCCCTGAACAGGCTGCGGTCGGCGCGCGCCCGCCGGGAGGCCTATGTCGGCTCGTGGCTGCCCGAGCCGCTGCTGACCAGCGGCCCGGACGCCGCGGACCGGGCGGAGCTGGCCGAGTCGGTGTCGCTGGCCATGCTGGTGGTGCTGGAGTCGCTGACGCCCGAGGAGCGCGCGGTTTTCGTTTTGCATGAGGTGTTCGGTTTCCCGCACGCCGAGATCGCGGCCGCGATCGGCCGCAGCGACGCGTCGGTCCGCCAGCTCATGCACCGGGCGCGCGAGCATGTGCAGGCGCGCAGGCCGCGGTTTGATGTGGACGCCGGCCAGCAGCGTGAGGTGACCCAGCGGTTCCTCGCCGCCGCCGCGGGCGGCGACATCGACCAGCTGATGGCGGTCCTGGCTCCCGACGTGACGCTGATCCCCGACGGCGGGGGCAAGGCGCAGGCGCCGCGGCGCCCGATCACCGGCGCCGCCAAGGTGGCCCGGTTCCTCGCGGCCATCTCCGGCCGGCCCTACATGGGGATCGACCCCTCCGACATGACGCTGGAGCTGGCGGAGATCAACGGTGCGCTGGGGGCGCTGATCACGGCGGGCGGGAAGCCGATCACCGCGGTGACCACCGTCGTCGCGGGCGGCCAGATCACCGCCATCCAGCTGGTGACCAATCCGGACAAGCTGCGGGGCATCACCGCCGGCCGCACGCTCCCGCTGTGACCGCGGGGCCCGCCGGGCCGTGGCAGGGCGGGGAACCGGAGTTACTGTAAGGCCGTGGTGAACTCCCCGCTCGACCGGTCCTTCGCGGAGGAACGCGACGCCACCGACCCGCTCGCGGGGTTCCGTGGCCGCTTCGTCCGGGACGACCCATCGCTGATCTACCTGGACGGGAACTCGCTGGGCATGCTGCCGGCCGCCACCGCCGAGCGGATCGGCAAGGTGGTACGCGGCAGCTGGGGCCGCGGGCTGATCCGGTCCTGGGGCCACTGGGCCGACCTGCCCCGCCGGGTGGGCGACCTGCTGGGCTACCACCTGCTCGGGGCGGGGCCCGGCCAGGTGGTGGTGTGTGACAACACCACGGTCAATCTCTACAAGCTGGCCCGCGCCGCCGCCGCGCACCGGCCTGGCCGCGGCGTCATCGTGACCGACGACGACAACTTCCCCACCGACCGGTACGTGCTGGCCGGTGTCGCCGCCGAGCTCGGCGGCGAGCTGCGCATGATCCACACCGACATCGACCAGGGCGTCAGCGGCCAGGCGGTGAGCGCGGCCGTGGACGAGGGCACCGCGCTGGTCTGCCTGTCCCACGTGGCCTACCGCAGCGGCGCCCTGGCCGACATGGCGCAGATCACCCGCATCGCCCACGACCGCGGAGCGCTGGTGCTCTGGGACCTGTGCCATTCCGTCGGCTCGGTACCGGTGGACCTCGACGGGTGCGGCGCCGACCTGGCGGTCGGGTGCACCTACAAATACCTCAACGCCGGTCCCGGCGCGCCCGCGTTCCTGTATGTGCGGGGTGACCTCCAGGAACAACTGCGCCAGCCGGTGCAGGGCTGGTTCGGCCAGCGGGACCAGTTCGCGATGGGGCCGGTCTACGACCCGGTTCCCGGCATCGGCCGGTTCACGACCGGCACCCCGGACATCATCGGGACCACCGCCGTTGCCGAAGGCGTCAGCCTGCTGGCCGAGGCCGGCATCGTGGCGCTCCGGGACAAGGGCATGCGGCTCACCGACTACCTGATCGACCTCGCGGACGCCTGGCTGGTCCCACTGGGCTTCCACCTCGCCTCACCGCGGGAGGCCGCGCGCCGGGGCTCCCACGTCTGCCTGCACCACCCGCAGGCCACCCAGATCGGTGAGGCGCTCACCCGGGCCGGGGTGGTCGGCGACCTCCGGGCCCCGGACCGGCTCCGGCTGGGCCCGGCGCCGATCACGACCAGCTTCACCGACGTCTGGGAGGCGGCCGACACCATCCGCCGGATCGCCGCCGGCGAGGAGGTCACCCGGCCGCGCGGCCAGGCCGGGTGGGCCGTCCGTACGGGCAGCCAGGACGGCGAGCCGGGCGGCGACGGCGGCACCCGGTCCGATGACCTGTCGTGCTCCTTCTGCGGCCAGACGCGCTGGGAGGTCAGCAAGATCGTGGCCGGCCCGGACGCCTACATCTGCGATGGCTGCGTCGGCCAGGCGGCGTCGGTGCTCACCGCCGGCGGCCCGGCCGCCACCGCCACCGCCACCGCCACGATGGTCAGGCTGGACCCTCACGCCAGGGGGCAGCGGTGCAGCTTCTGCGGCCAGCCCCTGCACCGGGTGGCCGGGCTGGCGGCCGCCGGTGACGCGCGGATCTGCGCCGAGTGCATCGAGCTGTGCGAGGAGATCTTCGCGGAGGACCTGTCCTGAGGCCAGGCCGCCCAAGCACCGGGCACTGGCAATCGAGGGGAGTGCGGGGAGCCCCGAGGCTACTCCCACTCGATGGTGCCGGGCGGCTTGCTCGTGATGTCGACGACCACCCGGTTGACCTGAGGCACCTCGTTGGTGATCCGGGTGGAGATGGCGGCCAGCAGCGGGCCGGGCAGCCGTGCCCAGTCGGCGGTCATGGCGTCCTCACTGGTCACCGGGCGCAGCACCACCGGGTGCCCGTAGGTGCGGAAGTCCCCCTGCACCCCCACCGAGCGGACGTCGGCCAGCAGCACCACCGGGCACTGCCAGATGTCGGTGTCCAGCCCTGCCCGTGACAGCTCCTCCCGGACGATCGCGTCGGCCTCACGCAGGATCTCCAGCCGCTCCTGGGTGATCTCGCCGATGATGCGGATGCCCAGCCCCGGCCCGGGGAACGGCTGGCGCCAGACGATCTCCGGCGGCAGGCCCAGCTCCTGGCCGAGCCGGCGCACCTCGTCCTTGAACAGGTCGCGCAGCGGCTCCACCAGTGTGAAGCCGAGATCCGCGGGCAGCCCGCCGACATTGTGGTGGGACTTGATGCTGGCGGTGCCGGTGCCGCCGCCGGACTCCACCACATCCGGGTACAGCGTCCCCTGCACCAGGAAGTCGACCGCCTCGCCGTGCGCGCCCGCCTCGGCGGTGATCTCGCGGGTGGCCCGCTCGAACGCCCGGATGAACTCCCGCCCGATGATCTTGCGCTTCTGTTCTGGATCGGTCACGCCCGCGAGGGCGGCCAGGAACGTGCCCGCCGCGCTCACCGTGTGCAGATCGACCCCGGTGGCCGCGACGAAGTCCTTTTCGACCTGCTCGGCCTCGCCCTTGCGCAGCAGCCCGTGATCCACGAACACGCAGGTCAGCCGGGACCCGATGGCGCGCTGCACCAGCGCGGCGGCCACCGCCGAGTCGACGCCGCCGGACAGCCCGCAGATGGCCCTGGCCCCGCCGACCTGCTGCGCGATCCGGGCGACCTGCTCGTCGATGATGCTGTGCATGGTCCAGTCCGGCCGGCACCCCGCCGCCGCCAGGAACCGCCGCAGCACCTCCATGCCGTGCTCGGTGTGCAGCACCTCGGGATGGAACTGCACGCCGTAAAGCCGCTGGCCGGGGGCTTCCACCGCCGCCACCGGCGTGGCCGCTGTCCGCGCGGTGACGGTGAAGCCCGGCGGCGCCACCGTGCAGGTATCCCCGTGCGACATCCAGACCTGCTGGCGCGCGGGCAGGCCCGACAGCAGCGCCCCGCCCGGCGCGGAGTCCGGGCCGGGCGCGCCGGCCGGCAGCAGCTCCAGCGTGGTCGCACCGTACTCACCCGCACCGGTGTGCGCCACCGACCCGCCCAGCCCGGCCACCATCAGCTGGAAGCCGTAGCAGATCCCGAGCACCGGCACGCCGGCGGCCAGCAGGCCGTCCGGGGCGGGGGGCGCACCGTCGGCGTAGACCGAGGCCGGGCCGCCGGACAGGATGACCGCCGCGGGCCTGCGGGCCAGGATCTCCGCCGCCGGCATCGTGGCCGGCACGATCTCGGAGTAGACGTGGCACTCGCGGACCCGCCGGGCGATCAGCTGGGCGTACTGCGCGCCGAAGTCCACCACCAGCACGGTGTCGAAATCCCCAGCGTGCACCACGTCGCCTTCCCGGGGGGCCCGCACGCCCGCTCTCCGGCGGGACTGCCACGACCTGCAGTCTAGGGGCGGGCCCGGCCGGCCGGGGACAGGCTCGCGGCACCAGCCTCAGCCGGGCGGCTGGCTGGCGGCCTTCTCGTCCGGGGCCGGGCCGCCCGCACCCACCTCGCCCACCCTGACCCGCGCGATGCGCCGGCCGTCCAGCTGGGTCACGGTGAGCCGGTAACCGTTGATCTCCACCTCGGCGCCGACGCCGGGCAGTTCCCCCAGCTTGGCGAGCACATAGCCGGCCACGGTCTCGTACGGGCCCTCGGGCAGGTTCACGCCGGTCTGCTCGGCGAACTCGTCCAGGTTCAGCAGCCCGTCCACCTCGACCTGGCCGCCGAGCAGCTTCGTCGGGCCGGGTTCCTCCAGGTCGTACTCGTCCTGGATCTCGCCGATCAGCTCCTCGACCAGGTCCTCCAGCGTCACGATGCCGGCGGTCCCGCCGTACTCGTCCACCACGATCGCCATATGCGCGCGGTCCCGGCGCATCTCCGACAGTGCGGACAGCACCCGCTTGCTGGTCGGCAGCCGCTTCACCGGCCGGGCCACCTCCCTCACCGGCACCTGCCCCCCGGCCAGGTCGGGGTTGAGCAGGTCACGCACATGGACGAAGCCGATGATGTCGTCGTAGGAATCCTGGTAGACGGGGAAGCGCGAATGCGGCGCGGCGGCCGCGATCTTGGCGGCACGCTCCAGCGGCGTGGCGGCCGCGATGAACTCCACCTCGGTGCGGGGCACCAGCACCTCGCGCAGCTGCCGTTTCCCGGCATCGAACACCTCGCGCACGATGTGCCGCTCGTCGGCGCTGAGCGCCTGGGTCCCGGCGACCAGATCGCGGAGCTCCTCCTCGGTCATCACCCCGCGGCTCATGCTCGGGTCCCCACCGAGCAGCCGCACCACCAGGTCGGTGGACCGCGACAGCAGCCACACCAGCGGCCGGGCCAGCACCGAGATCCGGTCAAGCACGGGCGCCGCGAACTGCGCGACCGGCTCCGGGCGCTGCAGTGCCAGCCGCTTGGGAGCCAGCTCCCCCAGCACCAGGGTGAAGAATGAGATCACCCCGGTGACCACGATCAGCGAGATCGTGGACGCCCACCCGGCGGAGACGTTGTGACGGATCAGTACGGACTTCAGGTCGCCGGCCAGGGTGGCCGCGCCGAACGCGCCCGTGAGCAGGGTGGCCACGGTGACGCCGATCTGGACCGAGGACAGGAACCGGTTGGGGTCCTGCGCGAGCTTGGCCGCGCGCTGGCCGCGCTTGCCCCGCTGCCGGAGCCGGCGGATCTGCCCCTCGCGCAGCGATACCAGGGCCATTTCCGCCCCGGCGAAGAACCCGCCGACGAGCACGATGGCCAGCACGACAATGACGTCCCAGCCGACCTGGTTCACGGCTCGATCTCTGACCTCCGCATCCCCCGCGGCGGGGCGGCTTCCCCTGTCGGCCCGCCAGCCGCGTGCCCCGGACCGTGGCCGTGGCCACGGTGGGTGGGTCTGCACAGTCTAAGAGGCCCCGGCAAGGGGGCGCTGGATTAGCCGGGCAGTACCGGGGCCGGAATGGGCCAGGCGCGCGTGGAGCGGGTAACAGAGCCGGCGTGGCCCGGCTAACGTATGTGTTCCGTGGGGGATCCCATCTGGAAAAGCAGCGGCAGACTCGCCGATGGGCGGGAGATTATCTACTTCGACGAGTCGCCAGACCTCCGGCGGGCCAGCGTGCCCGACCGGCGGCCGCTCGCGGACGCGGCAGCGGCCCCCGGCACCGGCCAGGACCGCCTGGGCGGCCCGGACCTGGCGCCTGCCGGGCTCCGCTGGGACGCGCTGGCCGGGGAGTGGGTGATCGTCGCCGCCCAGCGCCAGGACCGGACGTTCCTGCCGCCGCCGGGCGAATGCCCGCTGGACCCGTCACGCCCGGGCAGGCTGACCGAGATCCCCGCACCCGACTACGACGTGGTCGTGTTCGAGAACAGGTTCCCATCGCTGCGCGGGCTGCCCCCCACCCCCGCGCCGCCAGCGGACCCGCCCGGCGGCGGGCCGCCCGAAGTCCCGGGCGGCCCGCCGGAGACCGGGTGGGTGCCGGGCCGCCCGCCCACCGGGCGCTGTGAGGTGGTCTGCTTCACCGCCGACCACCAGGCCTCGTTCGCGAGCCTGCCCGCCCGGCGGGTCCGGACCGTGCTGGAGGCGTGGGCGGACCGGACCAGCGTCCTTGCGGCCACCCCCGGGATCGAGCAGGTCTACTGCTTCGAGAACCGCGGCGAGGAGATCGGGGTGACGCTGCACCACCCGCACGGGCAGATCTACGGCTTCCCGTTCGTGACCCCCCGGACGGCACGCATGATCGGCCAGGCGAAGGCCCACGCCGCGGCCGGGCGCGGCAACCTGTTCGACGCCATGGTGGCGGGCGAGGAGGCGGCAGGCACCAGGATCGTCAGCCGGAACGAGCACTGGACCGCCTTCGTGCCCGCCGCGGCCCGCTGGCCGTATGAGGTCCTGCTGTTCCCGGCGCAGCGGGTACCGGGCATCCCGGCACTCGGTGAGGCGGCGCGGGCCTCGTTCTGCGACATCTACCCGGAGCTGCTGCGGCGCTTCGACGCGCTGTTCGGCATGCCGCTGCCCTACATCGCGGCCTGGCACCAGGCACCGGCCGGCGACGAGTTCGCCGGCCGCGAATTCGCGCTCCACCTGCAGCTCTTCACCATCCGGCGGGCGCCGGGCAAGCTCAAGTACCTCGCGGGCACCGAGTCGGGCATGGGAGTGTGGATCAACGACATCACACCCGAAGAGGCAGCCCAGGAGCTCCGGGAGGCCCGATGAGGCTGCTCGTCACCGGCGGCGCCGGCTACATCGGCGGCGTGGTCGCCACACTGCTCACCGGCGCCGGGCACGAGGTGACCGTGATCGACGACCTGTCCACCGGCCACGCGGACGCCGTGCCCGCGGAGGCGGCCTTCGTCAAGGGGACCGTCCGCGACCACGCGCAGGCGGTACTAGCCAGCGGGGGCGTGGCGGGCGCGGGGATCGATGCGGTCTTCCACTTCGCGGCCAAGTCGCTGGTGGCCGAGTCGGTGGCCAAGCCGTCGCTGTACTGGGAGCACAACCTCGGCGGCACGCTCGCGCTGCTGGAGGCCATGCGGGTCACCGGGACCGCGCGGATCGTCTTCTCCTCCACCGCCGCGGTCTACGGCGAGCCGGAGCGCGTCCCCATCGACGAGACCGCCCCGACCCGGCCGGGCAACCCCTACGGCGCGTCCAAGGTCGCCGTGGACACCGCCCTGGCCGAGCACGCCCGGATGCACGGGATCGGCGCCGTCAGCCTGCGGTACTTCAACGTCGCCGGCGCCCACGCCGGCCGCGGCGGCAGGTGGCTCGGTGAGCGGCACCACCCCGAGACCCACCTGATCCCGAACATTCTCAGGGCGGCGGCCGGGGACGCGGGGCCGGGCGCGGAGGTGTCGATCTTCGGCGACGACTACCCGACGCCGGACGGGACCTGCGTGCGCGACTACATCCACGTGACCGACCTGGCCAACGCCCACCTGCTCGCCCTGGACGCCTGTGTCCCCGGCCAGCACCGGGTCTACAACCTGGGCAGCGGCAGCGGGTACTCCAACCTGGAGGTGCTGCAGGCCTGCCGGGAGGTGACCGGGCGCGAGATCCCGGCCCGGACCGGCCCCCGGCGCGCGGGCGATCCGGCGGTGCTCATCGCCTCCTCCGCCCTTTTTCATGCAGAACG
>Ga0335080_10004224_pt1 | contig 14650 bp, 13 predicted proteins | sample Lox_Sample_34_FD_206720 | JGI IMG/M metagenome (GOLD analysis project Ga0335080, IMG submission 206720) | Soil microbial communities from Loxahatchee National Wildlife Refuge, Florida, United States - Lox_Sample_3.4 | ecosystem: Environmental > Terrestrial > Soil > Wetlands | place: USA... | reverse complement strand
TGATCGTCACCGCATAGCCGGCGTTCTGCATCAATCCCTGCACGTATTGAACCGACGCTTGATACCCTGCAGTTCCGGTATCGCGGTTGCCATGGCCATCGTTTCCGGGATGCTGGTCGGCGATCTGCTGAAAATGAGACAGGTGTTGCCAGAGCGAGGCTGGTTGAATGCATTCCAGGAGCTTTTGCGGGGTATCGTTTGCGCGCGCCTGACAGACTTGAGTGGAAGGAACAGCCTGACTTATGGCCATTGGCCCAACGCCGCCCGTTAGATCGTCGCCTATCTGGGCGGCAAGCCGCGGCTGCAAAGCGCAAAGTATGAGTGCGCAGAAGATGGAAAACCCGACGTTCTTAAGCCTAAGAGTGGTTCTGAGTGTGCCCATGGATCCCCTTTTCGAAGCCATTTCGAAGCCCTGCTAGCTTACACCAGGCAGCCGATAGCGTGAACACAGGAGACAAGAAATTGACAACAAAGCTCGTATAAGCGAGACGTTCATCTATGGACGGCGGACCCTATCTCCCGCGAAAGAAATGGCGCCCCGATGCAGGGCGCCAGTTCTTATGTTTCCGGGCCGCGTTACTGCAGCATCACTAGTACCTGAATCACGCCCTTCTCCCCGCTAAGCGGCTCAAGTGCTTTTCCAACCAACGCACCGAGCATCCGGTTCCGATCGGTTCCCTTCATTGCGTGCCCCGGGGTCGAAGAGGTAACTAGTAAGTCTCCAGCCCGAATTGGTCCGTTCTCGGCGGTAACTTTGCAAGGAACAATGCCGACGACGGCCAGCGGAACTTCCGCCTTCACACGGGCATCATCCACGCCGTAGGGGCTGGCCAGGACGCCGGGCTTGGTCGAGTAGATGCCAGCGACGCTGGTTGAGTAGGGCTCGGAGGTTAGTGTGAGACGCCGATCGCCATTTTGGTCAATTGCCATCAAGTCACCGGGCTGATATTGGGAACGCCCTCCCGATGCTGCCATGGATTCGGCAAAATCAGCGCCGCCCACGTCATAGGAAGTGGCATGTACGTGGCCGTCCCCGCCCACCCGGAAGACGGTGACCGCATTGGCCTGCCCGACAATAACGTTGCAGTCTGCCAACGTGCTGCACGAGTTGTCCTCACTATCCACGCCGTTATTGTTGAAGAGAGCCGCATTGCCGGCAGTACTTTCGGTTTCTGCGTAGACTGCGGTGGCCTGGCCGGTGGTAGCCAGGGCCAAACCGTAAACGCCGGTTCCCGAGGTGCCAGTATTCTTGCCAAATACACCCGCACCAAAATCCTGGCCCTGATTACCACCACCGGTGTATCCCGCAACGGCAGTACCCGTAGAAACCAGCACGTGCAATTTGGCGTCCGGGGCATTCGTTCCAATTGCCACGCTACCGTTCTTCTGTTGAATGATTGAGTTTCCGATTGACTGAGTACCAGTCCAAACGGCGATCTTGCCTTTGCTTCCGGTTCCGGTCACTTGTGCGATCAGCGACGTGCAGAGCATACCCGCAACCAGCACGCTGCACCCGAGCAGTTTCCGAGTCATGTGTTTTCTCCTTGTGTACTTTCAATTGTTCCGGGCCCGCAAAATAGTTCCGGCGGGAATGCCGGAGAGAAACTTCAGGCAGTTCACGTCGCCAGCGACCCGGTTGCTGCCGGGATCACACGCGCCTTCCGTGCCGCCACGAGACGTGCGATTGAGTGCCCCACGTCAGTGCTGTTACTCGTTCGCGAATTGTCTCGCCACTTCGTATTGGTGCACGAACTTCCTGCCAGAAATTTGCTCGGGTGCGAGCTTATGAACGAAGAGGACTAGAAGGTCAATCTGCTGAGGGACATCTTTTTCTCAATCAGCAAATCAATTGTTTCCTGCGATTTACCCGGAGAGGTTAATTCTGCTGACGGAACCTGCATGGCATGCTACACTCCTCCGCCAATGGGGAGGGACGGTCATGGCGGCCGGGCAGACGATGCCGCTTACGCTCCTGCGCTTCGGGACCTTCGACCTTGATTTGGAGTCGGGGGAATTGCGAAAGGCCGGAGTCCGCCTTAAGCTTCAGCAACAACCTTTTCTTGTCCTCAAAATCCTCGTACAGCGCCCAGGCGAAATCGTCACTCGGGAGGAACTTTGCTCTCAGATCTGGCCCGCTGATACGTTTGTCGACTTCGACAAGAGTCTGAACACGGCGGTCAATAAGCTGCGCGATGCGCTCGGTGATACGTCCAGCAGTCCCATCTTTATTGAGACCATTCCGCGCCGCGGCTACCGGTTCATTGCCCCGGTTACGGGTAACGGTCATGTGCCAGTGGCCACCTCAGAAACGCCCGCGCGGCCACGCCCGTTCAGGTGGGGGATTCTGGCTCCGGCTGCAGCTCTGGTTCTTATGGCAACTGCAGGAGCAATCTTGTACTTGCGGGGTACGCAACCTCCCTTGGAAAAGGACACCATCATGATTGACGGTTTTGTCAATCGCACAGGTGATCCGGTTTTCGATGACACCATCCGGCAAGGTCTCTCGGTTCAGTTGGAGCAGTCTCCGATGCTGAGAGTCGTCAGCGAAGAGCAAATTCATGACACGCTGAAGATGATGGGACAGGCAGCGGGCATTGGACCCGACCTCGCGGTGGCTCGCGAGGTTTGTCAGAGAACAAATGCCACCGTCTTGCTTGACGGTTCCATCGCTGTAATCGGCAACCAATATGATCTCGCCCTGCGGGCTGCTGAATGTGCCACGGGGGAAATACTGGTCAGCGCAGATGTCCAGGCCCCGGACAAGAACCATGTGCTCGATGCCGTCAGCAGGTTGGCCTCCGACATGCGTGCAAAGCTTGGGGAATCCCGGAACACCCTGCGCCGCTATAACACTCCGCTCGCCGCGGCGACGACCCCGTCTCTGGCTGCCTTGCGCTGCTACACCCAGGGAATTCAGGCTCAGGCCTCACAATTCGATTACAAGGAATCGATATCCTGGTTTCAGAAGGCCATTGAGCTAGACCCGAACTTTGCGATGGCCTATTGGGCCACAGGTGAGGCCTATGGAGACCTGGGGGAGACCAGCACCGCCAAAGACTACATCCGCAAAGCGTTTACCTTGCGGGAACCCGTTAGCCAGCGCGAAAAATGGTTGATTGAAGGAGTTTACTACTACCATGTTGTGGGCGATCTCCCCACAGCCCGCCGCAGTTTCGAACTCCTCGCAAACGTCTATCCCGACAGTCAGTACGCGCATAACTCGGTCGCCGACATTGCCGAAATGCTCGGAGATTATGACCTCGGATTGAACGAATATCGTGCTGCCCTTCGCATCCCGCCGCACTCAAGCGTGTCGTACCGCGACGTGGTCAATAGTTATCTCGCTTTGGACCGTGTCAATGAAGCAATGGCCGAAGTGAAGAACGCGCATGAGATGGGACTGGACGCGAATCTTTCCGCAATCCTGTACAGTGTCGCTTTCTATCGCGGTGACCGTGCCGGAATGGCGCAGCAAGTGGCAACCGCGACTGGGAAACCTGGAATCGAAGATCTGGTTGTCGAATTGGATGCCGATACTGCTGCATATTTCGGCCAGCTGCGAAAGGCTCGGGCGCTCTCAGAACGCGCCGCAGAATCCGCGGAGCGAAATGCGGGGAAAGAAACCAGCGCGCAATACTATGCGGCCTCCGCTCTTCGCGAGGCTTTGTTCGGCAACCCAGACCGCGCGAGAAAGCAGGCATCGGTCGCCAGCAAGTACGCTTCTGACAGAGATATAGCTTATGGAATTGCCCTTGCTACGGCCTACTCGGGTGACGTGAAGCAAACCGAGACGTTGACTGAGGAACTAGCCAGAAGTTTCGCCCAAGACACCGTTGCGCAATGCAACTATCTGCCGACCCTGCGTGCCAAGCTGGCGCTGGCGCACTCAGATGCGGAGCAGGCAATCGCGGCGCTGGCGCCTGCGATCTCGTGCGAACTCGGGCTGCCCAGCTATAGCTATTACAATTGGCCCAATCTGTATCCCGTTTATCTCCGCGGAGAGATCTACCTGGCAGCGCAATCCGGCGCCAAGGCCGCGGCGGAATTTCAGAAAGTCCTTGTCCACCGCGGCATCGTCTTGAATGAACCCATCGGCGCCCTCGCCCGTCTGGGGCTAGGCCGCGCCTATGCACTTTCTGGCGACAAGGCGAGGGCCCGCAGTGCGTACCAGGACTTTCTCTCGCTGTGGAAGGACGCCGATTCCGACCTTCCAATTCTCAAGCAAGCTAAGGCCGAATTTTCCAGGCTCCAATGAGAGACGACGACTCTCAGCACTATTTCCGCCCCACAATAGAGAAGGCCGGCGCGCCTAAGGATACGCGTCGCTCGGCAGCTTTCAGCGAGCGCTACTTGCTGGCTTCGAATCCCAGGAGCGGCCCGTTGGAAACCGCCTCGTAGCCTCCCACGATCTGTAGGTTGTCATTAATCCCCTGCGCATAGTCGTAAACGCTGCCCGGGTAGTCGAGCTTATGGAAGTTTCCTTGATGAAGCACGGCCCCATGACCGACGTAGTTCGCGTCGGTCCATTCGTAGGCCACGTCTCCAGCGTTGTTGATATCCAGCGCCAGAGAATCCATCGCACCCGGAACGTTCATCACCTGATATGTCCCAGTGTTGGAGTTATAGATCCTCGATTGCGTCACCCCGCTGAGACCATCTACGTACCAAAGCGTGAAGTAGCCGTCGTCGTTAATTCCCGACGCAATGGTGATAGCTGCCATGTAAATCCCAAGCGTGCTGTACTTGCCCTCTTTCAGCACATATGCACGCGTGACGTTGCTCGAGTCGGTGTAGCCTCCGACAATCACACCGTTATCGTTGATATCGCTCGCAAAGGAACTCACGGCGCCCGTAGGCCCGGGGATATCCGTATAGACGCCATTTGAATAGAGAAATCCTGCGGACTTGCCGGCAGAATTCGTGTAGCTGCCCACTACTTGAACAGTACCGTTAGCATTCAGGTCGCTGGCGTTGGTGTTGGTCCCATTGGGATCATCCAGCGTCGTCAGAGTGGAACCATCCATAATGAACCCGTGGTAGGCATTTCCGCTGTCTTCATAGCTGCCGACGATCACGCCAGCGTTGTTGATTCCGTTTGCCGAGGTCGAGACTGCCCCCGGAATATTGACCTGCGTGAATTTTAGGTTGGGATTTGAAGAATCGGCGGCGATCGTTGCAATTGAGAGTGCCAGTACCACACAAGGGATCCGAAGTGCTTGGCCGTGGGCCTTCATAATTTCCTTTCCGGAGTTCGTAAGTGGGCGGATGAAATGAAATAGCCCGCGTGGGCGAGCGAAACGGGCGATGGTTCCCTGCCTTCCCTGGATCAAGGACAACTGCCTGGGACGGTGCGATTAGATGGCAGATCCAGGCGAAGGGTTTTTCGGCCTTTTGTGGTTGGGTACAACCCCTCAACTGGGACAGGGAGGACCCTGTGGCAGCGGCACCGCTGAGCGGATTCAGTAGCCGGGCAGAGGGGCAACCGAGTTTCAACACCGGACGGTTTTGTCAGCCTAGGCTTGGGGAACGCTGGAGCTGCAACGCCCCGCGTCAAACTCTCAGCCAGCCCCTGAATCCTCTCGCAGCATAGTAAGATTCCGCACCGTTGTGATACAGAAAGACGGTGTCGAAACGGCGATCACAAAAGAGGGCGCCGCCTAACTTCCTGATCGCTGAAGGGGTCTTCACCCAGCTCGAGGTTTTCGTGTCGAACTCGCCGATCCTCTGCAGCTCTCGATATTGTTCTTCCGTCAAAAGCTCAATCCCGATGGCAGCAGCCACGTCTTCAGCGTTATCCTTCGGTTTGTGCTCTTTTCTTGACTCCAGCGCTTCCCGGTCATAGCAGAGGCTCCTGCGGCCTTTGGGACTTTCCGCCGAACAATCGCAAAAAGTGTATTCGCCGGCCCTTCTGTCGTGGCCTATTACATCTGGCTCGCCGCCAGTCCGTTCCATTTCGTAGAGTGACCATAGCTTATCGGCGTTCCCTTCAAGTTTTGCCTGTACCTTCGCCCATTCAAGACCCTTGTGACGACTCATGTTTCGTTCGAAGCGGCCTCTTAGCGTGCTGAGCAGCGTTTTCTGCTGCACCGCCGACAAGTTCTGCTTGTTCTTCGAGGCTCTGGATAGTCCCATGGTCTTGCGATCCTCCTTTAGCAGCCTATCGCAAGAGCGGCGATCTGCGCAGCGGAGGCAGCCGACACCTACATCGGCATGGGTTCGGGCTCGGGTATGACCGGAACCGTAGAATCGGGGCCCGGCTCCGGCTCTTTTGCAGGAACGACATCCGGATCCGAGCCCGGACGTGGTTCTGGATCCGGTTCTGGTTTCGGCTTCGTACCCGGAATCGGCAGAGACAAGGGGATTCGCTTAGAGGACATACGCCTTGGATGCCGGATCGGCACAACCTGCCACGTAGCCTGGCAAAGCATCAGGCAACATGTCAGGCTCGCTGAGCCTCCCAAGAGAAGCAGGATTCACAGTTGGCCGCAGGCATAAATCAGGAGATATCCATGACATCAAGACTGATTCACGACGAAACGTGTGGATTAACCGGCTCCTTGCGTTGCGAACTGATTCACGACAAAAGCAACGTGCAGGTCACCATGGTCCAGATGCCCGCCCTGAACGCCCCGCAATTTGGATGGGTCAAGAGCCGGTTGAACCTGCTCCAGAACACCGCCTTTCTCTGGACGATAGCTGCCATGCTGTTGACTCCCCATTTCGTGAGTGCGCAGGAGGATGTGGCAACTATCATTCGGCGTTCTGCCGAAGTATGCGAGCGCGACTGGAATGCCGCTCCCGAGTTCGACAACTCCGAGCGTGACCGAACTAAAGATGGGGACAAGACTTACGCGGTCACCATGCTCTCCGGTTCCCCATATGAACGCCTCATCGCCGTAAACGGCCAGAACCTCAATAGTGCAGAACAGAAAGAAGAACAGAAGAAATACGATAAAGCGGTGGCCGAACGGGAACATGAGTCGCCGAACAAGCGATCGCGGAGGATTGCCAGGTATCAAGCCGAGCGGAGGCGCGATCAGACATTGCTTCAGCAAATGACGGCTGCCTTTGATTTTCGGCTGGTTGGCAAAGATACCCTCAACGGCTACAACGTTTATGTACTCAAAGCCACCCCTCGCCCGGGCTACAAGCCGCCCGATCGCGATAGCCGGGTGCTCACCGGAATGGAAGGAACCATGTGGATTGACCAGAACACTTTTCAATGGGTGAAGGTTGAGGCCCATGTCATTCGTCCGGTCAGAATCGAAGGGTTCCTGGCAGAAGTAAGGCCCGGCACGGGATTTGAGTTTGAGAAACGGCCGGTTGCTGGCGACATATGGTTAGCGTCGCGTTTTTCCATGAGGTCGAACGCTAAGGTCATGCTTCTGATTCCCCACCGCGGACAAGAGGATGACTCATACTTCGACTATCACAAGACCTCGGAAGCCTCCGCCACAAAATGACTTAAGCATCCTGAGTGGATTTGACTTGTAAGCTGAAAGCTATGTCCGCAACGAGCAATAGAATCCTGGCCGATCGGATATGGGAAGAGGTCTGGCATCAAGGGACCGGGCTGGATCGAATCGACGAGTTCTTTACACAGGATTTCGTGCGGCACGATCCCGGCAGGGAAATCCATGGCCCCGAGCAGAACCGGCAATTTATTAAGAACTTCCGCGCGGCATTTCCCGATCTGCATTTCACAGTTCTCGACCAGGTTGCGGAGGGCGATAAGGCGGTCGTGCGCTACCGCTTTCAGGGCACTCACTTGGGAGACTTCCAGGGCATGCCTCCTACTCGCAAGCAGGTTACGTATTCCGGAATCCTCATTTACCGCATAGCAAACGGCAAGGTCGCCGAACAGTGGACTGAATTCGATTTGCTGGGTTTTCTCACGCAACTCGGCGTGCTTGCCGCCCGGGAGGACAGAGAGTGACACTAATAGTATGGAGTTCCTATGGATGAGGTGTTACTCCAGTTCCTGCGGGAACGAAAAAGTCTCTTATCACCTTAACGATTCCAAGGCCGGGTTCTGCATATTCCGGTGATGAATCACGATCAGGCTTTAGCACAGTTCACCACCGGGAAACGTCGGGCGCTCTTCCTGCATCTTCATTCCATTGACTATCTGTCTAAATTACGTGGGAAAGGCATTCGTACTCACCGCGTGTCTCTTGTGTGCAGGCGCTAGCGCCCAGGACAATGTGTCCGAGCCTCATGACGACCGATTGCAAGGGATTCTCAACTACATTTCTTCTACCTGGGACACGCTGACCCGTACCACCACTAGCTGCGAGGGCGTGGGCGATATCAAGCTCAGTGAAAGCTCCACGTTGTACCTTCCCGCCGACTTTACGATCTCAGGTTCGCTGGGGAACCTGGCGCAGCAGTGCGGCATTCACGCCGAACATCTTCCCTTCCGCATCGGCGCTCCGGGTCAGATTAAGGGGAATGGGATCCAGCCCCCAGGGTTGCTCTACTTGCCGGAGCCCTACGTCGTGCCCGGAGGACGATTCAACGAAATGTACGGTTGGGACAGCTACTTCATTATTCGCGGCCTGTTACGCGCCGGCAAAGTTGATTTGGCACGCGGCATGGTCGAGAACTTCTTTTTTGAGATTGAACAATACGGTGCCGTCCTCAATGCCAACCGGACCTACTACCTCACCCGCTCGCAGCCGCCGTTCCTGACCTCTATGATCATGGCCGTGTACGGCGCAGAAAAAGCTCAGGGCCGCCCGGATCAGTCCTGGCTGGCCAGGGCCTACCAGTACGCAACCCGCGATTATCAGATGTGGGTCCGCGAGCCGCACCTGGCTGGTCAAACCGGTCTTTCACGATACTACGACTTCGGCGCAGGCCCGGTTCCCGAAGGCTTGCATGACGAAATCAGCTACTACCACGATGTCCTCGCATATTTCATTCGCAAGAAAAAGACCGCTTACCTGGTCGAATCCGACAAAGCCGAATCGCTTCCGCATCCCGAGTACGCTCAAAAGATCTGTCGAGACGAGCGTTCCACGCCACAGCAGAATTGCAGAGTCGTTCGTTACGTTTCGCTGAGTCCCGACTATTACAAAGCTGACCGCGCTATGCGCGAATCCGGCTTCGACATCAGCTTTCGCTTCGGTCCATACGGTGCCGGCGCGGACCAATACGCCCCCGTTTGTCTGAACAGTCTTCTGTACAAAGCCGAAACCGACCTCGAACAAATGAGTCTTCTGTTAGGAATGAAGCCCGAGGCGGCGCAGTGGCGCAGTCGAGCAGAAAAAAGAAAGAAGCTCATTCAGAGGCTTCTCTGGAATTCGCGGCGCGGCCTTTTCTTCGATTACGACTTCCGCACCCGAAAGCAATCCTCCTACATTTACGCCACCACGTTCTATCCCCTTTGGACCGGCATTGCCACCTCCGCACAGGCGCGGGCGGTCGCTAAGAACTTGCCTTTGTTTGAACAGCAAGGCGGTTTGGCCATGAGCACTAAAAATACCGGAGTGCAGTGGGATTACCCCTACGGCTGGGCCCCGATCCAGCTGCTTGCCGTCGAGGGCCTGCGTCGTTACGGATACGACACCGATGCCGACCGCATTTCAGCAAAGTTTCTTGCGATGGTGCTCGTAAATTTCGAGCGCGACAAGAACATCCGCGAAAAATATGACGTGGTGACCGACTCTTCGAACATTGAAGTCGCGGAGGGCTATCGCGGCAACATCGTTGGTTTTGGCTGGACGAACGCGGTTTTTCTCGAACTGCTGCACCAGTTGCCACAACCGTGGGTCGACCGTCTCAACACCGGCAAATTCCCCCTGCCACATCCTTGATACGTCGGCACGGACAGGCTAGCCTGGGTTCGCGAGCGCTCCCTGCGAGCTAACCTGGGATCGCGCTCGACAATGCGAAGCCGCCGCTATAGAAGAATCCCCCGCAGGATGATGCTGGCTACCGAGAAATAGATCACCAGTCCAGATACATCAACCAGCGTCGCGACGAACGGAGCCGACGCACTTGCGGGATCAAGTCCACAGCGGCGCAGCACAAACGGCAACATCGACCCCGCCGTAGTACCGAATAGCACCACGCCGATGAGGCTGCACCCGATCGTGAGCGCAACAACCAGGTAGTGTTCCCCATAAGTCCCGCGCAGGGCATGCCAGAGAAGAATTCGCGAAATGCCGATCATTCCCAGAATCACCCCTAATGCCAGGCCCGCGGCCAGTTCTCGCCGTATCACCCGCCACCAGTCGCGCAGTTTTATCTCCCCGAGCGCCATCGCACGAATCACCAGCGTCGTAGCCTGCGACCCCGAGTTGCCGCCGCTGCTGATGATCAACGGGATGAAAAGAGCGAGCACCACCGCCCGTTCAATTTCCTTTGAGAAAAAGCCCATGGCGGTAGCCGTCAGCATCTCGCCGACAAACAGAATGGCCAGCCAACCTGCCCGTTTTCGCACCATCTGTCGGAACGTCACTTCGAGATATGGGCCTTCGAACGCTTCCATACCGCCAATTTTCAGAATGTCTTCACCGGCTTCTTCCTGCACCATGCCCGCAACGTCGGCGCTGGTCACAATGCCCCGCATGTGGCCCTCCGAATCGAGCACAGGCACCGCGAGCAGACGCCGCTTGGCCAGCAGGCGCGCCACCGTTTCCTGGTCCGTGTCCTCCTCCACGAAAACATAGTCTGTGTGGATCACATCGCGAACCTTCTTTGACCTCTCCGCGGAAATGAGTTCGCGGAACGAGACCACGCCCAGCAAATGTTGATCCTCGTCCAGCGCGTAGCCGTAGTAGATCATCTCCACGCTGCCGGCCTGCTTGCGAATCTCGGCAATCGCTTCCTCGACGCTGCTGTCAGGAGAAATATGCACATAGCCGGCATGCATGAGCGCGCCGGCTTCATCTTCCGGATATGGCGATGCCGGCCGTCCATGGCGGTGGCGCTCTGCCACCACCGTAACCTCCATCTCATTTGCCAACTCGAGCACTTGCTCGGTAAAGTCGGGCCCCGGCAGCCACCGTCTCGGCTTAGTGATCACCCGGTTGAGAAATATCTGCGTGACGTTATTCTTGCGGGCATAGTCCACCAGCGATTGCGCTCGGTCCTTGCCATGAATCACTTCGGTGGGAATGTGAAGGTTTTCGGCAAAGCGAAGATGACGGGCAATGCTAGGGTGGTCTTCCGAGGGCAGCGCTTCCGATTCTTCTTTGGAATACACATACACCGCTATGCACACTGCCTGAAGATGGTCTGCCATGCGCTGGGCACGCCGCAGCAGCATGGCCGTCGCCGGGTCAGCCGTAATGTTGACCAGGATCTTCTGCGCGGGCAAATCCGACGGCCTGGCCTTCCCTGCCTGCCGCGCTTCGAGGGCCTGCGCCGTTTGCCGAATGGCCATCTCTCGCAAAGCCACCAGCACCGGCTCCTGGAACGTAGCCTGCACTTCCTGCTTTGTCGCTCTCGATGGATAAATCGCACCGCGCTCCAGGCGATGAAGCAACGCTCGCGGGGTTACATCCACAAGCACCACCTCGTCGGCCTGCTGGAAAAACCAGTCAGGGACGGTGTCCCGCACTCGCCTGCCCGTCAACTGCCAGACCTGGTCGCTCAGGCTCGCAAGATCTTCCACGTCCATCGTACTAAGCACATCGATGCCGGCCTGCAGCAAGGCCTGTACGTCTTGCCAGCGCTTCGCGCGCGGCGAGCCTGGGGCATTGGAGTGCGCCAATTCATCCACCACGCACACTCGCGGGCTCCACTTCAGAATGGCCTCGACGTCGAGCTCCTCCGATGTCCCGCCGCGATGTGTGACCGGCAACAGCGGAATGCACTGCAGTCCATCAAGCTGTTGCCGGATGTCGTTGCGCCCGTGGGCCTCGATAAAGCCCACGACAATGTCCACCCCGCGCCCCTTTAACCCGCGCGCGTCTTCCAGCATCTGGTAGGTCTTGCCGACGCCGGAAGCGTACCCCAGATAGATTTTGAGCCGGCCCTGCGAAGTTAGATGGGTCATAGCAGTCTAGTCGGTCGTTCAATGAGGAAAAACGCGGACGTCCATACCTTCCGCCGCGCGGATCAAGCGGCTCACCAGCCCGCCATAAAGACGCGCTTTCCAGTCCTTCTTCATGCCGTGTCCAACAAAAATCTGGGTGACGCCGTGCGAGCGGGCATATTGCACGATAGTTTCTACTGGGTCGGCGCCTTCCAGCACGTCAACGCGAGCGCCGGCACTTCGTGCTCGCGCCAGTTTCTCCTCCAGATCGCTCTGTTCGGCCTTCGAGAGACTCTGCTGCTTAACCGACACCGCGAGAACATCGCAATGGAAACGGGCAGCATTTTGCCGGGCGCTCGCGATCATGCGATCCGCATTGGCTCGCGGTGTCAGACAAACCAGAAACCGCTCGTGCGTGCGCCACGAGGGCTCAATTTCATGTGCCTGCAGATAACGCTGTAGCCCGGCATCAATCACATCCGCCGAAAGCACCAGGGCCATCTGTCGAAGTTGCGAGAGTTCCGGATAATTGGCATCCGCAGGGACGTCTACCACCACGATTTCGTCCGCCGTATCCAGGAATTGACGGGGAATGGTTTCCGTGACCGTCTGCCCCGTTAGCTTTTCGACCGCCTCGCGCTGGTCGTCAATGTGCTGCAGGTTCACGGATGCCACCACGGTAATGCCAGCAGCGAGCAACTCGTCAACATCTTGCCAGCGATGAGCATGGCGGCCCCAGGGACTGTCATACGCCAGTCCATCAATGACGCACACCTGCGGGTGGCGTCGCAGGATCGCAGGCACATCGATGACTGGCACGCCCTCAACATCCATCGTGGGAACGATTTCAAGCGCATCGAGCAATGGCTTGATCTCGGGCGGTACGTCCGGCTGCAACGCTCCCACCACCACGTCCTGCCCGCGTTCTTTTCGCCTGCGGGCTTCGTCGAGCATGCGAAATGACTTGCCCACACCCGAGGCGTATCCCAAAAACACCTTCAGCCGCCCGCGCGTGGAGTCTGCAGCACTATCGGTTGGGATGGGTTCCGTCATGCGTGACGATTGTACCGAAGAAAGGAAGACGACGCTTCAACTCTGTACGCACATGAGCAAAGATCGTCTCGCAGCGCAGGGACTGGTGCTCGACGCTATACTGCAACTCGGCAGCGCAGCAGTGAACTGAACATGGGAGGAACGCTTGACCGTTGATGAAGCCAAAGAGCTATTGATTGACGGAATGAACTACGCGGCCTACAAGGAAACACATCACTCTTTGTGGGATTCCGACAAGAACAAGCTCTTTGGCGCGGTGCATTACCAGTCAGGCCGGCCTGTCTTTGCACCAAGCGTATGGGGTGATGGCGAGACCTTTGAAGCGAAAATGACAGACCTTCTACGCTGGGCAGTTCAGTTGGGTTCGACAAAAGGAAGCTACCAAGAAGCAATCAAGTTGCTTCTGGCTGGCGACCACTACTTGAACCGAATCATCAGACGCGCTGGCGTCTGAAGGGCTCACACTGGCTGAAGCCATGCAGGAATGGAAGAACACGACCCCCTATTCGCAACCTGCGGACGGGGTGTTCAGGGACAGGTGCTCGACGCTATCCTGCAGTCGGGCAGCGTAAGCAGTGAACTAAGACCATGAGTACTTGTGAAGAACGCGACCGACTACTCAAGCTGAAGGCAGAAGCCTTTGAGCAGTGGTACGAGCGCAAAGCTGACTTGGAAAGGCTGATGATGCTAAAGGAGCGCAGTTCAATCGGCGATGCTAAGAAAGCCGAAGAACAGCAGCGCACGGTTCGTGCTGAGTAGTCCAGGTGACGTCAATTTCCGCATTGCCCGTCAATCGGGAGTTGCGTCACAGGAAATCATTTTTCCTTGACTGGACGAAGGAAGTAACACCCAGTAGCAGAGCAATTGTTGCGAATTCCCCCAGCAGCAACGCCGAGGCCGCGCCGCTCCATTGAATCGTGGGTCTTTCAGTGCTAGTCTCCGCTGCCACTCTTCCGCGCTTCGTCGTCCTGGTACTCGATCTTGCGGCCACTGCGCGCTTCCAGGGCAGCGAGCGTTACGCGAACAATGTCCTTGCCGAGCTCCAGCACCGCCGCCTGCTGCTGGCCGTTTTCGTCTGTGAAACCGATTGTCAGGAAATGCTTGCGCTTCTTCGTGATAACCCATCGGCTGACGATCCCGCCACGTCTGCCAACCTTCTGTCCATACTCCAGGCTCTCGATTCGAGCGTAAGGAATCTGGAGTTTGCCCGTGCCGTAGTCAAACAGGAAGACCTTCTCGTCGCTGGTGGATGACACTCCTTCTGTTTGCTCCTTGATTGAGCTGACGGTGCCTCCGAAGTACATCGTCTTTTGGCTGTCCACACCTGCACACAGAGCCTCAAAGCAAAAACACACGATTAGGACAATTGCGAGGGATCGGTACATTACCGTGCCTCCTGGGTCTCCTGGGAATCGAACTGGGATTTCCATTTTGCATCCCAGAATAAGTACAGCGTACCCATTGCCTGACACCTGGTCAGTGACCGCGATCACGATTCTTGGCCCTACCGCCGGGTGCCCCAACTCAAGCCCGCCTTTGGCTTGGGCGGGGATTTTTCGCAATTCTGTCATCCCGGCCGGAGCGGATCATCGCAAGCGATGACCCGCGCAG
>Ga0335080_10004222_pt1 | contig 14655 bp, 11 predicted proteins | sample Lox_Sample_34_FD_206720 | JGI IMG/M metagenome (GOLD analysis project Ga0335080, IMG submission 206720) | Soil microbial communities from Loxahatchee National Wildlife Refuge, Florida, United States - Lox_Sample_3.4 | ecosystem: Environmental > Terrestrial > Soil > Wetlands | place: USA... | reverse complement strand
CAGTGAGCAGGACCTGAAGCGCGTCGCCATCCGTCTGGAGATGTCGGCGCCGCTGCTGCCGCTGCTCCGCGTCCTGCAGGGTCTCGAGACCGGCGTGCCGCTGCTCTTCGTCGACAACATGGACGTCCAGAGCCGCCTCATCCAGCTGGGCGGGACCGACGACGCCCAGCAGGAACCGGTGCTCGCGGTCGGCTTCGACGTCTATGGCTACCTGCCGCCGGCCGCCCCTGCGGCGCAAGCGCAGCCGGCGACCGCGCCGGCGACGGCACCGCAATGAAGGGCCGCCGCTGGTCGGCGGCGCTGCCGCCGCTGCTGCTGGGGGCGCTCTGCATCGCGCTGGGCGCCCGCGTCTATGACGAGTGGCTCGAGTTGCAGGAGCCGGTGGCGATCGATGCGCCGCCGGCGGCTGCCACCGTCGCGGTACCGGCCGCGACCGATGCGCCGATCGCCCCGCCGACCCCGGCCTCGTTCGCGGCGATCCTCGAGCGCCCGCTCTTTTCGCCGACGCGGCGCCCGCCGGCGGCCGCCCCGGCGCCAGCGCCCACGCCGGAGGCCGCGGCCCCCGCGCCGCCCGCGCCGCCGATCGACTTCTCGCTCACCGGCATCGTGATTTCCGACGGTTCGCGCGTGGCGCTGGTGCAGATGCAGGGCGACAACCACGTCGTCCACGTGGCCGAGGGGGGCGAGGTCGACGGCTGGAAAGCGGTCACGATCGAGCCGGAGCGTGCGGTCTTCCGGCGCGGCGACGACGAACAGGTACTGGCGCTCGACTATGTGAAGCCGGTGCCGCCGGGACAAGTGCCGCCGCCGGTGCCGCAGCGCGCGCCGGAGCGGCTCTCGCAACCGCCGCCCGCGCAGCAGCAACAGCAACTGCCGCCGCAGCCGCAACCCGTTCCGGGCGAACCGGCCGACGGCGGTGCGATCGACGGCTCGACCCAGCAATGAGTGTTGCCGCACCGTGGGCGTGAGCGGATCGCTTCTCCGCCGCCGCGAATTGCTTTAGGATTGCGACCAGAACCGAGAGCCGGCCCCGCCTTGGGGAGCGGCTCTTATGGTTAACGAGTCGACCGGTCGTGCCCCCTGACCCGTGGGACGGCCATGCCCGGCGCGACGAAAAGATGGGTGGGAGGGAGCGATGACGGGATTCCGCTGGTTCGCGCTTGCCCTGACTCTGCTGGCGCCGGTGGCCGCGCGAGCGGACACGACCACGACGGTCGCGGGTCTGCTCGACAGCGTGCAGGTCGTCCGCGACGAGCACGACATTCCCCACATCTTTGCCAACAACGAGCACGACCTCTTCTTCATGCAGGGCTGGATCACGGCCGAGGACCGGCTGTTCCAGATGGATGTGGCGCGGCACACGGCGAGCGGGCGGGCGTCGGAGCTTCTGGGCGCGGATTCGTTGGCCGACGACGTGCAGCTCCGCCAGGTCGGCCTCCGGCGCGGGGCCGAGGCGACGCTGCCGATCCTGTCGCAGCCGTTGAAGGACGGCCTGCAGGCCTATGCCGACGGCGTCAACGCCTGGATCGCCACGCACCCGCTGCCGCCGGATTACGCGGCGATCGAGATCACCCATGTCGAGCCCTGGACGGCGCTCGATTCCGTGACGATCGGCAAGCTGCTGGCCTTTGCCCTGTCGTTCGACCTCACCGACATGGACCTGACGATCGCCTACGTCCAATACCAGCTCGCCGCCAACAAGAAGGGCGTCGACTTCAATGCACTCTTCTTCCAGGACATGTTCCGGATCGCGCCGTTCGATCCGGCGGCGACGGTGCCGGACGCGAGCCAGGCCGTGCCGGCGGCGGCGCGGTCGAGCGCGCGGTTCACCGGGCCGGCGCTGTCAACCAATCTGCTCAATGCGCTGCAGGACTATGCCGCCCGCATCCGCAAGACGCCGATCCTGGGCGAGGCGCTCACCCACCGGCGCGGCAACGGCAGCAACGAGTGGGTCGTCGCCGGCTCCCACACCGTGAACGGCCTGCCGCTGCTGGCCAGCGATCCGCACCAGCCGCTGACGATGCCGTCGCTGTTCCACCAGATTCATCTGTCGTCGCCGGATTTCGACGTCGTAGGCAACAGCCTGGAAGGGGCGCCGCTGGTGGTGCTCGGCCACAATCAGCATATCGCGTGGGGCGCCACGACCGAGCCGATGGATGCGCTGGATATTTTCCTCGAGAAGGTCGTGCGCGACAAAGCCTCGCCCAGCGGCCTCAGCATCGTGCATGACGGCAAGAACGAGCCGGTCATCGCGCTGCCGCAGACGTTCCTCGTCAACCAACCCCACGACGGGGTGCAAGACGACCTGGTGCCGGCGCCCGCCTCGCAGGTGCCGGCGAACGTGCTGATCGTGCCGCGCCGGAACAACGGGCCGCTCATCATTTCCGTGCCGCTGCTCGGCTTCGGCGTCAGCCTCCAGTACACCGGCTTCGGTCCCACGCGCGAGACCGAGACCCTGTACCGCTGGAATCACGCCAGCAACCTCGCCGACTTCGTCGACGGTCTGCACTATTTCGATTTCGGCGCCCAGAACTTCACCTATGCGGACGTCGACGGCAACATCGCCTACTTCACGTCGGGCGGCGTGCCGCTGCGCGAGGACCTCGAGGCCGGGCACGTCAACGGCCTGCCCCCCTATTTCATCCGCAACGGCCAGACCGGGAACGAATGGATTCCCGAGCCGAACCCGCCGCCCGGCCAGATCCTGCCCTACAAGCTGCTGCCGTTCGACGAGATGCCGCACATCGTCAATCCGCCGGCGGGGTTCATCGTCAGCGCCAACAACGATCCGAACGGCAACACACTCGACAACGATCCGCTGAACGTGCTGCGGCCGACCGGCGGCATCCTCTATCTCAACCCGGCCTACGTCTCGATCCGCGCCGGCCGCATCACCGAGATGCTGCGCCAGCGCATCGTCCAGAACCACCAGAAGATCGACATCGCGGACATGCAGGCCATGCAGGCCGATGTCGCGCTGCATGATGCCGAAGTGCTCGTGCCGTACATCCTGCAGGCGTTCGACAATGCCAAGCGCCAGGGCGCGCCGCTGAAGCTCAAGCTGCTGGCGCTCGATTCCAAGGTCGCCGAGGCCGTCGGGCGCCTGCGGACGTGGGATTTCACGACGCCGACCGGCGTGACCGAGGGCTATGACGCCGCCGACGTTGCGGGGCAGCCGCCGTCGCCGCCGTCGAACGACGAGATCGCCAAGAGCGTGGCCGCCTCGATCTACGCCGTCTGGCGCAGCCAGGCCCTCGCCAACATCATCGACGCGCCGGTCAAGAAGCTCGGCGTTACCGGTCCGGACATCGAGGAGATCGCGATGGCCGATCTCCGGCACCTGCTCGACACGTTCGACGACGCGCACGGCGTCGGCGCTTCCGGCATCGATTTCTTCGCCGTTACCGGCCTTGCCAATCCCGCCGACCGGCGCGACTACCAGCTGCTGAAGAGCCTGCGCGACGCGCTCAACCTGCTGAAGTCGAATGCGTTCGCGACAGCGTTCCACAACTCGACGAACCAGAACGACTATCGCTGGGGCCGGCTGCACCGCATCGTCTTCGCGCATCCGCTCGGCGAGCCCTTCAGCACGCCGCCGGCCGGGGGCGCCTTCCCGCCGCCCTTCCCGGACCTCAAGGGCATCCCGACCGACGGCGGCTTCGAGACCGTGGATTCGGCGCGCCACGACCCGCAGGCGGCGGCGACCGACGACTTCATGTTCGATTCCGGGCCGGCCAACCGCTTCACCAGCAAGGTCGTCGACGGCAAGATGACGGCGCAGTCGGCGCTGCCCGGCGGCGAGAGCGGCGACATCACGAGCCCGCACTATGTCGACCTGCTGCCGATCTGGCTGGTCGACGACACCTACCCGCTGCGCACCGATCCCGACGACATCGACGCCCACGCCAGCTCGACCGACCACTTCCTCCCCGCCGTGCAGGCCGGCGGGCCGTAGCCACATGGCTGAAATAGAGATAGCGGCTCCTTCGGAGTTCCTGTTTCCTCATTGAATCCCCCGCGAAAGCGGAGGTCCAGAGCAAGTGACGATGCGTCGGCCCTGGACTCCCGCTTTCGCGGGAGAATCACGGATAGCTACGCGCAAACGGAGGGTTGACCGGACCATACCGGGCATGCACCCCTCGGTGTGTTCCGAGGAGCCCGCCCGCCCATGGCCGACGCCAAGAAGATCGCCGCCGCGCTGCTGAAGCGCTATCCGGACGCGCGCACCGCGCTCGAATTCTCCAATCCCCTGGAGCTGCTCGTCGCGGTTATCCTCTCCGCGCAATGCACGGACGTGCGCGTCAACATGGTGACGAAATCGCTGTTCGCGAAATACAAGCGCGCCGCCGACTACGCCGATGCCGACCTCGCCACCTTCGAGCAGGAGATCAAGTCGACCGGCTTCTACCGCAACAAGGCGAAGGCGGTGATCGCCGCCGCCCGCAAGCTCGTGCAGGATTTCGGGGGCAACGTGCCGGCGACCCTGGACGAGCTCACGACGCTCCCCGGCGTCGGCCGCAAGACCGCCAACGTCGTCCTCGGCAACGCCTTCGGCCGGCACGCGATCGCCGTCGACACCCACGTGCTGCGCGTCTCCAACCGCCTCGGCCTCGTGCATGAAGACGATCCCGACAAGGTCGAGGTTGCGCTCGTGGCGCAAGTGCCGAAGGACAAGCTCACCACCTTCGGCAGCGCCATGATCCTGCACGGCCGCGAAACCTGCATCGCCCGCAAGCCCCGCTGCCCCGAGTGTGTGCTGCTGAAGCTGTGCGAGTATCCGGACAAGACGCCGGTGTAATCCATTAGCTGACGATGAGCGAACCTCCCGGCTACTGGCACGAAGATCGCAGGGGAAGGAAGTACTGGATCGGCCCACGCTTCTGGACCGCCACCTTCGGGTCGTCGACGATCGAATACATGACTGATCGGCCGCTGACCGCGATCGACTGCTTCCTGCCGGACGCGTCCCGAGGCACGGTGATCTGTGCGTTGCAGGGCGACACCGTGGACGACCCGCAATGGCTGCGTCCGCTTCCGGACGGGGGAGCGCAAGCGGGAAAGCTTGACGTGTCCGCATCGGGTCTGTGCTTCGCAGAGACGCCTCCCCGAGCCGACGTCGCAAGCATGTACCGGCTACATGGACCTCCGGGCCGCTACGTCCCGGTCCCGGGTCGCGTCCCTGGCGCACGCCGATGGCAGGGCCCGTCGATCTCATTCGAGATGCACGGCGCGGCCGTAGTCGAAATGGCGTGCGACAGCGCAAGGGTTGTGCACGCTTGCCACTTGCCGGATGGGCGCCGCGGGAGTGTGTTCACAAAAATGACCAAGATGGAGCTTCGCGAGGGACGTTGGGAGGAGATCGGGCCACGTTGGCGACGCTTGCTGCCCGATGGTTCATGGAACGACGGGGACGTCGAAATCACTGCAACCGACGTCCGGTTCATCGATGGTCCCTCGCACGCGCGACGACAGATCGGATCGCGCTCAGCCGATGACGCACCGGATCTGGAAGCCGACCTCATGGCATCGCCGCGGATTGCCGAGCTCGTGAAGGACATCTGGTTCGCGACCGACCTCTATCGCGCGATGTGCAACACCGAATGGCACCGCAACGGTCATCAATGGGCGGCGACTTGGCGGCATGCAGCGGGAATTGTTGCCACCCTTCGTGATCTCAACGAAGGGTATCTCGATTTCTACTGCAGCGACGATGAAGGTACGGTGTCAGACGATGTCGCCGCAGAGCTTGCAGCGCTCGGTTGGGGAGAGACTGTCTAACCTGCTAATTGCGGCCGCTGAGCAGCCCGCGGGCGATGACCTGGGCCTGGATCTCGGCGGCGCCTTCGAAGATGTTGAGGATGCGGGCGTCGCAGAGGACGCGCGAGATCGCGTACTCCTCGGCGTAGCCGTTGCCGCCGTGCACCTGGAGCGCGTTGTCGGCGTTGGCCCAGGCGACGCGGGCGGCGAGCAGCTTGGCCATGCCGGCCTCGATGTCGCAGCGCTTGCCGCTGTCCTTCTGCCGCGCCGCGAACCAGGTGAGCTGGCGCGCCACCATGGTCTCGACCGCCATCCAGGCGAGCTTGCCGGCGACGCGCGGGAACTCGGCAATGGGCTTGCCGAACTGCACGCGGCCCCTGGCATAGGCGAGGCCGAGCTCGAGGGCGTTCTGCGCCACGCCGACGGCGCGCGCCGCCGTCTGCACGCGCGCCGATTCGAACGTCGCCATCAGCTGCTTGAAGCCCTGGCCCTCGACGCCGCCGAGCAGATTCTCGGCCTTCACCGCGAAGCCGTCGAAGGCGAGCTCGTACTCCTTCATGCCGCGGTAGCCGAGGACGCGGATCTCGCTGCCGCGCAATCCGGCCACGGGAAAGGGGTCGGAGTCGGTGCCGCGCGGCTTCTCGGCCAGGAACATCGAGAGGCCCTTGTAGCCGGGCTCGTTGGCATCGGTGCGCGCCAGCAGCGTCATCACGTCGGCGCGGGCCGCATGGGTGATCCAGGTCTTGTTGCCGGTCACGCGGTAGACGTCGCCGTCGCGCGCGGCGCGCGTGCGTAGGCTTCCGAGATCGGAGCCGGTGTTGGGCTCGGTGAAGACGGCCGTGGGCAGGATCTCGCCGCTGGCGATCTTTGGCAGCCAGTGCCGCTTCTGCGCCTCGGTGCCGCCGAGCCGGATCAATTCGGCCGCGATCTCCGAGCGGGTGCCGAGCGAGCCGAGCCCGAGATAGCCGCGCGACAGCTCCTCCGTGACGATGCACATGGCGAGCTTGCCGAGGCCGGCGCCGCCATATTCTTCGGGCACTGTGAGGCCGAACACGCCGAGACCCGCGATCTCTTCGATAACCGACATCGGGATGAAGGCGTCGGCCTTGTGCCACTCATGCGCGGCATCGCGATGCTTTTCGGCGAAGCGGCGGAACTGATCGCGGATCATCAGCAGCGAGTCGTCTTCGATGCCGCTCTCGCCGAAGGCGCCGTCAGCGATCAATGCCGCGATGCGCATCAGCACGGCGCTCGTGGCGCCGCGCAACGTCAGGCTCTGGACTGCGAGGTTGTGCGCGAAGCTCTCGCCGGTGCTGTCGACGCCAAGGTCGGCCGGCCGCACGATCTCGCCCTGGCTCATGGCGATGCCGCCACGGATCTGCGCCAGGTATTCGCCGAACGCCGCCTGGCAGATCAGCGCTTCGATCTCGCCGAGCCCGCCGGCGGCGGACCGCCGCTGCGCCCAGAGCAGTGTCTCGCGCAGCGCCGTCACATAGGTGGCGAGCCAGGCGAGGCCGTGGGCGGCCCGCTGCTCGCGGTCGAGCGTCGCCGGATCGAACGCCCCGCGCGGCGCCACCAGCCGCAGCACGCTGCCGCGCGCCTGCGCCTCGTACGCCTCTGCCGCCGCCAGCGCCTGTTCGCAGAGTGCCAGCAGATCGGGAATCTGTTCCGGCGAAGGCGGTTCCGTCGGTCGTCGCTGTGCGGTCGGAGCCATGGTTGATTTCACCACGAAGCCACAAAGGACACGAAGAAAATCGCGCCACGCGATCCGCTGATTCTTCGTGCCCTTTGTGCCTTCGTGGTGACCTCTTCCCTAAGCCTCGGCCGCGTCTTCGAGGGTGCGCATGCCCGGGCGCTTGGCCTGCACCAGCACGGCCATGTTGCCGGGCTTGTGCTGGTTCTTCCACATCTTCGTGTGGGCGCGCGGGATGTCGGCCCACGAAAACACCTCGGACATGCAGGGATCGATGCGACGCTCGACCACGAGCTGGTTGGCCTGGCTCGCCTGCAGCAGGTTGGCGAAATGGCTGCCCTGGATGCGCTTCTGCCGCATCCACACGAAGCGGGCGTCGAAGGTGATGTTGTAGCCGGTGGTGCCGGCGCAGAACACGACCATGCCGCCGCGCTTCACCACGAAGCAGGAGACCGGGAAGGTCTGCTCGCCCGGATGCTCGAACACGAAGTCGACGTCGTTGCCCTTGCCGGTGATGTCCCAGATCGCCTTGCCGAAGGCACGGGACTTCTTCATGTAGTCGGCATAGCCGGCGACGTCGTCGACGTCCGGCAGCTGGCCCCAGCAATCGAACTGGCTGCGATTGATGACGCCGCGGGCGCCGAGCTGCATGACGAAATCGCGCTTGCTCTCGTCGGAGATCACGCCGATGGCGTTCGCGCCGGCCGTCGAGATCAGCTGGATCGCCATCGAGCCGAGGCCGCCCGACGCGCCCCACACCAGCACGTTCTGTCCCGGGCGGAGGATGTGCGGCCGGTGGCCGAACAGCATGCGGTAGGCGGTGGCGAGCGTCAGCACGTAGCAGCCGCTTTCCTCCCAGGTCAGGTGGCGCGGCCGCGCCATCACCTGCTGCTGCTGCACGGCCGTGAACTGCGCGAAGGAGCCGTCCGGCGTCTCGTAGCCCCAGATTCGCTGCGACGGGCTGAACATGGGGTCGCCGCCGTTGCATTCCTCGTCGTCGCCGTCGGTCTGGTTGCAGTGGATGACGACCTCGTCGCCGACCTTCCAGCGCTTCACCTTGTCCCCAACGGCCCAGACGATGCCCGAGGCGTCCGAGCCGGCGATGTGATAGGGCGCCTTGTGCACGTCGAAGGGGGAGATCGGCCGGCCCAGCCCGGCCCAGACGCCGTTGTAGTTGACGCCGGCGGCCATCACCATGACCAGCACCTGATAGGGATCGAGCGTCGGCGTCGGCACGACCTCGACCTGCATGGCCTTCTCCGGCTCGCCATGACGCTCGCGCCGGATCGCCCAGGCATACATCTTGGCCGGCACATGGCCGAGCGGCGGAATCTCGCCGACCTCGTAGAGGTCCTTCGGTTGCTGGGGCCGCAGCGGAATGACCTGCGCTGTCTCGCTCATGCTTTGCTCTCCCCACGAGGCCGGTCGTCGGACGTGCCTCGCTATGTTGCACGCGCGGGGCCGTTGGCAATCGGCGCCCTTTCTTTGATTCGACTTTCGTCTTAGCGAGTGCAGCAAATTTTTGCAACGCACAAGGAGTGTTAATTTCGGGGCGGCGCCGAGATTCGCAATAAAATTGCGCGCTAGTCGAACACACGATAGATCGGTTCGAACCGCGGCGACAGGCGCAGATAGGCGGCGGCAACCAGCGCCGACATCAGGAGGATGATGGAAAAGGACGTCAGGTTCTGCACCGCGCTGAAGAAGAGGAAATTCAAGAGGCCGAGCGGATCCTGTGCGGGGTCGAACGGAACCCAGCCGCCCTGTTGCAGCTCGTACATCGCGACCTCCATGCCGCCGAGCGGGGCGAGCGCAATGCCGCTCGCCGCCAGCAGGCGCCCTCCATTGCCGTCGAGCCGCCGGCGCGCTTCCGCGAGCGGCGCCGCGGCGGCTTCGAAGAGGACGATCGGCAGGCTCAGCACGACCAGCGGCGCCGCCGCCAGCACCCACCCCCAGTAGAACGCGAAGTTGACGATCACGTAGGGCGACTGCGGGAACCAGTCGAGCGGCAGGCTCTGGGCCAGGTTGTTCGTCTGCGCCACCAGCGTCGGGACCAGGTGCACGATCAGCCAGTAGACGCAGAGGGCGCGCAGCACCGGGAAGTCGCTGCGCCGCAGGCGGAGCGCGTCCCTGAGCGCGGGCGGTTGGCCGAGGACGATGGCGCGCTGGCAGCTGACGAAGATCGCCGTGCCGCCGAGCAGCAGGATCGTCACGGCGGTGCCGGCGTAGGTCGCGACTTCCGCCACCGGGCGCCAGGGCGGTCCGACGTCCGCCGTGAAGCCGTCGACCAGGATCGAGACGAACGCCTGCGCGACTATCGCGAGCGCCGCTAGCGCGACGACCTGGCCGGCATAGGCCAGGGGATGCCGGCTCACCAGCCAGTAGGCCTCGAACGTCAGCTGCGCCGCCGGCAGGCGGCGCTGGCGCAGCTGTTGCGTCTCCGGCAGTTGGTTGGCCATGCGATCCCCTTCTAGTCGAACACGCGATACACCGGCTCGAACGCCGGCGACAGGCGCGAATACGCCGCACCGATCGCCGCCGACATCAGGAGGATCACAAAATAGGTCTCGGCCGAGTAGGCCATCTCCAGGCCCGCGAAGACCGTCGAGTTGAGGTAGGGGTGGCGCAGCACCCAGGGCAGCGCGAGCGTCCCTTCCAGGATCTCGCGCGCGCCGACGCACACGGCGCCCGGCAGCAGGCAGATCGCGAGCAGCGCCAGGTAGCGGGGCCATTGCCCGCGCAGGCGCCGCCGCGCCGTCCGGAACGGGCGCCGGTCGCCTTCGAAGAGCGCGATCGGCAGGCCGAGTGCGAACCAGGGGGCGATGCTGCAGACGAACGTCCAATAGACCGGCATGTCCCACTGCGCCGAATAGCGCGGATACCAGTCGAGGCCGGCCGCCCCGGCGAAGCCGTTGAGGTGCGAGAGCAGGGTCGGCGCCAGATGCGCGGCCAGCCAGTAGAGAAGGACCCCGCGCCAGACCGCGTAATCCTGCCGCCGGATGCGCAGCCCGGCCGCGATCGACGGCCGTTCGCCGAGCACGGCGGCCCGCTGCACCAGGATGAAGAGCGCCGTGCCGCAGGCGATGAGGAAGAACTCGATCAGGACCAGCTCGGCGAGGCGGCGCAGGCCGAGCCCGGGCACCGGCGGCAGCCAGGCCGTCAACCACGGTAGCAGGAACCCGGCGACGATGATCGCCAGTTCGAGAATGACGGTGTAGAGCACGATCAGCGCCGCATACACCCCGCCGCGGCCGCGGATGACGCGCGCCGCGGCGGCGACCGTCGGACCGATGGCGAGCCGCCTGTCGGCCGGCGGCGCGGCGGATTGGCTGACGGCGTCCATCAATCGAACACGTCGACGGTGTTCCTATGCCGATGTTCGGAAACGCGCTGGTAAGCTACCGCAAATACGGCGGCAGTGAAGGCGCTCGCGAGGAAAGCAAGGAGGTGCGCCACCGTCGAAAGAATGATGTTGCGGATTGACATGTGGTTGTCCGTTTCGGCCAGCGGCGGCAGGTAGGCGAGTGCGACGATCGGAATCGGCGCAAAGAATGCAAGCATCGCAAGCCGCGTGCGATGGCCGCGCGTCAGTTTTATAGATTGCCAGAGGACTCCGGGCGGAGAGTCAATCGCAGCGAGCGGAAACACCATCGAGAAGAAGGGCGCAAGAAGAATAGCAATGAGCAGGTGTCTCGCCGCATATAACGAGATCAGTCGCAGGTTGGGGCTCCCGATCGCACTATATACCTCACGCAACCAGAATGGTGCCGCACCGAAATAGACGGTGAGAATTGTCACTTTGCTGAGGATCAGCAGAGGAAAATCCAAAACGACAATCAAGGCAAAGACGCGCAGCTCGCGCTGGCCGAACCGCCCAAGCGAACGCCATCGCAAAGCTTCTTCCAGAATGATTGTGCGATAAACCATAACGACGAGCGGCACCGCCGCGAACGCATGCAGGCAATCAAACAGGAGCACCAACCCCTCATATCGCAGTCCAGTGGCAAGCGTGTAGTGCGCCCGAGCATCACGCGTGGTATGCAGCAGCGCCTCCAAGGTATATGCCGCGCCAACGAGGAGGACCGACGCTACTGCGGCGAGTAGGGTGCAGGGCACGATCAAGCGGGCTGCCGCGCCGTAGCCTCGAAGAATCGTCCCAAGCACCGGTAATCGCCCGACACTGGCGTTCTGAGGTTCTCTTGTCATCCCAGACCCTTGATCGTCACGAAAGGTCCCCCAAAATTCGCCCTGGCACGTCGGAGCCCGGTCATTCTATTGCAGCGCACAATTGGCTCCGCGTAATCTACCCACGGCAGTTCCCCTTTCACAGGCCGTCGCCGTCGATGCCGAATGATCGCACGTCTTCCTCCGCCCCCCGCCGCGAGCAGCCCTGGCTGATTCGCACCTATTCGGGGCATTCGTCGGCCAAGGCGTCGAATGAGCTCTATCGCACGAACCTCGGGCGCGGGCAGACCGGGCTGTCGGTCGCCTTCGATCTGCCGACGCAGACGGGCTATGACGCCGATCATCCGCTGGCGCGGGGCGAGGTCGGCAAGGTCGGCGTGCCGATCGGCCATCTCGGCGACATGCAGGCGCTCTTCGAGGGCATCCCGCTCGGCCGCATGAACACCTCGATGACGATCAACGCGACGGCGCCGTGGCTGCTGGCGCTCTACATCGCCGCTGCCGAACGCCAGGGCGTTCCGCGCAGAGAGCTTGCGGGCACGGTGCAGAACGACATCGTCAAGGAGTACCTCTCGCGCGGCACCCACATCTTTCCGCCGAGCCCGAGCCTGCGCCTCACGGCCGATGTCATCGCCTTCGCCTGTCGCGAGGTGCCGAAGTGGAACCCGATCAACGTCTGCTCCTACCACTTGCAGGAAGCGGGCGCGACGCCGGTGCAGGAGCTGGCCTTCACCCTGGCCACGGCCATCGCCGTGATCGACGCCGTAAAGGCCAACGACCAGGTGCCGCCGGCCGACCTGCCACAGGTGATCGGCCGCATCTCCTTCTTCGTCAACGCCGGCATCCGCTTCATCGCGGAGATGTGCAAGATGCGCGCCTTCACCGAGCTGTGGGACGCGCTCTGCCGTGAGCGGTGGCACGTCGCCGACGAGAAGCTGCGCCGCTTCCGCTATGGCGTGCAGGTGAATTCCCTGGGCCTCACCGAGCAGCAGCCCGAGAACAACGTCTATCGCATCCTGCTGGAGATGCTGGCCGTCGTGCTGTCGAAGGACGCGCGGGCGCGCGCGGTGCAGCTGCCGGCCTGGAACGAGGCGCTCGGCCTGCCGCGGCCCTGGGACCAGCAATGGTCGATCCGCCTGCAGCAGATCGTCGCCGAAGAAACCGACCTGCTCGACTACGACGACATCTTCGCGGGCTCGCCCGTCATCGCGGCCAAGGTCGATGAGCTGAAGCGCGAGGCGCTGGCCGAGTTGGCGCGCATTGAGGCCATGGGCGGCGCCATCCCCGCCGTCGAGTCCGGCTACATGAAGGAGCGGCTGGTCGAATCGAATGCCCGTCGCGTGGCCGCCATCGAGTCGGGCGAGCTGACGGTCGTCGGCGTGAACAGATACCTGGACTCGGCACCGTCGCCGCTCACGGCCGGCGAGGATGCCGGCTTTCTCGCGATCGACGCGCAGGCGGAAGCGGCGCAGATCGCCAACCTCGTCGCCTGGCGGCAGGCGCGCGATGCAACGAAGGTCGCGGCCGCCCTCGGCGATTTGCGCGCTGCCGCAAAGGACTGCCGCAACATCATGTCGCCGTCGATCGCCTGCGCCCACGCCGGCGTCACCACGGGCGAGTGGGGCGCGGCGCTGCGCGAGGCGTTCGGCGAATACCGCGCCCCCACCGGCGTCGCCCGCAGCGGTGTCTCGCCGGCCGGCAGCAACAGCCTGGCGGAGCTGCGGGAGCGCGTCGACGACCTCTCCGTGCGCCTCGGCCGCCGCCTCACCATGGTGGTCGGCAAGCCCGGGCTCGACGGCCACTCGAACGGCGCCGAGCAGATCGCCGTGCGCGCCCGCGACTGCGGCATCGCCGTCATCTATGACGGCATCCGCCTCACGCCGGCGCAGATCGTCGACGCCGCGCTCAAGGACGGCGCCCATGTCGTCGGCCTCTCCATCCTCTCGGGCTCGCACGTCGTGCTGGTGGAGGAGGTGCTCGAGCGGCTGCGCGAGAAGGGCGCTGGCCACGTCCCCGTGGTCGTCGGCGGCATCATCCCGCCCGAGGACGAGCGCCGCCTGCTCGACGCCGGCGTCGCCCGCATCTACACGCCGAAGGACTTCGACCTCACGCGCATCATGGGCGACATCGTCGACGTCGTCGGCAGCCGGAACGAGGCGGCGTAGCCGGACTCGTTAAAATGGACATCGCCTCCGACGTCACCACGATCGCTCATGTCATCCAGCTGTCGATCGCGCCCGTCTTCCTGCTGACGGCCGTCGGCGCCATGCTCGGCGTCCTCTCGAACCGGCTGTCGCGGGCGGTCGATCGGGCGCGGGCGCTCGAGGCTCGTTGCCAGGAAGCGACCACCGATCACCTGGCGATCCTGCGCGCGCAGCTGAGCGTCCTCAACCGCCGCATCCACTGGATCTATCGGGCGATGGTGCTGTGCGCCGTCTGCGCGCTCCTCATCTGCAGCGTCATCGTGACGGCCTTCGCGAGCACGCTGGCGGGCAGGGTGCTGGCCGCGCCCATCGCCATCCTCTTCGTCGCCGCCATGCTCGCCTTCATCGGCGCGCTGCTGATGTTCCTGCGCGAGGTCCACCTCGCCATCACCACGCTCCGCATCGGCCCGCCGTAGGGGCGACCGGCAGGTCGCCCGTGCCAGGACGAGTTCGGGTTTGACGAGGTGAATCACGGTCCGGCAGAGAGGCGGGCGACCTGCCGGTCGCCCCTACAGGATCGGCGAACGCTACGCCGCCGCGTTGGCGTAGTTGGCGTAGCACTGCCCGAACACACGCCCCCAGCCCTTGTCGTAGCTGTCGCGCTTGGTCAGGGCCGCCTCGCCGAGGGCCTCCCAGCCGGAATGGACGAGCTCGACACGCGTACCGTCGGCGGCGGGCGTGAACGTGACCGCGACGCGCTGCAGCGTCTCTCCGGGCGCGCGCTTGACCTCCCAGGTGAAGACGAGCCGGCGCGGCGGGTCCCACTGCTCGATCCGGCCCCAGACGCACTCGGCGCCGGCGCCGCTGCGCTCGTAC
>Ga0335080_10004221_pt1 | contig 14656 bp, 11 predicted proteins | sample Lox_Sample_34_FD_206720 | JGI IMG/M metagenome (GOLD analysis project Ga0335080, IMG submission 206720) | Soil microbial communities from Loxahatchee National Wildlife Refuge, Florida, United States - Lox_Sample_3.4 | ecosystem: Environmental > Terrestrial > Soil > Wetlands | place: USA... | reverse complement strand
GGCCGCTGGCGCCGCCGGATGGACCGATGACGACAGGAAATGTGCTTCGTGCGTTTCGGCCTGAAAGCTGCTCGCGCTTTTCAGAATGGATTTACTCACCTGACCCCGAAGGCGACAGCTTTCGGGGTTTTTCTTGCTCCGAGGCCCGATAATATGCTAATAGTGTGAAATGCCGGAAAAAATGAAAGGAGTTTCATGTCAATGGCCATTGCATCCAAGATAGAATCCTTTATCGAAAGCGCCTCCTGGATCAGAAAGATGTTCGAAGAAGGGGAGCGCCTGCGCAAGATACATGGGGCGGACAATGTCTATGACTTCACCCTTGGAAACCCAGATGTGGAACCACCAGCGGAATTCGTGGCCGGGCTGCGCGAGCTCGCCGATCATCCCGTGCCGGGGATGCACCGCTACATGAGCAATGCCGGCTACGCCGAGAGCCGGGAAGCGGTGGCCGAGGTCCTGAGCGAGGCCTCCGGGCTGAAAGTCAAGGGGAGCCACGTGATCATGACCTGCGGCGCCAGCGGAGCGCTCAACGTGGCACTCAAGACCATCCTCAACCCGGGCGATGAGGTGATTATCCTCGCTCCCTATTTCGTCGAATACAAGTTCTATATCGACAATCACAACGGCGTGCCCAAAGTGGCCTGGACCGATCCGCAGACCTTTCAGCTGGACATTCCGGCCATCGAGGCGACCATCGGGGAAAAGACCAGGGCGATCATCATCAACACCCCCAACAACCCGACCGGCGCGGTCTACCCGGCGGCCGGCCTGGAGGCGCTCGGCAAGATGCTCCGCCGCAAGGAAAACGAAATCGGCCGGAAGATCTACGTCATCTCCGATGAACCATATTCGCGTCTCACCTACGACGGTGTCGTCGCCCCGAACATCTTCCGTTACGTGGAGAACTCCATAATCGTCAACTCCCACAGCAAGGACCTGGCGCTTCCCGGCGAACGGATCGGCTATCTGGCGGCGAACCCGTCCATGGCCCATGTGGCGCTTTTCATGGAAGGGGCGGTCTTCGCCAACCGGACGCTGGGCTTCGTCAATGCGTCGGCGCTCATGCAGCGGCTGGTGGCGAAGCTGCAGAAGGTCAGGGTCGATATCGCGCTGTACCAGGAAAAACGGGACATCCTCTACCAGAGCTTAACGGAGATCGGGTTCCGGATGGCGCGGCCCGCGGGTGCCTTCTACCTCTTCCCGCACTCGCCGCTGGAGGATGATATCGAGTTCGTAAGAATGGCGCAACGCCATCGCATCCTGGTGGTACCGGGGGCGGGCTTCGGCGCGCCCGGCTATTTCCGGATTGCCTACTGCGTGGACAAGGGGATGATAGAGCGAAGCCTGCCGGCCTGGCGCGCACTGGCGAAGGAAGCTGGTGTCAGGAAAGAATAGTTTCGAGGGACGAGAGACGAGAGACGAGAGACGAGGATAAAAGCAAAACCTCGTACCTCGTTCCTCGTCCCTGGTTCCTGGGGTTATCATGTCTGAGACGATTCTGATAGTTGATGACGAAGAAGCCATCCGCGCCTCCCTGGGGGGAATACTGGAGGACGAAGGGTACAGGACCCTTTTCGCTATTGACGGCGTGGAGGCCCTGGCGACTGCCCGGCAGGAGGCGCCGGACCTGGTGCTCCTGGACATCTGGATGCCCCGCATGGACGGGCTGGAGACCCTGCAGAAACTGAAGGAGCACTGCCCCGAGCTGATCGTGGTCATGATGTCGGGACACGGCACCATCGAGACGGCGGTCAGGTCAACCAAACTGGGGGCGTATGATTTCATCGAAAAGCCGCTCTCGCTGGAGAAGGTCATCATCACCGTGAAAAACGCCCTCGGGCTTAACCGCCTGCAGGAGGAGAACGCCTCCCTGCGCGGCATGGTCCTGAAGGACCATGAGATGATCGGCAACTCGCCGGTTATGATGACGCTCCTCGAACAGATCAGGGTCGTCGCCCCGACCAACGCGTCGGTCCTCATAACCGGCGACAACGGCACCGGCAAGGAACTGGTGGCCCGCTCCATTCATTATTACAGCCTGCGCCGCGAGAAACCGTTCGTGGAGGTCAACTGCGCCGCCATCCCGGAGGAACTGATCGAATCGGAGCTGTTCGGCCACGAGCGGGGGGCCTTCACCGGCGCGGTGGCGCAGAAGAAGGGGAAGTTCGATATGGCCGACGGCGGCACGATCTTTCTCGACGAGATCGGCGACATGTCGCTGAAGACCCAGGCCAAGGTGCTGCGCATCCTGCAGGAGAGAAAATTCGAAAGGGTGGGGGGTACACGGGCGCTTGAGGTGGATGTGCGGGTCATCGCCGCCACCAACAAGCTCCTGGACAACGAGATCCGTGCCGGCAACTTCCGCGAGGACCTCTTCTACCGGCTGAACGTGGTGCCTTTCCGGGTTCCGGCCCTCAAAGAGAGGAAGGACGACATCCCCCAGCTCGTCGAGCACTTTCTCGACGTATTCTGCCGCCGGGAAGGGCTGCCGCGCAAGGTCATTCTCCCGGAAGCCATCGCCCTGATAAGGAACTATGAGTGGCCGGGGAACGTGCGGGAGCTGAAAAACATCATCGAGCGGCTGGTCATCATGACCCCCGGCGCAACGATCGGCCCGGCGCACATCCCCGATTATATCTCCGCATGCGACGCGCCGCGCGAAGTGGTCGTGGGGAAGGTCGCCGGCATGCCGGAGTTCGGCACGCTACGTGAGGCACGGGAGGAGTTCGAGAAGGAATTCATCGTTCAGAAACTTGAGGAGAACGACTGGAACATCACCAGGACGGCCGAGGCAATCGAGCTGGAGCGGAGCAATCTGCACAGAAAAATCAAGAGCTACGGCATCGACATGAAGGGCAAGGACATCGAAAAAAAATGATATTCATTTTCAAAAAAAATATGCTATAATCAGTCACGTAGAGAAGTGAGAGACGGGCTACCGAAAGAAAGAAGGTGTGAATCAATGAAAGGCAAGGACAGATGCAGGAGCAAGGTGGGTATCGTGGACAAGTCCCTGGCAAATCTCTATCATGTCCACAGCGATCTCATCAAGAGCAATGCAACGCTGAAGGACAGGGCGGCCATCAATATGGCGGCATGGACGGGCGATATCTTCGACGCGGGCAAGAGATGCCGCAAATAACAGGTATTGAATCAGTTTCTTGAAAACAATAATGAACTTCAGTTAAATGACAGTGATTTCAGTTTAAGAGCATTTGAAAAGGCCTTGCGGGTTTATGATCCACAAGGCCTTTTTATTCTCTTATTACGCGGCGCCCGGCATGCCGTGGATCATCTCCTTGTATTTCTGCCACTCGGTTGCCGTCCAGATCTCGGTGGAGGCATGGCCGTAGGTGCGGATGATGGTCGCCACACCCAGGGCCGTTTCCAGGTCGGGCGCACGGAAGATATCGAGATAGTCGCATGGCCCCAAAATGGCGAAATTATGCAGCCATTTGACCTGGGGATACTCCTTGCGGACCTGGGTCATGGCCTTTTGCTCAAGCTCTTCCAGCGAGGCGGGCGAGCGGAGCGCATCGGGGGAGAGGCGGGTCAGCATGATGAACGTTAACATGACGGATTATCCTTTCTTTTCGAGACGCTGCTTCCTGTGGGAAGCATAGCCGATTCTTCACCTTTGGCAAGAGCCGGATAACATTTTGTTATGCAAGGCCTTCGTTGTATGATAAATATTACCTGAATCCGCAACGCCTTCACGCCTTCACTTGCGCGGAACGCCTCGGTTCTCTGCATACAGGTAACTTGCGGCGCTCCGACGAAGTTCACCCTGCAAATAAGGTTTGTAGCTGCCAAATCGACGTTGGACCCCCGGCATACCGCTCGCTACGGCCTTCAGGCGTCACGGATTCAGATATTCATCTACAAGATTTTTGTCATGGGTCATTTAATGAATGCGGACGAAAAGTTCGATGTGGTCGGCCTGGGGGTGAGCACCCTGGATCTGTTGCTGGTGGTGGCCGAGCTGCCGGCTGGAGAGTCGGTGCAGAGGGCTTCTGAATCGATGCTCCAGGGCGGCGGACCGGTGGCCACGGCCCTGGTGGCCCTGGCTCGGCTCGGCTCGCGTACCGCCATGATCGACAAGCTGGGCGATGACTGGCGGGGCCGACTCATCATCGACGGGCTGCGGAAAGAGAAGGTGGCCACGGAATGGATCCGCACGGCCGCCGGCCGCACTTCATCCATTGCCTCCATCCTGGTGCGCAGGCGCGACGGGGCGAGGGCCATCACCTTTTCCCCTGGAACGGCGGGGGAACTCGATCCTGACGAACTTCCGGAAGATATCATTGCACGGGCGACCGTTCTCCACATGAACGGCCGTCATTTCGACGCATCCCTGAGAGCGGCGCGGCTTGCCAGGGCGCGGGGAGTGAAGGTCTCCTTTGACGGTGGCGCCGACCGTTACTGCGATCGCATCCGCGAACTGGTCGCCATGACCGATATCTGCATAGTCGCCCGGCCCTTCGCCTGTGCTTACGCAGGGAGGGAGGATGTGGCCGCGGCAGCCGGGGCGCTCCTTTCCGGCGGGCCGGAAATAGTGGTGATCACCTCGGGCGCTGGCGGGAGCGATGTCTTTGCCAGAGACGGGGAGGGCTTTCATCAGCCGGCATATAAAGTCAAAGCTGTGGATACGACGGGAGCTGGGGATGCCTTTCACGGCGCCTTCCTCCACGGGCTCGTTACCGGCCTCGATCTCAAGGAGTGCGCCGACCTGGCGGCGGCGGTGGCTGCCATGAATACCGGGAAGCTGGGCGGCAGGGGCGCACTGCCGACGCTGGCCGAGGCCAGAAATTTCATGGGCATCAGGGTCGGGCAATGAAGCCGGATACCCGGTCGAACAGGAAAACAACGGGATGATCGAAAGGGATATGAAAAAACTTTTTGCAAAAAAGGTCCGCCCCGCTGCGCTGAAGATCATCGCGATCTACGCCCTGTTTGCCGCCCTGTGGATTTACTTCTCAGATGAAGCCCTGGGCCTGTTCATCACAGATTCCGCACTGATCGTCCGGATCTCCGTTATCAAAGGTTTCCTATTCATTATCGTTACCGCCGTCCTCCTGTATCACCTTATTTCCCGGTATATGAGCGCGGGCAAACGGGCGCAGGAGACGCAGGACGCGACTATCGACCTCTTGTGGATATGTAACGAGGCCGGCAGCAAGCGGGCGTTGATGCAGGAGCTGGTGAATTTCTTCCAGAAGTTCACCGGCTGTGAAGCTATCGGGGTGAGGCTGAAGGAAGGGGATGATTTCCCCTATTATGAAGCGCGCGGTTTTCCCGCCGAATTCGTGGAGGCCGAGAACAGCCTCTGCATCCGTGACCAAGCCGGCCAGCCGGCTCGTGACCATGCCAGGAATCCCGTACTGGATTGCATGTGCGGCAATGTCCTCGCTGGGCGGTTCGATCCCGCCAGACCGTTTTTTACCCTCAACGGGAGCTTCTGGACAAACTCAACCACCCGGCTTCTGGCGACCACGACCGAAGCAGAAAGGAAGGCCAGGACACGCAACCGTTGCAACGGAGAGGGTTACGAGTCGGTGGCCCTTGTCCCCCTCCGCTCCGGCGGGAAGACATTCGGTCTGTTGCAGTTCAATGACAGGCGCACCGGCCGTTTTTCCGGTGAAACGATGGCTCTTCTGGAAAACCTGGCAGCCTCAGTTGCGACAACTCTGGGCAAACTGCAGGTCGATGAAGCGCTATCCGAGTCCTGCCAGTTCAGTAACCAGATCATAAACAGCGCCGAAGAAGGCATTATTGTCTATGGCCCTGACATGCGCTACCAGGTATGGAACCCTTACATGGAAAGACTCTCCGGCAGGATGGCGAGCGAGGTGATTGGCAGGCATCCGCTGGAAGCCTTCCCTTTCCTGCGGGAAGCTGGTGTCATCGAGATTATAGGAAAAGCGGTTTCCGGGCAGCCATTCGCATCCGTCGAATTCTCGCGGTCTTTTCCTGCCGCTTCTCCACGCTGGATCTCGGACACCTGCGTACCGCTTCGCAACACGAAAGGAGAGATCATCGGCGCAATCGGTACGGTGATTGACATAACGGAACGCAAACTTGCCGAGGAGAGACTGCAGGAGGCCACCCAGCGGCTTGAACTTGCATTGTCTGCCGGGCATCTGGGAATCTGGGACTGGGACATAGTCAACGATCTGCTGGTCTGGAACGAACGGATGTTCGAGCTCTATGGGGTGTCCAAGGATAAGTTCCGGATGAGCCGCGAGAAATGGGAAAAGTGCCTGCACCCGGATGACCTGGCAATGGCCCTCGAAGCGACGCGGGCGGCCTTAAACGGGGAACGAGAGTATGATTTCGAGTTCCGCATCGTGCATCCCGACGGAGATACGAAATACATAAAGACCAACGGTCTGATAATCAAGGATGAAGACGGCAAGGCCGTCCGGATGATAGGGATGAATCAGGACATCACCGAGCGGAAGCTGATGGAAGAGCAACTCCGTCAATCCCAGAAGATGGAGGCCATCGGCCAGCTGGCAGGCGGGGTCGCCCACGATTTCAATAACATCCTCACGGCCATCTATGGCCATTGCAGTTTACTGCAGTTGAAAATGGGCAAGGACGCACCCTTCAGGTCGGATATCGACCAGATTTACGAGGCGGCGGAGAGAGGCGCCAACCTGACCCGGAGCCTTCTGGCCTTCAGCCGGAAACAGATCATGACCCCGAAAAAGGTCAATCTGAATGATCTGATCATGAATGTGGGGAAGCTCCTCACCAGGATTATCGGCGAGGATGTACAATTGAAAACGGTTTTCACCGGTAAGCAGCTCATGATCTTCGCCGACAGCGGCCAGATCGAGCAGGTCCTGATGAACCTGGCTACCAATGCCAGGGACGCAATGCCGAACGGTGGCCTCCTGACTATCGAAACGGCGGATCAGCAGATCGATGAGAGCTTTATCCATGGATATGGATACGGCGTCGAAGGGAAGTTTGCGGTCATGACCGTCTCGGACAACGGTCAGGGTATGGACGCCGAGACCTGCAAGAAGATATTTGACCCGTTCTTTACCACCAAGGAAGTGGGGAAGGGAACCGGCCTGGGTCTTTCGATAGTATACGGGGTGATCAAGCAGCATAATGGCTACATAAATGTTTCCAGTGAGCCCGACCGGGGAACGACCTTCAATATCTACCTGCCTCATGTTGCCGAGGAAACAGCCGATGATAAGGAAAAGGCGGTTTCCGAATATCCACGCATGGGGGACGAAACGATCCTGGTGGCGGAAGACGACGCGTCCATCCGGCAGATAGTGGAATCCGTCCTGGTCAGGTTCGGCTACGATGTGATCCTTGCCGTTGACGGCTTGGATGCGGTCGAGAAATTTAACGAAAACAATGATAAAATTTCCCTGATTGTCATGGACATGATAATGCCCGGCAAGAGCGGCAAAGAGGCGTATGAGGAGATCAGGCGCTTGAGCCCCGGAATAAAGGTGCTCTTCATGAGCGGTTACAGCCCGGATCTGCTCCACGACAGGGGGGTCATTGACTCCGGCTTTGACGTGCTCATCAAGCCTGTTCACGCCATGGAGCTGATCAGGAAAGTGAGAAGCGTGCTGGATGGCCTCGCCACAAAACATGGAGATCATTAAATGGCGGAAAACAAAACAGCCGGTATACAGACGGTGCAGGCAGAGGAAAGTCCGGCAGTCGTCTCTGCTACGGCGGCGAAGGCCGGCGTCGCTAAAAAAGCGGTTTCCCGGGCTAAGAAAGTCAAGGCAAAAAAGGCTCGGCCCGTGAAAAGGGGCGCCAGGGCTTCGGCAGCGGGGCAGTTCGACCTGGATGACAGCCAGTGGTACCTGAACCGGGAGCTTACCTGGCTTGAGTTCAACCGCCGCGTGCTGCACGAGGCCGAGGACGAGCGGACCCCGCTTCTCGAGCGGCTCAAGTTTCTGGCCATCGTCAGCGGCAACCTGGACGAGTTCTTCATGAAACGAATCGGCGGCCTCAAACAGCAGATCGGGGCCGGCGTGCGCGAGCTTACTATCGACGGCCGGACACCGCGCCAGCAGGTGCAGGAATGCCACGTCGCGATCAGGGATATCAACGCCCGCAAAATGGATGTCTTTGGCGAGGTGAGGGCGCTTCTGGAACAGAAGGGAATCGTCATCGAGACCTATGATTCCCTTCTGGCCAGGGAGAAGAAGGAGCTGCGCGAACATTACTACGCCAACGTATTTCCCCTTCTCACCCCCCAGTCCATCGACCCGGCCCATCCTTTTCCGTTCATCTCCAACCTCTCCCTCAATCTTCTGGTGACGCTGCGCTATCCCAGGACCAGCGAGCTTTCGCTTTCAAGGGTCAAGGTGCCGGTCGGCCTCGGCACCCCCCGATTCATCCGGGTGGGGAAGGGGGACCATTTCATACCCCTGGAAGACGTGATGATGAACAACCTGGACCTTCTCTTTCCGGGGATGGAGATCGTTTCCCGCGAGATTTTCCGGGTCACGCGCAATGCGAATACGGAGAAGAACGAGGAAGAGGCCGACGACCTGATGGCGATGATCGAATCGGAGCTCAAGGAGCGCAAATTCGCTCCCATTGTCCGTCTGGAAATAGGGCAGGGGATGGATCCCGTCCACCGCGGCAGACTGGCGGCGGAGTTGGAGCTGGACGAGGAGAACGACGTATTCGAAGTGGCGGGGATGCTTGCCATGCGCGACCTGTTCGAGCTGGTAGGCCTCGATTACCCGCGCCTGCACGATCCCCCTCATTATCCCATCGAGCATCCCCAGCTGCGGTCACAGCGCAATATCTTCCATATCATCCGCGACGCCGGGGCGATTCTGCTCCAGCATCCCTACGAATCGTTCTCGACCTCCGTGGAGCGTTTCCTGAGGGAGGCCGCCGTCGATCCCAAGGTGCGCTGCATCAAGATGACCCTCTACCGCACCGCCAGCCAGAGTAACATCATCGACGCCCTGTTGCAGGCGGCGCAGAACGGCAAGCAGGTGGCTGTTGTGGTGGAACTGAAGGCGAGGTTCGACGAGGCGACCAATATCCGCCTGGCGGAGCTCATGGAGGAATCGGGGATCCATGTCACCTACGGCGTGGTGGGGCTCAAGACCCACTGCAAGGTCATCCTGGTCGTGCGCCAGGATTACGACGGGATCAGGCGCTACGTGCATATCGGTACGGGCAACTATCACGCCGGCACGGCCCGCATATACAGCGACGTGGGAATGCTGACCAGCGACCCGGTCATCGGCCAGGACGCGACCGAGCTGTTCAACTATCTGACCACCGGATACAGGGCGAAGCGCGATTACCGCAAGCTGGTGCCGGCCCCGAAGCTTTTGAAGACGGCGCTCCTGGCGCGCATCGAGCGGGAAATCGTGCTTCATGGGGAAAAGGGGGGAGGGCTCATCCAGTTCAAAATGAACGCCCTTGAGGATGGCGATATCGTTAAGGCGCTCTATCGGGCCTCCATGGCCGGCGTGAAGGTGGACCTGATCGTGCGTGACACCTGCCGGCTGCGTCCCGGCATTACCGGACTGTCCGAGAACATCCGCGTCATGAGCATTGTCGGCCGCTTCCTGGAGCACGCCCGCATCTATTACTTCAACAACGGTGGCGCCGAAGAGTATTTCATTTCCTCGGCGGACGCCATGAAACGCAACCTGGAGGCGCGGGTGGAGGTCCTCTGCCCGGTGGAGCCTGCCGGACTGACCAGGGAACTCCGGCTCGTGCTGGACACCTATGTGGCCGACCGGCGCTCCGCCTGGCAGATGCGGCCTGACGGTACGTACTTCCAGCACCTTCCCGGCGAACTGGGTAGCGGCGACGGAAGTCATCAGCTGCTGATCGCTCTGGCGGAGAAGCGGCTCAGGAACTCCCTCAAGCGGAAAAAGAAGATGAGAGCCAAATGATGGCTGCGAAAATACTCTGTCGGAATGATGGCGATGCAAAAAGCTCCGGATGCAAGGCTTGCGAAATCCGAGGAATGAGGCGTACATAAAGGTACGCCGCAGTGACGAGGATTGAGTATAACACCGCAGGCGGACTTTTTGTGAAGCCATCAGACAAATGAAAAGGGCCTGCTACCACAAAGCAGGCCCTTCTCACTCTCTCAGGATTTCTTCCCGTCGGCGGCCCGCCGAAGGCCGCCGACAGCGTACTGCCGGTTATTCCGCGGTTGTGGGATCAATCATCCTCTTCACTTCTGCCACGCTGTTGGCGGGGAACCCACCCTTCTGCGCATGCTCCAGCACCATCTCCTTGTTGGGGGCTATATATACGCAATAAATTTTGTTATCGGTAACATAGCTCTCCACCCATTGAATCTTCGGGCCCAATTCATTGAGGACGCTGCATGATTTCTGCGAGATTGCCTTCAGGTCCTCTGCACCGATGTTCCCTGCTCCCGGTATTTCCCTCTCGATTACGTACTTCGGCATGGCCCTTCTCCTTTGGCGGAAAATAACTGCGTTTTATTTGCGCCATTGTAGCAGGAATGATTCTATTTGCAAACATAAATTAACTGATTGGAAAAAAGAGATGATGTGATGCAGCCAGATTAATCTGTTTCCATTAGAATAAATTAGAATAAATAGCTTGCAATAGCATCAACTCTGGGTTATCATAGCAGTCATTTCGTCTTGATTAAAAATTATTTAATATTTATCGGGACGACAGATCCCTGCTGCAAGTGACATCGTTCACTTAAAAAAAAATCGGGAGGAAAGTTTGCATGGATATTCTCGCAATCAACTGTGGTAGTTCATCGCTCAAGTACCAGCTTTACGACTGGGACAAGAAGGAAGTCATCGCCAAGGGACTGGTGGAGCGCGTCACCATCGGCGGCTCCTTTATAGTTCACGAAGTTCCCGGCAAAGAAAAGTACAAGAAGGAACATGAATGCCCCAACCATACCGAGGCCATCGACCTGGTGACCAAGACCCTGCTCGACCCGGAAGTCGGCGTCCTGAAGGACATCACACAGATCGCCGCGGTCGGCCACAGGGTTGTCCACGGCGGCGAGAAGTTCACCTGCTCCGTGAAGATTGACGACAGCGTGCTCCAGACGGTCAAAGATGTCGCCCATCTGGCGCCGCTGCACAATCCGCCCAACATCTCCGGTATCGAGGCGGCCCAGGCGGTTTTGCCCAACGTCCCGCATATCGCCATATTCGACACCGCTTTCCATCAGACCATGCCGGAAGAGGCGTTCATCTATCCTCTCCCCCACGAGTGGTACGAGAAGCACGGTGTCCGACGTTACGGCTTCCACGGCACCTCTCACCTTTACGTCTCGAAGAGGGCCGCTGTCATGCTCGGCAAACCGGCCAAGGACTGCAACATCATCACCATGCACATCGGCAATGGTGTCTCCCACACCGCCATCAAGAACGGCCTCTCGGTTGACACCAGCATGGGTCTCACCCCGTTGGAAGGGGCGGTCATGGGCACCCGCTGCGGCGACATCGACCCGGCCATCCCGGCGTTCATGATGCAGGTGGAAAACCTCTCCGCCAAGGAAATCGACAGCGTCCTCAACAAGAAGAGCGGTATCCTCGGCATAACCAAGCGCTTCACCGACCGCCGCGACGTGATCGCCAACGCCGAACAGGGCGACCATCTCTGCCAGCTCGCCGTCCAGATCGAGGCGTACCGGCTGAAAAAATACGTCGGCAGCTACATGTCGATCCTGGGCCGCCTCGACGCGGTGGTCTTCACCGCCGGTGTCGGCGAGCGCGGCTGGCAGATCCGTGAGAAGGCCCTGGAGAACCTGGAGCACTTGGGGATCATTCTGGACAAGGAAAGAAACAAGGCTGCATGCAAAGGGAAAGAGGCGGTCATCACCACCGATGCGTCGCCCATCAAGGTCTTCGTCATTCCCACCGACGAGGAACTGGTCTTCACCGAGGACGTGGTGGGGATCCTCAACGGCACCTACACCGACCACATGAATTATCCTTACTCCTTCTGCAGCAAGGATTACGTCCGTCACGGGTAGACCGTTGAATTGACCGTACGGAAAGGGCCGGCTAAGAAATTGCCGGCCCTTTTTTTATAGTCTCTCAAAAAGTCAAAACACTTAATTGTCATTCCCGCGTACGCGGGAATCCAGAAATTCAAACCATAAAAATCCCTTGGATACGCGCTTTCGCGGGTATGACGTCTTTGCGAAAATATCCTTTTTAATTCCTTATAAAAAAAGACCTGCGCGGCTACCACGGCTTCGCAGGTCTTTTTCAATCGAATCTATAATGGCCCAGATCTACCTCTGTGCCTGGCACTGCACCGCGGTGATGGCGATTACATTGACGACGTCTTCCACCGAGCAGCCGCGGGAGAGGTCGTTGACCTGACGGGCAAGACCCTGGATGATCGGGCCATAGGCTTCGGCTCCGCCTATCCTTTCGGTCAGCTTGTAGGCGATATTGCCGGCGTCCAGGTCGGGGAAGATCAAAACGTTTGCCTTGCCCGCCACCGGGCTCCCCGGCGCCTTCTTCTCGCCGATGCTGGGGATGAGGGCTGCATCGCCCTGCAGTTCGCCGTCGATATTCATGTTGGGGTCGATCTTCCTGGCAATCTCCAGTGCCTGCAGGACCTTGTCAACGTCCGGGTGGGAAGCGCTTCCCTTGGTGGAGAAGGAGAGCATGGCGACCCGTGGCTCGGCGCCGAGCAGGGTCCTGATGTTGCGGCCGGTCGATATGGCGATTTCCCCCAGACCCTGGGCGTCCGGATTGGGGATGGCGCCGCAGTCGGCGTAGAAGAGGACGCCGTTTTCACCGAAGCTCGGGTTCTTGGTGATCATGATGAAGAACGAAGAAACGGTCTTGAGGCCCGGAGCGGGGCCGATGGTTTGGATCGAAGACCGGAGCACGTTGCCGGTAGTGCTGGTGGCGCCGGCCACGCAGCCGTCCACGTCCTTCTCTCTCACCATCATGCCGGCGAAGAAGAGGTTGTCCGGGGCGGTCAGGAGTTTGACAGCGTCTTCACGGGTGAGCCCTTTCTTGGCGCGCAGTTCGACGAGTTTGTCCACGTAGGCATTGAGCTTGGGGGCGGTCGTAGGGTCGAGAATGTCGACTCCATCGAGACTCACGTTCTTGGCGGCTGCGTCCGCCTTGACCTTTTCGGGGTGGCCGAGAATGATGACCTTTGCCAGACCCTGCTCGGTGGCCTTCTCCGCGGCGAAGAGCATTCTTTCGTCGTAGCTCTCCGGAAGCACGATCGTCTGCACTTTGCTCTTCGCTTTTGCTTTGACATCATCCATGAAACTCATAAAATACCTCCTGCTTCTGAAAGTTAAAATAAATTATGTTTGTTTATAAAGCAAGAACCCGTCAAGGTCAATAAAAAAACAGCCTCGCTTTTTTTTTATCTTCCATTACTCCCGATGCGCACGCGCCGTGCATCCGCGGAGCAAACAGGGAACGTCTCAGGCAGTGGCCGTGAGCATTGACTTCGATTGCAATCATGGATGGCATTGTAAAAAATTTGTCTACTGTGTGTAGGGGCGGGTTTGAAACCCGCCCCTACGGGCGTACTCATATGAACGCCTCATTCCTCGTCACACACGAAGCCTTGCATCTGGAGCATTTTGCTTTGCCATCCTTACAGAGAGCATTTGCGAGTTCATCATTTTTTACTTTGAAAAAAACCGGCTTGAGACAAAGCTCTTTCTAGGGCATGATAGTGAGCGAAGCAACAATATTCCCATGTAGAAACAAACTTGTCTGCCGCGCAAATCCGTACTGGTCGCGGTTTTGCAGCGACTGATGGAAACCGTAATTACTCCGTCCGAGGTGTTTCCCGAGGCGCTGCGAAACGGCAGAGGATGGGAAAATTTGCCTTATGAAAGAAATTTTCTGAGAAAATATAAAGAGATTGTTGACATACACAAAAAAAATGTTTATTAAGTGTTACAAGTGTCTATCAATTATCTTAAGGAGATCAGACCCATGCCCAAGCCGAAGGTAACAGGTGAGAAAGCCGCAACTACTCCGAAGAAAGCCGTCACGACGAAGGCCGTTGCAGCAAAGCCAGCCGCAACCACTGCCAAGGCCGCCGCACCGAAGAAGGCCGCTCCGAAGAAAGCTGCTGCGCCGAAGGCCGCCAGTGTAAAGAAGGCTGCTCCGGCGAAGGCCGCCGCTCCGAAGAAAGCCGCTCCGAAGAAAGCAGCGCCGGCCAAGGCTGCTCCGGCAAAGGCTGCCGCTCCGAAGAAGGCCGCACCGAAAAAAGCCGCTGCTCCGAAGAAAGCCGCACCGGACAAGGCTGCTCCGGCAAAGGCCGCTCCGAAGAAAGCTGCTCCGAAAAAGGCCGCCGCAGCAAAAGCCGTTGCACCGAAGGCCGTTGCATCCAAGGCTTCTGCAGTAAAAAAAGCCGCTCCGAAAAAGGCGGCCGGCGCAGCCAAAAAGCCTGCTGCCAAAGCTAAAAAATAGGCAGCTTAACCGGTTTCTCGCCGCAATATAAAAAGGAACTGTTGACTCTCCATCCGTTAGTCAGGGATGGCGGAGCAGTGGTTCCTTTTTCTTTTTTAATGGCTTCGCAAAAAGTCCATCTGCGAAGTTCAAGCTCAAGTCTCATCACTGCGGCGTACTAATATGTACGCCTCATTCCTCGGCTTTCGCAAGCCTTGCATCAGAAGCTTTTTGCCTTGCCA
>Ga0335080_10004220_pt1 | contig 14657 bp, 6 predicted proteins | sample Lox_Sample_34_FD_206720 | JGI IMG/M metagenome (GOLD analysis project Ga0335080, IMG submission 206720) | Soil microbial communities from Loxahatchee National Wildlife Refuge, Florida, United States - Lox_Sample_3.4 | ecosystem: Environmental > Terrestrial > Soil > Wetlands | place: USA: Florida... | reverse complement strand
CATAGATTCGCTTCGCGCTGCGAGCTACGGCCGGGCCGGAATCCGGACAGCCGTCAATCTTCCAGTTGTCCTCCGCGATGCGCCGTGGCTCCGTGAAGCTCTGCCCGCCATCGCTGCTCACGGCTACGGTCATGTCGTGGATCGGTCCCGGATAGATGTGGCGCCAGATCACGAGTACTTCTCCGCCCGGTCCAAACGCAAGCGTCGGCCGGCAGCAGGGACAGATCCTTGCCGCCACGCGCGAGTTTCGACCAAAACTGGATCCGTTGTCCGTAGAGCGCGCCAGATACACCGCGTAGTTATCCTCGGCGTCTTTCGATCGGTCCCGGGTGTCGATCCATACCGCGTAGACATCGCCATTCGGCGCAACACCGAGCGACGGGTAGCCGTGGAAACTGTCTCCGGTCGCGTCAGCGATCGCAACAGGTGTCTCAAAGCCTTTTCCCCAGTTGCGCGACCGCGCGAACAAGAGTTGATGGCCTTCATTCCAGGCGGCATAGAGCACGTCGGACGTCGCTACAAACGCCGGGCTGTTCTCGCCCGCCGAGGTCACCGCGTGTCCCGCCGGACTGACCCAGACCGGCTTTTCAAAGCCGTCACCGCCGTTAGTGGAGGTCAGCAATCCAAGGCGCGGTTCGGTTCCGTCCTGCAGCACGGCCAACAGGTACAGCGTGGGAGACGAGACCCAGTCCGCTCCCAACCGCGGATTGCGGGACGGTGCGAAGCCTGCCTGCGCCAGCACTGGCCGCGGCACCGGCTCGAAATCATAGGCATGGGAATGACTTCGCGTGCATCCGAAGGCAACAGATAAGCCAGCAAGGAGAACAACTCCGGCCGTCACAAGGCTGTGCTTAGTTGCTGGCATGGGCTCTCCTCGCCGCGGAATCCGGGACCGCGGCAGGGTCCGCAAGATCCGGATTGGTCAGAAAGTGTTCGTCTGTGAGCGAGTCGAGGAAAGCAACTAGCGCTTTCACCTCGCTCTTGCTGATTCGAAACCCTTCGATGAACTCACTCCGAAGCGGATTTGGACCGTTCGATGTAAGCGCGCCGTGTCCCTTGACCGCATAGTGCCGCTGAATCACCGCCTCCAGCGTAGACAGCGACCCATCGTGCATGTACGGCGCGGTCACAGCGACGTTTCGCAGGGTAGGTGTGCGGAATGCTCCCTCATCCTCAGCACGGGAAGTTACGTCGCGCAAGCCGTGGTCCCACGGCTTGTACGCGCCCTGAGAATCCTCGTTGTAGAGCCCGGTATTGTGGAAACCTGTCTCGGGAAAAGCGAGTCCTTGCGCGGTGTAGTTATCCGTGAAGTTGACGCCATCGTGGCAGTGGTAGCACTCCAGGCGCTCACCGAAAAAGAGTGCCTCACCCCTCTTTGCGGCCGCGGAGATGGCATTGGCATCGCCGTGCTTATAGCGATCGTACGGAGAATCGAATGACAGCAGAGTACGCTCGAAGGCCGCGATTGCCTTTGTGATGTGCGGAACGTCGACCGCCGACTGGTCTTGCGGAAACGCGCGCCCGAACTCACGCACATACTCCGGGTCAGCCGTCACGCGTGCTGCCAGTTCGGCCTCATGTCCGGCCATTGCCATTTCCAGGGGGTGATCGGAAAAGAGCGGTATGAGCATCTGCTTTTCGAGAGAAGTGATCAGCGGATTCGCCCAGGTGTAGGAGGGCAGAAACGCCACATTGGTCAGAGTCATCGCGCTGCGAACACCGGGGTCACCCGTGGCACCCAGATGGGTGCGCTGCCCGTCTGTGAAGCCATGCGCCTGCTGGTGGCAGGTCGCACACGACATGCTCCCGTTCACCGACAGCCGCTTGTCATAGAACAGCCTGCGGCCAAGCCGTACCTTGGCCGCGCTCATGGGATTGTCCGTCGGCACTGCGGGCGTCGGCGCCCACGCCGGCTTACTCCACTGGAAAGGCTCGTTCCCGGGTTTTGTGCCTGCCCCTCCAGCTTCCAGTTGGGCGGAGGAGACCCGGACCACGGCAAGGGACGCCATGACAAGAAGAACCATCGCGCGCAACGGTACGCGCCTTCCGTTCGGATCCGCCGTAGAGCCGGCCATCATTTCTTTGCACCGTAGAAGACGGTCTGGGTCATCCCCACGGAGTCGCGGAACGGAAGTCCCAGCGCTCTCATGACCGGCACGCAGTCCGGATCGTCTTCACCAGACATGCACCCTGGAGCGGTGCTCGGCGCATTCACGGTCACGTCCGAGTTCGCAAGGAGCCTGCCGAGGTCGAAGATGACGACATCCTTCGCTGCGTCGAATCCGTCGAGTGTCACGACAATCCGGTTCGGGTGCATGCATTCCTGCGGAGGCGCGGCGGTGCGGATGGTGCCGCCGCAACCCGTGCTTCCGATGTGTACCGGAAAGCCTCGGGAGTGACCTTTATCAGCAGCGTTTTGCCCACTTGGGTCCGGTTCCGCGGGAGTCACAGCCGCCGCGGCCGACGCTCCGGAAGGAGCCACCAGAACCTCCGCTCGGATGAACTTGTAGCCGCTCTGCCAGGTCCAAAGCATCGCGGTCATGTTCAATGGAGACGGAGCCTGTAGCGGGTCCACGTGATCCAAATCGAAGGGGACGCCGACGATGAACCGAACCCCCCTGTAGTTGTTGGGCGAGACCGATCCAGTCGCTTCGGCGTGCATCGCGGCGTTTCCGTTCCGGCACTCGCCCGATCCATCTTCGAGGTCAATCAGCGCCAGCGAGTTGTACTGCCACACACCGTCCTGGTCCAAGACAAGGGGCGCACTTCCACCGTGTGCGTCAATCATTTCGAGGTTGGACACAAAGAAACGCAGGTCTGCCGGTGTTACCGTAGTTGCGCCGGTGCCGACCCCTTCGTATGTCTTTCCGCATGCAAACGGTCGTCCGGCGAGCCGGCCCTCGAACCGAATATGAACTGGCGCTGCATTCGAATTGGAACGAGCCGTTTGTACCATCGCCCCGACGGCGGGCACAGAGATCAAGCTTGTGACCATCATCGCCTTCACCCAGTACGTCATAGAATTGCCTCCCCGTTATTGCCTTTCGCCTTTAGAGTGTCTCCTTGCCATGAAATCGCGGCCGCGCGCTGAGTTGTGTGATTGCGCCATCTGAGGATCTCCGCTCATCTCGTGTGCAGGTACTTCAGCAGACTGTCGAGCTGCTCATCGTCCAGCGTCTGTCGGAATGGCGGCATGATGCCGCGGCCATCCTGAATCGTCTTCCTGACTTGCTCGTCCGTTGCGGGAGCACCGCTGGGAAGCGTTAGCTGCCGGAACAGCGCACCGAGCTTCGGCGGCTTCTTTATGAGTTCGAGCTTGTCGTCGTCGTGGCACGCAGCGCAGTTCTGCTGGTAGACGGCGGAGCCCATGGCCTCTTCACGCACCCGCGCGGCGGAGGCGTCCCCGGAGCTTGGGGAACAGCCTGCGCTCACAAACCCGAGCACGCACAGCGCGACGGCCGCGCCGCGTCCCGGTCGGCTACGTGCCGCTCGCATTTTCCACCTGCCGGATGGCGGCCAACGCCTCCGGCGCCTTCCATTCGTTCGTCATCCACTCCTTCACCACTTTGCCGTCTGGCCCGATCAACACCGTGCACAGGCTGTGCGAGATCTGGTTGTCCGCCTCGACGTAGAAAAGGTCGAATGCGCTCGCCAGCTTTCTCAGGTTCTCGGGAGACGGCGCCACGAACTGCCAGTGTGCGAATCCGCTCGCGTCGTCGTTCAAGTAAGCAAGTCCGTACTTGCGCAGGACCGGCGGCGTGTCGTATCTGGGGTCCAGGCTGATGGTCAGGAGTTGCGTCCGTGCGAACTGCTCCGGGTTCTTTGCCAACTCCCGGTTGACCGACGCGAACAGGCTGCTCGTGAGCGGGCACATCGTCGGCATGGGACATCTGGTGTAGACGAACGTGAGCAGTAGGGTTTTGCCGCGGAAGTCTGACAGATGCACGGTCTTTCCGTCCTGATTGACCAGGTCTACGTCGGGAATCGGCTCTCCCTCCGGGAGCTTCTTCCCCTGGCTCACCATCAATCCTCGCCGCGTTGAATCGGTGACGGTGATTTGGTCCAGCCAGTACTTTCCGTCTGATTGCACAACCACGCGGGCCCGGATGCGGTCACCCGGTTCGATCGCGGAGAAATCAGTCCCCTTCGCGACCTGGTACGGCATCATCATCGCGTCCATGAATCCCGCGATGTCGTCGTGGTCCACCATCAAGCTCTGCTTGGCGGGGTCCTTGCTTACCACCTGCCCCGTCAACTTGTAGTACCGGACCGATGCACTACAGGCGGCCAGTGCGAAGCAGGTGAGAACAGAGAGAGTCCGTGAGAATGTTTCCGCACGCATTTGAGTCTCCATCCCGAATTGTTGAATGCAATCGCGAAGGCAGACTTTCGGCCATGAAGCGCTGAAAGCGCGCAGGCCTCCGCCGTCTCGGGGCTTATGAGAAAGACAAGTCCAGGGTCAAATCAGAGTGACTGAGAAGGAGGGCCGCGCTTCGATGGACCGAAGAAGAGGGGAGCGCTCGCAGTGCATCCCCGTACGCTGGAAAGGCCCAAGCACAAGGTCGGATCGCCGCTTGTAAAGAAGATCCTGGGCCGAACGAAAGATCTCACCGCGACAACATTCGCCGCACCGTGCCTCGCGTATGGGCAGCGAGCCGTTACACTTGCTTTGGAATTCTCCCCGGCACTCTCCCGCGCAATGCGCCGAACGGAGCACATGTGTGCTCCGTTTCCCTTACAACAAGGCGGAAGATGGTCTGCCGGGCGGTTTGCCGCGAAGGCGGCCAGCAAAGGTACTCCGCCAAAGATCAGCACTAACAGAGCTGCAAGTGTCCGTCGCAAAGCAAAAGGAGCGTATAGCAACAGCCCGCGGGCGGTCAAGGCACGAAACTCGAGTCGCAGCGCAGATCGGCCCGAGTTTCATCCCGTTTGCAAAAAGACCAGCGGAGAGGTGATCTGTTACACAAAGTTCTGAATATAACTGACTTGTCATCATCGGCTGCATATTCGCAAGTCTCGCAACTCTCTGCTGGGGTCTTGGCTCTACTCCGCGGCTTCGAGCGGCTCCCACTGCCAGCCTTCATCTTTCGCGATTACGTAGCCCAACCCGGGATACGGGAAATGGTACGAGTGGACTAGGGCTGCTTCCCTTGCAGCTTTCCGGAGGAGCCGCCGTCTCGAGCGGACGACCTCTATCGGCTGAAGGTCAAATGCGATCAAGGTCTCGGGATACTCAACATGCAGCGGATGACATACCGCGTCGCCCAAGTACACCAACTGTGCGGCGCCGGAGGAGATGCTGAGCGCGATATGTCCGGGCGTGTGCCCCGGAGCCGAGATTGCCGATATGCCTGGAAGGATTTCCGTCTCTTGCTCCAGAAGCTCCACCTGCCCCTGGATGCCCAGGAGATTCTTTTGAGCGAATGGGACAAGGACTTCCTGGAAATAATCACCCCCCTGGGCCTCCGCTCGGCTCCCGGGCGACAGCCAGAAATCCCATTCCTCTTTCGAGATGACGTACCGTGCCTTAGGAAAGGCAGGCTTGCCGCGATCATCTAAGTTGGCCCCGACATGATCGGGATGAGCATGCGAGATTATGACCGTCCCGATATCCCGAGGCTCAATTCCTTCCGCGCGAAGCCGGGAGAGCAGCCGGCCACCGGAGGGAGCGCCTGCGCCCATTCCCGTATCCACCAGTACTTTTTCGTTGCCCGCATCGATGCACAGGGGAATATACGGGACGGCGATCTCTTCGGCTGACTCGCCGCGCCCGCGCAGCATGCTTTCGTACTTCTCTTTCTGCACATTTGTAAAAAATGCTCCGGCGGGGTAGCGGGAGATGCCGTCCAGCAACGCGAGACACTGGAACTTCCCCAGGGCAAAGCGAAACGCATCGGATTTCATCGCGCGGACTTCCTGGCGTTTGCTGGTTTCACCGCTTTGATCCGGCCGCACAGGGTCAATTCGATTCGCCGCGAACCTCTGCCAAGCCCATGCGCCGGAGCAATGCCCGAAATCGCACATTCGTGCGTAAGGCGTCGAACCTCGGATCCACTTTCAGGAACATCAAGCGGGAACATCGCTCCTTGAAGGCCTGCTCGAGGCAGGCGATTGCGCGATCCATTTCGCCCAGGCCCAGGTGAATTGCGGCGACCAGTGTTTGCGGGACGTAGCTTCGTGTGGCCGCTTCTGCCAATTCACCCAGTATCCTTCGCCCCTGCTCTTTCTCACCCCACGAAGCGAAGGCTGCGCCCAGAGTGGCGAGCGCCAGGGTGCTGGTGGGAGAAATACGTCTCGCTTCTTCAATCTCGGCGACGGCTTCTGCAAAGGCTCCTTTTTGCTGGTAGGCCATGCCCATATTGAGGTGCGCCGGGTAGAAGTTCGAATCCATCTGTAGGGCCTTGCGGCACTGCTCGATGGCTTCCTCGCTCTGGCGTCCGTAATGGAAGCTCATCCCCAGCATGACGGTAGCAGTCAGCGAAAGGGGGTCCAGTTCGAGCGCATGCCGCGCCGCTGTGGCAGCCTCCGCAAATCGCTCGCACACGATCAGTTGCTCGGCACGATTCTGCCAGGCTCTCGGGCTGTTCGGACTCATCTCGATCGCCGCCTGAATTTCCCTGCTGGCGCCCGGCCAGTCCCAGTCAAATGTAAGCTTGACTCCCGCCATTACCGCCCGCGCTTCGGAAAGTGCGGGATCGATCGCCAGCGCCTTCCCTGCCGCTGCCTTCGCCTTCGGAAAGGCCTCGCGGGGAGCGAGATAACAGTAATATCCGAGCGGCGTGTAGCAATCTCCGAGTGCCGCGTAGGCGAGGGCGTAACTAGGATCTTTTTCGATGGCTTGACGGATGTGGTTAAGGCCCATATTCAGGCCTTCCTCCGTCCGCTTATAGCTGTAGTACCGGCCCTTCAGGTAGAACTGATAGGCTTCCACGTTTTGCGTGGGGCGCTTGGCCAGCAGGTTTTCGGTTTTCGGGCTCAGCTTCAATCGCAGGTTTTCGGAGATTTCCCTGGCGAGATCCTCCTCCATCGCCAGGATGTCGCTGAGCTTTTTCTTGTATTTGCCACCCCATATCTGCCAGCCTTTCTGCACATCCATCAGTTCTGCGCCGATCACCAGCGATTCGCCACGCTGCATTACCCTGCCGGTGAGCACGGCGCCCACGCCGAGCGCCCGGCCGATCTCCTGCGCCTCTTCGGCGCGGCCTTTGTAGCGGAATACCGAGCTCCGCGCCATCACCCGAAGCTCCGATACTTGCGAAAGACTGAGAATCAGGCTGTCCGTAAGCCCGTCGCTGAGGTATTCCAATTGTCCATCTGCGCTCGCATTTGCAAAAGGGAGTACCGCGAGCGAACCGATCGCTTCGCCCAGTTCCGAAGGCTGCACGCTTGTGCTGGCGGCTGGCGGTGTTCGTCCGGAATCTAGTTCGCGCTTGAGCCGCATCAAGTCCGCACGCATCTCCGCGGCAACTTGGTAGCGCATCGCGCGGTCCTTCTCCAGCGCCTTAGTGACAATCCGGTCCAGTTCAGCCGAGAGCGCGGGATTCACTCTGGCCGGGGGCGTGGGGACTCTGTGCAGGATAGCCTCAAAGATTACCGCCGACGTCTTGCCCGAAAAGGCGCGTTGGCCGGTGCACATCTCATAGAGGGTCGCACCAAACGAAAACAGGTCGGTGCGCGCATCGAGGTCTTCGCCCAGTGCCTGTTCGGGAGACATGTACAGTAATGTTCCCACCGCCTCTCCCGGACGCGTGAGGTCTGCCCCCACTTCGTGAGACGGTGGTAGGGCCAAGGCATCGAGCGTTTCCGAATTCAACCGGGGCTCGGCGACCAGTTTGGCCAGCCCGAAGTCCAGGACCTTGACCTGCTTTCGTGCCGTGACGAAAATATTTTGCGGCTTGATGTCCCGGTGCACGATCCCACTTGTATGGGCCACGTCGAGAGCATCCGCGATCTGGATGGCTAGGTCGAACAGCTCATCGGTTTTTAGAGGCTTGCCACCGATCAAGCTGCTCAGCGGGCTTCCATCCAGGAATTCCATGGCAATGAACGGTTGACCCTGATATTCATCGATGTCATAGACTACGCAGATGTTCGGATGACTTAGGGCGGAAGCGGCTCGCGCCTCGCGCCGAAACCGCTCCAGCGCGCGGTGATCCTTGACGCGTTCGGGCGCCAGAAACTTCAGTACCACATTGCGCGCAAGCCGGACGTCCTCCGCGCGATAAACCACACCCATGCCGCCGGCACCCAGCTTTTCTACGATGTGGTAGTGCGATACCGTTTGGCCAGTCAGGGTAGGAATTTCCGCCACGTTCTCGTCATCTTAGGTAGCGGCCCGAATCAAGTCAATCAAGGAAGACCGCTGTACCGGTCACGCGGGTAACACTGTTGAGCCAAACGGACTTTCGAGTGGTTCCGACCCACAAGGGCCCCCAGAATCGATCGCTGGGGAACTCATGGGTTGCCTTGACAGCCTCCGCGTGCCCGGTTAGATTCCGCCATACGCTTACCTTTGATTCCGGCCTCATCTGGACGAGCGGGCGCTCTTTTCGATTGAATTCCTTGATTCCTGTTTCGTCCGCCGTCGAATAAGAGTCGCTGTCCGTCTAAAGACCGCAGAAGTCATACTAGGAGAAACTCTTTGACCTCTCCGCGCTGTATGGCCAGTGGTGCGGGCCGACGCATTGGTGCCGTCCGCCGTTGGCGGCTTGCCATCATCCCAGGTCTCTTCTTGTTGGCGTCTGGCGCGGCTTCCGCCTCACCGCCTCAGACATCAGTCCCGCACACGACCAGCCGCCCGGCGCCGTCGTCAGGGGAGAACGCGCCACAAGTGCTTGAACTGGGCAAACCAATGGAACGAGAGCTGCGCGGAGGCCAGAAACATCAATACCAGCTCAACGTCCAGGCTGGACAATTCCTGCGCGTCGTCGTGTACCAGCGCGGGGTGGATGTGAAGGTGTCCCTGCTCGACCCCGGAGGCAAGAGCGTCGCCGAACGGAACGCTCCGAACGGTCGCTTTGGCCCCGAGCCTCTCTCCGCCATAGCGACAGTCTCCGGGCCCCACGTGGTGCAAGTGGGGGCGACGGATGAAACTGCTCCGGCCGGCCACTATGAAATGAAGCTGACCGACCTGCGCGCCCCCCGACGTGAAGACGCCACACGCATTTCCGCGGAGAGCTCCCTGTCGAATGGGTGGGTACTGTGGCTCCAATGGGAATCCGGAAGACCTCCAACGGGTTTCGCCGCGGATATGGCAGCCAAACTTGGGCAGTTGACCGGTACCCCTGAAGACGCCAGGCGCACCTCCGCCGCTTCCGAGGCGCGTCTAGGCGCGATCAAGAGTTGGACCGCGGCCATGCCGCTCTGGCAGTCACTTGGAGATCGTTACGAGGAGGCGTTGACCCAAGAGGCTCTCGGGGCGGCCTACTACGACGCGGGTGAGACACAAAAAGCACAGGAAGGTTGGATCCGGGCACTCCAGCTCTTTCGCGCCGCCAGCGACCGGCCGGGAGAAGCGACGACGCTGCACAACATAGGCGTGTTCTACGACGACGCGGGAGAGACGCAGAAGGCATTGGAGTACTTCAGCCAGGCCCTTGCACTCGAACGTGCCGTGGGCGACCGGGCCGGCGAAGCGGGGACGCTGGAGGCCATGGCTTCACGGTACGAAGCTGCGGGGGAGAAGCAGAAGGCACTCGAGTATCGCCGGCAGGCTCTGCAGGCGCTCGGCGACAAGCCCGCGGAAGCGGAGCTTTTGTACCAGGCCGCTCTCAAGTGCCGAGACGCCGGAGACCGGCAGAAGGAACTCGAGTACTACACCCAGGCCTTGCCGTTGCAGCACGCTCTGAGCGACCAGAAAGCAGAAGCCCTAACCCTGAACAACATGGGCATGGCTTACGAAGCCCTGGGAAACAAGCAGAAGGCGCTCGAGTACCTGACCCAGTCGCTGCCCCATTTCCGGGCGGCGGGCGACCGCTCGGGCGAAGCGGTCACCCTGGGCAATGTCGCCAGCATCTACAGCGATTCGGGAGACAAACAGAAGGCTATCGAAAGCTATACCCAGGCGCTCTCCATCCATCATGCCCTGGGCGACGTGGGCCGCGAGGCGGCGTCGCTGAACGATATCGGCGTGGCTTACTACAGGGCGGGCGACAAACAAACGGCGATTGAATACTACAGCAAGGCGCTTCCGCTGCGCCGTGCCGCGAAGGACCAGCAAAATGAAGCGCTGACGTGGAACAACATGGCGAACGCGTACAGCGACCTGGGACAGCACCAGAAGGCCATCGAGTGCTACTCGCGGGCCTTCGATCTCCGGGTTGCCTTACGAGACTGGAAAGGCCAGGCAACAGCGTTGTCCGATATCGCTAGTGAGTACAGCTCTCTTGGAGAGAAGGAGAAAGCCGTCACAAGCTATACCTCAGCCCTGCTCGTAAGCCGCGGGCGCGGGGACAGAGCGAGAGAAAGCACCATCCTGAACAGGATTGGCGTACTTTACGGCGACTTGGGAGACAAACAAAAGGCGCTGGAATACTTCACCCAGGCGCTCCCGTTAAAGCGCGCTGTGGACGACCGGAAGGGGGAGGCGAACACACTAAGCAACATCGCAGCCACGTACAACGATTTGGGGCAATCACAGAAGGCGATCGAGTTCGACACCCAGGCCCTTGCCCTTCGGCGTTCTCTGAGCGACCGGGCTGGTGAGGCGGAAGCCTTGTCCAACATCGCGGCCGAGTATAGGGCCCTCAAAGAGTGGGCAAAGGCAATCGAGTACTACACGCAGGTGCTTCCCCTCCGGCGCGCCCTCGGGGACCGCTCCGGTGAAGGAACTGCGTTGTATATGACCGGTCTGACCTACCTCGACCTCGGTGAGAAGCAAAAAGCCCTCGATTCCTACAAGCAGGCACTCTCTCTGTGGCGCGCGATCGGCGACCGGTCGAGCGAAGCGGGGACCCTGAACGACATTGGCGTGGCTTACGAAAGGCTCGGGGAGAGGCAAAAGGCGCTGGACAGTTACACCCAGGCTTTGCAACTCCATCGCGCCGAGAGGAACCGCCTCGGCGAAGCCACCACGCTGAACAACCTGGGGAATGCTTACTTTGCCTGGGGTGAAAAGCAAAAGGCCCTGGAATACTTCAACCAGGCGTTGCCGTTGAACCGCGCCGTGGGGAACACCGCCGGCGAAGCCACGGTGCTGAGCAATCTCGGCAACACCTACCGCGACCTGGGCGACAACCAGAAGGCTCTGGAGTACTACGTGCAGGCGGCTCCGCTTCTACACGCCCAGAAGGATCGTTCGGCGGAAGCCACAACACTGAATAGCATCGGCTTCGTCTGCGACAAACTCGGTCAGAGGCAGAAAGCAGTGCAGTACTACAGCCAAGCGCTGGGCCTTCGCCGCGCCGGAGGCGACCGCGCGGGGGAAGCCGCGACGCTGACAAATCTGGGCGACGTCTACTCCGCACTGGGTGAGAAACAAAAGGCCGTGGAGAGCTACGTGGAAGCGGCTCGCCTCCGACACGCCTTGGGTAACGGCAAGGCCGAAGCGAATGCACTGATCAACGCAGGAAACGCTCTTTACACTTCGGGAGAGAAGCGGAAGGCACTGGAGCATTACCTGCAAGCGGCTGCGCTCCGTCACTCCGCAGATGATCGCTCCGCCGAGGCCAGCCTGCTGAACAGCATCGGCGGGGTATACGCGGAACTCGGGGAAGGGCCGAAGGGCCTGGAGTACTCCAACCAGGCCCTCTCCATGCAGCGTGCCGCCGCCGATCGCGCGGCGGAAGGTACCACACTCAATACGCTGGGAAATACCTACTACGCACTCGGCGAGAAACAGAAAGCGCTGGAGCATTACCTCCAGGCTGCAGCTGCCAAGCTTGCCGCGGGCGACCGCTCCGACGAAGCCGTGATTCTGGGCAACATCGGCATCGCCTATGGCGGGTTAGGGAACAAGGAAAAGGCGCTGGAATACATAAACCAGGCACTTTCACTGCGACGCTCTTCCGGGGATCGCCTGGGAGAAGCCGGCGTGCTGAACAGCCTGGGTGGGATTTACTACGCGCTCGGTGAAAAGCAGGCAGCTTTGGAGCCCTATAACCAAGCTCTCGAGCTTTTCCGAGCACTCGGAGATCATTCGGGCGAGTCATTGGCGCTGGGCAACATCGGAACGGCCTACAGCGACCTCGGTGAAAGCCAGAAAGCGCTGGACTGCTTCAATCAAGTGCTCTCGCTGCGTCGGGCGGCGGGCGACCGAACAGGAGAGGCCGTCTCCCTGAATGGAATCGGCGTCGTGCACGGCAATCGGGAAGAGAACCAGGAAGCCCTGGAACTGTACACGCAGGCGCTGGCTTTGTACCGCGCGGTGGGCGACCCGTCTGGCGAAGCGACTACCCTAGGCAACATCGGCTCCATTTACCTCGTGCTCGGAGAACCACAGAAGGCGCTGGAGTATTACAACCAGGCGCTGCCACTGCGCCGGGCCGCGGGGAATCGGGCCGGCGAGGCATACATCCTGAATGGGATCGGCTCGGTCTACAACACCTTGGGAGAAAACCGGAAGGCGCTGGACCAGTACACGCGAGCCCTCGACCTCTACCGCGCCGCGGGTGACCGCTCGTGGGAGGCGAACACCCTGAACAGCATCGGCGCGGTATACAACACCCTCGGCGAGAAGCAGAAGGCGCTCGAATACTACAACCAGGCCCTCCCCCTGAAACGCGCCGTGGGTGATCGCTATGGCGAGGCTTTTGCACTGAGTGGAATTGCTGGCGTTTACAGTGACCTGGACCAAGAGCAGAAGGCCATCGACCTTTACCGGGAGAGCTTGGCCCTCTACCGGGCCGTCGGCAGCCGCTCGGGAGAGGCCAGCGCGTTGAACAGCATCGGCGCCATTCTCAGCCTCTGGGGGGAAAAGCAGAAGGCGCTGGATCACTACCAGCAGGCGCTGACCCTCTACCGCGCCGTGGGTAACCGCTCGGGTGAAGCGGCCTCCCTGATCAGTGTCGGCGGCATTTTCAGCGGCTGGGGAGAAACGCAGAAGGCGCTGGAACACTACCAGCAGGCGCTGGCGCTCTACCGCTCCGTGGGTAACCGCTCGGGCGAAGCAGCCTCTCTGGACAGTGCCGGCGGCATTCTCAGCTTGTGGGGAGAGAAGCAGAAAGCGCTGGATACATACACCGAGGCACTGACCCTTTATCGGGCCGTGGGGAGCCGCTGGGGAGAAGCTACTTCGCTGGGGAATATCGGCGGCATTTACAGCGCCTGGGGAGAGAAGCATAAGGCGCTCGAAGGCTACACCGAGGCACTGGCGCTCTATCGCGCCCAGGGGAGCCGTTGGGGAGAAGCCAGCATGCTGAACAATATCGGCGGCGTTCAGCGGGCCCTGGGCGAGCACCAAAAGGCTCTCGAATCACAACGACAGGCGCTGGAAATCTTCCGAGCCGTGGGCAGCCGCAGCGGGGAAGCCAACACCCTGAGCAGCATTGGGCTGGGCTATGGCGATCTCGGTGACAACCGGAAGGCACTCGACTTTCTCTCGCAGGCGCTGTCCATTCATCGTGCCGTCGGTAATCGCGTCGGTGAGGAACGTGTGTTGACGAACATGGGCAGGCGCTACGACGAACTGGGGGAAAAGCAAAAGGCGCTCGAGTCACTGGAATCGGCTCTGCCGCTTGCGCGCCTCGCCGGCGACAAGATGGCGGAAGATCGTATTTTGAACAACATGGCCATGGTCTATGCGGACCTTGGGGAGCACAGGAAAGCCTTGGACCTCGATGGCCAGGCGTTAGCAATCGCCCGAGCCACGGGCGACCGTGTCGGGGAAGCCAGGAGCCTCAGGAGCATGGGCCAGGTGTACGAAGCACTGGGCGAAGGCAAACCGGCAGTCGACTACTATACGCGGGCGCTGGCCGTGTTCCGCGAAGTCCACGATCCCCTCGGGGAGGGCCTCGCCCTGGGGTACCTCATGGAGCATTGGAGAAAGGCCGGCAATCCCTCCCTTGCGATTTTCTTCGGCAAGCAGGCCGTCAATTGTTACCAACAGATCCGGGAGAATATTCAGGAGACGGATAAAGACTTGCAAAGGTCGTTCCTTAGCTCAAAGGAGAAAGACTACCGCGACCTGGCTGATCTGTTGATCGCGGCGGGGCGGCTTCCAGAGGCGCAGCAGGTGCTCAGCCTGCTCAAGGAGGAAGAATACCTGGAGTTTGTACGCCGCTCCGGCCCGGAAACGAGCGCCGCCAGCAGCAAGGTCATTATGACCGCGGCGGAGGCGGACATGGACAAGCGCTACCGCCAGGCGGCGGACACGGTGACCGCCACGGGCAGCGAATGGACCGCGCTGCGCGAGAAATCCTCCCGCACGCCGGAAGAAGAGAAGCGCCTGGCCGATCTCTCCGCCCGGATGGAGGCTGCCAACGCCGCGTTCCAGAAATTTCTCGACACGCTGTACGCGGAATCGGGCAAGGCCGGCGGCGGGCAGGAGCGCGTTACCCAGCTCGAAGAGCGCGCCAGCGGATTGCAGAACGTTCTCCGCGAGCTCGAGCCAGGCACCGTGGCGCTCTACACGTTGGTCAGCGAAGACAAGTACCGCCTGATCGTGATCACCGCCGGTGTGATGCGCGCGTATGAATACCCGATCAAGGCCGCCGACCTGC
>Ga0335080_10004214_pt1 | contig 14660 bp, 10 predicted proteins | sample Lox_Sample_34_FD_206720 | JGI IMG/M metagenome (GOLD analysis project Ga0335080, IMG submission 206720) | Soil microbial communities from Loxahatchee National Wildlife Refuge, Florida, United States - Lox_Sample_3.4 | ecosystem: Environmental > Terrestrial > Soil > Wetlands | place: USA... | reverse complement strand
GCTTCGAGACGCGCGTGGACAAGACCGCCGTCGCCGCCTTCGGCATCCAGCTGTCCCCGGACGCCAACGCGCTCGAGGTGTCCAAGGCGGTGCGCGCCAAGATGAACGACATGCTGCCGAGCTTTCCGCCCGGGGTGAGCTGGTTCTGGGCGTTCGACTCCACCACCTTCATCCGCGTCGCCATCCGCGAGGTGGTGATCACCCTGATCGAGGCCGTGGCGCTGGTGTTTCTGGTGATGCTGGTGTTCCTGCAGAACTTCCGCGCCACGCTGATACCGACGCTGGTGGTACCGGCGGCCCTGCTCGGCACCCTGCTCGGCATGTACGCGGTCGGCTTCTCCATCAACCAGCTGTCGCTGTTCGCCATGGTGCTGGCCATCGGCATCGTGGTGGACGATGCGATCGTGGTGGTCGAGGCAGTGGAGCGCATCATGCGCGAGGAGCGCCTGAGCCCGCTGGAAGCCACGCGCAAGGCCATGCGCCAGATCACCGGCGCCATCGTGGCGATCACTTCGGTGCTGGCGGCGGTATTCATCCCGAGTGCCCTGCAGAGTGGCAGCACCGGGGTGATCTACCGGCAGTTCGCGCTCACCATCGCGCTCTCCATGGGCTTCTCGGCGCTGCTAGCGCTGTCCTTCACGCCGGCGTTGTGCGCCACACTGCTCACGCCGCAGCACCTGCGCGGCAACTTCTTCTTCAACTGGTTCAACCGAGCCTACGAGCGGGTGCGCGGCAGCTACGTGCACCGCGTGTTTCAGTCGGTGGCGCACGTGCCGCGCTGGATGCTCGGCTTCGCCGTCATGCTGGCGCTGGGAGCGTTCCTGCTGCTGCGCCTGCCCGGCAGCTTCGTGCCCGAGGAGGACCAGGGCTATATCCTGGTCGACGTGCAGCTGCCCGCCGGCGCCTCCATGCCGCGCACCCGCGAGGTCATGGAGCGTGTCACCGACATCCTCGCCTCCAATGCCGGGGTGGCGAGCGTGTTTACCATCGTGGGCTCGAGTTTCACCGGCAACGGCGAGAACGCGGCGCGCGCCTTCGTGCGCCTGAAGCCCTGGGACGAGCGTTCGCAGCGGGCCGCGGACATCATCCACTGGGCCAACATGCGCATGGCGCGCGAGATCCACGACGCACGCGCCTATGTCATCAATCTGCCCACCATCCGCGGACTGGGCGTGTTCGGCGGCTTCGACTTCTACCTCGAGGACCGCGCGGGGCTCGGCCGCGAGGCGCTCGCCAATGCGCAGGCGACCGTGCTCGAGCGCGCCGGCCAGGACCCGACCCTGAGCGGGGTGCGTGCCAATCTGCTGCCGCCGGCGCCGCAGCTCAACCTGAGCGTCGACCGCGTGCAGGCGCAATCGATGGGGTTGTCGGCGAGTGACGTGTACACGGCACTGCAGCTGATGCTGGCGCCGGTCTATGCCAACGACTTCATCTATCAGGGACGGGTGCTGCGCGTGCTGCTGCAGGCGGACGCGCCCTACCGCATGACGCCGGATGCACTCGGGCACTTTTACGCGCTCGGCGCCAACGGCGCCATGATCCCGCTCGCCAACTTCGTGCGCGCCGAGTGGTCCCTCGGCGCACCCTCGCTCACGCGCTACAACGGTTACCCGGCGGTCGAGATCACCGGCGGCAACGCCCCCGGCAAGAGCTCCGGTCAGGCCATGCAGGCGATGCGCAACATCGTGAGCAGCGCGCTGCCGCGCGGCTTCGGCAATGACTGGGCCGGCCAGTCACTGCAGGAGATCCTCTCCGGGCAACAGGCGCCGATGCTGTTCGCGCTCTCGATCCTCATCGTCTACCTGTGCCTGGCGGCTCTGTACGAGAGCTGGAGCATCCCGGCGGCGGTGCTGATGGCGGTGCCGGCGGGATTGGTGGGCGCGACTCTCGCCGCGCAGCTGCGCGGCCTGCCCAACGATGTGTTCTTCAAGGTCGGGCTCATCACCATCATCGGGCTCACCGCGAAGAACGCGATCCTGATCGTCGAGTTCGCCGTGGAACAGCAGCGTGCCGGCAAGAGCCTGCACGATGCGGTGCTGGAGGCGGCGCGGCTGCGGTTTCGCCCGATCCTCATGACCTCGTTCGCCTTCATCCTCGGGGTCCTGCCCATGACCATCTCGCATGGCGCCGGCGCCAACGCGCGCCACGCGATCGGCACCGGCGTGGTCGGCGGCATGCTCAGTGCCGCGGTGCTGGGCGTGCTGCTCATCCCGGTGTGTTACGTCGCCGTGCGCCGCCTGCTGGGTGATAAGCTCGACGAGCCCGGGCAGGCACCGGGCACCGGCGCGGGCGGAGGTGCCCCGCCGGTCGGATGAAAGGCGGCCCCGTGACGACCCTGGAAAGCGGCAAGCGCATCTCCTCGCGCAGTACCTTTTTTCTCAAGCGCCTGCTGCCCCTGCTGTGGCTCGCTCTGCTGCTGGTGGTGGTGCTCGCCTCGGCCGGCGCCGCGCGCGTGAGCGGTCATGCGCCACCGCTCGCATTGCTGCTCGGGGCGCCACTGATCGTGGCGCTCTTCATCTATGTGCTGCTGCGGCGCCTGGTGCTCGACCTGGCGGACGCCGTGTTTGACGAGGGCGAGGCGCTGCGCGTGCGTTTCGGCGACGAGGAGGAGCGCATCCCGCTTGCGAACATCATCAACATCAGCTTCGCCGGCATCACCAACCCGCCCCGGGCGACGCTCACGCTGCGCGAGCCCTGCCGCTTCGGGCGCGAGGTGACCTTCGCGCCGATTCAGCCGTTGTTCGGACCGCTGCTGCGCACCCGCAACGCGATCGTCTCGGACCTCATTGAGCGCGTGGACGCGGCGCGGCGGCGGCGCTGAACACGTCGGCGCCGAAGTGCTTCAGCTCAGGCGCCCCGGCGAAGCCCAGGGACGACAGCCCGAACAGCTCCTCGATGGTGGCCAGCAAGGAGTAGTGGTTGTACGGCTCGGCGGACACGGTGCCCGGGCGCACGAAGCGCGACAGCACCACCGCGCCAACGCGGCCGCCGCCGGGGCCGCTCAGTCCCGGTGCATAGCGGGCGCCCGTCAGCGGACGCTCGCCGCAGCAGGCCGCGGAAGCGGCACCACCGAGACCGCCAGACTCATCGAAGGTAATCACCAGCATGCCGTCGGCGCGGTAGGCGGCGGAAGCGAGGATTTGCGGCACCCACTTGCGTAGGAACGCGTCCATCGCCGGCAGGCCGCCCTGGCTGCGATCGACACAGGGGTCGTCGTGGCCGTCGTTGCACAGGTTGGGGGTGATGAACACGTAGTTGGGCGTGCTCTCCAGGTGCTGCAGGTCGTGCGCCAGCGCCTTGAGGTTGACCACGTGGGCATCGCAGCTCGCCTGGTCGTCGATGAGCGAGTGGAAGTAGACAAATGGGTCGTGCTTGTTGGCGTACTGGTCGCCGAGCTGCGCGCCGTCGGTGGGATCGGGGGCCCCGAGCGGTACGTGCGCGCAGGTGGGCCGCTCGCGGCCAGGATCATTGCCCATGTCCTCCATGTAGGCGCGCCAGCTGAATCCGGCGGCCCGCAGCTGGTCCGGCAGCGTCTTAACACTGGCCGGATAGACGCAGCCGGCGCCGCGCAGCTGACCGTGCTCGTCGAGTCCGGCGGCGCTCGGCCGGAACTCATCGAACATCGGGCAATCCATCTGCGTGGCCTCGTTCGGGCCCTGGCCGCTGATCAGCGCAATGTAGTTGTCGAGGCTGTAGTGCCCGACGGCGAAGTACTGCGTGAGCAGCGCACCGGCCGCCGGGAGTTCGCGCGCCAGGTAGGGGGCGGCGGACTGTGGCGCAAAGGTGGTCTCGTAGGACTTGTTCTCCAGCACGATCACGAACACGTGGCGTACCGGCGGCAGCCCGGCGGCGCGCACCAGCGGCGCGATGGCCAGGAGCAGCAGCGCTGCGACGAGGGTGGGCACGCGGTGGCTCGGCATCATTCGGGGACCTTTGCGGTTGCGGGGGCGAGCTCGCCCGTGGCGGTGCGCGGGGTGCGATGCAGCGCCTGCAGCAGCAGCGCGGCACTCGCAAGCGTCAGCAGCGCCGCCGCGATGAAAGGCGCGCCAGGAAAATGCACCCGGGCAGCGGGCGCGGAGAAGTAACGGAATACTTGGGTCATGAGCGGCGGCCCCAGGATCGCACTCAGGCTGTAGAGGCAGGCGATCGCGCCCTGCAGCTCCCCCTGTGCATTCGCCGGGGTCTGGCGCGAGGCGATGGCGTTCATGGACGGGTAGCTGAGCGCGAAGATGAAGGTGGCGAGCGATACCGCGTACATCATCCAGCCCTGGGTGGCGAGCGCGTAGCCGACGTACGCCACCAGCGCGGCCGCCATGCCGGCCAGCGCCGCGCGCCGCTCGCCGCCGAGCCAGGGGATGAGCACTCGCGTCAGCACCCCTTGAGCGATGGCCATCACGATCCCAACCCAGGTGAGCGAGTAGCCGATCTGGCGCACCGACCAGCCGAACTTCGAGATGGTGTAGAACGACCACACGCTCGGCAGTACCTGATGGCCGAGCTGCCAGAGGAACACCGCGCCGAGCAGCCAGCTGAGCGAGGGGTAGCGCGCGACCTGCGCCAGGGTGCCGAGCGGATTGGCGCGCGCCCAGTGAAAAGGCCGGCGCCGCTCGCGCGGCAGCGATTCCGGCAGCGCGAAGTAGCCGAAGGCGGTATTCAGCAGCGCAATCACCCCGGCGACGTAGAACGGCGCGCGGCTGCCGAAGTCCCCGAGCAGCGCGCCGATCGCCGGGCCGGCGATGAATCCCATGCCGAAGGCGGCGCCCAGCAGGCCGAAGCTCTGCGCGCGCTTGGCCGGCTCGCTGATGTCGGCCACGTAGGCATATGCGGGTGTATACGCCGCACCCGCGGAACCGGCGATGAGGCGGCCGAGGAACAACCAGCCGATCGTCGGCGCCAGCCCCATGACGAAGTAGTCGCAGCCCAGGGCGGCCAGTGCGAACAGCAGCACCGGCCGCCGGCCATAGGCATCACTCAGGTTGCCGAGCACCGGCGCGCAGAAGAACTGCATGAGCGCGTACACGAACGCGAGGCCGCCGCCGTAGGCGGCGGCGCGGTCGATACCGACGCCGGTGAGCTCCATGATCAGCCGCGGCAGGACCGGCAGGATGATGCCGAAGCCGGTAGCATCGACCAACAGCGTGATGAAGATGAACGCGAGCGCGCCGCGGCCGGCTCTGGGCAGACTCATAGGCTCTTCTTTGGAAAAAGGCGCGCTATCTTATACGGACCCGGCCGCCGCCGCCCCGCACTCAGGCGCGCGGCACCAGCCGCCGCCGCAGCCAGTAGACCGGCACGCCGGCCGCGATTACCAGCAGCGTGAAACCCGTATCACGCGGCGCCGTCACGAGCGCGTTGCCCATCATGAGGACCGAGGCCACCAGGAACACCAGCGGCACGAGCGGGTAGCCGAAGACGCGGTAGGGCCGCGGCAGCTGCGGCTGCCTGCGCCGCAGGGTGAATATCCCGGCGACCGCGAGGGCATAGAAGGGCCAGATGCCGAGGATGAACTTGTCGGCGAGCTGCGCGAAGTCGTTCGCCAGCACGTAGGCCACGCCGAGCACGGTGGCCAGTCCGATGGCGACCGAGGGACTTTGGAAGCGCGGCGAGACACGCGCCACGGAACGGAAGAACAGGTCGCGATCGGCCATGGCGAAGAACACGCGCGCGCCGGTGAGCATCGAGCCGTTGAGGCCGCTGAAGGCTGCCAGCACCACCGCGGCCGCGATCGCGCCACCGCCGGCGCGGCCGAGGAGCGGAATCTGCTCGGCCACGTCGGCGGCGATCAGCCGCGAACCGGCCATCTGCGCCGGCGCCAGCGCGTACAGGAATCCCACGTTGACCAGCAGATAGACCAGCATCACGCACAGCGCGCCTGCAATCAGTGCGCGCGGCAGGTTGCGCTGCGGATCGCGGATCTCGCCGGCCATGGTCGCCGGATCCGCCCAGCCGTCGTAGGTCCACATCACGGGAATCAGTGCCGTGGCGAGCGCGGACGCCGACCAGAACGCCCCCGGTTGCACGGCGAAGTGTGCACTGCCGCCGCCGCGCGCGGTGAACGCCAGCAGCCCGAGCAGCAGCAGCGCGGCGAACTTCAGTGCGCTGGTGACGGTCTGCAGCAGCGCCGCGCGCTGCACACCGAGGTAGTTGACGGCGCCGATGAAGACGATGGCGATGGCGGCGCAGCGGCGCACGCCTGCGGCCGAGAGCGGCCAGAAATAACCCAGGTACTCGGCAAAGATCGTCGCGATAGCACCGAGCGCCGCGGCGCGGATCACGATCAGCTCGGTCCAGCCGAAGAGGAAGGCGGGCAGCGGCCCGTAGGCCTCCAGCAGGTAGGCGAACACGCCGCCCGAGCGCGGCAGCGCGCCGGCAAGCTCCGCGATGCTCAACGCCCCGCACAACGCGATCACGCCGCCGAGCACCCAGCACACCAGCATCGCGCGCGGGTCCTGCAGCTGCCCGGCCACCGTGGCCGGCACGCGGAAGATGCCGCTGCCGATCGTCACTCCCACGGAGACCGCGACGGTCTGCAGCAGGGTGACCGAGCGCGGCATGCGCTCGCCCCACAGGTCAGCCACCGGCCAGCCTCGCATCGAGCAATTCCACCCAGTGACGCACCGGCAGGCGAGTGGCGGCGCGCAGGTGCTGCAGGCAACCGATGTTGGCGGTGGCGATGAGCTCGGGGGCCTGCGCCTCGAGAGCACTGACCTTGGCGCGCAGCAGTCGCTGCGACAGTTGCGGCTGCAGCAGCGCGTAGGTGCCCGCGGCCCCACAGCAGCGTTGGCCGTCGCTCACGGCCGTCAGCTCGTAGCCGGCCGCACGCAACAGGTCCGCCACGAGCGCGTCGGCCTTGAGCGCGTGCTGCAGGCTGCAGGGCGCCTGGAAGGCCACCCGGAACGGCGCACGCGGCGGCGGGGCGGCGCGCAGCGCCGCCCTGAGTGCGGCGCCCTCCCCGCTCAGCACTGCGCTGAGATCGCGCACCCGAGTACTCAGCCGCGCCGCGCGCTCGGCGTAGCGCGCATCGTGCGCCAGGTGCCGCCCGTAATCGCCCAGCATCGCTGTGCAGGCGCTCGAGGTCTGGATGATCGCCTCGGCTCCGGCCTCGATGGCGCCCCACAGGGCATCGACGTTGCGGCGCAGCTGCGCGCGGGCATCGGCGGCGGCACCCAGATGATGCGCCAGCGCACCGCAGCAGCCGGCGGAGGTGGCGGGCAGGGCCGAGATCCCGATGCGGTCGAGCACGCGCGCCGCGGCGGCGTCGATCGTGGGGGCAAGAGCCGGTTGGACGCAGCCGGGCAAGAGCAACACGCGCCGCGCATGGCGCGCCGCCGGCCACGCCAGCGCCGTGGCCGCGGGCACGGGGGGTAACTGCGCGCGCAGCGCACGCGGCAGCAACCAGCGCATGCTGCGCGCCGCGCCGAGCAGCAGCTGCACGCGGGCGCGGCGTGGCAGGACCTTCCGCAGCAGGTAGCGCCTCAGCGCCCCTGCGGGCGAGCGCGGCAACTGTCGCTCGGTCAGCTCGCGCCCGATGTCGACCAGGCGCCCATAACGCACCCCCGAGGGGCAGGCGCTCTCGCAAGCGCGGCAGGTGAGGCAGCGATCCAGGTGCAGCCGCGTGGCAGGGCCGGCCGCCGTGCCCTCGAGCAGCTGCTTGATGAGATAGATGCGGCCCCGTGGACTGTCGAGCTCATCCCCCAGCAGCTGATAGGTCGGGCAGGCCGGCAGGCAGAAGCCACAGTGTACGCAGCTGCGCAGGATGTCCTGTGCCTCGCGCCCGGCTGCGGTGTCCTTGACGAAGTCGGCGAGCGCGGTCTGCATGAACCCCAAGTAGCCTCATGGGCACCCCGGGGGATTCTACGCGCAAACGCCGCCAGCGCCGCCGCGGGCGCTCAGCCGATAATCACCTTCAGGCGCTGGGTGCGCGAGGCATCGCTCGCATCGTCCACGCGCCGCAGCAGCTCGCTCGCCGCCTCGGCGGCGAGCGGACGGCTCAGCAGGAAGCCCTGGGCATCCTGGCACTCCTGCTCCTGCAGGAAGGCGAGCTGCGGGAAGTTCTCCACGCCCTCGGCGGTGACGTTGATGCGCAGCGAACGCGACATCGCGATGATCGCCGCGGCAATAGCACGGTCGTCGTTGCATTCCGTGACGCTGCTGACGAAGGAGCGGTCGATCTTCAGACGATCCACGGAGAAATGCCGCAGGCGACCGAAGCTCGAGTAGCCGGTGCCGAAGTCATCGATAGCCAGCGAGATGCCCAGCTGCTTGAGCTCGTTGATGGCCTTCTGCGCCCACACCTCGTCCGCCATAACCACCGACTCGGTGATCTCGAGCTCAAGCGCGGAGGGCTCGAGGCCGGTCTCCTCGAGGATCGCGGCCACCTCGGCCGGATACTCGGCCAGCGCGAACTGGCGCCCGGAGACGTTGACCGCGATCCTGACGAAGGGCAGCTTTTCGTCACGCCAGCGGCGCGCCTGGCGGCAGGCGTTGACCAGTACCCACTTGCCGATGGCGTGGATGAGCCCGGTCTCCTCGGCGACCGGGATGAACTCGGCCGGGCTGACCGCGCCGAGCTCGGCGCTGTTCCAGCGCAGCAGCGCCTCCATGCCGGAGATCGTGCCGGTGCGCACGTCGAACTGCGGCTGGTACTGCAGCGTGAACTCGTCGCGGTCGAGCGCGCCGCGCAGCTGCTCCTCGATGGTGAAGCGATGCAGTGCGTGCGCGTTCATCGAGACATCGAAGAAGGCGTGCGTGCCCGGCGTGCGGCGCTTGGCGAAGTACATCGCCAGATCCGCATTACGCAGCAGCGTCTCGGCGTCGCTGCCGTCGCGCGGATAAACGGCGATGCCCACGCTCGGGGTCACCACCAGCGAATTCATGGCGAGCTGTACCGGCTCACGCAGCGCCACGATCAGCCGCTCGGCGACCGCGCCGGCATCCTCCGGGTTGCGCAGGTTCGGCAGCAGCACCAGGAACTCATCGCCGCCGAGGCGCGCGAGGTCCCCGGGGCGCGCAGTGTCGCTCGCACCCGGGACTCCCTCGCCGCCGTAGCGCAGGGAGCTGCGCAGCCGCTCCGCCACCACACACAGCAGCTGGTCGCCCACGGCGTGGCCCAGGGTGTCGTTGACACGCTTGAAGTTGTCCAGGTCGAGATACAGCACCGCCAGCAGCCGCTGGTTCTCCTGGGCGGCCTGCAGGGCGCTCACCAGGCGCTTCTTGGACTGCTCACGGTTCGGCAGCCCGGTGAGCGTGTCGAAATACGCCAGCTTCACGATACGCCGCTCGGCGCGCCACTTGCTGCTGAGGGCGATGGCGAGCTGGCGGATCTCGTGCGGATGGAAAGGCTTCTGCAAATAGGACAGCTTGTCCTCGGGCGGGGCCAGGCCGCCGATCTCGCACGGATCGACGTCGGAGTAAGCGGTGCACACCACGATCTCGACCGCCGGGTCGAGCTCGCGGATCTTGGTGGCGGCCCAGGCGCCATCCGGGCCCGGCGGCATACGCATGTCCAGGAACACGACTGCGTAGGGCTCGTTGCGGGCCAGGGCCTCCTTGACCGCGGTGACCGCGGCCTCGGCGCCGTCGCAGAAGCTCGGCTCGAAGCCGGCGCGGGCCGGGGAGCGCTGGCGGGCGGTATCTGCCGCGTTCTTGCGGTTGAACAGGCGACTGCGCAGCTCGCGAAAGCCCACCATCTCCTGCGTCAGTTCCTGCTCGAGCAGGATCTGCCGGTAGGCATCGCGGACCTCGGCCTCGTCGTCGACCACCAGCACACGTATCGGTATTGCCTCAGACATATACGAACCTCACACGGCTCCCGCCATCGGGACAGCCCCACGTGCCGCGAGCGGCACCAGCAGATGCATCGAAGCACCACGCCCCGGACCCTCGCTCGCGGCCCAGATGCGGCCGCCGAGCGCGTTGATGGCATTGGCGCACCAGTGCAGGCCGATGCCGTGGTTGGTCTCCGGAGACTTGGTGGAAAATCCCTTCTCGAACACCCGCTGCAGGTTCTGCGGCGCGATTCCCACGCCATCGTCGCGACATTGCAGGTGCAGCTTCTGCATGTCGTCCTCGTCCACGATCTCGGCACTCACGCGCAGCACGCCCCTGGCTTTGCCGGCATCGCGCACGGCATCGGCGGCGTTGATGATCAGGTTCTGCAGGATCAGGCGCAGCACCGTGCGCGCGATGCGCACCGCGCCAAGCTTGCGCAGCGTCTCGTCGTTCTCGACCGTCAGGCGCTGCCGGCAGGCATCCGGGACGATCTCCAGCGACTGCGACACCAGTTCCGTCAGGCGCACCGGCTCGATCACGTGCTCGTTGCGGGTTGCGCGCATCTGTTCGGCGAGCGTGCTCTGCACCAGAGTCGTCTGGCGGCTCATCACCGCGACGTCCTCCTGGGTAGCATGCACCGTAGCCGCCAGCTCCTTGCAGGCGAGGCGCACGAATTCTTCCAGGTCCGCGCGCCGGCCGGCCTCGCACTCTCCGCCGTGCAGCTCGAGGAGCGCCCGCTCGGCATCTTCGGCCGGCGACTCCCGCAGCCGTTCCTTCAGGTTGGCAAGGCGCACCCCGATTGGCGTCAGGGCGTTGCCGAGGTTGTGCAGCACCCCGCGCGCCAGTTCCGCGAACCCCGCCTGGAAAGACTGGTCCACCAGCTGCATGCGCGACTCGGTGACCCGCTCGACCATGCGATCGAACTCGCGCGCCAGCACCCCCATCTCGTCCTCGCGCTGCAGATTCAACGGCGTGGCATCCGTGCCCTCGCCGATGGCGACCGCGTGGTGCGTGATGCGCGCCAGCGGGTCCAGGATCACGCGATTCAGCACCACCACCAGCAGCACCAGCACCAGCACCGCCGCCGCGATCAGCGACAGCGCCGCGACCTTGATGGCGGCCTTACCACGCATGGTCACCGCACGCGGCACGTCGACGCGCAAGGCCATGAGCGGTTGCCCATAGAGGTCCGGAAACGCGCGGTACACCCGCGTCAGCGAGTCGGTCTCCTCGAGACGTTCATCGGCCAGCCCGGCTAGCGGGCCGAGCATCTTCAGGTCGGCCTGCGCCTCCTCGGCGATGTTGGCCACGACCGCATCCGTGAGCAGGCGTCCCATGACGACCATGCCGCGCGCCGGCCCGCGGCCATAGCCATCGAGGATCGGGGCCGCGGCGAGCAGCATGACGCCGTGGTTGGTGTTGATCAGGCCACGCGCATGGCCCTCGATCTCAGCGGCATGCCAGGGGAACGTCGGCGGCAACGCGCTCAGGGATGCGAAATCCAGGTGCAGCGGCCGTGCCGTCACCAGGTCGCCGTCGCGCGCCAGGATGACGTTATTGTCCAGGTCCACCAGCATCACCATGTTGATATCGACCTGGCGCAGGGCGACGTCGGTAATGTTGGCGTTGATGAAATCCTGGTTGCGGTCCTGGACGAAGCGGTAGGCATCCGTCCAGTTACCCCAGTCCTTGGTGGAGAGCGCCACCTGCTCGAGGTTCTGCTCGAGGGCATGCTGGATGCGGCGCATGGCGGTGTGGGCATCCGCACGCTCGAGGGCGGCGAAGCTCGGCATCAGCACCAGCTTGCCGATCAACAGCGCCGCCAGGCCGAGAATCACGAAGATTCCGGCGATCAAAACGCTGACCTGTGAGCGGATATTCACCCGCGTAAGCTAATTCACTTCCCTTATTTCATAGTGTTGCGGCCTCTCAAATTCGCAGCCTGCAGCCTTGCGGGAGCACACCCCGGAAGTGACGTGCGTCACAGTTGTGGACCGCGGCGGCCCCCCGGCCGGCAGCGCCCCACGCACGCCGCGCCTGGGCGCTGTCCACGCGGCGGTGGGCGTTTGGTTATGATGGCGCGCCTTGAGGGGGAGGCGGAACAACAACACTGCGTCGGTCCGTACTTCGCGGCCGGTGCTGCGGTCCGCAATCGCTGCCAAGACCAACAGGAGCCTTAATGAGTACCGTAACCCGACGCGCGTTCGTCGGCGCCGCTGCTAGCGGTGCCGCGCTGGGCGCATGTGACGTCCTTGCTAAGGGCAAGAGCCAGCCGGCGCTGCATTCCCTCACCGCATCGGCACGTCCGATCGATGCCGCCGAGCATGCGCAGCGCCTGGAGAAGCTGCAGTCGCTCATGCAGGCGCAGCACACCGCTGCGCTGCTCGTCGAGGCGGGCTCCTCTTTAGAATACTTTACCGGCGTGGACTGGTGGCGTTCCGAGCGCACCACGGCGGCGCTCATCCCCGCTCGCGGCAGGACGGTGATCGTAACCCCCTACTTCGAAGAACCCTCGATTCGCGAGACGCTCAAGGTGGAGGCCGATGTGCGTGCCTGGAAGGAAGATGAGAGTCCCTTCGAACGTCTGGCCGCCATTCTGCAGGACACCCCTGACGGCGCGCTCGCGATCGAGCCGACGACGCGCTTCTTCATCATCGACCGGATCCGCCAGGCGGCAACCCGCAGTCGCGAGGTGCGCAGTGGCGATGAGCTGGTACGCGCCTGCCGGCTGATCAAGTCACCGGCGGAGCTCGCGTTGCTGCAGGCGGCGAATAACGTGACCATGGCGGCGATCCGGCACGTGCACGGCCAGCTGCACGCCGGCCTGACTAACAACGAGATCCTGAAGCTCGTCATCGCGGCGACCGAACAGTTGGGCGGCAAGCATGAGACTACGCTCGTGCTCTTGAACGAGGCGAGCGCCTTCCCTCACGGGTCCGCCACGCCGCAGACGCTACGCGAGGGCTCCGTGGTACTGATTGACACCGGCTGCAGCGTGCACGGCTATGCCTCCGACATCTCGCGCAGCTGGGTGTTCGGATCCGCTTCGGCGCGTCAGCGCGAGCTGTGGAATACGGTAAAGCGTGGGCAGGAAATCGCCCTGGAGACCGCCCGCCCCGGAGTACCCTGCGGAGCAGTCGACCGCGCGGTGCGTGCCTATTACGAGGGTCTCGGGTGGAGCCGCGACTATGCGTTACCGGGACTCTCGCATCGCACGGGACACGGGATCGGTCTGGATGGCCATGAAGCGCCCTACCTCGTGCGCAGTGACACCACACCGCTGCAGCCCGGCATGTGCTTCTCCGACGAACCCGGGCTCTATGTACCGGGGGAGTTCGGCATCCGCCTGGAAGACTGCTGGTACATGGGCGAGAGCGCTCCGCAGCTCTTTACCCCGCTCGCGCGCTCCCTCGAGCAGCCAGTGTAAGAGCAGCGCCGGCCCGGCTTGCGGGCCTACTTCTGCGCGACGGTCGAGTGCAGGTCGAGGCTGGCCGGGTCGAGGAGGTTCTTGATCTCCTTGCACTGCGGCGAGCTAGCCCCGGCGTAGCCGCTGGTGGGGAAGTACTTGTCCTGCCAGGCCGTGAAGCCCCAGACATCCAGACCGGCCTTCAGATACTTGGCAGCGTGCTCGGCGGCCTCGCAATCGTACTGCGAGCGCTGCGCGTGCTGCTTCATCTGCACCTGCAGCTCGTTGCGTGCCTTGGCCTCGGAGCGCTGCAGTAGCGACTCCTTCAAGCTCGGCTCACTGCCGGCACGATGCGAGCGGCGCTGCACCCTGAAGTCCGGATCGTGGTACGGATCAACCGCCTCACTGGCAGCGGGCGGCGCCGGCTCGACTACCGGTGCTGCCGCCAGGACCTCGGAAGCGTTGTGCGGATCAGTGGGTGCATCCGCTGCGGCCGGATCATAAAAATTGGTCATCGCGGCGGCGCGTGCCGACTTGGCGGCGAGATAGTCGCCGACACCCCAGACCCCCAGCATGATGAGCGCCGCGCTGGCGCCCACCGGACCTGCGTACTTGATGAAACCGTTGATGAGCGCGGTTGCCGGTGCCGGGGTGAAGGCCCGCACGCGGGCGCGCACGCTGTCGCGCCGTGCCCAGCCGATAAACTGCCTCATGCCGTGCAGCACGCCCTGGGCGATCAGAAAGCCCAGCGTGGCGCCGACGACCAGTTGCGTCATGCTCATAGCTGATACACGTACGTGCGGAATATCTCCGCGCAGAGTGCATTCTGGAGCGCCCCTTGGCGTTGCCACTGTGAGCGGCTTCACGCGCCACCGCGCGGAAACGTGCACGGCGCGCGCAATTTGCATCGCTGAGCGCAGCTTCACCCCGCCCACGGCCACCGCTGCCTCGTTGCGGGGGGCCAGCTGTGCGAGGAGATGCCGCTAAGTCACTGAATCACCGGACCTCTGGGGCATTAACCACAAAATCTGGTGGGTAGCTAATAAAATCTCACACAAGATCTAGTGGGTAATGGCGTGGAATCATCGTATGCTTGGTGCCCGTCGCGGACCGCACAAAATCCCGCCGGAGCACACCATGACGCACGAAGAATTGCTTGCGTTGCTGATCAGGGCGCGCGCCGTGCTGCAGGTCCACATGTTCGATGATGCCGAAATGATCCGCGACGATATCGCCGAGCTGTGCATGCAGATCGACGATGCCCTGCCAGACGCCTCGCGCGTGCTGGTAAAAAAGGCGGGGCTCGAGCGCTCCGCTGCCTGACCGCGATGTGCGGTCGTTACATCATCCGCCAGCAGGGCAAGGCCCTGCGCGAGTGGGAAAGATACGGCCCGCCGCCGTTTCTGGACTCGTACAACGTCGCGCCTTCACAGCAGGTCCCCGCGGTGCGCCGGGATGGCCAAACGGCGGGCTACGCGCTGAT
>Ga0335080_10004213_pt1 | contig 14661 bp, 10 predicted proteins | sample Lox_Sample_34_FD_206720 | JGI IMG/M metagenome (GOLD analysis project Ga0335080, IMG submission 206720) | Soil microbial communities from Loxahatchee National Wildlife Refuge, Florida, United States - Lox_Sample_3.4 | ecosystem: Environmental > Terrestrial > Soil > Wetlands | place: USA... | reverse complement strand
CGTACCAGAAGAAAGCCAGGCACCGCCACAGGGTTCGCGGACGCCGACGATGGAGTGCGTGCCGACTCGTGGATCAGCCACACCCCGCAGAGAGCGAGCACCGCCGAGATCAGGCCCACCGCGACGAAGCGCCACACGTGCACGGCTGTGTACGAGGGGAGAGAGCGACCTTGCGGGCGGACGTAGCTGATCACGGCGACACCCCCGAAGTTCGGCTCCGGGCGCGCGAATCAACGAGCCCGGAAGGATTCAGTCCTGAGATGCGACAGTCTCCGACCGCACCTCACCCCGAGCAATGGACCCGACGGATCAACTTCGATCTAGTCCTCTCGGTCTAGACCTAACCCTCCCGAAAGCACGCGACCGTCGCTCAATGATCTCCGATGCCGCCGCAACCACTCGATCGCTTCGAACCGCCTCGGCACACCCAACTTCGTCAGCAGGTTATGAACATGGTTCTTGACCGTCGCCGGCTGCAAGACGAGCCTCGCTGCGATCTCCTTGTTCGACAGGCCCTGCTCGATCAACACCAGAATCTCGCACTCCCGACGCGTCAACCTGACCGACCTGCCAGCAGAAACCGTTCGCTCCGCACCGTCACGGTACGACGGTCCGACCCGCGACGCGAAACACGGAAAGCCGCGAGCGACACACTCAACCATCGACACAAGCTCCTCTAACGTCGTGCTATGCGGGGCGCAGCCGAGAACACCAGCAGCCAACCACGCCGACAACTCACCCTCCGACCCGCCAACCCCGATCGCCAAAACCCGCCGACCTGCAGCGCGCAACACCCGCGCCGTCACCGGACCCGCCGGCAGCTCCTCATGCAACAGCACCACGTCGGCGACCGCGCCAACCGCTGATGCATGAGCCAACTCCCCGGAACGACAGGCTCCAACGACAACGATCCGTCCGGTCTCCGATAACGCCCGTCCCAGCGACTCCCGGTAGACGCGCGTCTCACTGACAAGAAGAACACGCACCGGAGCCCACTCTTGCGAGTCCGAGAAGGCCGCAGGCCTCCCACTCCTCCGAAGCGTCGGGTCCTCCCCCGATCGCACCATCACAAGACTTCAGTGTCGGCCCGCCTGCCTCTCGACAACCTACCAGGTTGACATCAGTACGGTGCCGAGGACACTTACCAGCGAGCGCCCTCTGCACGCCGGTACAGGCTCTCGCTCAAGGCGTTGCGGCTTGCGGCCCTCCCCGGGGGCCTGGATGGAGCAGTTAGAACACGAACGCGTAGGGCTTGATGTTTTCTGCGGTGATTCGGCCGTTGTGGACGGTCACGGTGAAGGTCTTGCCGGTGCTGCTTCTTTCGCTGAACTGGAGAGTCGCCGGGTTGCGGACGGTGATTTTGATCGGGCTGTGGGCGAGGGCTTGGCCGTAGGTGTTGAGGATGTCGCGCTTGGCTTGGGTGGCGGGTTTCTTGCGGAGTTGCTGCATGTGGCGGGAGCGGATGAAGAGGGCCAGGTCGCGGGCGGCGGCGCGGTTGTCGAAGTAGGCGCGGCCTTTGCGGGTGAATGCGATCTCGATTGGGCTGTGTGAGTCGAGCTTGTCGGGCCAGCGGTGGCCGCGGCCGGTGTCGACTTCGCAGCCGTCGAGGCGGCCGACGTTGTTGAGGGTCAGGCCGATCGAGTCGGAGAATCTGCCGCTGGCTCCGTCGCCGCGGACGGTGAAGATGCCGTACTCGCTGGTCAGGCGGAAGCAGGAGATCGACACCTGCTTTGTCAGCAGGCTTGCGATTTGGGTTGGGAGGTGGTTCGCCTGCAGTCGGACTTCGCCGTTTGCCCCGGCGATGGCGGTGACACCGTCGGCGCTGCCGTTCTGGGTCGGGTTGGTCGGCCGGACGGAGGCTGCCGTGGGAAGCGGCCGCGGCGCTTGTGGGTGCGCGGTGGGCGGGATCGGCCGGAGGGGTTGCGTCGGTGGCTTGATCGTCTTGACGGCGATCGTTGCGCCATGTTTGTCGCGTGCAACAACTTTGATAGGCCAGCGGCCCGGCAGTTGGTGATCGGAGGGAATGCCGGCGATGAAGAAGCCGGCGTTGATCGGCTTGGAGACGTAGACGAACGGCAGCGCTGCCGTGGTGTGGTCTTGGTAAACAAGCTGGAGCTCCGCGACTGTCGTGGAGAAGACGTGGCCGTTGATCTCGAGGATCCGTGGTTGGGCCCCGACTTGCCAGGCGTAGGCGCCGTTGATCTCGAGCGGTCCGGCGATCCGCTTGCCGGCGGGGCTGATGCAGCCGCCGCCGGCGCCATCGAGGATCGAGCAGAAGCCTCCCGCCTTGGTCGGGGCCACCCACAGCACCCGGCGACGCCCGCCAGCGCCATGAAAGACGATCTGCCGCGCCTCGTCGGGAAGCACGTGTGGGTTCATCCCGCGCGGAGCGCCAACCGCCATGTCGAGAAACTCCTTCTTGATAGCGGCCGGCGCAGGCTGGCTGTTGTCGAACGAGACGGATGTGCGGCCCTCGACGAGGTTGACGATCAGAGTGCGGAGTCCGAACGCTGGGGTCGCAGTAGTCACCGCCACTGCAGCAACGGCGATGCAACCAACGAGTGCCCGGTGCCGTGTCGGCCGAAGGCGATGCGCAGCACCCGGTGGCGCTTCCGGTCCAAGGCCGGCGGCTGCAAGAACCTCGTGCCAGTCTCCGCCTCCGCTGGTGTCGCTTGGAACGAGCTGATCGAGTGCGCGCGAGAGCTGATCCGTCACCTCGGCACCCCAACTGTCTGACGCAGCGACGCGTGAGCCTGGCTCAACGTTGCCGCAACCGTGCCGCGGGCGATCCCGAGCACCTCGCCGATCTCGGCGTAACTGAGATCGGCGTAGTGACGCAGGAACAGCACCGACCGCTGCCGCTCAGGCAGCGCAGCCACCGCAGCCCGCAGCTCCCGCCACTCCTCAGCCTCATTCACTGCTGTCGAACCGACCGGCCCCTCGGCTCCGGACTCCGGCTTCCGCGCGGCGCGTTCAGTCAGCGACGCGTTCAGCACCGTACGCCACACCCACGCCTCGAGTGAATCAAGGTCGCGCAACGACGAGCGCCCCCGAAGCGCTCTCACGAACGCCTCCTGGACAGCGTCCGCAGCAGCTTCGCGGTTCCCCAACACCGCACGCGCGAGCCGAACGAACCGCACGTACTTGCCCCGATACAGCTCCTCCAACGCATGGACAACCGCCGCCTCCTCACAGCCCATCAACGAATCGACCGGAGAACGGCCCAAAACGTTTAGTCCCGACGCATCGCGTTCAATACTCGGCATTCAACCGACCCCTCCAAGCCCCCGGGACGGAGCGTGCCATCCCTCAGCGCTCACGTCCGACCCGCACAGGTGACGTTCCAAGCATCCCGCTCACATCGCCTTCGGGCAGCGATGGGCCCGCCGCGACTCAGACGATCTCGGTCGTGATCGTCAGTCTGCGGACAGTGCGAGGTCGAGCCAGCTCTGTGCTTCAGAGTAGAGGGTCGGGTTGTTGGCGGGTGTGTAGTAGGCGAGGATCGCGACCGCCTGCGACACGGCCCAGCCACGGGCGCGTTCCCAGGTCGCGTCGTCGGTGGACAGCGCTTCGCGGAACGCGTCCCGGGCCGCCGCCGAGTGAAGCTTCCACGCGACCATCACATCGACGGCCGGGTCGCCGACACCCATCGAGCCCCAGTCGATCACGCCGCTGATTCGCCCGTCGCGGACGAGCCAGTTGCGCGCGTCGAGGTCGCCGTGATGCCACACCGGCGGCCCCGCCCACGCCTGCGCCGCGAGCGCGCGCTCCCACGCGACCGTCACGATCGGATCGCCGTCGTAGCGCGCCAGCCAGCGCCGGATCCCCGCGTCGCGCTCGGCGAGCGGAACGCCGCGACCGGCCGGCGCATCGGCCGGGCTCACCTGTTGCAGGGCCGAGACGAATGCCGCCAGGTCGCGTGCAGCCGTGATCGCGTCGATCTCCTCGACGGGGAGCGTGGCGCCTTCGACCCAGCGGTGGATCTCCCAGAACCAGGGGTAGCCGGCGCCGGGCTCGCCCTGCGCCACCGGCACTGGAATCTCGACCGGCAACAGCGGCGCGAGCCGCGGCAGCCACTCGAGCTCCTTCCCTCCCGGCTCAGTCGGCCCGTCACGGCGCGCCATCCGCACCGACAGCTCGTCGCCAAGGCGAACGATCGCGTTCACGGTTCCCAAAGGCTCGACCCGACGAAGCGGCAGAGCCGACCACTCCGGAAACTGCTCGGCCAGCAAGCGTCGTACCAGGCTCTCGTCGATCTCGAGCTCGTCCTCGTGCATCCGCTCGCCCGTCACACCGACATGCTCCCAGGGGCGGTCCAAAGAGTGTCTCCAACTGCTGGGACGATTGGTGGAGCTGCCCCAGCCGCCTAGGATTTGGTACGGGTGATCGAGCCGGCAGCCAACACATACGCTGCAGCGTCGCGACGGTGATGCGCGTGCTCCTGAGGTTGTCTGGGTTTCAGGCTCGTTGGGCTGCGGAGCCGTTCCGTCGGCACGTCGCCTACTTTACGGCGTCGCGGATGATCTCGATGACCGGCGCTCGTGTGGCGACGATCGCCTTGGTTGCGGTTGTCTACAGCCGCACTGGCGGCTCCGGCGGCTGGGTTGGCGCGGCGGTGTTCACGCAGTTTGTGTGTTCGGTTCTTGCGGCTCCGTGGGCTGGGGCACTCGGGGATCGCTTCGACCGCCGTCTCGTGATGCTCAGCTCCGACCTGACGGCCGCGGCCGTCTTCGTCGTGATCGCCTTCACGCACACGCCGCTCCTGCTGGTGCTGCTGTCGGGTGTCGCGGCGATCGTCGAGTCACCGTTCGGGTCGGCGTCCTCGGCCTTCCTGCTGATGCTCGTCCCTGAAGCGGAACGGACACGCGCGACAGCCACGCGCGCGTCCGGTGTCGCAGTCGGCACCATCGTCGGCGGCGCACTCGGCGGCGTCCTCGTCGCTGCCGTCGGGGGAACAGCGGCGTTCCTCGTCAACTCGCTGTCGTTCGTGATCTCTGCCGCCCTCGTGGCCTCGATCCGGGGCAGCTACAAGGCAGCCACAAGCGCCGACCCCGGACATGCTGGGATCTGGGCCGGTACACGCGTGATCGCGAAGAGCGACGCGCTCCGGCTCGTCCTCGCCGCCTCGGGTGCGGCCCTCGTCGGCTTCGGGATGATAAACGTCGGCGAGTTTCCTCTCTTCGCGAAGCTTGGCTCAGGGGCGCTCGGTTTCGGGATCGCGACCGCCGGCTATGGGATCGGCAGCTATATCGGCGCCCACATCGGGCGCAGAGCAGAGGGCCAGCATCGAGAGAAACAGCTGCTGTTTTTCGGCTGGCTCGTCGCCGGCCTTGCAATCGTCGCCTGCGGCATCACCCCGAGCAGCGCGTCGGTCGTGGCCCTGTTCACGATCGCCGGCGTCGGCGCCTCCGCCGCCCTCCTCGCCGGAACGCTGATCATCCAGCGACACACACTCGACCCAGTCCGCTCACGCGTATTCGCCGCCTCCAGCGGCATGAACACCGCAGCGATGAGCCTCGCCATGTTCATCGCAGGATTCCTGATCGGACCGCTCGGCCCGGTCACCCTCTGCGTCGCCTGCGGCCTCGTCACCCTGACCGCACTCCTACCATCCGCACTCGTACCGCCACGCGGCCAGCCGCCCTGGAACCCCGACTCCGAACACACGGACAGCCCCGAAACACGCCCACGACGCTGGCTGCTCGCAACCTAGTCCGACGCCCACCATCCGCCAGTCGCACTCCGCCGCGAACCTGACACCAGCCGGGTCAGCGCGACCAATGGCGGCGCCGGAAGAGAGAGTCATCGTCAGCGTGCAGGCAGGTCAGATCCCTGGCTTCCGTGCGCGTGATAAGGCTCGACAGAGTGGCGATCGTCTGGACGCGGTCTCGCGAGTGTACGGGCCCGAGACGTGTTTGTCGTCACCCCGCTTGAGTTGAATTTGACTCATGGCGACGCCGCTCGAGCTTCCAACCGCCCTTTGGCCGCATCAGAAGGAAGCAATTCAAACGATCCACTCCTTCCTGTCCGACTCGAAAGCCAGGGGCACGGCAGCCCTTCTGACACTTCCTACTGGAACCGGAAAGTCGGGCGTTATTGCTTGGTCGTTGGCGCAACTCCCGGAGCTTGACGAACATCGGCTTGTTCTCACGCCATGGGCGGCGCTTCGCGATCAACTGATTAGCGACATCGACGAGCGGTTCTGGCGAAGGCTCCGTCGCGGCAGTCGCCCGAAGAGGATGCCGCCGGTCAGACGCCTCCCTCCGTCTAAGGACATCGACTCCGTTCAAGCGGAGGAGCCAACCATCTTCGTCGCGACCATCGCGGCGATCTCAACTCTTGCCAATGAGCTGGGGGACGACGAGCTGATCGCGGCAAAGTTCGCGGCCTTCGACTGTGTCATCGTCGATGAGGGTCACTACGAGCCCGCCGAGCAGTGGTCGGAGGCGATTCGGGCGCTCGCCCTACGAACGATCCTTCTCACTGCCACGCCATATCGGAACGACCTTAAGTTTTTCACGATCGGGACGCATCGTTACCGGTTCAGCCACCACGACGCCGAGCGCAAGCGATTCCTCCGCAAGCCTGAGTTCCGGACGATCGCGATGAGCGATCCGGCCGAGTTCGCCTCGAACCTTCGCACAATCGTTGCCGAGGAGTTCGACGACGATGGCACGGTGCGGGTGATCGTTCGCTGCGAGGACGCGCAGACGATCCGAAGCTTGGTCGCAGCGATCGATGGGCTCGGCGAATCAGTCATCGGGATCCACGAGACCTTCGGTCAGGGCGATGGTGACCAGCTTGTCAAGGCTGTCCCGCAGCAGATCGACACCGTCGATGCCCGCTTCTGGGTGCATCAGAACAAGCTGATCGAGGGCATCGACGACCCGCGCTTCAAGGTTGTGGCTTTTTTCAACTCGCTGCGGAACGGCCGGGCAATCGTGCAGCAGATCGGCCGGATCCTTCGGAACCCGACACGCAACAAGCAGGATATGAAGGCCCTGGTGGTCGGTCGCGGCGACCGTGACTTAGTTCAAGTCTGGAATGGCTACCTGAGCTTCGACGCGGACGTGGACGCTGAGTCGGCGGCGACGATGAGCGATCTGGTCTCGAAGCTCGTCGAGGGCCAGCCGAAAGCCTTCTACTACGACGGGGGCTACCGCACCCAAATCGATCTGAACTCGCCACAAGCGTGGCAGACCTTCGCGTACCCGCTCCGAACACGAGTCTTCCGAGTTCGCGAGGGCCAAGTGCTCGATCTAGCCACCGTTGCCGAGCAGACCGCGGATGCCTGGGAAGCCATCGATCGAACGGTGTTCCCGATCCAGGAACCCGACCGTCGAACCGTTGTCATCCCCTACCTCGCTGCAGATAACTCATCTCTTCTCCGAACGGTGACATTTATCGAGCCCACATTCGGCTACACCTCGATTCGCATCTCGGACGACCTCGTGTTCGTTTACGACGCGCGGGGTCGGATACCGGAGACGCTGTTGCTCGGCTGCAATCCCCTTTCGTCGGTTGAGCTGACAAGGCTGTTCCCCGACGGAACCTCCGGACTCACATCGGTCTCACTCTCCAACGCAGACGTCGGTCGGCAAGCAGCGCGACGACGCACCGTCACAGCAGCAGCCATCGACGATCTCGCTCCAGACCTCGCCGACTACGGCTACGTCTGCACGATCGCGGTCGGTCACATCCGCGAAGGCGAGATCAGAGCGCGCCGCTACGTGGGACTCAGGCATTCGCGACTGACTGACTACCGGGCGAGCGAGGGCGACTACGAATCGTTTAGCGCTTGGCTCGATCAGGTCGAGCGAGACGTTCGTCACGGGCACACCGCCTTGACGACCTTCAGCCGCTACGCGGTTCCGGCTGGCGTGCCGGCGGACCCATCGCCTATCCACGTTCTCCTCGACATCGACTCGACCGACTACGTTCGGCGCGACGATAAGACCGAAACGCCGCTTGATCTGGGTGACACAGCACTCGAGATCAAAGACGGGGACTTCCACATCACCGTCGCTGGCACTGCTTATCCCGCATCCCTGCGCTGGGAGGCCGAGCGACGGAGCTACAGGCTCTCGTCGACCCTCAGAGCGCAGCGATACGTCGAGACTGCACCCGACGGCCGTGAGTTGATCGACGCGATCAACGAGGATCAGCTGCTTCGAGTCGTTCCCGCTGAAACAGGCGTCCTTTACTCGCACCGACAGTTCATCGCGCCACGCGCGTTAAAGGCAGCCTCCCGGGTTCTCTCGCTCCTAACCTCGATCGAGCGGCTCGCAACGATTTCGTCAGAGAAGGGCAAGGCCGCTTCAAACAACGACTGGGATGCCGAGAGTGTTTTCGGGCTTATCAGCGCCCTCTCTCCAGAGAGCTCCCGCGCTCCGGAACCAGCGCTGGCTACCTACTTGGATAATCCGGAGGTGCTGTTCTGCACCGACCTCGGAACCGAAATCGCCGACTTCGTGGCTTTGCAAGGGACTCGCGTCGCACTCATCCACGCCAAGGCATCACCGACCCCAAAGCCTGCGTCGGCGAGCGCTCTTCACGACGTGCTGTCCCAAGCAATCAAGAACCTGCCTTACTTGCAGCCATTCGAAGAGCGGGAACCTCCGATGGAGCGCTGGCGCAATAAGTGGAAGGCTGAGGACAACGGTCTCATCGACCGAAGGCGCGTCGGCGACAAAACCCCGTCCGAGATGTGGAAGCAGGTTCGAAGCGTGATCGCCAACCCTCAATCCGACCGCGAGGTCTGGATCGTTATGGGCCAATCGCTGTCGATCGACCGGCTGAACGAGGAGCTGCGCAGGAAGAACACGGCACCTGAGGTCGTGCAGATTTTCGCGCTTCTCCAGACCGCCTGGGCGTCCACCTCGCAGATGGGAGCCCGGCTGAGATTCTTCTGCTCGCCGTAAAGGACAGACCCAGGCCGGCTGTGGTCGAAAGGCGTGCGGTAGGCTGATTGGCCAGAATTGGCCAAGGCGACTAACGAAAGCGCGACCCTAGCACCGGTGGACGGCTGCGCGCCCTCGACATCTGGCCAAGAATCCTGTGGCCAGGGACGAACGTGAGGGCGCATTCGCTTGACGAGCGTCACTTACGCAATAGTCGCCTCAGCCGGCCGAGATGACGCCGGTCATTTGCCGGCGGCGCCGACTTCCGTTCACGTGACGCAGCTGCGGTAGTCTCGGTGAGCGTCCTTGTCGGGACGGGTGGCATGGTGCCGCCGCGACGCTCGAAGTAGCTCTTCAAGTCGCGCTCGTCGCGCTGGCGCCCGGCTTTGATCTGTTCCGGTGTCCAGGACCCAGCCCAGCTGACAGAGTTTCGCCAGATCCAATAGTGCGACTGGCAAGGAAGCTGCCAGTTGCCGATCGATGGGAAGAGGGACAGTTGCTCGCCGTCGAAGATCAACTCCCAGTCGGCAGGCCCGAGCGGGGTCACGACCTTGTTCCCGCATCCACACGCACACAAATGCGAGACCGTCGCATAGGGAATCGTGACATAAACGACGCCCTCCTCGAGGGACTCGGGAATGAACTCGACGAACTCCGGCGTCATCTCGGCTTCCGTCATGCAGCTTCCCGGACATCGTCGGTGGCGTCGCGGTCGGCGGCCGGTCTATGGAGGTTCAGCATGTGGTTGCCGTCGAGGGTGTAGAGGCTCGTCAACTCCTCATCGAAGTCGAAGTAGAAGCCGAAGAAGCGCTTCCACCGGATCACGGCGAGGGCCGCGTTGAGCATGTTCAGGTCGGCGAGTTGGATGTTCTCGTACTCGTCGCCGCCGATGCCGCTGAAGTCGATCTCGCCGGCGATCTCGCCTGTCCGCCCGGGTACGCCCAGCGTCGTTCGAACGACCCCGCCGATCTTCCCATCTGAGGTGCTGAGGCCCATCCCGACGTCGATGAACGGGACACCGAACTCTGTGAGCTTGCCGAGGATGAACTGCTTCTCGTCGTTCCCGTCGGTCGCCACGAAAACGAAGTCTGCATCGCGGAGCTCGTCGACGTTGGCGTCCGTCACGTCGCAGGCGTGAGCGACGATGTTGGCGCGAATGGCGTCGTAGCGCGCGGCGTGATACTCAGCCTTTCCCGGTCGAGCGTTCAGCTCGTCGAGCGTTGCCGCTCCCGGCGAGCGGAAGCTGTTATGCGTGAGAAAGACGTCGCCGTCATAGAGATGGATTTCGGACACTGGCGTCTTCGCGACCAGGTCGAGGATGTAGGCGCCGGTGCCACCGAGCCCGACCAAGACGACCCTCTGGATCTGGCGAAGCTTCTCAGCGGCGGCGCCGATGCCGGCGCGACTGGTCGCCGGGTCGAGGTAGCGGAAGACCGACTCCGCAGCGGTTACCGCAACGGGGCGGAACATCTTCGGCGTCGCCATCGGGTCGATCGCCTGGGCGTACCCGGCGATCAATGCACAGTAGTGCGTCATCTTCTCGTAGTAGTCGGCATACATCGGCGTCGGCTTCTCCGAGAACCCGAAGCTTGCGACGAGCCCGCCGCCAAGGTCGATCGGGCCGCCCTGGTGAACGAGCCGCTGAAGGGGCTCTCCGCTCTGATCGCATGGCATCTCGCCGTCGATTGCGCCGATGAAGTAGGCGACGTGCGTCTGCGGCACGTCGAGTGAGTCGCCGGCCGTGGTCAAATCGGAGGCGATCGCGCCGCAGGCAATCTTCCGGGCCGCCGTTACGTACGGCACGTCGACGAGCAGGTAGAGCGGCGACTCGTTGATCGTGAGCGCGTACCCCTCCGCCTCGAGGCGCTGCAGGTCGCCGCTACGAGCGACCCGTGACGCGGACATTGAAGACCGTCCCCTCCTTGCGGACGGTGACGGAGCCGCCCGGAGCGAGCGTCCCCTCGCGTGGCTCAACCGCGTTCCGGTAGGTGACTGTGTAGGTCGCGTTCTCCACCGGCGGGGTCGGATAGGCGAGCTTGACGGCCTCCTCGAAAGTAACCGTCGTCGAGTCGACGGTCTTCGGCTGACCGTTGTCGATGATGCGAACGAGGTCGTTTTTGGCTTCTGAAGCCATCTACCGTCACTCCTTGTTCTGTAGCGGATCGCTTCATATTTGAAGCACCCAACCGAGTGTAGCGGACCGCTTCAAACGTCAAGCGCGCGTGACATACTCCGTGGGTGGCCTCCGATCCATCAGAGGAGCCTTGGCTCCCGCAGCCGATCGAGCTTGGGCGGCGCTTACGCGAGGCCCGCGAAGCGCGCAGTCTTTCGCTGCGTGAGATCCAGCGCCGCTCCGGGCTGAACAACGGCTACTTAAGCCAGCTCGAGAACGGAAAGATCGCTCATCCGTCACCGTCGATCCTGCAAAAGGTGGCGACCGGCTACGGGCTCAGGTTCGAAGATGTAATGGAGTGGGCCGGCTATCTTGCGACCCGCCGCGACCCGGTTAGTCCTAACCAGGCTGTGGCATTGAGCACCGTTTCTTCGCTCGGCGATCCAAGCAAAGAAGAGCTCGAAACGCTGAAGGCGATCGTCCAGCTCCTTCAGGCGAAGCGGCAGCCCAGCTACTCGCCTCCGTCGGACATTGAACTCGATCACGAGACCCGCGCTGAAATCAGATGCCACGCGTCAGCCCTTCTCCGAGAGGCTGGCGCCCTTGGAGTGCGACCGACGCCGCTTGTGGACATACGTGAAGCGGCGCGGCTGATTCTCTCGGGGGAGCTGACATTGGATGCGAGCGACGAGCGGCGCTTGATCGAGCGCTTTGGTCACTGGGTCCAGCACGCCTTCAAGAGGCTGCAGGGAACGTTCGACTATCGAACCTCAGAGATTTGGACCGCCCCGAATTTGCACGAGATGAAGAGACGCTTCGTCATCAGCCACGAGATCGGGCACGCGATCCTGCCGGCCCACAAGCAGACGTTCGCGTATGTCGACGACTTCACCTGCCTGCCACCGGTGGCGCGGGGTCTGCTCGAGCGTGAGGCAAACCAAGCCGCGGTCGAGATCCTCTTTCAATGTGGCGAGGCGACCACCGAATTCGACAGCTCAGCGCCGACGCTCGACAACATCATCGCGACGTCCATTGCGTTCGGGGCATCGATCGTATCGACCGCTCGCTTCGTCGCCGAGACGTCACGCCGCCAGCTCGCCGTTGCGATCGCACACAAAAGCTCAAGTGGGTTCGGACGAACGCACCTCTACCAGTCGTCGTCGTTCGCATCGGCGTACGGGTGGACGTCCGCGACTGCGCCGCCCGAGCTTCGGGCCGCCCTGCGGTCGTGTTTTGGCGAGGAGAAGGACACTTGGGCGATTAAGAACCGGCGCGGTGAAATCCGAATCGCGACGGTCGAGAAGAAGTTCACCGGCTACGCAGCAGTCGCGTTGATCGCGCCGGAGGGCCGTCGCAAGGCGGTGGTGCGTAGCGTTCGCCAAGCGGCAAGCAGACCCGGCACGATTGTGCTTCGGACGCCCGCCGCAGGCGGCGACGTTCGTAGGTCCCACACACAGGAGGGTTAGTCGCGTCGCGAGCGTCCGAACTTCGACTGCTGCGCGCCGGCTGGCCTGACTGCCGCCGAGAAGCTCAAACTTCGTAGGCGTCATCCCGAAAGGCTGGCGCGTGAGAGCTCGCACTCTCCCAACTCGTGCATTGCAAGCGAGAAATGAGGTTGAGGCTGCTCAGCGGTCTGAGAACCCGCCGGCTGCTACTCACTCACGAAGATCAGGTCGCCAGCTGCGAACCGATCCGGGTCAAAGACGTGTAACGGTGGAACGTCGCCATCGATGAACACTGCAAGGTCGTGAGCCGCAATTGCAAGGTTTGACTCATCGAAGTCCGACACCCAGACGACATCAGCGCCAGAAGCGGACAGAATACGAGAGATATCATTCGAGCATCGGCAGTCTCTTCGTACGAACGCAAATCGGAGCTCGCGCGCGACCGTAGTTGGGGCCCGGATTGCAGCACACAAATCACCATCGCTAAGCAGCCGTGCCCAGCCTTCGCCGGCGGCAACGTTCCACTCCACAAACAAGTGGGGGATATCGCTCTGTAACGTTCGGACCAGTTCAATGAGTTGATTTGCTGACCACCTAGGACGCGTTTCGGCGTCTTGCAGTATCCACGTCAATGTCAAGACGGCCAGCCATGGACGTAGCCATTATTTCGGCGCGAAATGGTCAACCTATTTGTAGGGTGCCCACCGCTGAGTCCAATGTCAACGGCGAGCGTGAGAGTAACCCGGTTGTTGCGCCAAAGGTGATGAGCGTCCGCATAAGCTGCTGCCGACAAGACGAGAGCATCGGCGAGGCTGGGATCCCCGAACTGCGACTTACCCGGCGTCCCGTTCTTGTGGAGCTCTTGGCGCGACTCCAGAATGGTGTACCGACCGCTTGTCGGCTCACCCTTTGAGTTATAGGTGATCGCAACGGTTGGGAGAACTGGTGCATTGCTCGCTGCTCCCCAAATGCCCTTAAGAGCACAGAATGCAGTTACAAAGACGTACTGAATGATGTTGCATTTCTTGCTACCATCGAGATCAAAACCATTGATTGGGTCCTGACCAACGTAGTCGTAGTTGTTGAGTGATCCACCGTCTACAGGATCGACAGCGAGGAAGCGCCCAGTATCGGGGTCGTACGGACGGGCGCCCATGAGGATGAGGTCATTTGCGGTGTCGTACTGCTCGTTCCAGCGACCGGTGTAGGCATGGACGGTTTCGTCCTCTCCGTAAACGTTCTCGGGAGCGCCGAAGTCTTCGTAGACCTGTTCTGAGGTAAGCGTGCCGTCGTCGTCAGCCTCGGCAACCTGATTTCCGTGGCTGTCGTAGTAGAGGAAGGTGACGGTGGAGCCGCTGGTTGGTGGGCCGTCGAAGCTTGCGAGGTCGCCGGCGGGCCCGTCCGCGTAGCTGGTTGTGATGGTGGCGTCGCCGTCGGTTTCGAAGAGGTCGCCGAGGAGGTAGTTGGTGGTGCCGTCGGGGTAGTCGCAGTTGCTGGAGGCGGCTTGGTAGCTGCGGCTGGCGAGGTTGCCGGCGGGGTCGTAGGTGTAGCAGACGCTTTCGCCTGAGACTCTTGTTCTCTGGAGGCGTCCGCGGCCGTCCCAACTGTAGGTGTCGGTTTCGGTTCCGTTGTCTTCTGCGGTGACGTTGCCATCGTCGTCGTAGCTGTAGTCGATGGTCCCGGTCAGCGAGAGTGCGGTCTTGACTTGGCTGGCCCTCGACGGGTTTCGCTTGGAGCGCTTCCTCTTTGAGCTCGAAGGATGGTTGGAGGGCTTTGCCTTGGCTTTGGATTTCGTCGGGCTGATGCGTTGGAGTTGGCTGTCGCAGCCGCCGGTGTTTCTGCTGGTGAGCTCGTCGATACCGGCGGTTGTTTCGGGGTCGTAGGTGTAGGTGCTGTCGCAGGTTGGGCCGGCGATGCGGTTGGAGTCGAGGTCGTAGCTGTAGGAGCAGCCGTCGCATTCGTGGTTTGAGGGGCCGGCGTAGGTGAGGCGGCCGAGGTTGTCGTATTCGTAGATCTTGCTGTCGGGGGATTCGAGGGTGCCGCCGGAGCGGGTCTGTTCGATTTTGCGGCCGTCGATGTCGTAGCTGTAGGCGAAGTCGGCGATCGGGGATGCGTCTTCGTCGGCGGGGACGCTGCCGGGTAGCGGGTCGCTGAGGGTGCCGTGGCGGTTGTAGACGGCGGTGAGGTCGCCGGCGTTGTCGTA